>Ga0306923_10004495_pt1 | contig 13378 bp, 10 predicted proteins | sample sta12Can44000108_FD_203841 | JGI IMG/M metagenome (GOLD analysis project Ga0306923, IMG submission 203841) | Lab enrichment of tropical soil microbial communities from Luquillo Experimental Forest, Puerto Rico - statanox.12C.anox.44.000.108 (v2)... | ecosystem: Environmental > Terrestrial >... | reverse complement strand
ATGCGGGCGAGGTCGCCATCAAAGCCGAAGCGAACGATGGCTCATTCCATGTGTCGGTCTGCGACACCGGACCTGGAATCTCCGCAGCCGACCAGGCCAAGCTGTTTCAGGAGTTCCAGCAGGCCGACAATGCCATCACCAAGAAGAAAGGTGGCACCGGCTTGGGATTGGCCATTTCCAAGCGGATCATTGAGATGCACGGCGGCAAGATCTGGGTCGAGTCGAAGCCTGGTCAAGGCTCTACTTTTACCTTCACGCTCCCCGTCATCGTCGAGCAGCAGGTGGAGCCGGCATGAGCAAGCGCATTCTGGTGGTGGAGGACCAGCCGGATAACCGCCAGATCATCCGCGATGTGCTTGCCCCTACCGACTACGAAATCACGGAGGCGGAGAACGGCGTGGAGGCGCTCGCAGCTATCGCAAAACAGCGACCTGATCTTATCCTGATGGATATCCAACTGCCGATCATGGACGGTTACGAAGCGACCCGCCGCATCAAGGCCGACGCTTCGCTGCGCTCAATCCCGATCATCGCAGTCACGTCTTATGCGCTCAGCGGTGAAGAAAAGAAGGCACGGGCGGCGGGCTGTGATGACTATGTGCCGAAACCCTTTAGCCCACGCCAACTGCTAGCGAAAATTCGTCATTACCTGCAATAAGTCGCTGCGTGCGGCTCGACCCGCAGCCGGGCCCTTCGAGAAATTGGCTACCGGCTACGTCGTAAGCAGAGAAATCCCCAGCCTTCGGGCGCACTGTGACATACGACACAGACCGCAGTTCAGAGACGCGCTTATACACCGTGATTGTTGGCTTGGTGCTGTAGCCCGTACTGCATTGAGGAAAGCCGAGCGGGTGACCCGCGATGAGGCAGGGGGATCACGGCCAACATGGCGAAATAGCTTTCACGTCCCGGTCGTTGTCGAGCAACAGGTCGAGGCAGACGACCGGGTGGCCAAAGAGCAAAAGACAATGAGCAAGACCTACGCCATCGCCGACCTGCATGGCCGCTTCGATCTTCTCGAAATGGCGCTTGCGTGCATAGTCGAACGTGACGAGCCTCCGGCCACAGTGGTCATGCTAGGCGACTATGTTGATCGCGGTCCGGACAGCCGCAAGATCGTTGAACGCCTTATGGCTGGTCTAGGGCGTGATGGCTGGCGACTCATCTGCCTCAAGGGCAACCATGAGGACATCATGTGGCAGACGTGCCGCAGGTTGCCGGACGTCGATTGGTGGCTGACGAACGGCGGCGGCGCGACGTTAATCTCCTACGGACAACAGGTAGGCGATCAGGCTGACGTGGCTGTCGTCCCGGCAGCACATCTGGATTGGATAGAACGGCTACCGCTGATGTATGTCGATAGGTGCCGGGTTTTCGTACACGCGGGCATTGATCCAAACTGTCCGCTGGACGAGCAGGACGCCGAAGACGTCGTATGGAAAATTTATCCGGACGATGATGACAGCGGCCACCTTCAGCGCCACGTCGTACACGGGCACCATCAGCATCCACATGGGCCGATCTTCAAAAAGAACCGGACCAACCTTGATACGCTTGCGTGGTACACCGGTCGGCTTGCAATCGGCGTCTTTGATGACGCTGCGCCCGGTGGACCGATCGAAGTTTTCGAAGTCCACGGCGAGCCGATTGAGAAGATACTATCGAGCAGACGGTCCATGTCGTCCTCTTGCAACAAGCGGCGAGCCGACGAAGTTAAGCAGCCGCGCGGCTTTACTCGGTAATTTTGAAACCATGGGCCAGGGGCATTTTCGGCCGAACACGCGGCAATAGGGGACCCCGTTACACTGTCAAGCTTGCAAACGCGACAACAGCCGAGCGGCTGACGTCGGATGCCACGCCCCACCACGCAGCGTCAGGATGCCCCGCTCGTTCAGTTGAGCGGCGATAGTCCGCGCGCTGGTGAACCCTTGGGACCGCAAGTCGTGCAGTCTGCTTTCGGGGGTAAAGCGGACATTCCTTCAAGTAGCCTCGATGTCCATTATTGACCCAAAGCGGACATGAGCAACCGATTGCCACGAGGGCTAGGAGCGGTGCCGACCCTCGAGTTCAAGGGTGACAAGCCGCGCCAACAGCGTTGCCGGATAGAGTTGACCGATGATCGCTTCAATGTTGGCAAGAGCCCGCGCGAATGGATGCAAGGGGACGATGTCGCCATAGCCTACCGACGTCAGGGTCACGAAGCTGAAATAAATTAGGTTCCCTACGACCGCGAGATCGTCCCGCAGCGGATCAAGGCCGGTGAATGCTTTGGGCTGGAGGAGCGCGACAAAGCAGTACAACGCCACGAAGACAAGACCGATGTTCAGATATAGAAGGACAGCGCCGATGACGCGATGGAATGTTATCTTTCCCCGCGCGAACACGGCGCGCGCGACGACAATACTGAGCGTCAGGCCCGTGATCAGCCAGCCAGCCGCGTCGAGGTAAATGTCAAGTACCGAGGGTTGCCTCAGGCGCAACACCGTAGCCGCAAGGATCAAAGCGACTGCCACCAATATCGCTCCGACCGCCAGCCCGCTGCCGGATACGATGAAGACCGCGGCGAGCAGCACCACTGCAAATGCGAAGGCGAAGTAATGTGCCGCGACAACTCCCACAGCCTGGAGCGGCGGAACCACAAACAAGAGCATTGCCAGCATGATCGTGAGCGCCGTCAATAGTGGATCGCTGTATTGCTCTTGCAGGCGGCGAAATCTTTTTCCATTCATCTGGAAATCCCGCATCCAGAGAAGCTCCTTTGGCTAACGGTCGTCCTACGGCTGAAGAGTCGGTGCGGGTTTGCCGTTAAGCACAGTTCGGCGCTGAGCGATCAAGTGCTCCAAGCGGTGCGTTGCTAGTCCCATAGCGGCGGCCTCTGTCGCATCGGCGTTGCCAGCCGCATATTTTTCCAATTCTCCTTTGAGGATGTCGTCTATGCGGCTTTCTGTCTCCGCTAAATCGGCTTCATTGCCTGCCTTGCTGATTTGATCCGTCAGGGCGTGGAGACGCATCAGCGGTCGGTTTTCAGGTTTTTCCTCATCCTTCGTCATGAATTTCCAGGCAGCGGCGAACAGCGACGCCAAGGTGCCGAGCAGCATTGATCCATAGAAAATTTGATCGCCATGTTTGTCAAGAAACGACTGCACGTTGCCACCAAAATAAGCGGTGGCGCCGGGGTGAACGGGAATATAAGTATCGTTATTGGTGTCGGTTTTGTCAGTATCGGGTTCGCTGATTTGTGCAATGAGCGGATCTTCCCCGAGAAGATCCCGGCGTGCATCCATAATTGCTTTGGCCAGCGAGCTAACCACCTCATCCGAAAGCTTCTTGTTGGCCACGAGATACAGCGGGACCTGCAAGGTCTTCATATCGTCGTCGGGGATCGGTGGCGATCCCTGAATAGTTCCCTTCGGCAAGTCGTAGCTTTGATAATACTTTGTGACAGCAGCGATCGCTCCGGCGGACTCAATTGGGATCAAAACCGGCTTCTGTTTGGCGCTTTTTGGGAAAACATTGCGCAACATCGTGAGGTATTTCCCGGTAATGGGCATTACGACGAGTAAGGCACTTACTTGTTTGGACTTGAGCGCTTGCGGAATATCCGTTGGGGCCAAATCCTTGAAATGCGTCTTGGCGCTGTCCAACCCGTATTCGCCGGTTAGAGCCTCGACGACCTTTTGATTGACCTCACCGGCGACAACGCCGATGGTCTTGCCTTTAAGATCGTCCATCTCCGTTAGGGAACTGCCTGGCGGTGCAACGATCAGTACGACGCTACGCGTGACAACTACAACCGTTGCAGCGCCTGATAGATCGCCAATGTCGGCACGTGCGACTGCCAAATCCGCCTGTCCGGCGGAAAACGCCTTGACGGCGTCCAGCGCACTTCCCTTGTCCAGAACTTTCAATCGCACCGGCGCGTCGGTCGAAGCCAATCGGGTCGCGATCGTCGACATCAATTGAACGGCCGCGCCGTCGACCGAACCTGCGGCAACGGTCAGCGTCGTCGGATGCGTAGCATAACGGTAGGCGTAAAACCCAGCACCACCGGCCAGGACGACGATGCCAAGCACAAGAGCAATTCGTACCCCGCGGGGTAAGCGTCCCGTCGCAATAGCCACGACAAACGCAGTCAGACCTGCACCTACGGCGATGGCTTGCCACTGCGACCGTTCCATTTGAGTTTGCTCCAGTTCTGACTAAGCGTTTTGGACTTGTGACGACGGCTAAAAGAACACTTGGACAAGATTAAGCTCGCCGCCAACTTCACCGAACGAGTGAAACTAAAAGAAAGGAATCAATATCAGCAGTATGACGATACGGCCGCAAGCGACTGACGGAGAGTGTCGTGGGCTTTGATATCGCTCGGCGTCAGGCATGGCAGGTCACGCGCTTAACTAAATGTCTGCTTTCGGGGGTAAAGCGGACACCAGTTCGACGCCTGGAAAATGTGTAGAACGGTCGAGCTTGATCCAACGATGCGCGGCAATGTTACTTTCTTCGTAGACTGACACCGCTGCACATAGCTAAGCGTCCACAGGCTTTAGCGAAGATTGTGAAATGGGGTTGGTAGGCCTTTCTGACCAAACGCGAGGCCACAGGAGGCTCATCGCAAGCGCGCGTGCCGAGCGTGTCGCCATCACAGTTCCAAACGCGACAGTAGCCCAGCGGCAGACGTTGGATGCCACGAGCCCACACGCGCTGTCAGGATGCCACGCTCGTTGAGTTGAGCGGCGATAGTTCGTGTGAACCCTTGGGATCGCAGGTCATCCCACGATGGCCCTCAGGTTGGCCGTACTTGCGGTAGTGTGGGTGGTGAGGTCGGGCCTTAGCTGTGGCCAAAAACCGAAGGGCGCTGAAATGAATGGATCTGATATTAGGACACGTTGGTTGGATTTTGCCGCAAGACTACGAAATGTCGGACTCAGTATTTTCAGCCGAAGTAAAGTCACGGTCACCGATCAAGGAAGTGCGGATGTAAGGGTTCTTGGACTGATGCTGCTCGCGAGAACATTGAGCAATTTAAGGGCGGCACTGCATCTGGTGGATGGTAGTTTTATTGTAGAGGCAAAGGTCATCGCTAGATGCTGCTTTGAAAATTCATACTGGGTAGGAGCGCTTGTTAAGGAAGGCGATAAATTCAGAAGCGCAATGCTCCACCATGAAATGAAGCACAAGCGGATGCGCGCAAAGACCCTTTTTGCGACCGCTGAAGGCCTTAAAGGAGATATGCGAGATAAGCTGCGTGGCTGGATGAAGGAGCACGAGCAATATGAAGAATCGCCGACTCTTGATCCCAAAGGTATTTGCGAGCGAGCCGAGAACGAATCCTATATGTTTTATCAGTACCTTTCGTGGGACGCACACCCATCAATCGAAACTCTAAATCGGTATTACGTGGCGCCCGATAGCGAGGAAGTACCGGGTCTTGATGTGAACCCGGCAGTTCGATCCACCGAAGTCGTTGAAATGCTCAATCTGATGTGCCTCGCTGTCCTGGGTGTTTTCTTCGGAGTTGGAGATTTATTGGGACACGACAACGCTCAGACCGGCGCGATGGCGGCAGAGTATCGGGAATTGACCGCTCTGTCGGCAACAATGACATGACGGCAGTCCACCATTGTGCTCCCGTAGATCACAGCCAACCCGGTAGATCATACTCAAAAAGACCAGACGCGGACGGCGAGCACTAAGCTGACCATGACGTAGCTATGCGTCCACCCTCCGCTCGCTGACTTGATAGCAAGCCAAGCGGAGACATCGCGGCGTACATCGCCATCTCATTGCGTTCACCTAGTCGCTCGATGCGGTGGGTCGGCAAGTCCGTCTTACCAAGTGCCGAAAGGTTTCGGCCAAGGATTGTGCGCAAATCGTCGCCAATAGGGATAGCGAACTCGGCTATGCCTTCGCGATTGCTGGCTATGCACTCCTGCTCGATGCTCTGCTTCCGTTTGTGTCACCGGCTCATCGCGGGCGGACACCATACTGTTCGCTGCTGGCTGCGACGTTGGCTCAACGGGCTCATTTTGGACGGCTTTTGGGGCCTCAAAAGCACCATCGTTCCGCACTGTCGTCTGCGGTGAACGCGTTGGCTCAACCTGGGGGCTACCTTGGACGGTTTTTGGGGCCTCAGGAGCACCGACATTCCGCACTATCGCTCGCGGTGCAATCGACGGTACGGCGGATTGTGTTGTAGGAGAGCTTGCGAGGGAGAAAATAACCGCTGCACTTGCGGTAGCACCTACCGCACACGCGACCAACGTAACTAAAAGGGTGCGACGGGTATGCCCCCGAGCATCTGACCACTCCGAATAGTAATTCCCGGTCAGCCGCATACCAAACTCCAGTTGCCTGACGCTGGTCGGTTCTTACGAGATACGCATTACTATGGGGGACGCCCGTCCCGTCTTGCCAAACGTGATTGTCGCTGTTCTGTTCCACAGAAACGGTGGCGGGCTGGGGTTTTCAACAGTGCAAAAACTTAATTGAGCGCTGCCTTAATTGTCAAAACCGTTGGCCAACTGGTTGTTTTCCGTTGCCCAGCATGACGATTTGTTCACGCCCGAAGTCAAAACGGTTTTGCCTGAACTGACGTCCGCTGCGCCTTACCTCTGCAGCCGCGCAGCTTTACTCGATATTTTTGAAACCATGTGCCGGGGGCGTTTCTGGCAAAACGCGCGACCATAGGAGGCTCTTTGTCGGTATCAAGCTCGCAACCGCGAAATCAGGCGAGCGGTTGACGTTGGGTGCCACGCGCGCCGTAAGGACGTCGCACGCTGCCTTCGAACGCACCGCCAGATGCGTTCTTGATTTAAATCAATGTTCTTCTCGAACCGCAAAACTTACATCAATGGCGGGTCGACGTTTCAGTCGATCCCACAATCCGGGAGCAGCGATATGAAAACAACTGCCTTCGCAGTGCTCGCGTTGATTTGGGCAGCGGGAGCAGCGCAAGCGCAAGCTGATCGCTATGAGGCTTTGGCTGCCAGCCCGATGGTCGAGAACCGACCGACGCCCGAAACGGCAAAGCTGCTCAAGGATGAATTGCTGTTCCAACGCGCGACGCAGATTTATTTGTGGGCCTTGCCGCTCATCAACACTCTCGGAATGAAGGTCGGCTCTGAGGGGACGTTCGGCGCTGGCTACAACGTGCTGCCGGTATGGAAGAAGCGGCTCGACGCCAAGACGCTGGTGACGACGCCGAACTCAGACGTGATCTACGCCATGAGCTACCTCGATGTCGGCAAGGAAGGCCCGATGGTCTTCGAGGCACCACCGGGATTGCAGGGTATCCTGCTTGATTTCTGGCAGCGCCCAATCTCTGGGCCAGCAATCGACGGCAACCTTTTCCTTGGCGATGTCGGCTTCTTCGGACCTGACAGCGGCAAGGGCGGCAAGTTCCTGATCCTGCCGCCAGGTTACGACAAGCCAGTGCCCGATGATTATTTCGTTTACCAATCCAGCACCAACAACGTCTTTGTGTTCCTGCGCTCGTTCTACCAGGACCCAGGAAATCTAACGCCGGCGGTCGCGCTGATGGAAAGAGCAAAAATCTATCCGCTTGGCGGAGAAGCCAACGCCAAGCCTATGGAGTATCCCGACGCATCGGGGGTCTCGGTCAGCATGCTGCCAATAAGCGACGGGAGTGCATTCGATCAACTCAAAGTTCTTCTGGACAGCGAAGGTGGCAATCTGGCCGACGCCGATTGGCGCGGCATGTTGGCGTCGATCGGCATCGTCAAGGGCCAACCATTCAGTCCCGATGCACACACACGGACCATCCTCGATCTGGCTGCCAAGACGGCTTACAAAACGAGCCGCGTAATTGGTTTTGAGGATGTAGTTGGTGGTCGTTCCTATCTCGTTTATCCGGACCGTCACTGGATCAATCCCATCGCTGACGGGACGCCCTCCAATCCCGGCGGAGCCTTGAACTTGGCTTGGGACAGAGTTGCGGGCCATTATCTCGACCTCGACGCCCGCATTTGGTTCTTCACCGACTACTACTCGATCAGCCCTGGGATGATTTCTCAAGTTCCGGGCAAGGGCGCGAAATACATGATCGCTTTCAGCGATAGCGGCGGCACACCGCTGGTTGGCGAAGCGAACTACCACCTAAAACTGCCACCCAACATTCCCGCCGCCAACTTCTGGTCCGTCACCCTTTACGAAGCTGAAAATGCGTCGGGTCTTGCCAACGGCCAACCATTTCCGTCGCTCGGCTCCCGTGACAAGCCAGCACAAAACGCCGATGGCTCGACCGATCTTTATCTTGGGCCGAAAGCGCCAGATGGAAAGGCAAGTAATTGGCTAGCAACAGTGCCGAGCAAAGGCTATTTCGCAATCTTGCGTCTCTACAGCCCGACAGAACCAGCAATCGACAAGAGTTGGAAACCGGGCGACATCGAGAAAGTCCAGTGATTGGTATCCTCACGTCGATAGGGAGGACGAAGTGACAGTAACTCGCCGCGAAATCGTAGCAGCAGGCGGAGTGCTGCTCTCCACTGCTACCGTCAACAAAATCGCACGGGCGCAACAGGTACCCGCGCCCAAGTCGCCTGCGGATGTTCCCGGAACACCATCGGGCACGATTATGACCAAAGAGTACGTCGCGATGCTGGGCAGCAGCGCCTATTTGTGGGGTTGGCCGATGGTCAACCAGATCAACCGCCGCGCGTCCTTTGCAAAAGCGCCAGAGCCGGGACGTTTGGGCGGTGTCCTCCCGGTCGCACCTTTAGGCAATGTCGGTATGCTCACCGACTACATCGCACCGGACCAGACTTTCGTCACCTGTCCGAACCAAGACACAGTTTACGGCGCGGGCTTCATGTCTCTCGACACGCAGCCGGTAGTCGTGCAGGTCCCGGATTTCGGTGACCGCTTTTTCACCTTTCAAATCGTGGATCACCGGACGGACAGCTTCGCTTCGATTGGCAAGCAATACGGTACAAAACCCGGCTTCTATCTCGTCGCGGGACCGAATTGGAACAGCAATCCGCCGACGAAGATCAACGCCGTTTATCGGTCTTCAACCGACCTTGCTGCGATCTTTCCGCGAGTTTTTCAGGATGACACACCGGAGGACAAAGCAGCCATTCAAAGTGTACTCCGACAGATCATGGTCTATCCGTTGACCGAGTTCGACGGTCAGATGAAAACCAAGGACTGGAGCAAGGTGCCGTCGTTTCCTGCACCTCCGGGCGCTGGCACAGGTGAAACCAAATGGGTTGTCCCTGAGAAATTCTTCGATCAGCTACCGGAGGTTCTACAGACAGTCCCGCCACTTCCCGGTGAGGAGGCGCTGTACAGCTCCTTCAAGTCACTGCTCGACGCCGCCGCAAAAGACCCGCAGATCAAGGCAACGCTGACGCAAACAGCAATCGCTGCTGACGAAGAACTGATCAAGCCGCTGTTTGATTTCCACAACAATGGACGGCCAATGGGCAATGGCTGGACCTCACCGCCGAACGGTGCGCGGTGGGGCACCGACTATCTATCGCGCGCGGCGACGGCAAAGTCGAACATGTACGACAATGCTCCGAACGAGACGCGATATATCTACACCGATTTCGACAGGGACGGACAGCGATTGGGTGGCGCAAATCGTTACACGGTGACTTTTGCAGCCGGACAAACGCCTCCGGTCAACGGCTTTTGGTCACTCACTGTTTATAACAAAGAGCACTTTTTTGAGCCGAATGAACTCAATCGCTTTTCGCTTGGAACCAAAAACAAGTCGATGAAGCAGAACACTGACGGCTCTCTCACACTCTATTTCCAGAATAAGTCGCCGAGCGCGGACAAGGAGGCGAATTGGGTGCCGACTCCGACTGACGAATTCTCGCTGTACATCCGCGCGTACTGGCCCAAAGAAGAAATTCTCAAAGGCGCGTGGACGCCGCCAGCAGTGAACAGGGTGACCTGACAGGCGCACGTCATTCTCGGTCGACCACTCCTTTCCGGGACTGACACCGCTGCACGTAACCAAGCGCACGCAGGCTTTAGCGAAGACTGCGAAATGGGGCTCGGTGGGGTCTTTTTGACCAAACGTGCGGCTGTAGGAGGCTCATCGCGAGCGCCCCCATCACACCTGCAAACGTGACAATAGCCGAGCGGCTGACGTTGGATGCCATGCTCCGCCACGCGGTGTGAGAATGCCGCGCTCGTTCAATTCAGTGGCGACTGCGTGGACGCTCGTGATTCCTTGGGCTCTCAAGTCATCCACGTTTGACAAGCGTTGGGCGATCACTGCGTTTCCACTCTCTGCCTCGACGTACTCAGCGGCCCGCACCCACCGGAAACCGTTCAATCGTCCTCATTACTTCGATTGCCAAAAATTAATTTGTCGGCAACCGCGCGGCAATGATGGTCGCCTATCTACCGTTCCGATAAGTCCCGGAATTGCGTCACATCGCGGCTCAAGGACCGCTTTGTCTATGCGCAATGAACACTTCAATAAATGTGCGTCAACGCCGCCGCGTTGCCCAGGCTGCGCTCAATTCATGCGGCTTGCTCGAATAACGTCGCGATTTGACGACCTGCCAGACCTTTATACCTTTGAATGCCAAGCTTGCGACGTGTCGCACATCGAGGCAGCGTGAACGCGACCATCCTCATCATGGCGGTCGCAATAGTGATCACTGCCAGCGTTGCTGCTTGGCATGGTCACGGCCGCTGGTACTGATGGCAGCGCTCGTGTCAGATCAGTGGACCTTGCATTGGGGCACCGAAACCATTCCACTCTCCGAGGATCCGCGAAGTCGCTACGGCGCTATCGGGGGCGAAGAGTGCAGTTGGGATAATCGTTTGGCGGTCTCAGTCACCATGTCTATCCGGCGTTGCAATTTGTTTCGCAAATCGGGGATGTTCACCTTGTCCGTGACGCGATAAGCATTGCCGACACGTTCCACATAGCGATCCTTCACTAACTCTTGCAACCGCCTGAGCACCGTCGCGCGCGGCAGTTTGAGAGCGTGCGCGATTTGACTTGCACGGACGGGCGAACACATGACGGTACGCAGAAAGACGTAAATGCCGATAGTCCGATAGGTCAGGCTATCACTCTGAGCGGCAAACTCAGTACCGTAGTCGTCTGTTATGCTCCGTAAGAGGCCGAGATACAGTCGAGAGATGAGCATCCGCTCGCGTGCCAACTCGATACGGGACGGTGGTTTGCCTTCCTCAATCAAAACAAAATCGGAACCCTGATCCTCGCAGGCGTGCTCTCCACTGTGCGCTTCGTCCTGCGACCACAAATCCTGCTTATCGTTTTGAACTGACATGGACCTTCGCTCCGGCTCCGGCCCCGTGGCTATTTTACGCTCGTCAATTTGCTGGCGCTACATTGCTCCTGTCAGTGTTCCATACGTTGATTTTTGTCGTTAATCTGCACGGATCGGAGCGGTGCTATGGCAGACATTGCACATGACGTATCCGGTCCAGCTACGGCGGAGCCTGCTGGTATCACTCAGCAAGTAAAACAGCCTGCCTCGTCCGATGGAGGGAAACTTCGCGTCTTCATCTCCTATAGTCGCGATGACCTCGACTTCGCCGACCAACTCGATGCGGCGCTCAATGCTTGCGGTTTCGAGTGTCTCATCGACCGTCACGGCATTTCCGGTGGCGAGGACTGGAAACGACGCCTTGGCAACCTAATCAGCGAAGCAGACACGGTCGTCTTCGTGCTCTCGCCGAGTTCGGCAGGCTCCCCAATCTGCGTCTGGGAGGTGGAGGAAGCAAAACGCCTCAACAAACGCATCCTTCCCATTGTCTGGCGACCGCTGGGGGGCGTGAGCCCGCCACAGCCACTGCAAGACCGCAACTACATCTTTTTCTATAACGAGCCCAAGGTGCCAGGCTCGGGCTTCGGCACCGGCCTTGCGGGCTTGGTCGCTGCTCTCAACACCGATTTCGATTGGCTGCGCGAGCACACCCGCTACCTTCAGCGCGCAATGGAGTGGGATGCGGCCGGCCGACAAACGGACCGGCTGCTATCAGGCAACGACATCCTCGAAGCGAAGGCTTGGGTGTCGCGTCGACCCAAGGGTGCGCCCGAACCCACCGCCCTGCACCTCGACTTCATCCGCGCAAGCGAAGAGGAGGCGGCGGCGCGATTGAGTGAGCAGCGCAAGCAGCTCGAAGCCATGGCCGCAGTACAAGCCGAGCGCGAGACGGCCCTGCACGACCGCGAAGAAGCGCTCAAGCAACGTGCGAGGGTTGCGAGGGTCAGGAATATTGCGCTTGTAGCAGTTAGCGGTTTGGCCGTGGTTTCATTGTTGCTTGCTGTGGCTGGTTGGCAGTTACAACAAGCCGCCCAGCAGCAACGGATAGCAGCAGAAGAGCAAAGAGCGTTCGCCGAACAGCAAGAGAAAACCGCACAAGAACAAAGAAAGCTCGCCGAACAGCAACGGAAAACAGCAGAAGAGCAGAGACAACAAGCGGACGAAATACTGGGACGCGCCACGACCATCGTTGCGAATTTACAGGGAAGGATGGATAGCAAAACTAAACAAGAGGCGTTGGCGCTACTCCGGGCTGGCGCCGAACATGGCGACGTAACTTCGATTAAAAACCTTGGTGCGGCTTACGAGAGAGGTTTTGGCGTGCCGCAGGATTATGTCAAGGCGCGTGAGTGGTACGAGAAAGCCGCCGCTAAGGACGATGCGAGCGCCATGTATGACCTCGGCATAATTTACGCCAACGGTCAGGGCGCGGCGCAGGACTACGCCAAGGCGCGCGAGTGGTTGGAGAAGGCAGCTGCTAAGGGTGACACCAAAGCCAAGACGGCTCTGGAGCGGCTGCCAAGCCACGAGGCAGAAACGGCCGGACGGTATGATGAAGCGCTGCGACTTGAGGAGGCGCTTGCAGCAAAAGTCGAGGCAGAAGAGACGAAGCGCGATGGCAGGCCCGGCACGGAGACGGCCCTGGAACTCAGTGCACTGACATGGGACGCGCTGCTCGCAAAAGAATTCCCAAAAGCCTTGACCGTGGCGGATCGCGCCCACGCGCTTCTTCCGGACAGTCTCGCGATCGACGCCACCAGGGCGCACGCGCTCATGTTCATGGGGCACGATGAAGAGGCTAAAGCGCTCTACCTTGCCCACAAAGGGGAGGTCATTAAGCAGAATAATTGGTTATGGGAGCAAAACGTCGCTGAGGACTTTGCGGAATTCCGGAAGGCGGGGCTAACGAACCCGATGATGGCCGACATCGAGAAGGAGTTGGGCATCTCGCGCTGATTGAAACGGCAGTCCTATCATCGGTGTGCGCGACAACCCATGAGCATCGCGCGTGCTCACTCTTTCTATTTGATGGTCGTTGAGACACTGACGCCATTGCACGCAGCCAAGCTCCTGCAGGCTTTAGCGAAGATTTGTGA
>Ga0306923_10004494_pt1 | contig 13382 bp, 8 predicted proteins | sample sta12Can44000108_FD_203841 | JGI IMG/M metagenome (GOLD analysis project Ga0306923, IMG submission 203841) | Lab enrichment of tropical soil microbial communities from Luquillo Experimental Forest, Puerto Rico - statanox.12C.anox.44.000.108 (v2)... | ecosystem: Environmental > Terrestrial > Soil... | reverse complement strand
TGTTCCGGCGCGTCCGCGCCGCCTATCACATCGCCGTGTGGCTGTTGATCGCCGGCATCTTCGCCTCGCTCCTCAAGGGGCTCGATTTCGAGGAAGCGACACTGCTGCTGCTGGTCCTTGCGGTGCTGGTGCTCGGCCGGCGCTCCTTTTACCGTCCCACCGCCATCCTCGACGAGCGCTTCACGCCCGTGTGGGTGGCGAGCATCGCGGGCGTCATCATGCTGGCGGTGTGGATCGGCCTGATCTCACACCGCCACGTGCGCTATTCGCGCGACCTGTGGTGGACGTTCGCGTTCGATGCCAACGCGCCGCGCATGCTGCGTGCTTCGCTCGTCGTGATAGTGCTCGGCATCGCCTATGTGCTGCTGAACCTGCTGCGGCCGGCGCGGCCGGAGCCTGCGGTCGCAGGTCCCGAGGAGCTCGCGCGGGCGCGCGCGCTCATCGAGAAAAGTGACCAGACGCTCGCCAACGCCGCACTCACCGGCGACAAGCGGCTGCTCTTCAGCGACTCCGGCGACGCCTTCCTGATGTACCAGACGGCGCGGCGCAGCTGGGTCGCGCTCGGCGATCCGGTCGGCTCGCCGCAGGGCGCGGAAGAGCTGGTGTGGCGGCTGCGCGAGATGTCGGACCATCACGGCGCCGATACGGTCTTCTACCAGGCATCGCGCGGCTGCCTCGGCCTCTATGTCGACCTCGGGCTCGCGCCGCTCAAGATCGGCGAAGAGGCGCGCGTGCCGCTCGCCGATTTCTCACTCGAGGGCAGCGCGCGCGCCGACCTGCGCCAGGCGCATCGTCGCGCGCAGCGCGACGGCGCGAGCTTCGAGGTGGTGCCGGCCGCGCGTGTCGGCGGGCTTCTGCCGCAGCTGCAGCCGATCTCGGACGCCTGGCTCGCCGCCAAATCGACCGCCGAGAAGCGCTTCTCGGTGGGCGCGTTCTCGCCGCACTACATGCAGAAGTTCCCACTGGCGCTGGTGCGCGCCGGCGGCACACCGGTGGCGTTCGCCAATCTCTGGACCACCGGCACGCGGGCGGAGCTCTCGGTCGATCTCATGCGCTTCGACCCGCGGGCGCCGCGCAGCACGATGGATTACCTGTTCATCGAGCTGATGCTGTGGGGAAAGCGTGAGGGTTACCGCTGGTTCAACTTGGGGATGGCGCCGCTCTCGGGTCTGGAGTCCCATCCACTCGCGCCGGCCTGGCATCGGGTCGGCAACTTCGTCTTCCGCCACGGCGAGCATTTCTACGGTTTCGAGGGACTGCGCCGCTACAAGGCGAAATTCGATCCCACGTGGGAACCACGCTACCTGGTGGCGCGCGGTGGGATCGCACTGCCACGCGTGCTCGTCGAGATATCGGTGCTGGTCGCGGGCGGAATGAAGGAGCTGTTCGCACGATGACCGGGCGAGTGACCGCAACGCTCATCCTGCTGCTGGCGGCGGTCGCACCCGTCGCGCTCAACGCCGCCCCTCCCGCCTCTGCCGTGGCGGCGGCGGGTCCCGCTGCAGAGCCGGCCGCAGCGCACGATGCGCGCGAGCTGGGGGCCGGCCGCTTCGGCATCGTTCACGTCTATGTCCCCGCGGGCAAAGCGCAGAGTGTCGCGATCTTCGTCTCGGGTGATGGCGGCTGGGAGCTCGGGGTGATCAACATGGCGCGCGCGCTGCGCGACATGGGCGCGGTCGTCGTCGGAGTCGACGTGACGCACTATTTCGCCACCCTGCGCAGCGCGGCGCGGCGCGCCGACGCGCACTGCGAGATGATCGCTGCCGACTTCGAGTCGCTCAGTCACCAGGTGCAGAAGCAGATCGGCCTCACCGCATACCACGTGCCGGTGCTCGTCGGCTATTCCTCCGGTGCCACCGTCGTGTATGCGGCGCTCGTCCAGTCTCCTCCGGGCACCTTTGCCGGCGCGCTCAGTCTCGGTTTCTGCGCCGACCAGGACTTCGGCGGCGCGCAGCTCTGCCCCGGCAACGGCCTGCGCTACACGCAGAATGCGCAGCATGAGCTGGTGTTCGAGCCCGCCACGAGCCTGCGACAGCCGTGGATTGCGTTACAGGGCGAGAAGGATCAGGTCTGCGACCCGCATGCGGCCGATGAGTTCGCCGCGCGTGTTGCCGGCGGCGCGCTGGTGAAGCTACCGCTCGTCGGCCACGGTTTCTCGGTGGAGCGCAACTGGATGCCGCAGTTTCGCGCCGCTTACGCGCGGCTCGCCGCGCTCCCGCCACCTGCGGCAACGGCCGCCCCGGCGATCAGCGATCTGCCGCTCGAGGAAGTCCACGCCGCGGGCCCGGCGTCGGAATTCGCACTGCTGCTCACGGGCGATGGCGGCTGGGCGGGGCTCGACCAGGAGCTTGCGGCGCGGCTCGCCGCCAACGGCGTGCCGACCGTGGCGCTCAACTCGCTGAAGTACTTCTGGACCCCGCGCACGCCGGCGCAGACCGCAGAGGATGTGGCGCGCGTGCTGCGCCACTACCTCGAGGCCTGGCACGCGCAGCGGGTGTTGATGATCGGTTACTCCTTCGGTGCCGATGTGCTGCCGTTCGTGGTCAACCGCCTGCCGCCTGAGCTGCGCGCGCGGGTGGCGAGCGTGACTCTGCTCGGAATCGATGCGCACGCCTCGTTCGAGGTGCACGTGGCCGAGTGGGTCGAAGGCGATGAGGGCGGGGTGCCGACGCGCCCGGAGCTCGCTGCGCTCAGAGGGGTTCCGGTGCTGTGCATCTACGGCGCAGGCGAGAGCGACTCGATCTGCCCAGAAATCCCGCCCGGCACGGTCACCCGCGAGCAGATCGGACATGGCCATCACTTCAGCGGCGAGTACTCGCGGCTGGCCGACCGCATACTCAGCTTCACGCGCACGAGCACCCCGTGAAAATCGCGTTGACATAACGTAGCCGGGACGCGCAATTTTCGCGGAGGCCCAAACGCGCGTATGAGTTAACATGTATCCGGGCGGACCCAACAACTCATAAGATGGCCGCTGAGCGGCATGTCGATATACATCGATTCAAGCAGCCACCTGCACCACGACCTCGAGAAGAACCTGGTCGTGACCTGCCCGCATTGTCTGGCGGTCGCGCACATCACTCCGAGCGCCGTGCCGCGCTTCGAGGATCTGCAACTCTACCGGCCCAAACAGGTGGGGCTCGTCTACCAGTGCGACGCCTGCCACATGCCGATCTTCCTGCGCTTCACCGTACGCGTGTACGGCGCGACGCGCATCGAGCTGTCGCCACAGTTCACCGAGGTCGAACGGGCCCGCGAGAAATTCAGCTTCGCCTACATCCCCGAGGGTGTCGAGCTGCTGTTCCGTGAGGCACTCGCCTGCTTCTCACAGGGCGCGTTCAACGCCTTCGCCTCGATGTGCCGTCGCGCCGCGCAGGCGATGTTTGCCGACCTCGGTGAGGCCGGCAAGCTGCGACTGTTCGATGAGCTGAACGCGGTGCGCGAGATAGCCGACATCGCACCGGAGATCTTCACCAAGATGAGGAACGTGCTGTTCGGCGCCGAGCTCGACGTCCGCACGCCGTTGCCGCTGCTGGACGGTTACGAGGCCGGCATCATGCTCGAAGTCGTCAAGGACCTGCTGTACGAGGCCTACGTCCGCAAGGGCAAGCTGCAGCAGGCGATGATGGTGCGGCGCTTCTTCCTCGAAGAAACCGGCAGTCACGTCGCGCCGATCAAGTCGGTGAGCTGAATACCACCCCACGAAATCGCGCTTGCCGTGGACGGAAGGTATTCCGCTCGGAATAAGACGCGCCATTTCGCGGGGACCCCGGTGGGAGTCACCTAGCCGATGAAGCGCCTCGCGTTGCGGAACAGTCGCATCCAGCCGCTGTATTCGCCGGCGCCGGCCGGCCGCCACGAGTTCTGCAGGTAGCGGAACGAGCGCTCGGGGTGCGGCATGATGATGGTGACGCGCCCATCGAGGTTCGAGAGCGCCGCGATGCCGAACGGCGTGCCGCTCGGATTCGCGGGATAGCTGCTGGCAACCTCACCGGCGGCGCGGATGTAGCGCACTCCCACGAGCCCGCTCGCAGCGCACTCGCGCGCGGCGGCGTCGCTCACGAACTCGGCGCGCCCCTCGCCGTGCGCCACGGCCACCGGCAGCACGGAGCCCGCCATGCCGGCAAGCAGCACCGACGGCGACGGCAGCACCTCTACGAGCGACAAGCGCGCCTCGTACTGCTCGCTGCGGTTGCGGACGAAGCGCGGCCAGTGTGCCGTGCCCGGGATGATGCTCTTGAGCGCAGCGAGCATCTGGCAGCCGTTGCAGAGGCCGAGCGCGAAGTTGCCCTCGCGCGCAAAGAAACGCTCGAACTGCTCACGCACTGCCTCGTGGAACAGAATCGACTTCGCCCATCCTTCGCCGGCACCGAGCACATCACCGTAGGAGAAGCCGCCACAGGTCACGAGCCCCTGGAACTGCGCCAAGTCGCGGGCGCCACTGAGGAGGTCGGTCATGTGGATGTCGTGCGCCGCGAAACCGCTGGCGTCGAACACCGCGGCAGTCTCGGTCTGGCTGTTGACACCCTGCTCGCGCAGTATCGCCACCGCCGGGCGCGCACCGCGCGCGATGTAGGGGGCGGCGATGTCCTCCTCGGGATCGAAGCTGAGGGCGACCTCGAGCCGCGGTTGCCCGTCGCTGTGGTGGGCGGCGTACTCCTCATCGGCACACTCCGGGTTATCGCGCAGCCGCCGCATCCGCCATGAGGTCTCCGACCAGGCGCGGCGCAGCTCCATCAGGCTCTCATCGAACAGCGTCTCGCCCACCCGGATCTGCACCTGCCGCTCGCTCACGGGCGCCCCGAGGTACAGCGCCGCATCGCCGAGCCCGTGCCGTGCGAGGATCGCGAGGAATGCCGGCTCATCGAGCGCCATGATCTGCACCACGACGCCCGGCTCCTCGGCGAACAGCTGCGCCAGCGCCGGCCCGCGGCCCGCCGGGAGCGCGATGTCGAGTCCGCAGTGCCCGGCAAAAGCCATCTCCACGAGCGTCGCGAACAAGCCGCCATCGGAGCGATCGTGGTAGGCGCGCAGCAGGCCGTGGCTGCGCAGTTCGCCGAGCGCGGAGGCGAGCTGTGTGAGACGCAGCGGCTCATCGAGGTCTGCCGGCTCGTCACCGAGCTCGCCGTACACCTGCGCCAGTGCCGAGCCACCCAGGCGGTTGCGGCCGCCCGCGAGGTCGATGAGCCACAGCGAGGTCGGTCGCTCATCGAGCTGCAGGACGGGGGTAAGCGTGGCGCGCGCGTCGCGCACCGGAGCGAACGCCGACACGATGAGCGACACCGGGGCGATCACGCTCTTCTCCACACCCGCCTCGCTCCAGCGCGTGCGCATCGACAGCGAGTCCTTGCCGACCGGAATGGCGATCCCGAGCTTCGGGCACAGCTCCTTCGCCACCGCGTGCACCGTGGCGTAGAGCGCTGCGTCCTCGCCCGGCTCGCCGGCGGCGGCCATCCAGTTGGCCGAGAGGCGAATCTGCGACAGTGTGCCGATGTCGGCGGCAAGTATGTTGGTGATCGCCTCGGCCACGGCCAGCCTGCCTGCAGCCGGCGCATCGAGCACCGCCACCGGCGTGCGCTCACCCATCGCCATCGCTTCCCCGGCGACGCCGCGATAATCGGCGAGTGTCACCCCCACATCGCTCACCGGCACCTGCCAGGGGCCCACCAGCTGATCGCGGCTGATGAGTCCGCCGACGGTGCGGTCGCCGATGGTGATCAGAAAGGTCTTGTCGGCTACCGCGGGCAGGTGCAGCACGCGGTAGGCCGCCTCGCGCAGCTCGATCTTCGAGGTGTCGAAGCGCTGCCGCTGCGGGCTCAGGGTGCTGACATCGCGCGTCAGCCGCGGCGGCTTGCCGAGCAGCAGCTCGATCGGCATGTCGACGGGTCGGTCCTCGAATAACGGATCGCGCACCGTCAGGCCGCCGCTGGCGTTCGTCTCCCCGATCACCGCGAACGGGCACCGCTCACGCGCCGCGATGGCAGCGAGCTGCGGCAACGCCTCGGCCTCGACCACCAGCACGTAACGCTCCTGCGCCTCGTTGCACCACAGCTCCATCGCGGAGAGGCTGCTTTCGGCGCTCGGAATCGCCCGCAGGTCGACCCGCGCGCCACGATGGCTGTGGGCGACGGCCTCGGGGACCGCGTTCGACAGCCCCCCCGCGCCGACATCATGAATCAGCGCGATCGGGTTGCGCTCGCCGAGCGCCCAGCAGCGGTCGATCACCTCCTGTGCGCGGCGCTGCATCTCCGGGTTGCCGCGCTGCACCGAGGCGAAATCGAGATCGGCGCTCGAGCTGCCGCTGCCGAGCGAGGAGGCGGCACCGCCGCCGAGACCGATGAGCATCGCCGGCCCCCCGAGCACGATGAGCTTCGCGCCGACCGGCACCTCGGCCTTCTCGACGTCCACGGGGCGGATGTTACCGACACCCCCCGCAATCATGATCGGCTTGTGGTAGCCGCGCGTGCGCTGCGGCGGATCGCCCGGCCCCTGTTGCTCGAAGGTGCGGAAGTAACCGCAGATCGCGGGCCGCCCGAACTCGTTGTTGAAGGAAGCGGCACCGATCGGACCCTCGATCATGATGTCGAGCGCCGAGGCGATGCGTGAGGGCGAGCCGAACCGCCGCTCCCACGGTCGCTCGTAGCCCGGGATGCGCAGGTGCGATACCGAGAACCCGGTGAGGCCCGCTTTCGGTTTGGCGCCGCGCCCGGTCGCACCTTCATCGCGGATCTCTCCGCCCGAGCCCGTGGCTGCTCCGGGGAAAGGCGAGATCGCGGTGGGGTGATTGTGCGTTTCGACCTTCATCAGAATGTCGATCGGCTCGATGACAGCGCCATAGATGCCGGTGACGGGGTCGGGGAAGTAACGCTCACCGCGGCTCCCCGCGATGACCGCGGCGTTGTCGCGGTAGGCGGACAGCACGCCCGCCGGACTCACCGCGTGGGTGTAGCGGATCATGTCGAACAGCGATTCATCGCGCGGCCGGCCGTCGATGATAAAGCGCGCGTTGAAGATCTTGTGGCGGCAGTGCTCGGAGTTGGCCTGGGCAAACATCATGAGCTCGACGTCGGTCGGGTCGCGCCTGAGCCGCGCAAAGCTCGCGAGGAGGTAATCCATCTCATCGCCCGAGAGCGCGAGCCCGAGCCGCCGGTCGGCCTCCTCCAGCGCCGCGCGTCCGCCCGCGAGCGGGATGCGCATCGCGGGCCGCGGCGGCGCGTGCTCGAAAAGACGCACCGCCTGCGCAGGATCGAGCAACACCTCTTCGGTCATGCGATCGAACAGCACCGGTGCCACACGCTGCAAGCGCTCCGTGCCAAGCGCGCGCGCGGCCTCGAGCCGATACAGGGTGCCGCGCTCGATGCGGCGCACGGCGGTGAGTCCGCAGACCTGCGCGATGTCAGTTGCCTTGCTCGACCAGGGCGAGATCGTCCCGAGACGCGGTACCACCAGCAGCCGCTCGCCGTGGTCCGTCCCGGCGGACTCGGGCAGGCGCGGCCCGTAGGTGAGCAGCTGCGCGAGGATCGCCTGCTCGCTCGCCGTGAGCGGGCGCGTCACATCGATGAAGTGCAGGAAGCGGGCATCGAGCCCGCTGATCGCGGCTTCGAGCGGGCGCAATCGCTCGAGGAGCTTGACGATGCGGAATGCGGAGAGTGCCGGCGGCCCAGTCAGCTGCAGCATGGACCCGCGTGCCTCATTTCTTCTCACCGGGCGGAGTCGAGTACATCGGCATGGGGAACTGGGCGACATTCGCCGCCGCGCCGCTTTCCATCACGGTGATCTTCGCGGTGCCGTGCTTCTTCACTTCATCGATCCGCAGGATCGAGTGCATCGGCAGGAATGTGCGCTTGACGCCCGAGAACTCACCCTTGATGCGCTCTTCGGAGGGGTCGAGTACCACGGAGGAGCGCTCGCCGAACAGCAACTCCTCCACCTCGATGAAACCGAAGAGTTCCCCGTGGCTCACCCGGCGGGCGTATACCTCGTAAACCTTGCCCTGATTCACGAACATAATGCGGAAAATGTGACTGGTTGCCATGGCTCGCGCACGGGTCGCTGCTAGTTTGATGCTGCCATTATATGTCCGGGGAGCACTGCCCGGAACGTCGCTGCGCCTCAGGGAAACGCCGGTACGGGGTTGTCGCACAAGGGATCGCTCATTTGAGTCGGGGAACCATGCTCAGGCTGCGGATCGTCAGCGAACAGCGTCGTTCGCTGGGTGAGCGCAGCAGCGCGATCTTCGCGATAGAGGGCGGCACCATCGGCCGCGCGGCTGACAACGACTGGGTGTTGCCCGACCCGCAGCGCTACGTATCGGCGCATCACGCGCGCGTGCAGTTCCGCGATGGTCATTTCTATCTCCAGGACGTGAGCACCAACGGCGTGTACGTCAACGACGACATGGAGCCGCTCGGCAAACGCGGCTCCTCCGGCTACCGGATCGGAAACGGCGACGTGCTGCGTATGGGGGACTACCACATTCTCGCAGCGCTCGAGCGGCAGACCGGTGCTCAGCCGGCGGCTGCGGCGGCCGTGCCGACCAGTATCCACGCACTGCGCACGCTCGGGCGTTCTGCCGAGCGCGACATCGATGCCAAGCTGAACGTCGAGGAGTTGCTGGTGCCGGTCATCGATCTGCCGGCGCTGCCCGTCAGCGCCTACGGCCAGGCGGTCGACTCCGGGCGGGTGCGGGCGCTCGCGCAGCCGCAGCGTCCGAACGGTGCCCCGGCGCCTGCCGAGCCCGCGCCGGCGGGCGCGGGCGAAGCGGCTCCGGTGGGCGCAGCGCTTGCGCGCCTCGCCGAAGCGGTGAATCAGCCAAAGAACAGCGGCTCCTTCCTTTCCCTCGAAGACGTGCACACCGGCCTCGACGCCTTCTGCCGCGGCGCCGGCCTTTCCCCCGAGCGGCTGCCGCCGGAGGCGCAGGGACGCCTGTTGCATCTGGCGGGCCGGCTGTTCCGTGAAGCGCTCGTAGGTTTCAAGGAGCTCGAGCGCACCCACGCCGAGACGCGCAACCGCTACCGCATCGAGTCGCCGCCCCCCGAGCAGGACGATCCGCGTCCCTCGCTCGGGGATTCGATGGTCGAGGATCTGGCGGTCGAGCTGCTTCTGCGGCACGAAGGCCGCCGCCTCGACTCGGTGCAATGGCTGCGCGATATCGTCGCCACTGCGCGCCTGCACGAGAGTGCCATGGCGCTGGCGACGCGCGCCGCGTTCGTCGAATTCCTCGACCGGCTCGATCCGGCCGAGCTCGAAGCGCGCTTCGAGCGCGCCGCGCGGCGGGGCAAGGCGCGCTCCGCCGACAAGGCACAGTACTGGGAGCTGTTCACGAGCTTCTACCGCAATCTCATCGAGATGCCCACCGATCACCTGCCGCACACCTTCGTGGAAGCGTTCGCCGCGGCCTACCGTGAAGCGTTGAAGAAACCGACGCAGTGACCGCGCAAGGCGCGCCGCACACATCGACGCAGCAGAACGTCGAGCGCACCGCCAGGCATGTCGACATTTTGCGTCACACGACAAATTGAGGCGGTAGCTGTAGCCTCGGTGTATTGCAAACAGTCGGAGTGAGCGCTGCGGCGCGTACGAGGGACCGTGACGTTTCTGAAGCGAGTGGCGGAGAGGGTGGGATTCGAACCCACGTGCCGGTTTTACCCGACCATCCGATTTCGAGTCGGCGCCGTTATGACCGCTTCGGTACCTCTCCGGCGGTCCCGCGGGGATCAAGGGGCGGCTATTCTAGCGGAAAGCCCGCGCTGCGCGGGGAGGTTCCTGCGCACGGTCCTGCTCGCCGTGGGGCTCATGGCACTCGGCGGCATCGGCGGCTGCGGCAAGCTCGCGCCCGCACCGGCGTTGGACGCCATCCGCGCACGCGGCGAGCTGCGCGTCGCGACGCTCAACTTGCCCACCTGCTACTACCTCGGCGCCCAGGGGACCGAGGGACTGGAATTCGAGCTCGCCGGCGCGTATGCCACGCGGCTCGGGGTACGGCTCACCATGTACCCGCTCGCCAACGAGCGCGCGCTGCAGGCAGAGCTTGCCGCCGGGCGCGCCGATATCGCCGCGGCCTCGCTCACCAACACGCCCGAATGGAGCCGCGTCGGCGATGCCGCCGAGCCTTACGCGCAGATCCCGCAGCTCGTCGTCTATCAACGCAACGGCGTGCGGCCGCGCGAAACCCTGCAGCTGGAGTCGGCGCGCCTGGCGGTGCGCGCCGGCAGCGCCCAGGAGCGCATCCTGCAGCGCCTCAAGAGCACGGTGGCACCGCAGCTGCAATGGGAGGAGACGGCGCCGAGCGCCGCCGATCCGGTCGAGGATGTCGATTCCGGCGAGGCGCAATACGCCATCGTGGACGCGCGTGAGTTCTCATTCGCCCATCACCTCTACCCGGACGTACAGGTCGGCTTCGCACTGCCCGAGGAGCGCCCGGTGCAGTGGATGGTGCGGCGTGACGCGCCGGCGCTGCTCGCGAGCGTGAACGCGTTCTTCAGCGACCTGCGTGCCACCAACCGCCTCACGGAGCTGGTGCAGCAGCGCTCGGGCGACACGCGCCGCTTCGAATACGAGGAGTCGCGTGAGTTTCAGGAGCACGTCGCCGAGCGCCTGCCGCGCTATCGGAGCTGGTTCGAGAAGGCAGCGAGCGCGAGCGGCCTCGACTGGCGGCTGCTCGCAGCGATCGGTTACCAGGAGTCGAAATGGGATCCGCGCGCGCAGTCGGATGACGGCGCCCGCGGAGTCATGATGCTGACCGCCGACACCGCGCAGGCGTTGGGCTTGAAGGATCGCACCGATGCGGAGCAGAACATCTACGCCGGGGCGCGCTACCTCGCGCAGGTGCGCGAGAAGGTCCCGGAGCGTGTCCCCGAACCGGATCGCACCTGGCTCACGGTCGCCGCGTACAACGTCGGCTACGGCCATCTCGAGGATGCGCGTGTCCTCACCCAGGCACAGGGAAAGGACCCTGACTCCTGGGCCGATGTGCGCCTGCGGTTGCCCCTGCTCGCTCAGGAGCGCTGGTACTCGCGCGCGCGCCACGGTTACGCGCGCGGCTGGGAACCGGTGCAGTTCGTCGATCGCATCCAGCGATTCCTGCGTCTGCTCGAGTGGCAGCCCGGGGAGAGCACACCGGCCGTCGCCGCAGCGCCCGAGGAGCTGAGCACAGCAGCACCTCCGCCTGCACCGCCGGCAGTGTCCACCGCGGCGTCGGCCAACCGTGCTCCCGGCAGCTGAGCGGAGCTCCCGTTTCGCCGCGCGATCCGCCTCAGCCGCGCCGCTGCGCGAAGAACTGCTGCAGCAGTGCCGCGCACTCCTCCATCAGCACGCCGCCAAAGACATCGACGCGATGATTCAGGCCCGGCAGGGTGAACACGTTGACGATGCTGCCGGCGCCGCCGGCCCGCGGGTCCCAGGCACCGAACACCAGCCGCCGGACGCGCGCGTGCACCATGGCCGCGGCGCACATCACGCAGGGCTCGAGTGTCACATACAGCGTGGTATCGGTGAGGCGGTAACTGCCGAGCGCCTGGCCCGCGGCACGCAGGGCCGCGATCTCCGCGTGCGCCGTGGCGTCGTGACTCGCGATCGGCGCATTGTGCCCGGCCGCGATGATCTCCCCGTCCCGCACCAGCACCGCCCCCACCGGCACCTCGCCGCTCGCCGCGGCAGCGAGTGCTTGAGCGAGCGCCGCGCGCATGAACGTGGCGTCGCGGCCCGCCTCAGCCGGCGCCGTCATGTGACTCGGCCGGAGGCGGCGAAGGTGGCGGCAGGAACAGCGCGGGATCAACGAAGGTGGCATTGAGCGCCACACCGAAATGCAGATGCGGCCCGGTGACACGCCCGGTCGCCCCGACCTTGCCGATCACCGCCCCCGCCGGCACGTACTGACCGCGCTTCACGTCGATCGCGCTCAGGTGGCAATACATGGTGACCAAGCCACTGCCGTGGTCGAGGAGCACCGTATTGCCGTTGAAGAAGAAGTTGCCGGTGTCGATGACTCGCCCACCGGCTGCGGCGCGGATCGGTGTACCGAGCGCGGCGGCGATATCCATGCCGCTGTGCGGATTGCGCGGCTCGTTGTTGAACACACGGCGCATGCCGTACGAGCTCGAGCGGACGCCGTCTACCGGCTGCAGCAGCCGCAGCGTTGCCGGGGCGTGCGTGGAGAAGGTGCCGTAATCCTCGTGCAGGCGCGGCTGCTCGCGATTGACGCGTGCCAGGTCGCCCGGCGAGAGGTCCACCTTGCCCGGGGCAACGGTGAGGTGCTGCACCGTGTACTGCTTGTCGGTGACCTCGAAATCGATCGTCCGCTCGTCGGGAGTGCCCGGATCGATGCGCACTGCCGCGTGACCCACAGTCTGCGCGAGCGGTATGCCGACGACGGCGAGCCAGCGATCGCCGTCGCGCAGCACGAGTACGCGCCGCCCCTCGAAGCTCACCCGTGGCGCATGCGCCGCGGGCGCATCGACCGGCAGCAGAGCCACACCGCCGGGAACACGCTCCTCCTGCGGCAGCAACGGCGGCGCCTGCTGCTGCGCCGTGGCCGGGGGCAGCGCTGCGGCGAGTGTCACGAGCGCGGCTGTGAGGGCGAGTAACCGCCTCATTTGTTGCGGGTCACGCGCGCCGTGAGCTTACCGCTCGCGAGGGTCGCCTCGATCTCCTCACCGACCTCCACGGCGGCGGCGTCAGTCAGCACGGAGCCGTCGGCGCGCTTCACGATCGCGAAGCCGCGCGCCAGCGTCGCGAGCGGGCTGACGGCATCGAGTGCGCGCTGCGCGAGCGCAAGGCGCTGCGCGAGGCGCGGCACGCATTCGCGGGCGGCGCGTTCGAGGCGAGCCTGCAGCTCACCGCCGCGGCGGGTGGCGCGCGCAGTCTGCTCGCGCATCGCGCGCGCCAGGCGCAGCTGCAGCGATTCATTGCGCGCCAGCCAACTCGCGAGCACGCGCTGCGGCGAGTGGTGCTGCAGCCGTGCGCGCTCTTCCGCCAGTCGCTGCCCCTCGCGGTGCAGGCAGGCGCGGGTCGCACCGCACAGCCGCTGTGTCAGGTCATCGAGACGCTGCATGTGCTGCTGCAGGCGCATCCCGGGATGCCCGCGGCTCAGGCGGTGACCGACCGCATCGAGCCGCGAGCGGCCCATGCGCAGCTCACGATGCATCCCCGCGCTGAGTCGCTGCGCCGTGCGGGCGAGCGCCTCGAGGCAGGCTTGGGCGTCCGGCACCACCATCTCGGCCGCGGCGGAGGGCGTTGGTGCGCGCGCATCGGCGACGAAATCCGCTATGGTGAAGTCGATCTCGTGGCCCACTCCGCAGACCACCGGCAGAGCGCAGGCGTAAATGGCGCGCGCCACGCGCTCATCGTTGAAGGCCCACAGGTCCTCCAGCGAGCCGCCGCCG
>Ga0306923_10004492_pt1 | contig 13387 bp, 11 predicted proteins | sample sta12Can44000108_FD_203841 | JGI IMG/M metagenome (GOLD analysis project Ga0306923, IMG submission 203841) | Lab enrichment of tropical soil microbial communities from Luquillo Experimental Forest, Puerto Rico - statanox.12C.anox.44.000.108 (v2)... | ecosystem: Environmental > Terrestrial >... | reverse complement strand
GCGGCGCAGCTGGCGTTTCTACAGCTGCCTGCCGAACCTCGGTATCGACATCATGCCCGAGCAGATGGATTTCTTTCAGGTGCTGCCCCGCGGACCCGGCAAGACGGTGATCCGCGGCGCCGCCTTCGGCCTGCCGGACGATCGCCGTGAGATGCGCCTCATCCGCTGGCTCGGTAACCGCATCAACATGCAGGTCAACAAGGAAGACCGGCTGCTCTGCGAGCGGCTGCAGCGCGGCATCAACGACAGTGCCTATCGCCCGGGACCCCTGTCGCGGATCGAGACCTGGATGCTCGAGTTTCACGACCTGCTGCGGGCGCGCATTCCGGAGGTCTCGCTCCCCGAGCCACCGACGCGTTTCGGCTGACTTACCGCTCGCCCGCTCCCTGTGGCAGCGCGTGCAGCACCGCGGCGATCTGTGCGCGGAACAGCGCGAGCGCCGGGGCGACCGGTCCGTTTTCAACCGGGGCATCCGCGACGCTCTGCAGGCCCGCCTGTGTCGACTCTGCGAGCGCGATCTGTCCCTTGAGCCACGATCCTGGGCGCCGCCCTGCGCCACGCCCCGCGCGGGCAGCTCCGCGGGCGGCGGAGAACTCGAAGCGGCGCAGCCGGCTGCGGCCCGGCGCGGTGGGCGTCACCTGCAGTATGCAGCCGCCATTGCCATATAACTCGAGCAGCTGATTCGGCGCGATGAAACGCTGCTGCGGGAGCAGCGCATCGAGCCATTGCTCGACCAGGAGCTTCCAGTCCGCGGCGACCTCCTGCACGCTCATCGCGCGGGGCACGAGCGTGGCGAATGCCTCCCAGGCCGAGTCATCAGCGCCCGCCTGTGGAGATCCATTCGCCGCTCCTGCGCCACGCACGAGGACTACCCGCCCAGCGCTCCGCAGCTCGAGCGGGGCGAGGTCGCCGGGGGTGGAGCCTGCGACCAGTCGACCATCGAAGCTGTAGGTAAGCGAATGCGCCGCGCAGTGAATGGCACTCTTCAGCCGGCCGCGGCGTGCGCTCACCAGGGCATGCGGACGCCGGCGGCAGGCGTTGCGGAATGCGTACAGTCGTCCGCGCTCGGCGCGCACTACGAGCGCAGGCACACCGGCCACCTCGCCACTGAGATAATCGCCGGCGTGACGCAGCTCGGCCTCGTGGCCGAGCACCTGCCACGCCGGGCGCAGCAGCTGCTCGCGCTCGGCCGCGTGCAACGCCTCATCGCGATACGCTCCCGGTGGCAGCCGATCCCCTGCCGGGGCGGCACCGGCGCTCTCCAGCGGGGCGGCGCCCGCGCCCTGCAACGGCGCGCCGCCGCTGATCTCGCCGAACTGCCCGGGGAATACCGAACGCAGGTAGCGCAGCGAGCGCGCTACTGCGGCCGTGCGGTCGATGTTGGCTTCGCTCTGGAAGGCAATCCCCTGCCACAGCACCTCGAGCACGCCCATCAGACCGAGCGCCACCGCATCGGCATCGAGATGAGCGGCGCCGCTCACGGCTATCATTCGCTCCATGAGCTCGCGCACCAGTACGGCGAACTCCTCGTCCTTCTTGCCGCAGATGTCCTGGTACTCCTGGCGCGCGCTCGCCTCGCCCCAGAACGCATACCAGACCGACACCTTGCGCGGGCTGGCGATATCCGGGTCCAGATAGAGATTCACCAACAGCCGCAGCGCCTGTACCGGGTCGTCCCTGAGCCGCGCCACCGGCAGCAGCACCCGCTCGCCGAACTCCGCGGCCAGGTACTCGAGCGAGGCCACCAGCATCGCCGCCTTGGAGTCGAAGTAGAAGCGCACGATGCCGGGCGAGAGATCGGCGAGCGCCACGACCTTCTCCACGGTGGTGCGCGATGGGCCGTAGATGTGCAGGGCGGAAATGCAGGCATCGATCAGCCGCTGCCGCTGTCGCTGACGGATGCGCGATCCGCCGCGGGCGGGGTGCTCGACCGCCGCTCGCTGGCCCGACGCTTGACTCACGGCATCTCCTCGCGGTGTGCGCGTGTTGACCGCATCGCTGTACGGCGCGCAAGTTTATCCCGCACAATACTCTGCAGGCACCGTCCGCACTTCAAATCATGAGACAAACCTGGACTCCGGGCCGCTGGCTCATCATCCTGCCGCCGCTGCTGTTCCTGCTCATATTCTTCCTGATCCCGTTTGCGTTCGCCTTCAAGATCAGCTTCGCCGAGGCCGCACCGCGTGTGCCGCCCTTTACCGATGTCATCTCCTTCACCGCGGATCATCACCTGCGTATCGCCATCAGCCTCGGCAACTACCGCTACCTGCTGACCGACCAGGTCTATGGCGTGGCGTACCTGTATTCGCTGCGCACCGCCTTCTTCTCCACGGTCATCTGCCTGCTGCTCGGCTATCCGATGGCCTACGCCATCGCGCGCGCGCCGAAGTCGACGCAGGGACTGTTGCTGCTCATCATCATGCTGCCGTTCTGGACCTCGTTCCTGCTGCGTGTCTACGCCCTGGAAGGCATCATCCGCGATACCGGCTTCCTCAACACCGCGCTGCTGCACTTCGGAGTCATCAGCCACCCGCTGCGCATCATGCGCACCAGCCTGGCGGTGTATCTCGGCATCATCTATTCGTACCTGCCGTTCATGGTGCTGCCGCTGTTCGCCACGCTCGAGAAGCTCGATCCCACGCTGCTCGAGGCGGCTGCGGACCTCGGCAGCACGCCCTGGCGTGCGTTCCTCGACATCACGCTGCCGCTGTCGATTCCCGGGATGATCGCCGGCTCCATGCTGGTGTTCATACCGGCGGTGGGGGAATTCGTGATTCCGTCGCTCCTCGGCGGCCCGAACCAGCTGATGATCGGCCGCGTGCTCTGGGATGAGTTCTTCGGCAATCACGACTGGCCGGTGGCCTCCGCGGTCGCGATCGCATTCCTGCTGCTGCTGGTCGGGCCGATCGCAATCTATCAGTACTACAACGTGCGTCAGCTCGAGGCCTGAGGCGCACGGTGGAACGACGCTCCTCCTTCGGCCTGCTGTCGGTGCTGTTCATCGGCATCGCACTGCTGTACGTGCCGATCCTGGTGCTGATTGGCTACTCCTTCAATGCCTCGCCGCTCGTGAACGTGTGGGGCGGATTCTCCACCGCCTGGTACGCGCAGCTGCTGCACAACCGCCAGCTGCTCGAGGCGGCACTGCTGTCCCTGGAGGTGGCGGTCGCGGCTTCGACCGGCGCCATCGTTCTTGGGACGCTGGCGGCGATCGCACTGGTGCGCTTCGCGCGCTTTCCCGGCCGGCTGCTGCTCACCGGCATGGTGAATGCGCCGCTGGTCATGCCGGAGATCATTACCGGCATCACGCAGCTGCTGCTGTTCGTCTCGATGGTGCAGCTGCTCGGCTGGCCGCACCGCGGACTCACCACCATCGTGCTCTCGCACGTCACCTTCTGCACCGCGTATGTCACCATCACGGTGCAGTCGCGCCTGCAGGCCGCCGACCGCTCGCTCGAGGAAGCCGCCCAGGACCTCGGCGCCACTCCGGCGCGCGCCTTCGTGGAGATTACGCTGCCGATCATCGCTCCGGCGATCATCTCGAGCTGGCTGCTGTGCTTCACGCTGTCGCTCGATGACCTGGTCATCTCGAGCTTCGTCGCCGGCCCGGGTGCCAGCACCCTGCCGATGGTGATCTACTCAAAGGTGAAGCTCGGAGTGAGCCCCGACATCAATGCGCTCGCCAGCCTCATCGTGTGCGGAGTGGGGGTATGCATCGTCAGCGCGCGCCTGCTGATGATGCGCAGTGAGCGGCGGCGTGCCCTGGAGGCACGCCCGCGCGGACGCTGACCCCACCCCGGGCAGTCGATCAGGTCACAGCCCCGTCTTGATGCGCGTCCAGGTACGCGTGCGCAGCCGCTCGAGCGCCGGCCCCGCTTCGACGGCGTGATAGAGCCGCGCCTCCACCTCAGGCGACGGATAAACCACCGCATCGGCACGGATCTGCGGATCGACGTACGCATCCGCCGCCGCGTTGTCGTTGGCGTAATGAATGTAGTTGGTAACGTCGGCGATCACCCGCGGCTCGAGCATGTAATTGAGGAATTTGTGCGCCGCGAGCGGATGCGGGGCATCGGCGGGAATCAGCCAGGCATCGTAGGATCCGTTGGCGCCCTCCTTCGGCACGGTGAAGGCAAGGTGCACCTCGAGACCTATGGCCTTGGCGCGTGCGCGCGAGGTCGCATAGTCCGCCGACCACGACATGGATATGCAGAACTCACCGTTGGCGAGCCCGGTCAGGTACTCGGTGGAGTCGAACGCACGGATGTAAGGGCGCACGGCGAGCAGCAGCTTCTCCGCCTGCTGGTAATCCTCCGGCCGTTTGGTGTTCGGATCCAGGTGCAGGTAGTTGAGAGCGAGCTGCAGCACGTCCTCGGCCGAGTCGAGGAAGGTCACCCCGCAGTCGGCGAAGTGTCTGATGATCTCGGGTTTGAAGATCAGGTCGAGGCTGTCGACCGGTGCATCGGGCATGCGGGCGCGGATCATGTCGACGTTGTAGGCAAACCCGTTGACGTGCTGCAGGTAGGGCACCGCGTGGCGGTTGCCCGGGTCCGCCTTCGCTTCGATGGCCAGAATGTGCGGATCGAGGTTCTTCCAGTTCGGCAGCAGTGCCTTGTCGAGCGGGCGGTAGATCCCGGCCTTGATCTGGCGGCTGAAATAGTCGGTGGAGGTGCTCACCACGTCATAGCCCGCATCGCCGGCCATCATCTTCGCTTCGAGCGTCTCATCGGCATCGTAGGTGTCGTAGATCACCTTGATGCCAGTCTGGGCTTCGAAGTCGGCAACGGTGTTCCTGCCGATGTAGTCCGCCCAGTTGTAGATGCGCAGCTCGCTCTGCTCCGCGCCGTGCGGTGTACTACCGCTGCCGGTACCGCAGGCAGCGAGCATCGCGGTCGCCGCCGCCGCGGCGAGCGCCGCCAGCGGCCGCACCGGCCGGCGCGGAAGCCGCGTCCGGTCGACCACGGAATCGCCTATAGCTTCACCATGATGTGACGTACCACGGTGTAATCGTCCAGCGCGTACACCGACAGGTCCTTGCCGTAACCGGAGCGCTTGAACCCACCGTGTGGCATCTCGCTCACGGTGGCGAAGTGCGTGTTGATCCAGGTGGCACCGAACTGCAGCTGCGCCGCCACCTGCATGGCGCGCGACACATCCTTCGTCCACACCGAGGAGGCAAGTCCGTACTCGCTGTCGTTGGCCCAGCGGATCGCCTCTTCGGCATCGGTGAAGGGCGTCACCGACACCACCGGTCCGAATACCTCGCGTTGCACGATCTCATCGTCCTGACGTGCGCCAGCGACCACGGTCGGCTCGTAGAAGAAGCCGGCCCCCGCACGCGCCTTGCCGCCGGTGGTAATCTCGGCGTGCCCACTTTCCGCGGCCCGCGCCACCATGGCGGCAACGCGCTCGCGCTGGGTGTGCGAGATGAGCGGTCCCATCTCGACGCCGGCTTCCTGCTGCGCCCCGACACGGATACTGCGTGCGGCGCTGGTGAGATCGGCGACCAGACGCTCGTAAATGCGCTTGCCGGCGTAGAGCCGGCAGGCGGCGGTGCAGTCCTGGCCAGCGTTGTAGAAGCCGAAGGTGCGCACACCCGAGACCACCGCTTCGAGGTCGGCATCGTCGAACACGATCACCGGCGCTTTGCCGCCGAGCTCCAGGTGGGTGCGCTTGAGATTGCCGGCGGCGGCCGCCAGCACCTTCTGCCCGGTCGCCACGGAGCCGGTCAGCGAAACCATGCGCACGCGCTCGTGGCTCACGAGTGCGGTGCCCACAGGCTCGCCACGCCCGCAGATTACATTCACCACCCCTGGCGGCAGCAGCTCCGCGAGCCTTGCTCCGAGCTTCAGCGTGGTGAGCGGGGTCATCTCGGAGGGCTTGATGACGAGCGTATTGCCGGCGGCGATGGCCGGCGCGATTTTCCAGGCCGCCATCATGAGCGGGTAGTTCCAGGGGGCGATCGAGCCGACCACTCCGACCGGATCGCGGCGGATGAGACTCGTGTGTCCGGGCAGGTACTCGCCGGCAGCGAGCCCCGAGGGGCTGCGGCAGACGCCGGCAAAGAACCGGAACACATCGGCGATCGAGGGCATCTCGTCGTTGCGGGCCGCGGCCAGCGGCTTGCCGGTGTTACGCGACTCGAGCGCTGCATAGCCGTCCGCATCCGCCTCGATCTCCTCGGCGATGCCCAGCAGCGCGAGCGCACGGTCTTTCGGCGCGGTGCGCGCCCAGGCAGGAAACGCCGACTCCGCGGCCCTCACCGCCTGCTCCACCTGTGAGACCGAGGCTGCGGGAACACTGGTGATCTCCGCGCCGCTCGCGGCATCGAGCACCGCCTCCGCCGCCCCCTCACCGGTGATGAGTCGCCCGCCGATCAACAGTTTGGTATTCATGCCACTCTCCTGCGGTGAGTCGCGCCGGTTGACTGCATGCAGGCCGTCAGCCGGCGATGCGTACGCTTGCCGGGCGCGGCCTGCACTTATATTATTATAGCCATAATATTAACTAGCGGTGCGCGCTGCTGCGACGAGGATCGCCATGAATTCCGACGTCATCATCACCTGCGCCATCACCGGCGATGACACCAAGGTTACCAAGAGTCCGCACTGTCCGATAACGCCCGAGCAGATCGCCGCCGCCGCGGTCGATGCGGCGCGCGCGGGCGCGGCTATCGTTCACATCCACGTGCGCGATCCCGAGACGGGCGCCTTCAGCATGGCGACGCGCCACTATCGCGAGGTCGTCAAGCGCGTGCGCGAAAGCAAGGTCGACGTGCTGGTCAATCTCACCTGCGGCATGGGCGGCTACATCTGCATAGGCAAGCACGGGCTGGAAGACACCCCGGCGCCCGGGAGCGACTTCGTCACGCAGCGGGAGCGCATGCGGCACGTGATCGAGCTGTGCGAGGAGGGGCTGTACCGCCCCGAGATCGCGACCCTCGATTGCGGCACCCTCAATTTCGGCGACGGTAACCGCGCTTATATCTCAACACCCGACTACTGCCGCGAGGGTGCCGGCATCCTGCGCGAGCTCGGCGTCAAGGTAGAGCTGGAGGTGTTCGACACCGGCAATCTCTGGTTCGTGAAACAGATGATCAAGGAAGGGCTCATCCCCGGTCCGGCGATGATCCAGCTGTGCACCGGCATTCCTTACGGCGTGCCGGCGGATGTAGGTCACCTGCTCGCCATGGTGAACTACCTGCCCGCGGACTGCGTCTGGACCTCATTCGCCGTGAGCCGCATGCAGATGCCGTGGGTGGCACAGTCGATACTCCTCGGCGGCAACGTGCGCGTGGGTCTCGAGGACAACCTCTACCTGTCGCGTGGGGTGTATGCGAGCAATGCGCAGCTGGTCGAGAAGGCGCGCACCATCATCGAGGCCATGGGCGCGCGTGTGCTCACTCCGGGCCAGACGCGTGAGCGGCTGAAGCTCTCCTGAACGTGGCCGGCATTCCGATCTACGAGACAGCGATCCAGGCGGAGTGGATCGACTACAACGGCCACGTGCGCGATGCCTATTACGGGCTGATCGTGAGTCTCGCCACCGATGCGCTGATGGACAGGGTCGGGCTCGATGAGGCGTATCGGACCCGCAGCGGCTGCACGCTCTACACCCTCGAGATGCACCTGAACTACCTGCAGGAAGTCCATCAGTCCGACACGGCCAGCGTGAGCGTGCGGATTGCCGCAGCCGATCACAAGCGCATCCACGCGGCCTTCGAGATCAGCCGCCGCGGCAAGCCGGGTGTCGCCGCCACGGCGGAGGTCATGCTGCTGCACGTTTGCCGTGCAAACGGCTCGGTGGCGAGCGCTGCCTTTCCGCCACAGGTGAGCCGCGCATTGTCCGGGTTGCAGGCGGCGAGCGCCGCGTTGCCGGCCGAGGGACCTGGCTCGCGCCGCATGGAGCTGCGGCCGCACGGCCGTACATGAGCGCCTCCGGATTGCAGCGGCTACTTGCGCCCCGCAGCGTCGCGCTCATCGGTGGCACCTGGGCGGATGCGGCGCTCGCGGCGAGCCAGGTGATGGGCTACGCCGGAGAAGTGTGGCGCGTCCATCCGACGCGCGCCTCCTCTGCCGCGCAGCGCTACTTCCGCTCGGTCGATGAGCTGCCCGGGGCGCCCGACGCCGCCTTCATCGCCGCACCCAACCGCGATGTACCGGGCATCGCCGGGGCGCTCGCACGGCGCGGCGCCGGTGGCTTCGTGTGTTTCGCGGCGGGGTTCTCGGAGACTGCCACCGAGGAGGGACAGCGCCTCACCGCCGAGTTGCTCGCCAGCGCCGGGGACCTGCCCTTCTTCGGACCGAACTGCTATGGATTCGTCAATTTCCTCGACGGGACGGCCCTGTGGCCCGATCAACTGGTCGGCCGGCGGCGCGAGCGCGGCGTCGCGCTCATCTGCCAGAGCGGCACGATTGCGCTGAACCTCCTGTTCAACGATCGCTCACTGCCCATCGGCTGCGTACTCACCGTCGGCAACCAGACGCGTCTCGCCGCGGAGCAGCTGATCGAGGCGCTGTGTATCGATGAGCGCGTGACGGCCATCGGGTTGTATCTCGAGGGCATTCGCGATAGCGCGCGCTTTGCCCAGGCCGCGGCGCATGCGCGCCGGGCCGGCAAGCCCATCGCGCTCATCAAGACCGGGCGTACGGCGGCTTCGGCCGAAGCGGTACGCACACACACCGGTGCGCTTGCCGGCGCGGACAACGTGTTCGACGCCTTCTGCGCCCAGGCCGGCGTAGCACGCTGCGAGTCGCTGGCAACCCTGTGTGAGACGCTGAAGATCTTCCACACCGGGGGACCCCTTCCCGGCCGGCGCATCCTCGCGATGGGCGCCTCGGGCGGGGATACCGCCATGGCGGCAGACAGCGCGCGCCATCTGTCGCTCGAGTTTCCGGCCATTCCACGCGCGGCCACGGACGAGCTGCGCGCGCTCCTTTCCGAGCGGGTGACCATCTCCAACCCATTCGATTTCCACACCCACGTGTGGTTCGACTATCCGCGGCAGCGCGCCTTGTTCAGCATCGCCCAGCGGGCCGGCTTCGACCTCGTGGCATTCCTCCTCGACTGCCCACCTGCGGGCGCCGATGACACCGCCTACGTGCGGGCGATCGAGGAGTTCGCCGCGGCCCTGCCCGGGGCTGCCACCCGGGCCGCGGTCATCTCCTCGCTGCCGGAATCGCTCGGCAACGCCATCCGCGAGAAGTGCCTGGCATGGGGCGTCGTGCCGCTGCAGGGGCAGCGCGAGGCCCTCGAGGCCATCGATCTCGCCGCCAGGGTCGGTGAGGCGTGGAAGCGCGGCGAGCCGCCCCAGCTGCAGTACGGGCGCCCCGCTGCCGCTGCGGTCCGGTCACTCTCCGAGCCCGAGGCGAAGCAGGCGTTGTCCGCGTACGGAGTCGCCGTGCCGCGCGCCCGTGTCGTCGGACCGGGCGAGGCAGCGGAGGCTGCGACGGCGCTCGGCTTTCCGGTCGTGATCAAGGCCGCCGGCGCCGCACTCGAGCACAAGTCCGATGTCGGCGGCGTGGTGCTCAACGTGCGCAGCGCCGCTGAGGCGAGCGCAGCAGCGCAGCGACTGTCCGCGCTCTCACCAGCGCTGCTCATCGAGGAGATGGTCGTGGATGGGGTCGCGGAGGTGCTGGTCGGCCTGCGGGTCGATCCCCAGTTCGGGCTCCTGCTCGTGCTCGGCGCAGGCGGGGTGCTGACCGAGCTGCTGCGCGACAGCGTGACGCTGCTGCCGCCTTTCACCGCGGCGGGCATCGGCACGGCGCTCGCCCGGCTGCGGATGGCGCCGCTGCTCGGGGGGTTTCGCGGCCGCCCCGCGGCGGATGTGCCGGCGCTCATCGAGACCGCGCTCGGCTGCACACGTTACGCGCTCGCAAATCTCGAGCGTTTCGTCGAGCTCGACCTGAATCCGCTCATCGTGCGCCCGCGCGGGCACGGCGCCGTAGCGGTCGACGCATTGATTCGCCTCGCATAAGGAGCACGGTTATGTCCGATGGCATCAGGACCCGCACCGACGGGCCGGTTCTCGAGGTGACGATCGATCGCCCCAAGGCGAACGCCATCGATCTCGCCGCGAGCCGGCGTCTCAACGAGGTCTTTACCAGCTTCCGCAACGACGCGGCGCTACGCGTCGCGATCGTCACCGGTGCGGGTGAGCGTTTCTTCAGTCCCGGATGGGATCTGAAGGCCGCCGCCGCCGGTGAGGCCTCGGATGAGGACTGGGGAGTGGGAGGATTCGGTGGCCTCAACTATCCGCGCAATCTCGACAAACCGCTCATCGCGGCGGTGAATGGCATCGCCTGTGGCGGCGGCTTCGAGATCGTGCTCGGCACGGACATCATCGTGATGGAAGAGCATGCCCGGTTCGCCCTGCCCGAGATCAACGTCGGCGTGCTCGCCGATGCCGGCACCATCAAGCTGCGGCGGCGCATTCCCTACCATGTCGCGGTCGAATTCCTGATGACGGGACGTTGGATGGACGCCGCGGAGGCCAAGCACTGGGGGCTGGCCAATCACGTGGTGCCAAAGGGCGAGTCTCTCGCCAGGGCGCGCGAGATTGCGCAGCAGCTCGCGGCGGGCCCACCGCTGCTGTTTCCCGCGATCAAGCAGCTGCTGCGGCATACCGAGATGGTCGCCGAGCACGCGGCCTTCGAGCTGCATGACAGCCTGGACGCGGTGCAAAGAGTGATCCGTTCGGAAGACCTCAAGGAAGGCACCCGCGCCTTCTCCGAGAAGCGCAAGCCGGTGTGGAAGGGAGAATGAGCTGGCCGGCCCGAGCCGCGGCGGCGACTGTGTTCAGCCGCCGAGCGGCCGTAGCAGCGCGCGCGAGATGATGTGACGCTGCACCTCGCTGGTGCCGTCCCAGATGCGCTCGATGCGTGCATCGCGCCAGATGCGCTCGAGCGGCAGCTCGCTCATCAACCCCATGCCGCCGTGAATCTGCAGCGCTTCATCGGCGACCATGGCGAGCATCTCGGTCGCCTTGACCTTGGCGACCGCCATGTCCATGTCGGTCGCGGTTCCCTGCTCGAGCTTCCAGGCGGCCTCCAGAGTGAGCAGCTCCGCGGCGCGCAGCTCGACGGCCATGTCGGCGAGCTTGAACGACACGCCCTGGAACTTGCCGATCTGCTGTCCGAACTGGACGCGATCGACCGCCCATTGCTTGGCGCATTCGAGCGCGCGCTCGGCACGCCCGAGGCAGTTGGCCGCCACCTGCAGGCGCGTCGCCCCGAGCCAGGTGTTGGCGAGCTCGAAGCCGCGGTGCACCTCGCCGAGCACTGCGGAAGATGGCACCCGGCAGTCGGTGAACTGCAATATGCAGTTGTTGTAACCGCGGTGTGAGACGTTCTGGTAGCCCGGCCGCACCTCGAAACCCGGCGTACCCTTGTCGATGAGAAAAGCGGTGATGAGCTTGCGCTTGCCGCGTGTCCCGGCCGGTTCCTCCTCGCCGCTCGCGGCGAACAGGATGACGAAATCCGCATGATCGGCGTGGCTGATGAAGTGCTTGGTGCCGTTGATGATGAAGTCCCCGCCACGCTGTAGCGCGCTGGTGCGCATGCTGCGCAGGTCCGAGCCCGCCTGTGGCTCGGTCATCGCCAGGCACTCGACACGCTCGCCGCGCACCGTGGGCAGGAGATAGCGCTCGCGCTGCGCCCCCTGGCAGGCGAGCAGGATGTTGGACGGACGCGCCACGCAGGTGTACTGCAGAGCGTAGTTGGTGTACCCGAGCTCCTTCTCGTAAAGCACCCAGCTCACTCCATCGAGTCCGGCACCGCCCACTTCGCTCGGCATGTTGGCGGCGTAGAGTCCCGCGGCGATGGCCTTGGCCTTGATGGGCTGCCACAGCTGCTCGCGCAGCACACCGCTGGTTTCGACCTCGCGCTCGTGCGGCACGAGCTCCTGGCGCACGAAATCGCGGGTCGTCTTGATGATCAGCTGCTGCTCTTCGGTGAGGGCAAAATCCATCGGTCACTCCTTGCGGCGTACGGGCGCTTCAGCTGGAGGCCGCCCGGCGGCGGGTGCGCGCCGCGGCATAACTGGCACCACCGCTCGCCCAGGCGTGCAGCAGCTCCAGTTGCAGGCGCAGCTGGCCGATCTGCCGCGTTGCGGGCCACTCGGCGCGACTCGCCACCGTGCTCGCCGTCACACCATTGATGAAGGTGACCACCGAGCGCAGCAGCTGCTCGCGCGTTGCGCTCGGCCAGCGCGGCCAATCGCTCCAACCGCGCGCCAGGCAGCGCTCGAACAGTCGCAGATACTCGCGATGCAGCCAGGCGTTGACGCGCCTCAGGCGCTTATCGGCCGGCACCTGCCCCCAGAACGCCATCCACACCGCGCACTCGATGTAACGCGTCTCATCGATCGGCAGCGCCTCGCTCAACAGCGTCAGCAGGTCGGCGGCACCGTCGGCGTGCGCGAGCCGCTCCTCGATACGGCGCAGGATCAGGCGCAGCGCCGCCACGATGATGTCCTGCTTGGTTTCGAAGTAATGAGCAATCATGCCTGTGGTACAGCCGGACGCACGGGCGATGCGCACGATGGTGGCCTGCTCGAAGCCATACTGCGCTACGACGCGGCAGGCGGTGAGTGCGATCTCATCGCGGCGCTGCTCGTGATCGACGATCTTCGGCATGGCGTCAGCGTGTCGCGGTCTGGATGGCCGCGAGCCGCGCGCGTACCGCTGCGTCCATGGGCGCAACCCTGCCGCCCACGGTGTCGACGTGCAGGTAGACCTGCTCCGCGGTCGCCAGCAGAGCGTCATCGCGCGTGCGGTGCATGCGATGCAGTAAGCGCACGCGCTTCTCGTCGACTTCCACGATGCGGCTCACCACGTAGAGCCGCTCCTGGGAGTGCGCTTCGGCCTTGTGCAGCAGGTGCGATTCCGCGGTGTAGAGGGCGCGGCCCGAGCGGCGGTAGGCCTCGTCGATCCCGGCGTACCTGAATAGTGCGTCGGTGGCATCGCCGAACACCTGCAGGTAGCGTGAATCGGTCATGTGGCCGTTGTAGTCGATCCATTCGGGCCGCACCTGCGTTTCGAGCAACCGAAGTGGCGCGCCGCCATCACCCGCAGCGCCGGCGGCACTCGCGGCTGCAATGCGCGGGCGGGCCTCCGCCGCCGCGGCCTCGAAAAGCCGCTCCTCGAGCGCGCGCAGCGTCGCACCGGCGCCGATGTTGTATTCGCGCAGTACCTGCTGGATCGCCACCAGGTAGTCATCGCGCAGCCGCTCGAGCTCGCGGATCGAGCGGCCCGCCGCCTGCGCCTGCGTGCCGGCGACCATCTTGTCGATCAGCGCTTCGGTGAGCTCGGGTGCCTCGAGCTTGGTCCACGGCCACTTCAGGCACGGCCCGAACTGCCGCAGCATGTGACGCATGCCCGTCTCACCGC
>Ga0306923_10004487_pt1 | contig 13392 bp, 12 predicted proteins | sample sta12Can44000108_FD_203841 | JGI IMG/M metagenome (GOLD analysis project Ga0306923, IMG submission 203841) | Lab enrichment of tropical soil microbial communities from Luquillo Experimental Forest, Puerto Rico - statanox.12C.anox.44.000.108 (v2)... | ecosystem: Environmental > Terrestrial >... | reverse complement strand
TCCGCCTTCGTTAGCTGAAGTGCATCCTTCGGATGGATTGTTTCATGATAATTTATTACCCGAATCCGGTTGGAATATTGAAGCAGGGTTCAAAGGGAATATCTTCAATAACAATTTGTCTTTTGATGTTGTAGCTTATCATTTTTTTTTAAACAATGCTATTGTACGTAGAAATAATGCAGCAGGTTTGGAATATTTTGTAAATGCCGGAAATGCAACAGAGAACGGAGCGGAGTTTTCTGTAAAAGCAAAATTGTTTGAAAACAATAAAACACTTCTTCGCTTAGTGAATGTACAAACGGGTTATAGTTATCAGCCTTATTATTTTGGTGTTTATCAACAGGGAACAACAGATTATTCGGGTAATACCATAACGGGAGTTCCTCGAAATATTTTTGCTGTATCTGTTAATGCTGAATTTATCAAACATTTTTATTGCAACATTTCTTTTAATGCAAATGCTGCCGTTCCGTTAAACGATGCGAACGATGAATATGCAAACGCTTATCATTTGTTACAACTGAAAATGGGTAAGCATATACAAATGAATAAAGCAGCGTTGCATGTATTTTTGGGTGCAGATAATTTATTGAATGAAGTTTATAGTTTAGGCAATGATATTAATGCAACCGGAAGAAGATTTTATAATCCCGCTGCAGAAAGAAATTTTTATGGTGGAGTAGGAGTAAGGTTTTAACAAGTTAACCTGCTTTGCAGCACAAGTGTGCGACGCAACAGCCGATGCCATGAAATACAAATGCTCATAACAAAAAAAGTGCAACATTGCTGCTGCACTTAACTTTAAGCTATTAAATCTTCTAAATCCTCGGCGTACTTAATTCTGCCAATGAAGAATCTATTTGTTCCTGCGATACTTCAAAGTCAACCAGCTTGCCGCTTAAATATTGTTCATAAGAACCCAAATCAAAATTGCCATGCCCGCAGAGGTTAAACAATATTGTTTTAGATACACCTTCTGCATCGGCTTGTTTGGTTTGGCGAACTACTTCTGCAATACCATGCGTAGCTTCGGGGGCAGGAATAATGCCTTCTGTTCTGGAGAACAAAATACCTGCTTCGAAACATTCTGTTTGATTAATGGCATCGGCTTCGATAATACCATCTTTTAATAACTGACTCACAATGGCACCTGCACCATGATAACGCAACCCACCTGCATGAATTGGTGATGGAATAAAATTGTGCCCTAAAGTATACATCGGAATTAACGGAGTCATTCCAACGGTATCGCCAAAATCGTAACGGAAAATACCTCGTGTTAATTTAGGGCATGAAGTAGGTTCAACAGCAATGGCTCTTACTTTTTTGCCACCTGTTAAATTATTTTGTAAGAATGGAAAAGCAATTCCTGCAAAGTTAGAACCACCACCAAAAGGAGCAACAACAATATCAGGATAATCGCCTGCTTTTTCCATTTGTTTCAATGCTTCTAATCCAATAACTGTTTGATGCATCAATACGTGATTTAATACAGAACCTAAAGAATATTTGGTATCATCATGTGTTGCTGCAACTTCAACAGCTTCCGAAATAGCAATACCTAAACTACCCGGGCTATTCGGATCTTTTTCTAAAATACTTCTTCCTGCATGGGTTAAATTAGTGGGAGATGCATGTACGGTTGCACCCCAGGTATTCATCATTATTTTACGGTAAGGTTTACCATCATAACTAACTTTAACCATAAAAACTTCACACTCAATTCCAAAAAGTTTACAGGCAAAACTTAATGCACTACCCCATTGGCCTGCACCTGTTTCTGTTGAAATTTTCTTTACACCTTCTTTTGCATTGTAATAAGCTTGCGGAATTGCGGTATTGGGTTTGTGCGAACCTGCCGGACTAACACCTTCGTATTTATAATAAATTTTAGATTTTGTACCCAATGCTTTTTCTAAACTATATGCACGAAACATAGGCGTAGGTCGCCAGATAGAATATAAGTTTCTTACTTCATCCGGTATTTCTACCCATTTATCTTGTGTAACTTCTTGTTTAATTAATTCCATAGGAAATAATGGAGCCAAGTCTGCCGGGCCAACAGGTTGTTGAGTACCGGGATGCAATGGGGGCAAGGGCTTATTAGGCATGTCTGCCACAATGTTGTACCAATGTGTTGGTATTTCCGTTTCGTTTAAAACAATTTTTCGTTGCTGTAACATGTATTAAATGTTTAGGCAATCAAGATAGCAAAAAACAATAAACGGCAGAGATGATATAAATCAATTTTTAAGAATTGTGTAGCAAGCTGTAGTTTTTATGGCAGCATCGTTGCGTCGCACACTTGTACGGTTAGATTAAAAATGGGCAACCGGTCTGACGGTCTCCGTCTGACCGGGTAATGAAATTTAAAACAACTTCTCATACAATCAGTAACGCAGGATTATTAACTGATAAAATTGCCGAGTTAATACTACTCCAATGAATATTATTTTTACCTGATATTGTATTACCTGTTTTTATAAAATGATAATATAATAAATGTTTGGCTGTTTGCGGTTTGCCATAATCGTACCACTCAAAGTAAATGCTGTCGGCGGTTTTAATTTCAATCTTGTTGGTATGTTCTTCAATGATTGCAGGATGTGTAATAGTGAGTTTTTCATTTGCCATAAAAACGAGGGTTAAAATATTTTTATCGTTGTTGAATTCAATGGTGTTTATCTCATGAAAATTATCGCAAGGCTTGCCAAACCATTGTCCCCAAAAGCAAAGAGAACCGCCTTTTAATAAACCATTTTTGCTTTGATATTTTAAAGCAAATTCTTGTGGCGATAAAAAAAGCAGAGTAGACATTTATTTAAGTTTTTAGTAATAAAAATACGGATTGTTTATATGGATTCTTTTGCCGAAACTTATTGAGGTGTACAACTGTGCGACGCAACGAAGCTTAATAGCATTACTACAGTTGGCTACATAAAAAACTAACACTTATCTTAGCAGCAAAGAAAAATATATGGCCACTGTTTTAGTAATTGATGACGAACGTGCAATAAGAAATGTACTGAAAGATATTTTAGGCAATGAGGGTTATAAAACCGATGATGCTGCCGATGGAGAAGAAGGGTTTAAAAAGTTTTCGGCCACTGCTTACGATGTGGTTTTGTGCGATATTAAAATGCCTAAAATGGATGGGCTTGAGTTTTTGCAGAAAGCATTGGAAATAAACCCAGATGTGCCGATTATTATGATTAGTGGTCATGGTAATATTGAAACTGCCGTTGAGGCGGTAAAAAAAGGTGCATTCGATTATATTTCCAAGCCACCCGATTTAAATCGGTTACTCATTACCATTCGTAATGCAACTGATAAAAATGTTTTGGTAAAAGAAACCAAAACGTTGAAACGCAGGGTTACTAAAGTGCAGGAAATTATTGGAGAAAGTGAACCCGTTAAACAAATAAAAACTACTATTGAAAAAGTAGCGCCAACCGATGCCAGAGTTTTGGTTACGGGAGAAAACGGAAGCGGTAAAGAATTGGTGGCTCGCTGGCTGCACGAAAAAAGTAACAGAGCAAGCGGCCAGTTGGTAGAAGTGAATTGTGCGGCAATACCAAGCGAACTAATAGAGAGCGAATTATTTGGCCATGAAAAAGGTTCGTTTACTTCTGCTATAAAACAACGCATTGGCAAGTTTGAGCAGGCAAGCGGCGGCACTTTATTTTTAGACGAGATTGGCGATATGAGTTTAAGTGCACAAGCCAAAGTTTTACGTGCCTTGCAGGAAGGGAAAATTACCCGTGTTGGCGGAGATAAGGAAATTTCGGTAGACGTACGTGTGGTGGCTGCAACCAATAAAGATTTATTGAAAGAAGTAGAAGATAAAAATTTCAGGTTGGATTTATATCATCGTTTGAGCGTGATATTGATTCATGTTCCTTCTTTAAACGAAAGGAAAGGGGATATACCCTTACTGGTAGATAAATTTTTAAAAGACATTGCAGATGAATATGGGCAACCTGTTAAAATAGTTGATAAAAAAGCAATGGATGCATTACAAAAACATAATTGGACGGGTAATATCCGTGAATTGAGAAATGTAGTGGAACGCTTAATTATTCTTTCGGGTAAAACGATTACCGAGGAAGATGTTACCAATTATGTATTGCCACGGTAAATCTTGTTTTTTGCAAGAGTTTAACATTCGGTTGGTAATATTTTGTAACAGCATCATACTGATACTGTAGTTTCGTGCAGATTGAAAATAATGGTTTCAATTGCCGATACTATTATTTTTGTTTCGTTTTTAAAATATAATTATGGGAATAGTTTTATTTATTATCGCAGTAATTGGCTGGCATATTGGTATGTATGGCATGTTTAAAAAAGCAGGAATAGCACCCTGGAAAGCACTTATACCTTTTTATAATACATGGCTGATTGTAGAAGAAACCAAGATTAAAAAATTGTGGTTTTGGTTACAATTAATTCCTATTGCTGGGCAGTTTATTACCATTTGGATTACTATTATTTTTGTAATGCACTTTGGTAAAGTAAACCTAATAGATCATACATTAACCACTTTTGTACCCTTTATCTATTTTCCGTATTTAGGTTTTTCGGAAAAAATAAAATATGGCGGAGAGAAGGTTTTTAAACTATATAAAAAGCCTGTTTCCCGTGAGTGGATTGATGCTGCCGTATTTGCAATTGTAGCGGCAACCATCATCAGAACATTTGTCTTTGAAGCTTATGTTATTCCAACAGGCAGTATGGAAAAAACTTTATTGGTGAATGATTTTTTATTTGTAAGCAAAATGAGTTATGGTCCACGTATCCCAACAACACCATTATCATTTCCATTCGTTCACAATACAATGCCTTTTTCGCAAACAACACCTTCTTATATAAAAGCAGTTCAATTACCGTATAAAAGAATCAATGGTTGGGAAGAAGTAAAACGTAACGATGTAGTGGTATTTAATTTTCCGGCCGGAGATACAATTATCAATTTAGCCAATTATGGTTCTGCACATCCGTATTACGATGTGTTGGCAGATAGAGACAGAGAGGCTTTAGGCTGGAATTCCGGAGAAAAATTTCATGGAGACAGAAAGAAATTATTTGAGTTTTACGATAACCAGATTTTGGTACACCCTTGGGATAAAACGGACAATTATATTAAACGTTGCGTAGCAGTTGGCGGCGATACTATTCAGGTAAAAAATGGTGTGTTATTTATAGATGGAAAAGAAGCTTTTGTTGCACCCAATTCGCAAACCGATTATGTAATTAAAACAAACGGGCAATCCATAGATTTTGCAGGAATGCAAAAACAATTAAACTTAACTGATGAAGATGTAGAAGCAATTGGCCAATTGCAGAAAGACAGCACTTATACCATAACATTAACTTTCGATGCAAAAAATATTCTTGCCAAATTGCCCAATGTAATCAGTGTAAAAAATTATGTTGTTCCCGAAATGCCGGGCGTTTTATTCCCATATACTGCAACAAGCGATAAATGGAGTGTAGATAATTATGGCCCTTTATATATTCCTAAAAAAGGTGCAACAATTACTTTAACAAAAGATAATATTGATACTTATCGCAGATTAATTACTGTTTATGAAGGTCATGAATTAAATGAAGAAAACGGTTTTAAGATTGATGGTAAAGCAACTGCCACTTACACATTTAAATACAACTACTATTGGATGATGGGTGATAACAGGCACAACAGTCAGGATTGCCGCTTTTGGGGGTTTGTGCCGGAAACACATGTAGTAGGTAAAGCTTCCATGATTTGGTTCAGTTGGGAAAAAGGAGTACCAAGATGGAAGCGGTTGTTTAACATTATCAAATAAATATGCGTATTTTAAATCATTCATCCTTTCCGGCTTCATACTAAATCCGTTGTATTATTCGTTTCAAGTAATTACCAAACTGTATGTATGCAACAGGAACAATATCATTTTAATTACGAAGTATATCAATCCATCGAAGAATTAAGCTTTGATGATATGGATTTGTTGCAACAGGCAAAGATCATTTGCGAAAAAGCGTATGCACCGTATTCTCATTTTCTGGTAGGTGCGGCAGCCATTTTATCCAATGGAAAAATAATAACCGGAACCAATCAGGAAAATGCAAGTTACCCGGTTGGCATTTGTGCAGAACGTACATTGTTATCAACTGCAGGCACTGTCTATCCCGAATCGCATATTGTTACAATGGCTATCAGTTATCGTAATGCAGAAGGCAATAATAATATACCAGTGTCGCCATGCGGTATGTGCCGGCAAGCCTTAGTAGAACACGAAACAAGGTATCAACATCCCGTTCGTTTAATATTAGGTGGCATGCAAGGTATAGTATACATTATTCCTCAATCTAATTTTTTATTACCGCTCAATTTTAGTATCAAAAACCTGAAAGGTTAATCGTCTCATTTTTTGTTGATTTATTGTGTAGGTTAAAGTTCTGCTGTTTCACAAACAACTGGGTACATTTTTTTATCTTGCAGCTTCTTAAAAAGTTGCTATGAAATATTTACCGTTAAATCCAGCTATTTTCATTAATAATCGTAAGAGGTTCACTAAACAAATGCAGCCCAATAGTATTGCCATTTTTGTAAGCAATGATGAGTGGCCGTCTAACGGCGATGCTATTCATCGCTTTAAACAAAATAGTGATTTGTACTGGTTAAGCGGTATTGAGCAGGAAGATAGTATGGTAATTTTATTTCCTGATAACCCTGATAAAAAAAGCAGGGAAATATTGGTTTTGGTTCGTCCTAATGAATTAAAAGAAAAATGGAACGGTAAAAGGCTGCGTGCCGATGAAGCTAGAAAAATATCAGGCATTGAAACAATTATTTGGTTAGACGGTATTGAAGATTTGTTACAGGTTTGGGTTCATTTATCCGATCATATTTATTTAGATACAAATGAAAATGACAGAAAATCTGTTTCTGTTCAAACCCGTGAATATCGTTTTGTTGAAGAAATGAAATTGAAATACCCTTTGCATAAATTTCATCGTGCAGCAAAGATTATGAAAGATTTGCGTGGCATTAAAACAAAAGAAGAAGTAGAAGTAATTCAAAAAGCAATTGATATTACAGAAACAACATTCAGAAGATTATTGAAATTTATTAAGCCCGGCGTTTTTGAATATGAAATTGAAGCAGAAATTTTTCATAGCTTTTTAAGTCAGCGTGCTACAGGCGAAGCTTATGGAAGCATTATTGCCAGTGGCGACAGGGCCAGAATATTGCATTATGTAAGCAATAATCAGGAATGTAAAAACGGAGAATTGATATTAATGGATTTTGGTGCAGAGTATGGAAATTATTGTGCGGATTTAACCAGAACAGTACCTGTAAACGGTAAATTTACCAAACGCCAGAAAGAAGTGTACAATGCATGTTTGCATTTACACAATTATGCGAAAGCATTATTAAAACCCGGAATTACGGTTGTTGATTATACGGATAAAGTGGGTGAGGAAGCTACCAAACAATTCATTAAAATTGGATTACTTAACAAAGAAAATGTGAAGAATGAGGATAAAGAAAACAGGGCATACAGAAAATACTTATATCACGGAATTTCTCATCATTTAGGAATTGATGTGCATGATTTGGGTACGAGAACGGCACCAATTGAAACTGGAATGGTATTTACTGTAGAGCCCGGGATTTATATAGAAGAAGAACAAATGGGTATTAGAATTGAAAATAATATTTGGATTACTAAAAATGGTAATATTGATTTGATGAAGAATATTCCGGTTACTGTTGAAGAAATTGAAGCATTGATGAAGAGAAAATAATGTCGCTAATTGATTCTAATTACACTAATTTTTGAATAAAACAATTCGTGCAATTAGATAAGATTCGTGTAATAAAAACAAAACAAATGGTTAAACAAATTCCCAATCTCTTTACTTTACTTAATCTTTTTTTTGGATGTATGGCAATTATTGCAACTGTGCAAACAGGATTGACAGTAAGTGTAGATGCAAGCGGGCAACAAACTGTAGAAATACCTGAAAAAATTTATTGGGCAAGTATTTTTATTGCAATAGCGGCAGTAGTTGACTTTTTTGATGGATTTATTGCAAGAGCTTTAAAAGCATCTTCGGAAATGGGAAAACAACTGGATTCGCTGGCAGATGTGGTAAGTTTTGGTGTTGCCCCCGGAATGATTGTATTTGAGTTTTTAAGAAGATCTTTTGCAGCCCAGGAAAACGGATTGGATATTAATATGCTTTGGTTAATGCCTGCATTTATTATTCCTTGTGCCGGTGCTTATCGTTTGGCAAGATTTAATATTGATGCATCCCAATCCACCGGATTTAAAGGCGTTCCGATTCCTGCGGCGGGTTTATTAATTGCTTCTTTTCCGTTGATTTATTGGTTCTCCAATTCTGAGTGGCAGGTAAGCTTATTGCAAAACAAATGGTTTTGGTATGCAGTAATTGTTACCGTTAGTTATTTAATGGTTTCAACATTACCCATGTTAGCATTAAAATTGAAAGAATTTTCCATAAAAAAATTATTGCCTTTTATAATATTACTTGCAGTAATTATTGTAAGTGCTTTGCTTTTCGGCTGGATGAGTGTTCCGGTTAGCTTTTTAGCGTATGTAATATTATCTTTGGCGTTTAGCAAAAAGGAATCATCATTATAAAAATTATATCATGACTTTTAATGTTCAGATTAAAGTAATGCCTTTAAAAGATTTATTAGACCCGCAGGGAAAAGCCGTTTTGGGTGGATTGAAGAATTTGGGAATTACTTCTGTGGAAGATGTGCGTGTTGGTAAACATATTACGTTACAAATTGAAGCTGCTTCAGAAATAGCAGCAAAAACAATTGCAGAAGAAGCCAGTAAAAAATTACTCGCAAATCCTGTGATGGAATTTTATGAAATTGAACTAATCAATTAAAGTACAAAGTACGAAGTTAGAAGTACGAATGGGTATTTCTAATTTCGTACTTCTAACTTCGTACTTATGCTTTATCTCGTTCCCACACCACTTGGCAATTTAAAAGACATTACACTTCGCTCATTAGAAATTTTGCAAAGTGTGGATGTTATTTTGTGTGAGGATACGAGAACATCTTCCAAGCTGCTGCACCATTATAGTATTCAAAAACCGCTTTCTCCATACCATCAGCATAACGAACATAAAATTGCATCGCATCTGGCAGATCAAATGCAGGCAGGTAAAACTTTCGCATTAATTACAGATGCAGGAACACCTGGTATTTCAGATCCTGCTTTTTTATTGGTACGTGAATGTGTAAAACGAGATATTAAAGTAGAATGTTTGCCTGGTGCCACTGCTTTTGTACCGGCATTGATAAATAGCGGAATTCCATCTAATCGTTTTGTGTTTGAAGGGTTCCTGCCGCTAAAAAAAGGCAGGCAAACTTTAATAAAACAATTAGCAGAAGAAGATAAAACCATGATTTTTTATGAAAGCCCGATGCGATTGGTAAAAACACTGGAAGAGTTTATTCAGTATTTTGGGAGTGAAAGGCAATGCAGCGTTACCAGAGAATTAACTAAAATGTTTGAAGAAAATTTCAGAGGTTCGTTATTGGAAGTTTGCAATCATTTTAAATCGAAAACAGTAAAAGGTGAGATTGTGATTGTGGTGGCGGGGAAAAGTGTGTAGTGAATGGTGAGTGGTGAATAGAAGGTACATTTTTTTAGCTCTTTGTGTATAGCATGAAGGAGTGTGTGGCCTTTCAATTTTAACCACAAAGGCACGACGAAGACACAGCGCAGCACAACGAAGCCCTCTGTGAATCTCCATGCCTCTGTGTCTCTGTGGTTCAAAAAAAAGTTGAAGAGCGATATAAACGTTGCAGTGTGCGACGCAACAAAAGTTTAATTTATAATTAAAAGCCGGGCCAATAAAAAAATATGAAATATAATTTTACTAAAATCTTATTACTGTCGTCTGTTATCTTTTGTCTGTCATCTGCAAATGCCCAGCCAGAACGCTGGCAACAACACATTAAATACAATATTGATGTTAAAATGAATGTTGTAAACAACAGGTTTACCGGAACAGAAAAAATTGAATATGCCAATAACTCATCTGATACTTTGAGTAAAATATTTATTCATTTGTATTGGAATGCGTTTCAACCCAACAGCGAAATGGATGTTCGCAGCAGAGAATTAGGCAAAACAATTTTAACCAACAGGCGTGGCATTGAAACACAGGATTGGGACGATAGGGTGAAAGATCGCATCAGTAAATTAAACGAAACTGAAATTGGTTACGATAGCGTTGATTATGTAAAAATAAACGGCGTTACACAAAAATTGATTTATCACGAAACCATTTTGGAAGTGAAGTTGGATAAACCGGTATTGCCCAAATCTAAAACAATACTGGACGTAAGCTTTCGGTCGCAAGTGCCGGTACAAATCCGCAGAAGCGGAAGAGATAATGCGGAAGGTGTTAGATACAGTATGAGCCAATGGTATCCTAAAATTGCAGAATACGATTATCAGGGTTGGAATGCCAATCCATATATTGCCCGTGAGTTTTATGGCGTGTGGGGCGATTACGATGTAAGAATTTCAATCGATAAATCGTATCTGGTTGCAGCAACGGGTATATTGCAAAATCCAAATACAATTGGCTTTGGTTACGAAGCTCCCGGAGCAAAAGTTATATCTACTCTTTCCACTTTTAATACATGGAATTTTAAAGGAGAAAATATTCATGATTTTGTTTGGGCTGCAGATCCGCAATACAAACATATTTCTTTAAAAGTGCGAAATGATTTAACGTTTCATGCATTTTATAAAGCAGGTGATTTACACACCGACAGTGCGTGGAATAATGTTTTATGGGCAGCACAGCAGGTATTGCCGTTTATAGAAAAAAAATTTGGCAAATACCCGTATCCGCAGTATTCATTTATTCAAGGTGGCGATGGTGGAATGGAATATGCTATGGCAACATTAATAAAATCTGCAAGCCTGGGAACTGTGTTTCATGAATGGATGCACAGTTGGTATCAACATATTTTAGGAACGAACGAAAGTTTATTTCCGTGGATGGATGAAGGTTTTACAACTTATGCAGAAGGCGAAATCAGTGCATTTTATTACGATAGCGTATCATTAAAATCTCCATTTGTAAACCAGGCAGGCAAGATAGGTGCAAGAGACTATGCTTTAGCGAAGCAGAATAAATTGCCATTGCATCAGTCGGGTAGTTACGATGGTTATTTTGCATTGGCAAAAAGCGGATTGGAAGAACCCCTTACAACTCATTCCGACCATTACAATACCAATTTTGCATACAGCAATGCAGCTTATTCAAAGGGTGCAACTTTTATGGCACAGTTGGGATATATTGTAAGCGATAGTGTAAGAGATAAAATTTTATTAGAATATTATCGTCAATGGAAATTTAAGCATCCCAATGCAAACGATTTTATTCGTGTGGCAGAAAAAATAAGTGGCTTACAGTTGGAATGGTATAAAGAATATTGGGTGTATACCACGAAAACAATTGATTATGCAGTTGGTGATATTAATGTAGAAGATGGCAAAATGGTTTTGTCTGTTAAACGTATCGGCAAAATGCCAATGCCTGTTGATGTGTTGTTAACGTTTAAAGATGGTACCAGAGAAATGCATACTATTCCACTTGATTTAATGTTTGGTAACAAACACCCGGAAGATGCAACAACAATTGTTGAAAAAGAATGGAAGTGGACAGACCCCGATTATAAATTAACAACACAAAAAAGTATTAAAGATTTAAAGAGTGTTGAAATAGATCCATCACAACGGATGGCGGATATTAACAGGGCAAATAATAAACTAGTAATACCCGATTAAGAAAACATTGTTGAGCCGGCCGCAATGCTAATGGCATCAACTGTTGCCACGCTCGGTTCACAGTTCCGTTTTCATAGCAGCGGCAATAAAAAAGAGATTCAATTTTGAATCTCTTTTTTACTTATTTGAAGAAAAAAACTATTTAGCTTTTTCTGTTTTTGGCTTTACCGATTCAATAGTTCCATTAAAAGAAATGGGCTGCCTGCTATCGCTTATTACTTGTAATGTTGCACTTCCATTTTCAAAAATGGAGAACTGCATTTTCTTAACATCCTTAGTGTCTTTAAATTCTATAGTAATATCCCATCCGCCTTTTTTACGATTGGTAATGGTGTAAGAAAAATCGGAAGAAATAAAATCCAGAGGACTGGCGGTAGAACCATAATCTGCAGAATAAGCTCTGCCGAAATAAGGCAAATAACTTTCAACTTTAGATGCAGAAACAGTTACTGCGTATCCGTAAGAAAGATTTCTGGAATTACCTGTTGTTGGCAATGCGGTTTGCGGAAGAAAAACATAGTGCTGAGAATCTACAACAATAGATTTTATTGTAGCTGCTTGTTCTTTTTTCTTTTCTGCTCTTGCATCCTGCGTAAAACCGGCGGATGGCATGAATGCGAAAATGCTGATGGTAATCAAAACAATTGAAGCAATGAATACTTTTTTCATAAAATTCAATTTTGTTTTAAAATAATGTAAAAAGTAAAATAACCGTATCGGTAAGAAGATTATTTTTTTACATGAATTACATATTTTTCTTTAAAATATTCTTCCTGAAAAATATCATAAATGCTCATCATTTTAGGGCGAACACCGCTATCGGAAATTTCCTGATGCAAATCTCCGCCTTTTAAACAAATCAATCCGTTAATAATTTCCTGCGGATGGGTAACTGTGTTTTGTTTTCTTAATAGCGGGCTTGCCCATTTCCATAAATCTTTTAAAGGGGCAACAGCACGACTAACGGCAAAATCAAACTTTCTGTTTTTAATATCTTCAACACGGATATGTTGTGTAGTAATATTTTGAATGTTTAATTCTAAACAAACAGCATCCACTACTTTTAGTTTTTTGGCAATACTATCAACTAAATGAAATTGAACTTCGGGGAAAAAAATTGCCAGCGGAACTCCCGGAAAACCGCCGCCGCATCCAATATCAATAATTTGTGTGCCTCTTTTAAAATCTGCAATGGCAGCAATGCTGAAGGAGTGGAGTACATGGTGCAGGTAAATACTATCTATATCTTTTCGGGATATTACATTAATTTTTTCATTCCATTCTTTATATACTTTTTCAAGCCCAAGAATTTGTTGGATTTGAGTTTCGGTAAAATCGTTAAAGTATTTTAGTATCAGTTCCAATTTTTGTGTGGTTTTTTCCATATTGCGGGAACAAAGAAAATATAATAAAAAAACATCCAGATATCAAATACCAGAAAATAAGGTTTCAGGTCTTTTTCATTTAATTTATTCATGCAAATAAAATAAACAACGGCTTGTGTAATTAAACGTATGCCAAAAACACTTAAAACAATCCACCATGT
>Ga0306923_10004486_pt1 | contig 13393 bp, 18 predicted proteins | sample sta12Can44000108_FD_203841 | JGI IMG/M metagenome (GOLD analysis project Ga0306923, IMG submission 203841) | Lab enrichment of tropical soil microbial communities from Luquillo Experimental Forest, Puerto Rico - statanox.12C.anox.44.000.108 (v2)... | ecosystem: Environmental > Terrestrial >... | reverse complement strand
GCAAATCTCGATTTTTGCGTAGATGTTGATGGTAAGAGCCTTATCGTCGCGGCCGCTCGTGAGTGTCGAATCTAAGGAGTTGTAAGTCTTTTATTTTGTATATCTTGCGTAAGTGCTGATTCCAGGTCAGTTGCGAACGCGGCTGAGAAACATTCAGGAGCCGGCGCGGTCGCGGGCAAGTTTGCGCTGGTAGAGGAACGAGACGGCGAGCAATGCCGAGCCAAGGATGAAGAACGAGAGAATGCGGTAGGCGCGAGCAAGGAAAGAGAGATCGTAAAGGAATACCTTGGCAACGACCACGCCTAGAAGGGTGAGGGCCTGCCAGCGCAGGAGGGGTGAGTGCCGCTGCACGCCGAAAAAGAGGAGTATCCCCGCGTAGAAGGTGCTGCGCGAGGGAGTTGTCGAGTCCGGACGTGCCGCGTGCAAAGAAATCCCAGAACTCCAGGGACAGGGCGATGAGCGCGAAGACGTTGATAGCCACGGCGAGGATGCCGAGTTCCGTTTGTTCCTGATCGTCCGCGGATCGAGCATGAAGCTGGCTGCCCCATAGAGCAAAACCCAAACCGGCGATAAAAATCACGTAAGAAACGGATCGTTCATTCCATAAAAATGTCCCGGCGGGCGGGGGCTGGTCGAAGAGGCGAAAAGCGGCGATGGCCAGCAAGAGATAACCGGAGGGCCTCAACAAAACTCGGAGATACTGGAAGCCGGCCCAAACGAGTGCCGCGCCTTCGACGGCGAAGATCAGCGTGATCCAGTTCCCTTCGAAGCGAACGGGGATAGCCAGCGTGAAAAAAGCGAGGGCCAGGCCGGTATAGAGTAATCGCGGCGGCGTAGATTCTTCCGCATCAAGCGAGAGGAGCGCGATGGTGAGGTGCCCGGCGGCAAGAGCCAGAAAGAAAACCGTCAGCAGCGAACGACCGAGCGGCCACAACAGGGTGTACAGCACAATCGAAAACGTCAACGCATTCGCAAAAACAAGGAGTAAATCCAGCGCGCGAAGAGGAAGCTGGGACACAACGCGCGCCACGGGAATAGCAGTATAGAGAAGAGAAATGAGGGTAGCGAAAATAAGGGTGCTCCCGAAGAACCCAGAACGGCTGTAAAAAGTGTCGTACCAATCCCAGAAATAAAGTTGCGTGCCGGTGAAGGCGAGCGGAAGAAGCGACTGCCAATTTTTCCGCCAACTGATCACCAACGCCGCGGCACCCAGGCAGAGAAGATAGCTGAAGAGCACGACCTGCTCGTTCTTGCCGCTGCTCATGAGGGCGGGCGTAAGGATGCCGCCGAGCAGCGAGAGAAAGGCGATACGCTCAGAGTCTCTCCACAAAGCGAGAACAGCCATGGTGATGGTAACAACGACCAGCATCGCGAAACCGAGTTCGCGGCTATACAGGGTGTAGTACTGGCACCCCGCCCAAACAGAAACGAAGAGTGTGGCTTCACCGAGTCCGGCAATTCCCTCCGAGAAGTAGCTGTACCCGCGGCCGAGGAGCCACTGACTCCACGGCAACATCAATGCACCAAGAAACATGCCGATGGCCACGCGGCCGCCGGGGCCAATCCAGTTGTTGTCGAAGGCCAGCTTCAAGAAATAAGAGACGGCGAAGAGCAGTGCGATGATGCCGATGCGGTTGAACCAGCGCCCGCCAATGAGGGCTTCGAGATCGGCGGAAGTGGGCTCCTTCGGGATTCTTGGTAAGGAGAGAGAAGGAGACGGAAGGGCAACTGTTGGTCCCTTTGTAGATGGTGGGGGCAAAGTTTGGGGAAGCGTGGGCGGCGGAGCTTTTGTTGGATCAGGAGGCGCCTCGTTGGCGAAAGGAGGCGGCGCGGGAGTGGGGGGAGGTGCGGCGGGCGAGACCAGTTTTCGAAGCTCGGCCAATTTTTGCTCGAGCTTGAAGATGCGGAAAGTCAGATCGTTCAGCGGAAACGATTTGAGCGTGGCCTCTATGCGCCGGGTGGCAGAAAGGGCGACGAAGGCAAGGATCGAGCCGGCGAGAAATACCGGTATTAAGAGCAGATAGAACGGTTCCATGGGCGGTTGGGCTCGGGCGGATTAGAGCACAGGTTTGCGAGCGGGACAATGGATTATGAGAAGGAGGTTTCGGGGTGTCGTGCCTCGGCGCTGCTTTGTAGGTTTACCCAGCGCTTGCGCGCCGGGCTAACCTCTGACGGCGCTTCGGCGCTCAAGGATATTGTCCCCACTCTCTAGGAAACCGAGCACCGTGCCTCAGAGGCTAAAGCCAAGTTTCCCAGGCGCTCTCGGCATGGCTGAAGCCATGCCCTCCCCGCCTGCTTGTTTGCTTAAGGGGACCCGCCTATAATTGAATGTTCCCGAATGAGGAGGAAAGTGCCATGGCGACTGCGGAAGCGAAATTGACGGTGCCCGATTTCACCAACGAACCGTTTATCGATTTTTCGAATACAGAGAATCGAAAAAAAATGGAGGAGGCCCTGAAAAAGGTGGCCTCGGAGTTTGGGCACGAGTACCCGATGTGGATCGCGGGGAAGAAAGTCGTCACCACGGGAAAGAAAAAGTCCACGAACCCCTCGCGGCCGTCGGAAGTGATCGGCGTGTTTCAAGACGCGTCGAAAGAGCAAGCGGCCGAAGCTATCGAAGCGGCGCACAAATATTTTGATACATGGAAGCGAGTTCCTGCGCAGCAGCGGGCAAAGTGCTTGTTCCGGGCGGCGCAGATCGTGCGCGAGCGGAAGTTCGAGCTGGCGGCGCTGGTGTGCTACGAAGTAGGGAAGAGCTGGATCGAGGCGGACGCGGACGTCGCGGAGACCATCGATTTTTGCGAGTTTTATGGCCGTGAAATGCTGCGTCTTTCAGAGCCGCAAAAGCTGACGCCGATGCGTGGCGAGCGCAACTACCTGGTCTACATCCCGCTGGGCGTAGGCGCGGTCATTCCACCTTGGAATTTTCCAATGGCGATCATGGCGGGACTGGTGGTGGCTTCGCTCGTGACTGGGAACACCGTGGTGGTGAAGCCAGCGGCGGATTCGCCGACGATTGCGGCGAAGTTTATCGATATTCTGTTTGAAGCGGGCGTGCCGAAGGAAGCGTTGCAGTTCCTGACGGGTTCGGGCGCGGTCATCGGCGACGTGATCGTGCAGCACCCCAAAACGCGTTACATCGGGTTCACGGGCTCGAAGGAGGTGGGCCTGCGAATCTCCGAACTGGCCAGCAAGGCTGTGCCGGGGCAGATCTGGATCAAACGGACCGTACTGGAAATGGGTGGCAAGGACGGCATGATCGTGGATGAAGAGGCAGACATTGACGCGGCGGTGGAAGGAACAGTGCAGGCGGCATTCGGGTACCAGGGACAGAAATGCTCGGCGTGCTCGCGCGTGATTGTAGGCGAGAAGATCTACGACACGTTCCTGAACAAACTGGTGGAGCGGACGAAGAAGATCAAGGTTGGCCCGAGCGATGATCCGAGCAACTACATGGGGCCGGTCATCAGCGAATCCGCAATGAAGGGGATTTTGAACTACATCGAAGTCGGGAAGAAAGAAGGCCGGCTGGTAGCGGGCGGCGGACCCGCGGCGGGCGACGGCTATTTCGTCGAGCCGACAATTATTGCCGACGTGGATCCGAAAGCGCGGCTGGCGCAAGAGGAAGTCTTCGGGCCGGTGCTGGCGGTGATCAAGGCAAAGAATTTTGATCACGCAATGGAAATCGCGAATAACACCGAGTTTGGATTGACCGGCGCGGTGTACTCAAAGAATCCGGAGAAGATTCGCCGCGCGGAGGAAGAGTTCCATGTGGGGAATCTGTATCTGAATCGGAAGTGCACGGGAGCGATGGTGGGCGCGCATCCGTTCGGCGGATTCAACATGAGCGGAACGGATTCGAAGACGGGCGGCAAGGATTACTTACTGCTGTTCTTGCAAGCAAAGGCCGTGGCGGAGAAGGTGAGTTAGAGGCACAGAAGCAGAGAGGCAAAGAACTAACGCAGAGCACGCTGCGCGCGCAGAGATCACGGAGAGGTCGAATGGGCGGATGAAAATCCGCCCCGTTTTTATTCTACGGTGACCGGAGCGGTTTTTCGCGAGACCCACTTGAGTATCAGGAAAACGGGAAAACTGCAGGCGAGCGCTTTCAGCGTAAGAATGCTGTTGGCGCGGTCTTCGCGGACGGCTTCAATGAGGAAGCCGATGGAGCCGAGGAGGGCCAGAGCTGTGGTCCAGGGATAACCCCAGGCGCGGTAGGGGCGGGGCAGGTCCGGTTCGCGGGCGCGCAAAATGAAAAGAGAAATGAACGAGAGCAGGTAGTTGGTCACGAAGAAGAAAGCGAGCATCGCGATAACTCGCTGGAACTCGCCGATCGCAAAGATGACCCCGACGAGTGCACTAAGGAGAAGGGCAATCGTAGGCGTGCCACCTTTGTTCACACGGGAAACTTGGGAGAAGAACAGCGTGTCGCGGCTCATGGCATAAATGACACGCGCGCCCATAAGGTGGAGGGCATTAATAGAACTGAAGAGTGCGATGACCATGATGGAGCGGAAAATGAAGTCGCCGTGGTGGCCAAAGACGCGTTCGGCAGCGAGGCCGAGAGAGAAATTATTGCCAGCGATCTGGTTCATCGGCAGAACGTAAATGACGGCCGCGTTGATCAGAATGTAGATCACAAAGAGAGAGAGCAAGCTGGCGAAAATCGCTCGGGGAACGAGAAGGCCAGGATTTTTGATTTCGTCGCCAAAATAGATCACGCCGTCCCAGCCGTCATACGAATAGATCGTGGCTTGCATGCCGAGAAGCAACGCCGTAACCAGAGCTGCGCCTGCGGGTAGCGCAATAGGAACGGCAACCGCTGCAGCGGCATGAGCGGGGCCACCCATGGAGAAGCAGGCAATGACCATGATGAAGAAGACGAGGCCCTTCAGCAGGGTGGTGAAGTTCTGAACTCTGCTGCCCATGCTGACGCTTTTCCATTGAAGAAGCGCAAAGAGGATAATGATCGAAATGCCCGTGATTTTGATGATGGGAATCTCGTGGAATGACGGGAAGAGCTTCTGGATGAGATCAGGGAGAGAACTCTTGACCTGGACGGAGCCGTCGAACGCAGGAAAAAGTTTCGCGAGATACTCGCCAAGAACGATGCCGACTGCACCCGTTGTGCCGCAAGTGGAGATCCAGTCGCTCCAGCCCACGATAAAGCCGGCATATTCGCCGATGGCGCGGCGGGAGAAATTGTACTGGCCGCCGCTCTTGGGAATCATGGTGCCGAGTTCTGAAAGCTGAAAGGCGCTGACTAGGGCATACAACGCTCCGCCGATCCACACACCCAAAAAGAGCCAGCGGTTGGGGAGAATCGCGGCGATTTCGCCCGGCGTGCGAACAATGCCTACGGAAATGGAATTGCCGACAGCGACGGCGATGCCGAAGCCGACGCCAAGAACCTGGAGTAGTTTGCCCCGATCCTTGCGGGATGCTGGAGGGCGCAAAGGTTGACCGGGAGAGATGGATTCAGTGGGCGTCGGCAATGGGCAGTCTCAAGGTTGGGCCGGATTAGGAGACATCATACGTTTGTGGAAGAGAAAAGCAAGCGCACAGGTCTTGGTCGTCTTGGTCCTTCGGACGCAAATGACGCGCCCTTAGGAGTGACGAGCGCTCTTAGGTCGTAGCTGCAAAATTGTGAAGAAATCTCTTTAGCGCATCCTGGGGACACGACGGTCGGTGGGCGAGTCATCGAGTTCGAGGAGAAGTTTGGCGGGAGAGGAGCCGAGAACAAGATGGAGCGAAGAGCAATCGTTGGCGAGCCAATCAGCGCCGGCGGCAAGGAGTTCGTTGTCGGGAGTGGTGGTACGCACAGCCAGCACTCGTGAGCCGGCGGCTTTGCCGGAGCGGACGCCAGAGGAGGCGTCTTCAACGACGAGGCAATCCTGCGGAGAAAAACGTAGCGCGGCTGCGCCTTTTTGATAGGGCTCGGGATCGGGTTTGCTGTGCTGGATGTCGCTGGCAGTAACCATATGACGAATGAGATCGAGCAGGCCTGCCGCGCGGAGACGCACTTCGGCGAGCGCTCGTGTGGCAGAAGTAACGACGGCGAATTGATCCGGAAGGACAGCGGAGAGAAGTTCCTTAGCGCCGGGAAGGGCGACGACGTCGGCGACGTCTTCAATTTCGGCGCGCTCCATCCAGCGATCTTCTTCCTGATGAACGGCAGTGGAAGCGTGCAGCAGAAGGGCTTGAATGGAAGCAAGGCTGGTGCGGCCGTGAGCCTGCCGTGTAACCCATTCGGCGTCCATATTGTGTTTGGTTGCCCAGCGGGACCAGACGCGCGCGACCGCGGAAGTGGAGTCCACCAAAACGCCGTCCATATCCAATAACAAGCCACGACAGACAATTTGCGCCATGACTCTCCCAGAAAGAGTGTCGCGAATAGTTTGCCTCGAAAGCTGATGAAGGGAAAGAGAGCGCTGCAGTTGGCGTTAAGGGAACCCATTGCGGTCACGCTTCCTGGTTCTCCTTAGTGTTTTTGTATTATTGCGCCAGGCGGCGCAACCAGGGCGGGTAGTGCAATTGGCGCTGAAGTTTTCCTTCTGAGACGGGGCGAGGCAGAATGTTCTAGTAGACTTAGTCCGCAGACTTAGTCTACAATTAAAGGCATGAAAAAGGAAGTCAATACACACGAAGCGAAGACGCAGTTTTCCCGGCTGTTGCAGCGGGTGGCGGCTGGGGAAGAGATCACCATTGCCAATCGCGGGGTGCCAGTAGCGCGGCTGGTGCCCGTGCCCACGGGCAAGCCGAAGCGAAAACTCGGAGCCTATGGTGACACGATCAAAATTGCCGACGATTTCAACGCCCCACTTCCGAACGACCTTCTGGATCTCTTCGAGGGCCGGGTTCGCCGGAAGCGAAAGAAGTCATGAAGTACCTGCTGGATACCAGCGTACTGATCCACAGCCAGATCTCACAACCCAAATTAAATCGCTGGGCTCTTGACCTGTTCGCGGACAATTCCAGCGAGCTTTACCTCTCCGCGATGAGTTCCTGGGAAATTGCGATCAAATCGGGAATCGGAAAGCTGGAACTTCCGGAACGGCCCGTCGAGTTTGTAACCCGGGTGATGAGATTTATGTCCCTACGATCCTTGAATATTACCCATCTCCACGCGTTGGCCGTGGATGCGTTGCCGGATCATCATCGGGATCCGTTTGACCGCTTGTTAATCGCGCAAGCGCAGGCAGAAGGGATGACGATTCTGACGGATGACAAGGTCTTTCAGAAATACGAAGTGAAACAGATGTATTGCGGATTGTAAAAAACTTGCGGGATTTCGTTTTGAAGTGGGGTGGGAGACGGGGATCGAACCCGCGACATTCGGTGCCACAGACCGACGCTCTACCAGCTGAGCTACTCCCACCGCCGATTGATTCAACGAGACTTAGTTTACAAGAGCGCTTGGCTGCGTTGCAAGGTCGTTGCAAGTATCCTCACTCTGCATCTTCGCGCTTAACGCATCCATCGCACTCACCTGAGATTCGGCCACGGATTTTACATACACGTTCATCGTGACACCGATGTTGCTGTGGCGCAGTATCGCTTGAATGGTCTTATCGTCTATCCCGAGTTGGTGGAGCGTTGTGGCGAGTCCTCGACGCCAAGAGTGCCAGCCGTGCCATGCCACTCCCGTACCTTTAAGCGCGGGAGCAATTACGCGCCGGGCAAGATTGTCCAAATTGAGAGGTTTGCCGTTTCCGGCCTGAAAGATCGGCGACTCGGGTGTTGCTAGAATCCCCATTCCTTCCCGGATCTTGTTGATTGCATCTGCCAACATCTTCACGACTGGAACAGCTGCCTTGCTGCGAGCATTCTTGGTTTCGTTCTCTTCACCATTCACAAAGGAGCGCTTTACGCTGAGTTCTTTACCGCTAAAATCCTGCCAACGTAGACCGCGCAGTTCACTTTTCCGCAGTCCGCTTAATGCTGCTGTGAGCACCACAGTTCTTGAAGGTTCCTCTAGCAGTAGGAGCATTTTCTTCAATTCATCTAGCGAATAAGCGTATGTCTCCTCGGCTTCGGGCGTACGCGGGATGCTTGTATCCACCATCGGATTGAGGCCGTCCAGAATGCCTAACCGTTTTGCCTGTTTAAACACGCCTGACAGAAAAGCTTTGATGTGTTTCAGGCTATTTTTCCGCAGCTCGGTTTGTTGTGCGATGTCGACTAGGAGCTTTTCCCCATGGACGGTACGGAAATCGCGTAGTGCTACCTTGCCGATCCGCCCTTTCAAATGACGTTCCCACATGTGCCGATAACCTTTGACGGTACACTTTCGCAGATTCTCGATGGCATGTTGGAAATAGATCGTCTCTACAAAGGTCTCTAGTTTCACTGTGCTCTGCGGATTCAGCAAACCATTATTGACCGGTGCGAGCAGTTCTTGTACGAGCGGCTTTACGCTGGCCTTGGTGCGGTAGGCGCCACCATACTCCACGACCAGCCGCTTGCAGACCTGTTTCCTTTTGACTGTGCCGTCAGGCCGCATCACGTCGTCGCAATAGCGCACAAACCAGGACTTACCTTTGTGGAAAACGTATCCGCGCTGTTCTCTCATTGTCTTACCCTCCATCTATATAATGATATATACCTATAGCATATTGTCAAGAGCCATTTGAACGCAGCCAGGCGCAAACATCGGGCCAGCTAAACCGTAGGAATCCATCACAGCGAAGGACAGGCAGGGTACGCTTACGTGCTCCGCTGGAGTGTTTATACACCCAACTCAGCGGCACCTTGAGGCGCTTCGCAAGCTCTTTGGGCGTGAGTATGTCCCCTGGCTCTAGCCTGGGTTGGCCGACCGGCACGGTTGCGAGTTTTGGTGCGGTTGCCACGGCTAAGCTCTTGCGTCCCCCACTTTCGCGCTACGGGGCATTTCTAAGGAAGGAAGTACCGGGCTAAGGGGGTAGCGCGAGAGAGGCGATTCTTGCGCCTGCAAGTCTTTTGTTTCTGCCGCCATACAGACAGTTTTTTCCACACGAGGACCTGAGCGGTAATTCCTCTGTTGCTTCGTCTTGGCAGCGCGGCGGTCAGCCGCATTCTTGTACTTGCGCGGTCGCCCAGACTTGAGCATCGCCGGACGCTCGAACTCGCCCCGACATTCCCGCGAACACCATGCACTAAACTCTCCGTCCCGCGTGAAACGCACGGAGCCCAAGCCTCTTCCGCACTTGTCGCAAATTTCGCTGATGTAGCAGCCGTGCTTTGCGAGGAGTGCGTAGCTCTGTGCCTTGGCGAGCTTCATACGTTCATGCCCCATTTGCGAAACTGCTCGCGGTGCGGCTCGCCCTTGTCACACTGGCAGGGCCGGCCGCCCAGCAGCCAACCATCAAAGCAAGAGCACGCGCCTTCGGGAACGTCGCCCGGCTGCGGGATCGTGTACGCGCCGCGCTGAATCTCCTTCTTCCGGAGAAGCAGAACTCTTGGGTAGCCGCCTTGGTTCTTCAGTTCAGTCAACATCCGTTCGAGAAAATTGATCATCTGCCAGCGCTCCGTTGGCCGTCCTGCTTCCTGCCAGCGTTTTTCGCAGTAGTCGAGCGCTCGCAGATCTTCGTATTGCAGGTATTTTTCTTTTAGCTGGAGGGTTTCGGTCAAAGTCATAAGTCACCACCAGATGCCTTTCGCTCCGTGCTTTTTCTTATGGTTGTGACTGATGACTGTGACTGTGGATGTGACTGTGGCTTTGCTATAGCCGGACAATTGGCCTCGCTATGGCCACCCCATCGCTTCCTCGCTCCACGTCGGCCGGAAGTCGAGAGTCTTTCACGACTTTCGGCTCGTTTTGCGAGCTCTAAATCTGCCCGGGCGTTGTGGTAGCCATCGGCGCGAAGCTCGAAATATTCTTTCAAGACAGAGTCAACGGCATCCCTTTCGGTTTGGTCGAAAGCCCGGCAGACGCGATGCAGGGCTGTCACGTCTGAGGGAAGCGCGCTGGCCGTCGAGTAATAGTGGTCGAGCAGAAGCCGATATGCTCCATGCTGGACTAGTGACAAGTGGGCAGTGTCGCGACCGTAATCACCTGGGTAGTGCGCGTACCAAATGTTCATCGGCGCACCACCGCGTCGAACAGCGGCAGCCCGGAGCTAGGTGGCAGGTCTGTGGACCTGTGAGACGGCCTAGGACCGTGCTGACTGTCGTACCAATCCCCGGCTTCCACCAGAGGCTTTAACTCCAGTGGCTCGCTCAACAAAACGTACCACGTGGGATAACGTCCCCCTCGGTCGTCGGAGCGGATGACGAAGCCCATCTTCTGCAACTCGAATATGCGAGTGCCACACTGTGTCCAGCGATAACGGAAGATCAGCTCCTCACGTGAAACGCCGCGTGGCCCTGAAGCACGTAGCAACTCGAGAATTTTTTCGCGCTGGTTCGCGGCGAATGTGGGTCGTCCGCGTCGTGTCCGATCAGCGCGCATGGCTTCTCCCCGGCTTGCGATGTTGGTTGCAGTTCGCAACTGCCATGTGGCGCGGACTGAACGCGCACGACCACGGATGAAGCCTATATCTCGATGGGAGTTTTTGCCTGCTCTTGCGAGAGTCGAGCGGTTGTGTTCCACTTCCCATGTTCGGTCCCTCAAGTCCGCCGCCGTCGAAGCAAGCGGACGAAATTAGCGAGCGCCGGGCATTGCCGCCCGGCGTTTCGCGTTTACTAAGTCGACTGCGTGACTACGGCTGTTTTCGTTTGTTTGCCTCCCAACAGATGTCGCAACTGTGCAGCCTGCTCCTTAATGCCTCGGCGGATTGCTTCGCGGACTGCCGCCTCTTCTTCTGCCGTCAAACGCAACTGCCCTGATTCCGCAAGACTCAAACGCATCCGAGTGACGCCGGACCTCCTCGCCACAGTGAATTGCGTCATGCCAACCTTCTCTCTCAACCGTCGCAACGCCTTCATCGTTCCTCCCGCAAAGCAGCAAACTTTGCCGCAACTGCTGCAAAGCATGCGGGACTGGATCGAAAGGGGGCAATTAGAGGAACGCGCAAAAAAAGGAAGGTCGGCTAATCTTGCGAAAGTCTGAGACGGGCGCGTTCGAGTGCTCGGGGATGATCGTGACGCCATACGCGGAGCGTATTTTCGTCGTATCGTTGGCCCGTGGCGAACCAAACTAACTGAGAAACCTCAGAGTCGCAGTAGTCGGAGGTCTTGAGTTTGACGTACTGCGTCAATGTCGCGATTGTGTCGTCATAAAGCGGGCGCCGGTTCCGGCTACTTCCCCGGTGAATGTCCTTAGTGTCGGCGGCCAACGACAGAAGCCTCTGAGGGACCTGACTGTACTCAATTTCGGCGCTGTGGCCGTCAAGGTCGCTGCTTGCAGCCCGTTTCAGCACAGCTTTCCCGAAAGGAGTACGAAATACCCTCTCCCATTCGGTGGCTACCCATCGAGTTTTCTCCGTGAGTGAGCGGAGCCTCCTTGAGTCCATTCGCGCCGGGTCACTCTGGACTTGCGCATCGGCGCTATAAGCCAACCGAAGCACGCTCACGATACACATGAGCCGCTCAGACTCGCAGTGGTGCGTTCTAGCAAGCTTGTCAAACGCAGCGAAAGCATGACTCCCGGTTTGCTTTTCATGCGCTCGTAGCTGCCGCTTGAACTCGCGCAACAACGGCGTCTGGTTACCCATCGCCACCTCCAGTGTGGCGTCCGGCTGTTCTGGAGAGTGCGGCAGGTTGGCCCGGATGAACCAACTCTTCGGCTCGCGTTGCCCAACCGCAACGCAATCTTATTCTCATCGGCGCACCTCGCCAAGCTAGAGGCAAAGCTCGGTGGATCCGATGAACCACTGTCCGCTTCGGGACGACGCGGATCCGTCCCTTGGCCTTGGCACTGGTACTGCGTATCATGACCCAATGCAGCAAACCTATAACTTGTCATGGATTCTGCCGTATGTGCGGGAGTCTCTACGAAATCGCGGCAATTTTACCTTTGACGGATTTGTGGATGGAGTTTTTGCCGTCCTCGAGAGACTCGGAGTTGAAAGTATTGAGAAGCGGTCTCAAGGTGCGGGATACACCGGATACACCTACAACTTTGACGTTGCGAATCCTGACATCCGGTTTGCCGTGACGGAGGCGTTCTATTATCTGGAGCAGAATCGCTTTATTCTCCGTCCTCCGCCAACGACTGCATCTGCGTTCCAATCAAGCGGCCAAATTCAGATCACCGAGCGAGGCCGAGAGTGGGCCAAGAGCGTCGAGCCGTTACCGGAGGACTACAACGCTTATATGAAGCAATTCGACGCGAGCACTGACGCCGTAGTTCGGCAGTACATATCCGAGGCTGTTAACACGTACATTCGCGGAACGTACTTCGCGTCAGCCGTGATGATTGGAGCCGCATCGGAGAAGTCAGTCTATTTGCTTGCAGATTCGTTGGCCCCGGCACTGAAAGACCCGGCGAAGCAATCCGCATTGCAAAGAAAGATTGATGCTAGGAAGCTAGAGTCTCTGTTGAAAGGCGTCGAGCAGATCGTGGTAGACGGCCACACAACCCAAGCGATCGGGTTCGATGTTATGGGTGGTACTACACGTCACCTAATTTCATTGTTCGATCACATCCGCTTGCAAAGGAACGATGCGATCCATCCAATGAACTTTGTTGTCTCCGCCGATTCCGTGCGGTTTGCCTTAAATGCTTTCCCGCCAGCGTTCCAGAAAGTAGAGGCGTTGCGGAAATGGTGCGATGACCATCCCAAAGCACTCTGAATTGCGCTTAGTTCCTAGCCCCGACATTATCCGTCGGCCACCGTTCGTCAATCTCTCTTTTTCGGACTTTTTTCTGCGATATTTGGTCTTCGAGCGTATCATGCCATCGACTGGGGTGCCGCGATGGACAAGGAATTAGAGGATGAAAGGGCAAAGATTCGACGCTTTGATCACAGAGTTCAGCGAGCAAGTGGATCGAATGAACCAACCTGCAAACGCGAAATTGGCGGCCGGTTACGTGCCTTTTTCTGAGGCAGCGCCATAACAGGGTGCATCAGGTGAGGCAGCTACAAAAGAACTACAGGATAAGGCGCGAAGAGCCATTTCAAGAATCCTGCGATTGGCAGCCGGAGGCGATCCGGCGCGGGCCTGCATAAGAGGAGTTCATGCCCCAAAAAACACCAGTTTTTGGCGGGTGTGAGACTCTTCAATCAGCTGCTTGCAGGTAACGACTTAGGGACGCAACTCCGGTGGGGTTTTTGGCGGATGCATGCGCCAACCGGTAGACGGTTCCCTCTCCCACCCCTAGCTGCGTTGCGATTCTTGCCCAGGAAAGCCCTTGTGAGCGCAAGCGGCCTATTCTGGTAGCGTCCACGGTCACTCGCGGTCTGCCTAATTGCTTGCCCTTGGCTTTTGCGTTCCTGAGACCTGCTTTGACACGTTCGCGGATAGTGTCTTT
>Ga0306923_10004485_pt1 | contig 13393 bp, 9 predicted proteins | sample sta12Can44000108_FD_203841 | JGI IMG/M metagenome (GOLD analysis project Ga0306923, IMG submission 203841) | Lab enrichment of tropical soil microbial communities from Luquillo Experimental Forest, Puerto Rico - statanox.12C.anox.44.000.108 (v2)... | ecosystem: Environmental > Terrestrial > Soil... | reverse complement strand
GATGATCTGTTCCTCTGAAAATCTGCTGCGCTTCATGTCGTCCGTCCTCTCGATGGGCGGACTCTACTTTAAACTGGAGGAGTTTGCTCGAGGCAGGTCACCATTGCTGACGACGGCCGGAGAAGTCCGGCAATCGGCTGGAAATGATCGCTTCGATATCGATCTGGCGGTGCGCCTGACGTTCCAGTGCGTCAGCCTGACGGCGAAGATCGGCGGCCACTGTTCGATCGAGGGCAGCGCGCTTCTGCGGATTGAGTCGCCGCGCCTGGTTGAGCAGATACTGCATCTGGTCGTCATATCGGTTGACTGCTGCCGTCAACCTGCCTAATTCAGCTGACGCGGCCCAAGGGCGGTGTCGAGGTGCCGTCGTAGCGTCGTCACCTCCTGGCGCAGCGCGGCCATCTCGGCAAGGATCTCCCCGAGCATCTCCAGAATCGGGCTGGGGCCGTCGCCCGGCTCCAGAAGTTCCAGGATCTGGTCGGCCTTGCTGTCCACTGTCCTGGTCAGACCGTGCGTCGCCTTCAGGCCATGCATCAGGTCGGACGGGCTGGGTTGCTGGGGCCGGTTCGGTTCGGGCATGGGCAAAGTCCTTTTCCGCGATGGCGAGGTCGGCCAGGGCAGCGTCGCGGGCGCCACGCCAGGCCAGATATTCGGCAATGGGTTGGGGCGGCGGGGCGTCCGGGTCCTTGGCCCGAAGGCGTTCCCACTGTCGCCAGAACCGTTTTGGAACGACCGGGGCGGCCGGAATGTCGAGTCCCTGTTCAGCGTAGGTGCGGGCATCAACATGGGCGGCGATGCCGTTGTCGGCGAACCATGCGTTCATGCGGGTGGCGATGTCGGCGCGGGCGCCCCTGACGGCGGCACGGTCGCGCCTGACCTTCCCGGCGGCGAAGTCGGCGAACAAATCGTTCCACTCGCGCGGCTTAGTCTTGCTGAACCCGTCGGCTTCGGAGCGGCGCATGGAAACGAGCACGGCGGCATGGAGGTTGATGCCGTCGCTGGTGAGGGCGGGCTCGCGGTGTAGGTCCACCTGCATCAGCATGCCTTGCTGACGGTACGGCTCCAGCACCGCCCGGACGAACTCGGTGGCCTGGTCCTCGGGAATCTCGGCCGGGATCGCGAAGTCGATGGTGCGGGCGATCTGGGCGTCGGCGCGCTTCTCGGCCACTTCCATGGCGGCGGCCACCTGGCAGCGGTCCTTGGCCCAAGCTCCGGCGCCGTCCGGCACCATCTGGAAACCGCCGACATGCTCCGGGGCCTTATGGCTGAAGTCGAAGCCGTTGGCGCGTTCGCACGCCTGGTAGGCGGAGCGGCGGCAGGCGTTGCCACCGTCACTCCTGCGCACCAGGCCAAGCTCTACGCGAAAGAACGCCATCGCAAACTCCAGAGGGTCCAGGGGATGTGCCCCGGCTCGCACATCGCGCAGTGATGTATAGGCGAGCACTAGAAAATATTGGCTGCAATGTATGTCATGTTATGTTCTCGCTTGCGCCGTCGCAAGTGCCGACAAATATTATAACTAGATTGTCAATGTTTATGGATGATGGTGAATGGATACTAAAGAAGAATTGAAAAAAGCCGAAGGGAAAGTAAGGGCGGCACGGGCGAAGTTGGCGAGGCTCAAACGAGCGAACAAGGCGGCGGAGCGGCGGCGGCTGGACACCCGGAAATTTATCCTCGGCTCGGCGCTGGCAGCCTGGTGGGAGTCGGGCGAGGCTCCGAAAGCGGCCTTCCTGGGCTTCTTTCACCTGTGGGTGCGTCATGGCGATCCACGCCTCAACGTATTTCAGGGTACGCCATGGCAGGTGGACCATGAGTAAGATCACGGAAGACTTGGAGGCTGAGATCCGGCGCTGGCGGCGCTGGCTTGTCATGCTGGTGGAGGTCGTCGGGGCATTTTTCGCGGCGCTTATCGCCGCGCTGGTCGCTGCCGCCGCTGGTCGGCGGGTGGCGGCATCATGCCCGGCGTCGCCACCACCGCCACCGCGTTCTCCGTCTCTTGAAGACAGGCAGAGGATCAAGCCCCCCGAGCCACGATGGTCGGATCGGGTCGTCAGGGCGTGCCTGTTGCGGATCTCCGCAGGTAGAGTTCCCCTGTCCCGCCAGATGGCGGCGTTACCGCCGGACGTTGCCGCCTGGCTGACGCAACTGGATGCGGATGCGGCGGATGACATCAGGAATATGCCGGGCAGCATCGTACGACGCGCGTACCAACGCTGGTTGGACGGCGATATGGAGGACGGCACCCCGAGCCAGTCGGTCGACGGCTTGCCGGACGACGACGGCTATCGTCTGACGCCGCGCCTGTAAACTATTGTGGCCGCGTCGCTGTGTTACCGTGAATGGATAACTCCAAGGGTGTGCAAAAATGATTGACCAAGAGGAAACCATCTGCTCCATCGGGGATGACCATCGAGTCATCTATGAGCACGAAGAATTCGGCGGCTGGCCGGCACGGATTTGCCTTCTCCAATTGCTCGATGGCAGGTGGGGGGGCGTCGATACCTGCGGCGTCGAGGGGCGAGACGACAGCACCATCGACGAAATTATCGCGGAGTGGCGTGCCGAGTTGGTCCCCGCTGGCGGCATGCAGGGGTAGGTCATGACGGATATTGCCGATGGAACCAGGGCCGAGATTGAACGGCGCAAAGCCGAGGCCCGTCCGGTAATGCTGGCCGACATGTCGCTGGTCATTGCCGCTCGCGGGGGCGCGGTCACCGAGGCGCAAATCGCTCTTGCGGCTGGCCTGCTGGCGCGGATGGTCGCCGCCGATGACCTGCATGAGGAATTGCTCGGGTGGCTGCACCGCTCTGGCGTCCGGGGTGACGCCATGTCGCACTACCTCGGGTCGGACGGGTGGCTGTGGTTGCTGGACCGGGCGCAGCAGGTGGCGGCGGGCGGTGCGGATCGCCGCCCTGACCCGACGATTGAACAGTGCCGCGCCGGATTCGACATCGGTAGGGAGGACGCTGAGAGGCTGGGCCTGGAAAAGCTCGTTGACGAAAGCCGAATCTCCAAGCTGCGCCGCACTGCAGAGGGGGCCACGAGCCGCCGGGGGCGCCCCCCGCGCGCCGATAGGCCGTGGGTGGAGTTAAAGATTCCGGAACGCACGTGGCGTGATCGGGAAGCCCGGAGGCTCAAAGCCGAGAAACAGGCGCTGGCCGATAGTATTGCGATAGATTCGCATGTCCGCCGTAAATTCGACCCGTCAGAGGGGGATATATCTCTTTATAACCGCGTCGAATTTTCGGCGGATAGGGCAGCTGAGTTGACCTATTATGGCGCGCTGGAAGAACTGCCCAACCCCACGGCTACCGCATCGGAGGCCACTACCATTCCTGGATGGGCAAGACGCACTGCCGAGGCAAAAAGGCTTGCGGCGTTGGCGCAAGGGCTGGGGATGGTATTTGGACAAAATGCTTCGGAGGACCATCCAGACACATGGTGGCAACAGCCGTGCGGTGTTGTCCTCTGCGCCACTGATGCCGCCAAACTTGAGAAGGCGGTCGCCTCTGCTCGTCAGGGTAAGCGGCGGCGGGAAATCATAACTGAGGCGGGATTCCAGAAGAGGGCACGCGATTCTGTGGCAAAGGTGCGAAGCGACACCGCCCCCGTTCTGGCTCCACGTGATGCGGATTGGTGCCCTCCGCTGGTTTCACCGGAGGTGTGGGATGCCGTGCCTTTGGAAATTCGGGGAGATGGACTGCGGTACGCCGCTATGCACCATCGCCGGGGTCAAGCCGGTGACCGGGCAATGACTTTGGGTGCCCAGCAAGCGCTGCGCACCAAGGCCCTTGCCTGCGCCGTCGCGGCGTTCCACCCGGATATTCATCCGGACGAGGTTGTCAACGCCGCAGAGGAACGAGAAGAATATTGGATGATGGCGACAGAGGACGCGATCCCTGCCATTGCCGCCGACCTGCGCGCCAGTTGGCAACGCCTCAGCGATACGCAACGGGTCGAGTCGCTATGGCAGATCAGACGCAGCCAAGCCTTGCGGCGGGTCCATTCATACGCGCGGGATCATTACCAGCCCTTCGATGGAGATGTCGATTACGTCGCGGGGAAGCTCCTCGACAGGGACCGCACCCTTGCCGATCAGCCGCCGTCCGTCGTCGCAGATCTGGCATGGAGGAACATCCTTCGCATCAAGGCAGAAAATACGAAGACGTAGCGCTGGCGGGAAACCGGGGAGCGGGACTAGATTGTTACGGTGGGCATCGGGACATAGGGCAGTTTAACTCTCGGGGGTTTCGTGCCCCCGCAACCAAAAATTAACCCGATAAGTCATCGACTTGGCGGGTTTTTCGATTCCGGGGCTAGGCTCCGATCAAGGGGCATGCTGACCTTCCTCCCTCCAACCTTCTGAAGGGGAGCTTACTCCTAATAACGGTCTCGTTTGATGTTCATGCAGGCCGGCGGCGCGAGTCAACTCCGGTCCCATGGCCTGACGGTCATTGACGCCGGAATAAGCTGCAATAGTAAGGCGTGAAAGATCCGTCGCGATCCTTATGCCTGAATTCCGTTTTGCGGCTGGAAAAGGCGCAAAGCCTCGGCAACCCGGCGGGCAACGCCGCCCCAATCTCCCGGCTTATCCTGTCGGAGCAGCCGCAAGGAGGGATACCAGGGGCTGTCCTCGCGTTCGATCAGCCAGCGCCATTCGCTGATATGGGGAAGCATCACCCAGGCCGGGCGGTTCAACGCTCCGGCCAGATGGATCGGCGAACTGTCCACCGAGATCAGCAGATCGGCGACGGAAAGGATGGCGGCGGTATCGTCGAAGTCGGAAATCTCGGCATCCAGATCAGTCAAGGCCAGTCCCGGTGGAGGTGACTGAGCCTCGACGGCCTTGGGGCCTTTTTGGATCGAGATGAAAGAACAGCCCTTCACTTCCGCCAGGGGGGCCAGCGCTTCCAGGCTGGAGGAACGGTTGGCGTCGTTGGTATGGGTCGGACGTCCGGCCCAGACCAGGGCGACGATGGGGCGCGGCAGTTTGGCAAGGCGGCGGCGCCATTTCTGCAAGCGGCCTTTGTCCGCCGACAGATAGGGGATGGTTCCCGGCAAGTCTTCCAGCTTCAGGCCCATGACCATGGGCAGGCTCATCATCTCGCTGTGCATCTCGAAGGGGGGCGGCAGTTCGCCCCGCAGAATGATCTGGTCGGCGCAGCCCATGCGGCGGGCAAAGCTTTCCTGCTCCTTGGCGATTTGCAGCACCAGATGGGCGCCGCTCTTCTTTTTCGCCCAGGGCAGCATGCGCAGGAACTGGAAGGTATCGCCGAAGCCCTGTTCATCATGGATCAGCAGGGTCTTGCCGGCCAGGGAGCGACCATCCCAGCGGGGTTTCTGGACCTTGCGTTCGATGGCGACCGTATGGGCCAGGCTGTAGCGATAATGATATTCCCGCCAACCTCGCTCGAATTCGCCAAGCTGCAGCAGGGTTTCTGCCAGATCAAAGCGCAGGTCCAGATTGCCGGGGGTGTGATCCACCAGCATTTCCTGGATCTGCTTGGTTTCGGTGAAGCGCCCCTGGCGGCGCAAAGACTGCGCCAGCAAAGCCCAGACACGCAACGGCCCCGAGCCCGAGGATAACAGCGTACGGAGCAAGGCTTCTGCCCGCTGGGGGGCATTGTCGGCAAGAGCTTGGATGGCCAGACGCAACGCCTCGTCGGCGGTCAGAACCGTATTCATGCGCCCTCTTCGATCTCCAACGCATCAAGCAGAGGCTTCAAATGCCCGGCATATTTCTTCCAGCGGCCCATACTGCCCCGATAGATGGGCTGACGCACCTGGGTAACGCTGGCGGTCCGCACCACGCGTTCGACCTTGTGGAAGGACAGGCAGGCGTCGTCCCATTCCAGGCCGCAGAAATCCAAAAGACGGCGGGCTTGGCTCTCCAGATCGCCCACCACATCCTCGTAATGAACCTCCATGAAGCGATCGGCAGGCAGAACCGATGCCCAGTAGTCGGTCAATCGTTCATAGCCTTTATAGAAATGCCCCAGTTCGGCTAGATCATAGGCGAACTTCTGCTCGCCCGAGAACAGCTTGGTGTAACAGGACAGACAGGTATCGACCGGGTCCCGGCGGCAGTGAATGATGCGGGCGTTCGGCATCATCATATGGATGAAACCGGCATAGAGGAAATTGGCCGGCATCTTGTCCACCACCCGGGCCCGCCCTGGTGCCAGCTCCTCGACCCGGCTCAGATAGTGACGGGCCAGGCGCGGCAAATCCTCTGGCGCGGTATTTTCCAGCAGTTGCGGGAAGCCCAGCGGCGTTCCGCCCGGAGGGGAGATCTGATCCACCATGCTTTGGATCAGCTTCAACTCGCCGGCGCCGTAAACCAGCGGATGGGCCGCGAGAATCTGCTCCACCAGCGTCGTCCCGGAGCGTGGCATGCCGACAATGAAAATCGGCGTTTCGGAAGGGTCGCCCTGTCCCTTCAACCTAGCAAACTGCTTTTTGGTAAAAGCCTTGCGGATACGGCCCAGCCATTGCCCGACGGCTTTCCCGTCATAGGCGAAGGTTTCTCGCTTCAGCCGGTTGCCTTCGGCCAGGGCGGCGAAGGCGTGGTCGTCCTGGCCGACGTCCAGCCAAGCCTTGGCCAGAGCGAACAGCAGGCTGATGGAGTCGTTCCGTCCGACGCCCTGCTGCCGGGCCGTCTCCAGAACTTTCTCCATGGCTGCGATATCGGCGTCATCGGTGGAAAATTTCTTGATCTCGGCCCGGTTGAACCAGACCGACGCGGCCGATGGGTTCAAGGTCAGAGCCTGATCGAAAAGCTCGAGGGCTTTCGATCCATGGCCCAGCTCAAGCTCCAGAATCGCCAACCGCTCCAAGGCGCTTTCCGGCTTCGGTCCCGGCAGGCTCGCCGCCTGCTCGAAAACCGTACGGGCCTCGTCGCTGCGGTTCAGCGCCTGCAACACTTGGCCCAGCATCTCGACCGCCTCGCGGCTTTGCGGCGCGGCTGCCACGGCGCGGCGAGCGCTTTGCTCGGCGGCGACATAATCCTCGGCCTCGCGCTGGGTGCTCGCCAGGGCTTGCAGGGCACCGGGATGATCGGGGGCGAAGGACAGGATATTCTCGATCCAGCGCAATGCCTCGCCGGTCTGCTGCCGGTTCGACGCGATGGCGGCGGCGTTGAGATAGGCATTGGCATTGCGGGGATTAAGCTTAATGGCCTTGCGGGCACTGGCCATAGCCTCGTCCAACTGCCCCAATTCATTCAGCAGATAGGCCAGATTGCCGAATGCTTCGGAATAGGACGGATTGAGGGCGACCGCTTTTTCATATTCTTTGCGGGCGCCATGCAGTCGGCCCAGCCGCTTATAGGTGTTGCCCAGGTTGTTATGATTTTCCGGCTGATCCGGCGCCAATTGGGCGACCCGCAGCAGGCACTGCAAGCTTTCCTCAAGCTTGCCGGACTCCTGCAGGACGATTCCCAGATTGTTCCAGGCTCCGGCATTGCGGGCGTCCAGCGACACGGCCCGGCGGCCCACGGCCTCGGCCTCGGCCAGCTGGCCGGCCTGGCGCAGCATTTCCGTCAGGTTGCTGTGAAAGACGGCGGGGGCGCGCGGTGCGGCACAGGCGCGGCGCAGGTAATCGATGGCCAGCGGCAGATTCTTGAAGGTATGGGCCAGTAGCCCCAGCAGGTGCAGGGCATCCGGCTGTTCCGGCGATACTGCCAGAACCTGTCGGCATAAATGCTCGGCTTGCGCCGCTTGCCCGGCATTCCAATGCCCATAGGCCTCTTGCAGAGCTTGTTCGATGGTCATGCCTTTGGGCTGTTCGGCAACAGCGGCCTTCCTGGATTTCCAGGGTTTCTTCAAGAACCGCATCCTTTCATCAGCGGACCAAGGATTTCAGGGCGGCATCAAGGCCCTCAAGCTTCACCGGCAAATCCAAAGGTTTCTGGTCCAGACCAAACAGCCTCACACTCAGCACCTTACCCTTGCGGAATTGATCCAGCGCCGCATCATCCATCTCGATGATCGACCGACATCCTCCCTGGGCACAGACCTGGAACGGTGCCGTCAGCGGCTTCTTTCCATCGATGGATAAAGTAATGCCAGCCGGCAACAGAATACCCAACGGAGCCGCCAGAACCAACTGCGGTTTTCCTTCAGGACCGCCGTAGCTGAACTGGGCCATCAACAGCGGGTGGTTGCCTGGCATGGAACTGACATATTGCTGGACCAGGCAACTTTCCTTCCCGCCATTCTGGGCTTTTGCGCACTGCTTCGACCACAAAGCGTCCTGATGCGGTTCATCCTTGGCTTGAAGCGGTTGAAGAGCTGCCAGCATGACGGCTGCGACGCAGATGGCTCCGCGCGATATGATCGAACCTGTCCGCACGACCTCTTCCTCAAAACGCCTGGGTGAACTTCAGCAGGCCGGTATGGCTCTGATAGTCGCTGCGCAGTTCGCCTTCGTATTCCAGGCGCAGGGTGGTGTCGTCGTTGGTCGCCAGATTGGTGGCCAGATTGAGCCGGACACCGTCGCGGGCGACCCGCTCCGAGGTGGTGGCGAACGGCACGCCGCCCATCGAACCCGACGATCCGACATTGCCCCGGGTATAGTCGTGGGTCCAGGCCAGACGGGCTTCCGGCGACAGCTGGCCCCAGCCGGTCTCCGTCTTCCAGCTGAGCTTGGCGCCCAGATCCTGGGTCAGGGTATTGACGCCCGAGCCGTCCACCGACAGGTTGGCGGCCCCCGCCCCGTTTTCGCTGTAGCTTTCGGTGGTGGCGCGGGTAAAGCGCCAGCCGGCCATCGGCGTCGCCACCAGACTGCCCTGGACGGGGATGTCGTAGCCGGTGCCCAGCTTGGCCGAGACGTGATAGCCGTCATAGTTGGCATAGGCGCTTTCGCCCAGCAGATTGATGGCGCGGGTCTGGTCATAGCTGTTGAAGCCGTAAACCAGCTGGCCATCGACAAAGGCCTGGCCGAAGCGCTGCAGGCCATAGCCCAGCAACTGATAGCTGGTCAGCTTGGTCAGGCTGCCGGTGTTGTCGTCCATGCCCCAGGACCAGGACTTGATGACGCTGCCGGCGATGCCCAGCACGGCATCGGGTGTCATCTGGTGGTCGTAGCCGACCACGAAACCGAAGTTCTGCGCCCGCGAGCCGTCCTGATTGCTGGAAGCGGCGCGCACCGAGCCGCCGCCGACCATCTGGCCCCAGACCCAGTCGTCGCGGCTTTCCGAGCCGGCGGCGACGCCGGTCTCGCCGCCATTGCCCAGCAGGGACAGCTCATGCTGCTCGATCACCGAGCCGGCCGGACTAGCCGCCTGGGTGGTGGCGGCGCTGGCCGGCGCGATCTGGGTGGGTGCCAACTGCTTCAGCACCACCTTCTGCTGCGCCACCGACATATTGCCGATGGTGGTCAGCAAGGATTGGATGCTTGTGTTGGAAGAGTTGGCCAGGGCATCGAGCACCGGCCCCATGCCCGCCGCCGATCCCCCGGCGGCGTTGCCCTTGCCGGTATAGCCGGTGGAGCTACCGCCACTCAGGGTGACGATCAGGTCGTTGCCGTTGTTGGCGGTGCTGACAGTAGCGGTATAGCCGGTGACGGTGGCGGTGATCGAACCGGTGGTATATTCGCCGGTACCAGCATGCACGATGGTGAAGGTTTCGCCCGCCGCTAGGCCTGACCCGGTGATGGTCACCGTGCCGTTGTTCACCGTGGCGGTGCCGGTCACCACCAACTGGCTATAGCTGGTGGTGCCGTTGCTGGCAACGATCACCAAGCCGCCGCCGTTCTGAGTGTAGTTGCCGGTGATGGTGACGCTGTTGGCCAGCTTCAGCGTGGCACTGGTATTGGTCAACGTATGGCCGGTGACATTGATGTCGTCGTTCAGCAGCAGTTTGCCGGAGGCAAACGCCAGATTGGACGAGGTATTGCTGATCGTCCCCTTATCGGCGCTGCCAATGCTGCCGCTGGAGCCGGTCAGAGTTCCAAAGATGGTGCCGCTGGCGTCAGCGCCGTTGATGGTCAGGGCGTTGCTGCTGGTGTTCGAGATATTGCCGGCAATGGTACCGCTGTTGGTGATCGCGCCGATCGATCCCTGTTCGTTAATGGCATAGGTTCCGCCGGTGATCAGACCGTTGTTGACGATGCTGCCGATGCCAGTCGGGGTCCCATCGAAAATGCCCGTCTTGCTGCCGCTGATGGTGCCGCCACTCTGGTTGGTCAGGACACCGATGACACCTAAATTATTGATGCCTCTGGTGTGGGCGCTGCTGCCGGTTCCGCTAATGACGCCGCTGTTGATAAGCGACGTGATGCTGCCGACGTTTTCGATGCCGTAAAGACCGCCGCTGATGGATCCGCTGTTAGTCAACGTCCCGATGGTGCCGTTGTTATAGATGCCCGAATGGCCGCCGCTGATCGTTCCGGCGGCCTCGTTGGTCAGAGAGTTGATGCTGCCGAGGTTGTAGACGCCAGAGCTGCTGCTTCCGCTGCTGCTGATGGTGCCGCTGTTGTTCAAGGTTCCCTGAATCGCTGAACTCGAAGAAACCAGGATGCCGGCGGCAGAGGATGAACTGCCGGTGCTTTGGATCAGACCAGTGTTGGTTATATTGCCGGCTATGGTCGCGGCATCCAAATTCAAGCCATAAACATAGCCGCTCAGCGTCCCTGTATTGGAGATACTGCCGATCTGGTCGTTGAGCGCTAGCCGGATGGCCGACAAGTCTCCCCAACTGCTTCCCCCGCTGCCAGACGACGATGAAATCAAACCACCATTTTCCAAAAGGGTGATGGTGCTGTCGCGAATTTCGACGCCGTGCCCCTCTCCATTGGTCGCACTTGCCGTAATCGTACCCGAATTGCTGATGGTGTTCGCGGTGACGGTGCTGATTTCAAAAGCCGTACTGGCAGAATTGTCGATGCTGCCAGTATTCGAGATGCTGATGCTGTTGATGCTGACGCCACCCGCGAACAGGCTGGTGACTGTGTTGTTTAAGCCGGAATGCGCACCGTTCAAAGTGCCGCTCAGCACATAGTCGCCATTAACGGTGTAGTTCTGGGAGCTGGTAATACTGAAGGCCGTGGAGCTCGTATTGTTACCTGCCACGATCACTGTCTGAGCTAGGGCTGTTTCCGGCATCAGAAAAGCTTGCCCCAGCGACAGCGCCACCGTGAGGGCAGCCAAAGACACGCCGGAAGCAAGCTGGCAGCGCACGTTCATCATTGTTTCCCCTCATATCCCCTCACGGCAGAACACAGCCGTACTTCGGCCCGGCGTCGAGGCAATGGAAACCCCGACGGTAGACAGGCCTGTATCTAGTCTGCAAAGAAAACAACAAGGAAAGGAGGGACACCACGTATAATTATTGATATTTTCTGTCAAATTCTGTCAAAGCGCTGAGGTATGCATTCCTCGGTTAAAGCTAGAAACGCTTGCGGACGGGCACAGTTCCGCGTTTACTGCATGGTAGTATTCTTTTCAGATCGCCATGATAAAACGACGACGAATTCTCCGGCCAGCTCAGGGCCACCACAACAGCGGCAGGACAGCCTTCGCTCGGCTTCACGTGATCGGGAGGAGGGGCCGATTCGTCTTTGCGGTTTGGCTGGGCGCCATCCTCATTCTGGCTGCCGGAGCCGGGAGCTGTCTGGCGGCGGCCCCAACGATTGCGGCGGACAGTCTTTCCCTTGCCGGCCATCTTGAAGTGTTGGAGGACAAAAGCGGCGCTCTCACCTTCGATCAAGTGAAAGATGCGGATGGGTTTCGCTCCCTGCCGGGCAACCTTGCGGCGGGCTTCACCCGTTCGGCATTCTGGCTGCGCTTCACGATGGAAAGGCCGAAGGACAGCACCGATGCGGCCTGGTATCTCGAGATCGGCATGCCCTATCTCGACCATCTCGACCTTTACGAGCCCACTTCGGACGGAGGCATTCGCGTTACCAAATCCGGTGGCGATCTGCCGGTGTCGGCCCGGCTCGTTCCCTATCGTAATTTCGTCTTCCCGCTAACCCTGCCGGAGGGCCGGGCGCAGACCTATTATCTGCGCGTACAGGCCCGGCATACGATGACGGTTCAGGCGACGCTGTGGACACCGGACGGCTTCCACAAAAAAGCTGCGGCGGAGATGCTGCAATTGGGATTGCTGCACGGCGCCGCCCTGATCATCGTCCTGTTAGCCGCAATCCAATTCCTGATCAGCCGTGATCGGCTGAGAGGTGAGTTCGCCGTCTATGTGATCTGCCTGGAGGGCACCTTCTTTTGCAACGATGGATTGACGGCGTGGCTGCTTCTTCCTGATTCCCCTCACGCCGCCGGAATGCTGGTCAGCGCGATCGGCTGCCTGGCCATCGGTACCGGGGCATGGGTTTCTTCGCCATTGCTTGAAGTGGGAAAACGCTGGCCTCGGCTGCATCTTGTCTATCGGGCCATCGCGTACGGCGGCTTTGCCGCCGCGATATCAGTTCTTGTCGGCCAGTACTCTCTTGTCGCCGCGCCGGTGCAGTTATCCAGCATCGCCCTTCTCTGCTCACAGATCGTTCTGGCAGCGATCCGGATCGGACAGGGGGACCGTGCGGGCTGGATGTTCCTGGGGGCTTTCGGCGTGCAGATTGCCGCCGCCGCGGTCTTGATCCTGCGAAACATCGGTTTTTCGGTTCCCATTACCAACCTTGATGTGCCGCTCCAGATCGGTCTGGCCTTCCATTTGCTGTTCCTGAATCTTGGTCTCGGGAAGCGGTACAAGGACATGGAAACCGAAAGGCGGTTGGCACAGGAAGCGCTTCTCGCCGCATCACGCCGCTACGAGCAGGAACTGGAGCAGCGGGTAGTCGAACGCACCATCGATCTGGCCGCAGCCAATCGGGCCTTGACCACAGGCAATCAGGCGTTGACCGGAGAGATCGAGAAACGGCAGCAGACCGAGGCAGAACTGATTGAAGCCAGAGAACGTGCCGAGGCGGCCCTCTCGGTTCAGGAATTGGCGTTACGAGAACAACGCAATTTTCTGGCCATGATCAGCCATGAATTCCGCACGCCGTTGACCATCATCGCCGCAGCCGCCGACATGGCGTCGGCGCTCTTCAAAGGCAAGCCTGGAAAACTGGAACTGGAACTGGCGAAGATTCGCCGGGCGCTGAAGCGCATGACCGGCCTCATGGACACCTGTCTGGCCGACGAATGGCTGGAAAGCAGCTTGGTGGGGATTGGATATCAAGACATCGATCTGAAAGCCTTGTTGACGGAGATCGGAGCGGAAACCGCCATGCTCGGCACGCATCGCCTGTGCCTGAATCTACCAGACGAAGCGGTGACAATGGCCGGGCATAAGGAGCTTCTGCGCATTCTGTTCCAGAACCTCGTAGGCAATGCCGTCAAATACTCGCCCCAGAACGGCGAGATCCGGATCAGCCTGACAACCTCGTCGGA
>Ga0306923_10004481_pt1 | contig 13395 bp, 16 predicted proteins | sample sta12Can44000108_FD_203841 | JGI IMG/M metagenome (GOLD analysis project Ga0306923, IMG submission 203841) | Lab enrichment of tropical soil microbial communities from Luquillo Experimental Forest, Puerto Rico - statanox.12C.anox.44.000.108 (v2)... | ecosystem: Environmental > Terrestrial >... | reverse complement strand
CGTCGTCAGAATGCGGCGCAGCATTCGAATCGCGAACCCGCTTGTGCCGGCCGCGGAAAGAAGCCGCGGGCCCGCCTTTGCAATAACCGAGTTCGCAACCGACTCACCGCTGGAGGGGACTGGATTCGAACTTCTAGTACGCGGGCGCGGTGAAGCTGGTTGTCGCGCCTTTTGACGCGCCCGGGTGCTCGGGACGGGTCGGCAGCCGGCGAACAACGCTGTGAGCGGGGCCCCTCACCCCAACCCTCTCCTCGCGAGCGGGGAAAAGGGAGGGACCCGTACAGGGGCTCGCGGTCTCTTGAAGCGGCCGGCGGCCTTTTATTTTTTCTGCGTTTCCGGCTGCTCGCTGGGTCGAAACGACCTGGGCCTGCTGCTCGGCCTCGCGCAAGGCGATCTCCTGCTGCTGCACCAGGGTCGCAAAGCGCTGGTTCTTTTCAATGTCGAGCTTGAGCTGGGTGGCCTCGAAATTTTTCTGAGCGATCGCGACCTGGGTGTTCTGCTCGATCTCGTTGCGCTCGTGAGACAAAGATGACATAGCGATTGACAAAAAATGCGTTAACGCGTTAACTAATATTAACCGGCAAATATAAATTGCTGTAATACAAAAGATTTGATAGTTAACGTACTGGGAGCGAGCGAGGAGGCATGATGAACGGCTTGCAGGAATTGCCGGATGCGCCGCCGCGATCGGGCGCCGTCCAGCTTGAGTTCGCGCCGCAAAGCATAATCGAGCGAGCCGTTCAACGTTTGGGTTCGACGGTCGCCCCCGAGATGCTTCCTAAGACCCCGCGTGGCCTCGATCATATCGTCAACGAGCACCCACAACCCGATCCTCCCAATGTTTCGGGAGCTTCGCGGCTGAGGTTCGGGCGCCGCGCTGGGGCAACAGGTCCCCCCTTGATCTTCTATCTCTGTCCTGCGTCGCTTCTGATCGCAGCGCTGATAGGCACTGGCGTTGTTTTGCTTGCGCACCCCTCCGCGAACAAAGACGTCGTTGAGAGCACACCCGCCGCGGAGGTTCCCGAAAAGGCCCGCGAGGGTACCAGGTCGATCACCGCTCCGGCGGTACGGCCGCCGGAAACCGGCATAGTGCAAAGTACCGCGCTAGAGCGGCCGGCGCCAACAGCCACGTCGGCGCCAGATGTGCCGGAGTCAGAAGCAAACGCAGTGACGGCGCCTACCGCGCCGACATCACGAACGACTTCGGCCACTCCCCATCGGCCGAGGCCGCCGTCTGTGCCGGGCTTTTCTGCCGCGCAGATCGCTGCGCTTCTGGCGCGCGGCGACGCGTCGCTCGCGACGGGCGATGTCGCCTCGGCGCGCCTTTTTTACGAGCGCGCTGCTGATAGTGGAGAAGCGCGGGCTGCGATGAGGTTGGCGGAGACTTTCGATCCCTTCTTCCTAGGCCGCGGACGTCTGCGCGGTGTGTCCGGTGATTTGGGTAGGGCCTTGTTCTGGTATCGTCGCGCCCGCGACCTCGGCGCCACTGAAGTCGAGCGCCGGCTCAGTACCCTTGAAACGGAACAGGGAGGATAACAACCCGTGAGCGCTGGATGATCGCTGCCGCGATCATCGTCGTGTTGCTCTTGCACCCGCGCCCGCGGCGACGACGGCGGTGTCGTGTCAACAGGGGTGTCGTTCAGCTCGAGACACCCCGCGCCGCCGGCATCTCCGTGCGTATCGCCGAAGATCCCACCAACATTATCGACGATGGGGCGACGCGGCAGTTGTGCGGGTGGTCGGCCAGGGACCGCTGCAGAACCTCACTGACCTCACGCTGCTGGGCGGCATCGACATGACCATTTTGCAAGTGGACGTGCTCGACTATGCGCGGCGGCAGAACTTCTTTCCCAGCTGTTACCTGTTTCCAGCAGGCCTTCGGCTCCGAGCCACGTAACAGCGTACCAGCGGGAGCCGGTCGATCGCGCCCCGGAACCGGGTGATTTCACTTGAGTCTCCGATATCTTCGCAAAAGCTGTTCGTCACGACATAACGCCACTCGGCTATGATTTGCGGCGCGTCGTGTCGGCCGGGCGATCCTGCCGCCGTTTCTTGCCGCTCGGAGGCGGCGCCATGCGTTTTCCAATCGGCTTGAAGATCTTTGGTATTGCTGTCGGACTGCTAATCCTGATGGCGGCCGCGGCGCTGTTGCGCATGCGGATGACACGTACCGGGAATCTGGCGAATGTCGGTTTAGATGAAGTTTTTTTGTCAAGTGTGAACCGCATCACACATCTCGGTCGATTCCCGGATATATTTTCAAAGGTAAGCGGATGAGCCGTCCATATCGGAGCTGTCGGCTCAGTATTTTGAGATCCGGACAAAGCCAGTGTCTGAGCCTCCGATCAAGAGCCGTCTAGAATCCAAGGAGTTGAGCACTAACCCGAAGCCGATTCAGGATAGGTTGAATGCATGCCTGGCATTCGATCCGGGCCACATCCAGCCCGGTCAGACGGGCGACCACGTCAAAGTCATTCAGCAGGCGCTTAACACGATTAGGGGGCGTCGGCCTGACATTGGGATGATCGAGATCAACGACCCGCTGGGGACATGGGGAGCCGATACAACAAACGCGGTCTTTGTATACAGGTCCTTCAACCATATCATCCGTAGCGGAGAAAAGCTGGACCCAATCGTGGGGCGCATGACGCTAACCCAGCTCGACAACGATCTTCTGAAGCCCGCACCTCCTCCGCCACCTTCGCCGCCAGCCAAGGAAGATATCAAAGTCGTCGCAGCGGACATCAAAAAGCAATTAGCCGGTGATGACGATCGGGATCTCGAGTTCCTGGCGCGCCTGTTTGAAGACGACCGCATTATCGATACCGGATCGGGTAACGACTTAACGAATCGGCTCAATACAATTCTAGCTGCAAGTACCGATGGAAGTAATAGCGGCGTCACGCATTTTGCCGGAATCTACGCGGGCGTTACAGACTTGGGATTCCGGAAAGCCTTCAAAGATCCTTTTCCGGGGAAGAGCGACAATCAAGTGGGGCACTTTACCACGGCGGTCGATATGGGCTTCCGACCGTCCTTCACATATTCGATAGTTCCGCAAAAGGTCCGAGACTTCGTCGACGGCGGAAAGCCAACAGCATTCCCAAAAGATGAGATCGTCTGCGTTCGTCTAATTATTGGCCACGAGCAGGTCCCAGACGACGCCACTGGGGCTTTCATTCGGCAGGCCCTATCACCGACCAATGAAGAGATCCGCCAATTCTTCGACGCTCTGGTCACGGTCACGGCGAGCCCTGGATAACGAGGGATCGAACATGGCAAACGTGTTTATCAGTCACCGCCGTAGCGATGTATCTGCTGCAGAAAAATTGGCCGACCAAATCAAGAGCGGTGGTCACCAGGTTTGGTTTGACCAGTGGGAGATCGACATCGGCGACTCAATCCTCGAGCGGATGAATGAGGGTCTCGAGGGTGCGGCGTACCTTGTGCTGTGTTATTCCTCTGACGGAGTAATGGCACCCTGGATCAGTCGGGAGTGGATGTCGGCACTCGCTAGGCAGCTGGATGGATGCCACGTCAAGATCCTCCCGGTGCTCCTTACGGGTGGATCGCCGCCTGCAATCTTGGCGGATATCAAGTACGCCGATCTTGTCCGTGACTGGGACAGGGGTGTAAAGCAGTTGCTGCGAGCGATCCGCTGAGCACCTACGTGAGATTAATGCCCCATGGCCTGGAATGTCCTGATCGCCCATGCGCCCGCTGAAGAAGTACTCGCTGACACCTTTGCCAAACCGATTGAGCAAGCGGGCTACACGATATCTTACCGGGGCGGAGTCAGCGTTGGCGAATCCATTGAACTCGATGCGGCTTTAGCGCTGGAGTCAGGTGGCCCGGTCGTTGTCTGTGGCACTCAGCTCGCGGTTGGCTCGCGGTGGGTCGGGCAGCTCGTGAATGCAGCGCGGGCGAAAGCGGGCCGACCGCGTGTCTTCGTAGTGCAGATGGAGCGCGAGGCGTATGTCGAGTTGTTAGCGCGCGATGGCGTGATTGCACCCTACTGGGAAGACCCCGCTAACGCAATCCGGGGCCTAATCCGCACACTACTTAAATATTACCCACTCGAGACAGTGTTAGGTGTCCAGTTCGGCAAACAGCCACCCGCTCCCTTTCAGTCGCCACCGCCTGCCGCGGACCACGTACGGCGGTCGCGCGAGTTGGCAGTTCTCAAACAGCATTTTCTGGATAGCGGTGGGCAACTCCTTCCGAACACCGTCGGCCTGCACGGCTTCGGCGGAGCAGGCAAGACCACATTGGCCCACTTGTTCTGCGCCGATGCGGGCGTCCACCAAGCATGCCGCCATGGCATCCTCTGGGTGCCCCTGGGCAAGAACCCGCCAGACCCGCGAGCGCAAATCGCCGACCTGGTGACAGCTCTAACCGGCGAGTGCAGAGGATGCACGACGCTGCCGGGCGCTCGCGCCCAGCTACAGGCTGCACTCGTTGGTCGCCAGCTGCTGCTCGTGCTCGACGACGTCTGGGACGAAGCCCAGATCAACGATATTGTGCAGGCCAGCGCCGGGATCGCTCGCCTGATCACCACGCGAAACACCTACACCCTCCCGTTTGAGGCCCTGTTGGTGGATGTCGCCAATATGCAGGAGGATGACGCCAAACAGGTGCTCGCTGTCGGCCTGCCACCGGGGGAAGATGCCCGCCTCGTCGCGCTGGCGCGCCGACTGGCATGTTGGCCGGTGCTCCTGCGCCTGGCCAACCGCACGCTGCGCCACCGTATCATTCGTCAGAAGATGGCCGCCTCCAAGGCCCTCGACGCCGTCGAACTCGACCTGGCTCGAAAAGGCGTACTCGCATTCGACGCGGAGCGCGACCAAGCGGTGGCCGCCATGGTCGAGGCCAGCCTGGAGTTGCTGGGCCCGGCCGAGCGGCAGCGCTACACGGAACTTGCGATCTTCCCGCAGGATGTAGCGATCCCGCTGGCACGCGCGGCCGAACTTTGGCACCTCACTGGCGGGCTCGATGCTTACCAGGCCGAACATCTGGTCGCGTCATTGCTCGAGCCGCTCTCGCTGCTGGACTATGACGGCGAATCCGGCCTGCTGCGATTGCACGACGTGCTGCGCAGTTACCTGACCGCCACGTTGGCAGACAAAACAAAAGCATCGCTTCATCTGCGCTTGGCCGAACATTGGGGCGACCGGCCCGCCACGAGTGACGGGTACGACTGGCGCTGGCTTGCCTTTCACTACGCTCGAGCCGCCATGTTCAGCGAGCAACCGCAGCGGCACGCGTTGACCGGAAAGCTGGTCGCCCTCGTCGACGACGCAGATTGGCAGAAGTCCCACGAGGCTGCGCTCAAGGATCTGCCGGCGCTGCGCGGAGCGCTCGCCTGCGCGCTCGATGCTGCGGTGGCGGACGACGTGCCCTTGGGCGTGCCGCTGGTGGTGCAAGCGGCGTATGCACTGCTTCGCTTCCGCAGCGACTATCTGCGCCCCGAGCCAATCTTTGAGCTGGCACGGCAAGGTGATCTCGATGCCGCCCGGCGGCGTAGCGCTTTGTTCTCGATAGACGACCATTGGCGCCAAGCACTGCTACTGACGGTTGCTTGGCTGGCGCCCCGGTCGAGGCGCGACCAAGCGCGCCAGCTATGTGACGAAGTTCTTACCGAACTCGCACCAGACGCGGCGCTCCGGAATCTGCGGGCGTGGATAAGAGCGGATCTTTGGGATGAAGCACCCCCCTCCTTTGCTGACCCGGTGGAACCGCAAAAGGCAGACGACAAGTTGGTCGAAGAGCTGCTCAAGCGTGTCGGCGGGGGAGCCTATGACCGATCGTTCATCGGGTTCCGCGGCTTGGACCCCGACGCGCAGAACCCCGACATTCCACACCAGACGCGGGGCCTGATCCGCGAAAAGACCCCCGGCCGACCCGGGATGGAGTCTGACGACAACAGAACCACGACACGCTATCTGGCCGAACTCGACGGGCCCTACCTCGTCACTTACGCCGCCAACAACCCGATCAAAGGCACCGATGTCCTGAATAGATATCTCAGCGTCTACACCAACTACAGCTACGCGGAATACCGCTTCGCCACGCTGTGGCTGCTTCTCGGGTTCGTCGTGCAACTGCCGCGCCCCGACGGCGGCCCTTGGGTTCAGGATGCCGTGGTGAGAGTTCTCGGTTCGGCGTTGGGCGGTGCGAGCGTCGAATTCGAGCAAGGGTTGCCGATTGCCGCTACTGCACTCCGCGCACAAGCCCAGGACTCGAGGGCACGAATGGCGGTAGAGAACCAAGCGAATGACCTGATCGGCGAAGCGATGCGCCTCAAGCCAGGCCGCGATCGCGAAGGCAGCGACATCTGGGCGCACCAAAAGCGCCTGATGCTCGCCAACGCCCAGGCTCTCGGTTGGCTGCTCGGCGAAGAGGATCTCGCTCGCCAAGTCCTGCGCGAGGCCTTGTCCCTGGCCGACTCCGGATTTGCCGGCTACCAGGCGCCGGCGTGCCTGGCTCTGGCCGAGGCCATCCGTATCTGCTTGCAGGGCGACCCCCACGCCGAAGCAGCAGCGATCGAACAAGCGTTGGAGTGGGCTCAGAGCGCCGCACACAATGTGCAGGACCCCACCTTCTGTGCGCGCATGACAGCGCGGGTAAACGCGATGCGGCGCTACTGGTGGCAGGGCTTCAACCTGGAGGATCGCGCACGACGCCTGGCTGACGCCGGGCATTTGCCCGAGTTCGCCGCGCTGCACCGAGTCGGCCACGCCTACCTCGGCCGTCGGCCGGACGCGCTGAAGTTGCCCGCATGGACGGCCGACGATGGCAGCTTTGACGTCTTGGCGCGGCTCTACCAGCGGCCTAAGGCCGACTTCCTGCGCTTCAACGCCTCAGACAAGCCAGGGAAAGAGGTCGCGGTGCCCGATCCCGGCTTCGTATCGCACCTGGCGGCCAGGCTGGCTGCCGAGACACTGGCGCAGGCAGGCCGCGCGCCGTTGCCACCCGAGCGCATGCAATTGCTGCGCTCGCTGGTGCCGTACGCCATAGCCAGCCCCACCGCGCTCGATGCGGTGTTGACGCGGCTCGTGCTGGCTCAAGCGCGCGCTGCAACTGCACCGGACCTGGTGGCGCAGGCCACTGAGGTGGAAGCTGTGCTGGCGCGCCGCCCCGCGGCAAAACCGGACGATGCGGGGAGTGAACTCATCGCCGGACACAGTCGACTGCCGAGATAGCGGCGCGATTGCGATGTGTTCGTCATGCTGTTCTTCACCAAGGTAGGCTCCTACACGAGAAGTTCGAGGCCGCCTTCAAACAGTTCAAAACCACCAACAACCCGTTCATCTTCACGTACGCCAAGGACGTGCACGTCGGCACCGGCAACGATCGAATCCTCGATTGGTATCCGGTGATCGACCGCATGTAACTGGTAAAGCTCAATGCTTTCGAGCCTCAGCCTTCTCAGGCTGTCCGCACAGGCGCGGAGCAGATGCTCAGGTCGACAATCAGCGACCCAACGGTCGGCACTGGGTCGGTGAGCATCCAATCGCTTTTCAGAAACGGGAACATCGAGACGATGATCTGCCGGTCGATATAATCGAAGATCATCAAGGCGATCGTCATTAGATACGCAAACCACGCCGGACCGCGCCCGAACAAATAGCTGTTTGTTGCGGCGTCGCGGGGAAGCAACCCCGTCGTCACCACCAGCAACTGGGCCAGCAGCCCCGCCGATCGAGCCGCCCGGCAATGCAACGTTGCTCATGTCGGTAACGCGGAAGACGCGGAGATAGGCGATTTTTTCAAGCTGCGTGCCGTCGTCGTAGGAGAACTCACTGACCGGCGTAAGCTTTCGTCGGGGCAGCATGGGGGCAAACAGCACGCCGTTCACACTTGTCGCCGATCCTGCCACCGAACCTTTTGCAGAAAGGTGCGATCGGAGTGGCCTCGAACCGCCGCACTATCTTGCGGAACCGGCAGATGCCCCAGCCGAATGACCTGAGCAGATCCCTTGTCGCCTTTGACCAGAATAGCACGATCATTGCCGTCGTCGAGCTGAGCCACTCGAGCTGGCTTGTTGGCGCGGCACTCTATCGTCAGATGCAACGACGAAGTTGCCATTTCTCCGCCGCCCGCCCAATAGCATCCCGATCCACCTCGCGAAAATTACTCATCCCCCAACTGCTCCTGGTGTACCAGGCGGCCATCCCTACCACATTATGGTCCGGACCGCACCTAAAGTCCGACAGGCTGCTAGGCGGCTAGGAAACCGCGTAGACCATGATAGGGTCTCCGGCGATACCGCCCCACCTCCGCTAAAGATTTCGGGCCCAAGCGCTATTGGCCGAGCCAGGGCATCCTCGAAGCGCCAGCCATTGGCGATAGGCGGTATCGGCCCACACCTCGCTGGCGGTGTTGTCGCGGTCGAGCAGCGTACCGAGTTGGCCAAACCGGACAAATCCGATCTCTGTGCTCCTATCCCTGGCTCCAATGGGTCAGCGACTAATCAGGTCGTATCAGCCCCGCCGACGAGTCTCCGCCACCCTGCCACCACGCGCCTCATTTGCTGATTAGCACAACATCCAGATCATGGAGCGTCATAGTCGCCCCGTTGATCCCGCTGCTGTCGACTTTGTCCGTCAGCACTTCGCCGCTGGCGAGCGTGAATCGCGTGGGACTGGCGATGCCCTCTAGCACCTTGAATTTTAGATCGTGGAACGGAGCGCCACCCCAATTGAGCAACACCACACCGATCGCCGTGGGCGAAGTGCCACCAACATTGAGCCGAAGCGCCTCGACGGGGCAGTTGGACAGGTATTGGTTCACCTCGGTGAGCGTTTCGCCCGCCGACCCCTTGCCGTTTATAGATATGCACGGTCAGCGGTGGGTTTAGCCGAATCACCGGCATTATCGCAATCTCGCGAGCCATGATGCTCCGGCCCTGCGGAAGCTGGTTCGTATAACTGAAATCGGGCGAAGCGTAATACTGCCAGTTGGGAAAGAAACCGAACGCCGTGACAAAGTTCGAAACCCCGCTGCCGGTGAATCTCTTGGTCACGCACGCGGCCTGGTTGACCAGACCGCCCGTCGTGTAAACCCGATCGGTCCAGCTCGGACCGGCCGCGCCGGAAAGAGGAGAGAGCATCTGAAAGGGGACCCGGATATTCATCGCCCTTGCGTTAAAATAAAACGCCGTATTGGTGACCTGGATGGTGGCAGTGTAAGGGGCGGCTGTAGTATGGTAATCGCCGATTGGGTAGTTACCAATAAATACATCACGGACTGGGGCGCGGCTGCCGGCGACCAAGCCGGCAAGACCGTCAAATGTTGTCGTAGCGCTATTGTATTCATCAGCCACCCCGGCACCTGCCCCCAGGACCAGCTGCCGATTGTGCGTGCCCCAGGTGTTGATCCACTTGTCGATCGCCGTCTGCGCCGCCTTCGAAACGTTCGGACCGACCAGGTAAAGCACATGATAGTCATTATCCGTATCTGTCAGAGCGCCACTACCGACATCCGCGTCATCGACGAAGTCTACGGTGATGTTGCAGCCATGCGAAATGGCATAATAAAGCCCGAAAAGCTCTATTTCGTAATACAGGTTGTCCTCATCCCTGTCCCAAAGGCAGCTGGGGCCGGCCAACAGGATCGCAACCGGGCTCCGCTTGGCCCTGCCAGGATAGAGGATGCTTTCCGACCGACCGATCAGGCGATTGGCGTCAGCGTATTCGCTATATACGTTCCCGTTGGTAATGCCCGGATTGACCAGCGCCACCGACTTCTCGCTCCACCCATCGGCGAACTGAAAATAGGGTCCAAACGCATAGCCGCAATAGTTTTTAGCGCCGTTCCCCATGAGAGCGAAGATCTTGTATTTGCTCAGCGGGCATTGTGCCCATCGACTGGCCCACGACGTATCCACCGAAGCTCTGTATTTCGGCTTGTGTCAAGCTGCGCATGAGCGCCGCATAAACTGACCACGCGTTAGCGTGTCTGTTTTCAAACCAGTCCTCCGTCCAGAGCGTGTGCGACCCGGTCCGTCCGGCGGAGGCCCAGTCCATCCAGCCCGTCGCCGTGTCGACGCTCACAGCGTCTGGGTTGGGCCAGTACCAGCGGTAGGACGAACGCGTCCAGTTCACCGTAGTCGCCACTGGATGGCATATGGCCTTGGTCACGGCCTTGCGACCCATCTTCATCCCATCAACCGCCGCATCGGAGTAGAAGCGCATGGTCCAGTAATAAAGCCGTCGGCTCTGGATGCTTGCCGTACCACCCGTTAACGGATTTCCGACGCTCTGCCCGATCGGGTGCAAATCGCTCCAGCGGTCGCGCCCACGGCCAGATCTGTGTATGTAAACCCATGTGAGGCACCCTGTTGCTCCAGATATTTCTGGAAAACCTCCAGATAACCCGGGTAGTTCTTTGCGTCATTGACATTGTTGAGCCATTGCGGATAATACCAAGCTGGTTCATCCACCATGTGGATTGATACGATCTGCGAGCGCGAACCACCATTTTCACTAGCCACCTCGCTAACTAGGTTCGCGGCCCAATTGTCCACGTTGGCCGTCGTCATGCCGCCGACTGTGTCGAAGCTGAAAATTCCGCCATGATTATCGCCCCCACCCGATAAGAAGCGTCTGACCGTTTTGATAGGCCGTTGGCGTTAAGCGTGTTGTTGATATTTGTGGGACCAAGCCCGTCGAACTCGTAGGCATTGACCGTATTGAAGCCCAGTGCTCGCATAGTTTGGGCCAGGTTCGTCAGTACTTGGTTGTTAGCCTCGCCTCCTAGAATGTGGTAGCAATCGGTTATGATCTGTTTGGGCCGATCAGCTACGACTACTTCGTTAAGTGTCGCAACCTTAAGGTAGTCAACGCTGCGCTGACTGACGTCTCTAGCCCTGTTACCTCGCCAGTCAGGGCGGTTACGCTCATGCCATATCCCGGTATTAGGAAACCGACGCTGTTGGATTGAGCTGTCTCAACGACTGATTTGAGAATACGCCCACTGGAGTCGGCCAGATCGAATTGAACCGTCACGGATGTGAGCGGGACGGGACTGGCGGAAATCAAGATTGGCACTTGCTGCTCTTGACCCTGCAGCAAGGGGTCCAGCTCGGCCCATCCCGAGGGCATATTCAGAGCCGTTACGGGCAAAGTCGCAAAGGTGCTTAATTCATGTTTGATATCGATAGGCAGAGGAAACGAGGCGCCGCTTGCCGCTTTGACTGTGATGCGGCACTGATAGCCTTTGAGCCGGTTAGGGGAGGCGGACCCGGGAGCGCGCATCGCTGCCGTTCGGAAGTTGAAGAATCTGGGGATGCGCCATTGGCAGTGGGGAGGAGCACCGCGGCATTCGAGAGCTCGGAGAGAGAGGTACCCGGCGTGCCGACGCCCAGCGTCCCATCCGCGTTGATTGCATAAGTGGTCGGGGTGATTCCGCTGACGATCACGTCGTGTGTGAAGGCGTCAGAGAAGGTGTTGACGTTGGCGATCCACAACCGACTGTTGGTGTTATCGGCGGCAATGGTCATTGCGCTGGGCCCGACCAAGGGCGGACGGATGTCGCTGCGCGCCAGAGGAGTGAGGCCGATCGGCTGGCCCGTGGTGCTGTCGAGAGGCCACAGAGCCAAGATCGGCAGCCCACTGCCGCCGGGATCGGAGCGTACCATATAAATCGCGCGTGCCCCCATCGTGAACTGGAGGTAATCGCTGATTGTTCCTGCCGTATAGGGTTTGACCGTGACCGGAGCTGTGGGATGGCCATCGGCATCTAGGGTAACCACCTCCAAAGTATCTGGGAATGTACCCATATAGAGATATTTGGCATCCGCACTGAGTCCAGGGAGTATTTTCCGAACCCCATTTCGTAGACGGTCGGCTCACCAGTTGGCTCGCCTTCACTGCCGAGTGGCTGCACTGCCACTCCGGTCATCACCGCCACATAGAGCAGCGGCAGCTTGGGATGCATTAGCAACCCATGGATTTCGCCGTTGGCCGGGATCTTTCCAACGGCGTGGGTTCGCACCGCGCCGGTGGGATATCCGTTAGTGTCGAGCGTATAGATATTCAGCCCGTAGGGCGTCGACGCCGTCGAAGCTCCCTCGCGCATCTCCCCCATGTAAAGTCGGCGCTTGGCCGAATTCAGCAGGAGGACGGTTATAGTCGAGTAGGAGTCGCCGCCGGGACCGATCGGTGCCAACGGCCAAGCGCTTGTTGGGTAGCATCGCGGGATGCCGATGACATTTCCCGAGGCGTCGAGCGGAGCTACCACAAGGTTCCGCATCTCCGGATCGTGGGAAGCGGTGCGGCCAAAGTAGGCTACCCTCCCATTGGGCGACACCGCACACGATGAATAAGTCGTCTGGATCCGCGACGGACCGAAAATCGTGACCGGCGCACCCAGGCCGGCGATGTTGTCCAGCGAGACATTGACCACCATGATGGATCTCCCCCTTCTATTGCCGCACTACTGACCGCGGCAGCATCAGATCTAGAGAGCTATTAACTTTCGTAAGTGTCTCACTTTGTTAAATCCCGACGTGTTGACCGCGAACCACATCGCTATACGGAGCGCGCACAAGATGATGGACAGTGGCTAAGTAGACCCATCGCGCTCAGCGACGACCGTGATGCGCCACCAATCCCACCAAGCGCGCTCAGCGATTGCATTCGTATCGCGCTCGCGAGTGTAGTCTCTAGAGGGCTTGATATTTGGCAATTGAATTGATGCCTCGTTTTGTCGGCCAGTAAGCGCACATGTTACGGATTTCGTGGGCCTCTGTGAACGAACTCACACATTGCGAGAAATCAACTCACTAACGCGACATTCCGCGGATTCCGAGCCCGATTATTTCCTCGTATGTCTTTACGACGTGTGTTGGCCCACGCACCGCTGCCGCCGGGTTGGTGGGGACCACCTGGCCGGTCACCATCCAGTTGAATAGCATCCGTATGGCGGCGAGCTCCTGCGTGACCGAGGACGGTATCATGCGCGAGATTGGTTTGCAAGTGCAGGGGGCTGCCACTCTGGATTTTGCGGCTCAGCGTGGCTTTCGCGGCGTCGATTTCGAGCATCTAGACGGTCGTTCGGGGGCAACGGAGAGCCCTCCGGCGTGGATAGGGCTGCTAGATGCTTCGCCGCGTTGCGCAGGGTTGGTCTGAAGTTACGAATGCCGAGCCGGGCCAGGGTGCCCTTCATGCGGTTGACAAGCCGGGTGCGTTCCTTGACCAGGCACTCGCGCTCCCGATTGGGCCGCTTGGCTGTCCTCTTCGGCAAGCGTCGGTACGCGCACCATGCTGCAATGGCCCCGTTCGCCACGCAGCCACCCCAGGAACCCGCGCTTCAGCAACTCGGTGTCGAGCCGATCGGTCTTTGCCCGGCGATGTTCCCGCGACACGGCCACACTCGAGGGATGGATCACGT
>Ga0306923_10004478_pt1 | contig 13399 bp, 13 predicted proteins | sample sta12Can44000108_FD_203841 | JGI IMG/M metagenome (GOLD analysis project Ga0306923, IMG submission 203841) | Lab enrichment of tropical soil microbial communities from Luquillo Experimental Forest, Puerto Rico - statanox.12C.anox.44.000.108 (v2)... | ecosystem: Environmental > Terrestrial >... | reverse complement strand
AGCATCGCCGCCATCGTTGCCGCCAACGCGGTCAGCGCTCTCCGCCGCCAGGTCGCCGCCTCGGAGCGCGCCGCCGCGATCCGCCTGCACGGTAAGGATCACGGCCGCGCCGATGATGGCCGCGCCCACGATTCCGGTCACGCTGAGTCGCTCGCCGAGCAGCAGGGCGGCCAGGATGGCTCCGGTCAGCGGCTCGAGCAAGGTCAGCCGGGCGGCCGTGCTCGCGACGGCGGTCCGCAGGCCACGGAAGTACAGCGTGTAGGCCACGGCGGTCGGGCCGACGCCCAGCGCGACCAGCAGGCCGATGGCCGCGGGCCCGGGCCGGAAGCTGATCCCCCCGGCTAGCTGCGCCACCGGCATCAGCAGCAGGCCGCCGATGGTGAAGCCGAAACCGGTCATGGTGAGGTCGTCCAGACCGGGAACCGGCCGGGAGCCGGTCAGGGTCACCGCGGCGAAGCCCGCCGCGGCCAGCACGGCCATGCTCGCGCTGGCCAGGACCGCGGTCTGGTCGAACCCGGACGGCAGGCCCACGAGCAGGCCGAGGCCGGCCACGGCCAGGCCCGTGGCGACCACCGCGTGCCGGCCGCCGGGCCGCCCGGTCAGCCGCTCCGCACCGAGCACGATGACGGGGGCGGTACCGATCGTGACCAGCGTGGCCAGCGGCACCGAGGTCAGCGCCACGGCCGTGAAGTAGCAACTCTGGTAGAGCGCGGCCAGCACGCCGATCACGGTGATCCGGGCCCAGGCGGCCCGGCCCGACGGCCAGGTCCGGCCGGTCACCGTGAGATAGCTGACGATCAGCACGCCCCCGGCGGTGAGCCGCGCTGCGGCGACCGCGATCGCGGACAGGCCGGCCACCCGGCCGAGCAGGCTGCCGGTCAGCCCGCCTGTCCCCCACAACAATCCGGAAATGACCAGGTACAGCAGGCCAGTAGCGGGCCGGCGGCGGACGGCCGCGGGCCCCGAAGTGAACGTACGCATCGGGAAATCGCTCCTGCGACGAGAAGGGAATGGTCGCGGAAGCGGGGCGCACCGAACTCACCCGGGCGGCCAGCACTCGACGGTGCTCGCCGGGCACGCGAAACGCGTCGCCTCAGCCTGCTGGCTGGCGCGACGCGCGCGGACTCAACGCCCCGCTAGGAGCGGGCGGGCGGGGTGATGGGGAAACACCGGTGCACGGTGAGCATGCTATCCAGCGCGAGCCTGGCACGCGAACCGATTTCGGGTCACTCCCGGTCCGGACCCGGATCCGGCGCGGGTTGCCGGGCCGGGGGACCGGCCAGCGGCTGGCGCGAGCCGAGCCGCCGGGCCAGCAGATCGAGCGGTCCGCCGCCCTCCAGCCCGAGCAGTTCCCAGGACCGCGCGATACCCACGCCGAACAGGATGTACAGGAACGTCACGGTAGAGTTGGCCTCGCTGTCCGGCGTCCTGAGCACGATCCCGCTGAGGATCTGGGCGGCGTAGACGGCGATGATGAAGCCGAGCAGGTAGGGCCAGCGGCGGCTGAGATCGCTGCTGCCCCGTGCCCGCCAGAGCTTGACCGCCAGGCCGCAACTGCTGGTCAGCCCCACCGTGCCCAGGGCCACCGCGCCGTAGGCCAGGCCGCCGCCGGGCTGCAGCCCGATCAGCGACACGAACAGCGCGTCGACCAGCACGGTGAACGCCGTCGCGGCGATGGCCTGGTGCTCGACCGACGCGTGCGCGCCGCGCAGCCGCTCCGGGGCGACGGACAGGGCCACGAAGAGCAGCCCGACGAGCGCTCCCGCGACGGTCGCGGTACCGCTGAAGAAAGGGAGGTAGGAGGTCACGACAGCCAGCCTGCCCCGGTACCGGCACGCGCGCCAGGAGGCAGGCCGGGGGGCCGGGCCGGCGTAGGATCGCGGTGAGATGCTGCTCACGTTCGGGCACGGGACGGCCACGGCCGAACGGATGACGGAACTGCTCCGCGGCGCCGGGGTGGCCGTGCTCATCGACGTCAGGACGGCTCCCGGCAGCCGCCGCCATCCCCACGTGGCTCGGGCCGAACTGGAACGCTGGCTGCCCGAGGCCGGCATTTCCTACCGCTGGGACAAGCGGCTCGGCGGCTTCAGGAAGGCCGCCCCGGATTCACCGGACACCGCCTGGCGCGAGGACATGTTCCGCGGCTACGCCGCGCACATGCGGACCGACGCCTTCCAGGCCGCGATGGACGAGGTGCTCGCCCAGGCCGGCACCGACCGCACGGTAGTGATGTGCGCGGAGAGCCTGTGGTGGCGTTGCCACCGGCGGCTGCTCGCCGACTTCGCCGTGGCCGCCCGCGGCGTACCGGTCCGGCACCTGCTGCACGACGGGCGGATCGAGGAGCATCGCCTCTCCCCCGGCCTGCGGCGGCGGGACGACGGCCTGCTCGTCTACGACGCGGGCCAGGCGAGCTTGCTCTGACGACCGGGGTCAGCCCAGGTAGCGGTCGAAGCCGCTGGTCTGCCAGGTCCCCCCGGCCGCGGTGATGGCGAACGCCTCGTATCCGTCCAGACCCTCCACCCAGTCGCGGGCCGCGGAACCCATGGCGAAGGCCGCGGTGGCGTAGGCGTCGGTCTCGGCTAGCCTCGCGCCGACCAGGGTGAGGCTGGCCAGGCCGGCCGGCGGCTGCCCGGTGTACGGGTCGACGATGTGCGCCCCGCGCTCGGCGACCCCGGACGTGGCCACGGCGAGGTTCCGGCCCGCCACCACCAGCGCCAGCCGGCCCGGGCGCAGCGGGTCGGCGATCCCGATCCGCCACAGCCGATCGCCGGCGCACTGAACGTCGCCGCCGCCGTTGACGCTGTGCTCGGCCGAGCCGCCCGCGGTAAGGATGGCCGCGGCGCGCTCCACGGCCCACCCCTTGACGTACCCGGAGGGGTCGAACCTGCCGCCGGGCGTGGTGGTGAAGTACCCGCCGCTGCGCGCGCTGATGGCCGCGCACGCTTCGAGCACCTCGGCGAGTTCCGGCGCGCACTCCGCCAGCGGTACGGCACCGCGGCCGAACCGGGTGACGTCGCTGTCGTCCCGGTAGGGCGAGAAGGTGGCGTCCACCCAGTGCAGCCAGCGCACCGCCCGGCCGAGGGGGGCGTCACCGTGCGGCTCTCCGGCCGACGCGGGCACGTCGAACGAGACGACCGTGCCCATCACGTGCTCGGCGTGCCTGCGGCGGGCCGGGCGCGCGTCCGTCCCGGCGCCGGTCATGGGGTTCAGGAGCGCTTATCCAGCGCGCTCTGCAGCGACTTGACGTAGCCCGCGCTGGTGTAGGTGGCGCCGGACACCGCGTCGATCTTGCTGCTCTGCGCCGCGAGCGTCTCACTGATCAGCTTGGGGAAGGCGAACTCGCCGATCTGGACGTCGTGCAGGGTGTTGGTCGGCTGCACGAGGACCGCGACCTTGACGATCTTGCCGCTCCGCTCGATCAGCTGGATCTGGACCGGGCCGTAGGCGGTGTTGGCCACCTTGCCGTCGACGGCGGTCTCGCCCGCCGGCAGGTTCTTGGCGATCGACCCCTGCGGGAACGCCCCCGGGACGACTTCGGTCTGTCCGCCGCCGGAGGACGACGAAGACGACGAGGACGACGAGGACGAGGTGCCGCCCGACCCGCCGGTCGTGACCGCCACCGGGGCGGACGGGACGTGCGACCTGAACGACAGCAGGGCCACCAGGCCAGCGATGGTGCCGGTGACGGCCAGGATCACCCGGCGCATGGCGCGGATCCTCTCCCTCAGAACTCGAACGACTCGAAGTGGATGCGCTGCCTGGGCACCCCGGCAGCGCGCAGCGCGCGGACCGCGGCGGAGGTCATGCCGGCCGGCCCGCAGACGTAGGCTTCCTGCTCGTCCAGGCCGGGCACCAGGGACCGCAGCACCCGGGAAGACAGCGGGTCGCCGCCGATCTCGGCCCGCGATCCGACCAGGTAGTGCACGCATCCGCCACGAGCGGCCGCGATCTGATCCAGCTCGTCGCGGAACACCAGGTCCCGCTCACTGCTGGCACGGTAGATCAGGGTCACGTGCCCGGGCAGCGTCGCGAAGATGGCCCGCAGCGGCGTGATGCCGACCCCGCCGGCCAGCAGCACCACCCCGCGGCCGGAATCGGCGGGGGTGAACGCGCCGTAGGGTCCCTCGGCGAAGACGCGGGTCCCGGGGCGCAGCTGCGCGAGGGCCTGGCTGTGGTCGCCCAGGTTCTTCACCGTGATCCGCAGCAGGTCGGGCCCTGGCGCGGCGGACAGCGAGAACGGGTGCGAGGACCACCACAGCGACCTGGTCATGAACCGCCAGCGGAAGAACTGACCGGGCTCGGCGTCAAGCTCCTCGAGTCGCTGGCCGCCGATGTAGACCGAGATCACGCCGGGCGCCTCCGCCTTCACCCCGACGACTTCGAGGCGGTGCCTGCGATAGGCCAGCAGCGGGACGGCCACCCGGTACCACAGCACCAGCACGAGCACCGTCAGGTACATCGCGGACCACCAGAACCGCGCGGCCAGGTTGCTGACGAACGCCGCGCCGTCGGCGAGCTGGTGGCTGAAGGCCAGCGCGATCGCCAGGTAGGTGTACAGGTGCAGCAAGTACCACGTCTCGTAGCGCACCCGGCGGCGGACGGCGCGCATCGAGACGATGCCGATGCCGAGCAGCAGGAACCCGGCCACGGTCGCCATCAGCACGTCCGGGTACTGGGTGAGCAGCGTTGCGCTCTCGCTCACCACGCTGGCGTGCGCGGTGGCCGCGTAGCCCCACACGATGAGCAGGCCGTGCGCGACCACCAGGCTGACGATGTACCGCCCGCCCATGGCGTGCCAGCGGGCGAGCTTGTCGGTCCCCAGGCCCCGCTCCAGCGGCGGCAGCCGCGACATCAGCGCGACCAGGACCACCACGCCGTACCCGCAGAGCAGGCCGAGGACCTCGCCGGCGCCGGTGAGCCAGCCGCCGAGCCCGTGAACGCCGGGCGTGCTGTGCCACCACAGGGCGATGACCATGATCGCACCGAAGATGATGACCGCCAGCACGCCGCGAGCGCCGACCCGGGCCGGGCGGTTCCCCGGCCGTGCGGGTACCCGCCTGGGCGCCGGGCGGTCGAAGGGACGGGCTGGCGCCGGACGGGGCGCCGGCTCCCGGCTCGGCCCCGGGTACGCCTCCGCACCGGCATGCCGAGCCGGGCCCGATCGCCTGGCAACGCTGGTCACCCGCACCTCCTGTCAGGACAGCCTGGCTGGAATCGTATGTTCGGCCAGGCAGGATCGACCGTCTGGATTACGCCCCTCATCTCCCCCTAGTTATGACTACGCAGCGCGATTTTGCACGGTTCAGCCGGCTCTTGTAAGCGCTTCGTAATCGGCCCGGGCGCCACGTGTCAACCCAGGTTGACACCGGGGTTAGTGTCAACGTAGATTGACACCATGGACAACGCACCCGCCCTGGCGGCCGCGGCCGACAGCTCGGACCCGCGCACCGGGCTCCGCGCCGTCGCCGCCCTCCGCAGGCTGCTGGAGCAGCTCGAGGCACTCCAGGTCGACAACGCACGGGAACACGGCTGGTCCTGGCAGGAGATCGCGGAGATCCTCGGCGTGTCCCGGCAGGCCGTCCACAAGAAGCACGCCCGCCGCGCCCGCGCGCGCTGACCCGAGGGGATACCGAGGATGTTCGAGCGATTCACCGACCGGGCCAGGACGGCCGTGATCGCGGCCAGAGCCGAGGCCACCGCGCGCGGCGACCAGATCCGCCCGGTGTACATGCTGCACGCGCTGGCGTCCGGCGAAGGCGTGGCGGCCCGGGCCCTGGCCGGCCTGGGCGTCGATGCGGGCGACATCGAGCGCCGGCTCGACCTCACCGCGCCGCTGCGCAAGCCACTCGAGGGCGAGTCGCCCAGCGGCGACGCCGAGGCGCTGGCCAGCATCGGCATCGACCTGGACGAGATCAGGCGCAAGGTCGAGGAGAGCTTCGGCCCCGGCGCGCTCGAGCGCGCACCGGCGGCCCAGGGGACGGGGCGGAGCACGATGACCCGGGAGGCGAAGCAGTCGGTCGAGCTCGCCGCCAAGGAGGCCCGGGCACTGCGCCACAGCTACATCGGCACCGAGCACCTGCTGCTCGGCCTGCTCAGCGCGGCCGAGCGCAACCCGCGCGGCGACTTCAGCCCGGCGACCCTCAGCGACCTGGGCATCGATCCCGCCCAGCTCCGGCAGCGGGTCTTCGACGTGCTGCGGGACACCGCGCACTGAAGCGGCCTTCCCGCACCGGTCCATACAGCGTGGATGCCACATCCACGCTGCTGAGGCGACATGGCTGGGACATCCACATCGTATGAGCCGGGGTGGCGGGCGGGTTCAGCGGTCACGGGAGCGTGCCGGGAGCGCAGGAGCACCAGAGGTTCCGGGTTCCGGGTTCCGGGGTCCGGGGTCCGGGTTCCGGGGTCCGGGGTCCGGGTCCGGGGATGAGGCCGGGGTCCAGGCCTCACGCGTAGTCGATTCAACCCTGGTGGCCCCGCGCCCTGGGCGCGCGAAGGCCGGATCTCGCGTCGCACGATGGCGGGCGGCCTGCAGGGGTGGAAAGCCGCAGGTCAGGGCCAGAGCGACGACCGCCAGCCGGTCGGCTCCCTAGATTCTTACTTCGGAGATATGTTTTCCTAACTATCAGGACAGCACATACTGTCCTTACGAAGAGTATCTAAATGAATACACAGAGCCATAACCTGTCGGAGGGAACATCACGGATAGGATATGGTTTAATGCTCAGAGTAAGCGACGTCTGGGAGAGAGCACTCCATACACCCGCCAGCGCCGTCGCCAGATCGGGAGAGGTCATCGTCATCCGTTCCGGCAGCAGCTATGCGGGCAAGCAGGGGGTGAGCCTGGCCGCCGGCGTGAGCAATCGGTCCGCGGGTGCCCAGGCCCTGTGCCTGCACCTGGTGACGATGCCCCCGGGGACACGCGGCGTGCCGCACGTCCACGAGGGGCACGAGTCCGCCATCTACACCGTCAGCGGCGAGACCGAGGTCTGGCACGGCGAGGGCCTGATGCAGCGGACCGTGGTCCGCGCCGGCGACTTCATGTACGTGCCGCCGGGCATCCCGCACCTCCCGGTGAACCGCAGCGACGTCACGACGGTGGCCGTGGTCGCCCGCACCGACCCGCAGGAGCAGGAGAGCGTGGTCACCATGAGCCTGCCGCCGCACCTTGCCGAACTCGACGACTTCCCCCTCGCCAGCCCGTAAGTGAGCCAGTCACACGCGGCGCCGCGGCCCGATGGCCACCTCCCCTCCCGCGAGCCAAAGGGCCGCCGGCGCCGCCTGGACCGAGGACCGAGGAGTGAGGAGCGAGCGAACGAACGACGAGGGAAGGCGGGGCCGGTGAAGGGGGATGGGCCAGGGGGGACGGGGGGCGGGAGCCCCCCGTGCAGGGAAGAGGTGGGTGGGGGCCCGGAGGCGAGCGGGAAAGCTGAGCCTCAGCCGGCGAACGCCTCGGGCGGGGGGCACGCGCAGACCAGGTTCCTGTCGCCGTAGGCCTGGTCGATGCGCCGTACCGGCGGCCAGTACTTGGCCCGCCGGTCCAGGCCGGCCGGGTAGGCCGCCTCCTCGACGTCATACGGGTGCTTCCACTCCCCCGCGATGAGCATCTCCGCGGTGTGCGGGGCGTTCTTCAGCGGGTTGTCGTGGATGTCGTACTCGCCGGCGGCCACCCGGGCGATCTCCGCCCGGATCGCGATCATCGCGTCGCAGAACCGGTCGAGCTCGGTCAGGCTCTCGCTCTCGGTGGGCTCGATCATCAGGGTGCCCGCCACCGGGAACGACATCGTCGGCGCGTGGAAGCCGTAGTCGATCAGCCGCTTGGCCACGTCGTCCACGGTGATCCCGGTTTCCCGGGCCAGCGGCCGCAGGTCGATGACGCACTCGTGCGCGACCAGGCCGTTCCGCCCGGTGTACAGGACCGGGTAGTGCGGCGCCAGCCGCTGGGCCACGTAGTTGGCGGACAGCACCGCGACCTGGGTCGCCTGGCGTAGCCCGGCCGCTCCCATCATGGCGATGTAGGCCCAGGAGATGGGCAGGATGCCTGCCGACCCGTAGGGCGCCGCCGCGACCGGACCTGTGCTGCCGCGGCCTGGCAGGAAGTCCGCCAGGTGCGCGCGGACCGCGACCGGCCCGACGCCGGGGCCGCCGCCGCCGTGCGGGATGCAGAACGTCTTGTGCAGGTTCAGGTGCGACACGTCGGCGCCGAAGTCCGGCAGGGTGGCCACCCCGACCAGCGCGTTGAGGTTCGCCCCGTCGATGTACACCTGGCCGCCCGCCGCGTGCACGGCCGCGCAGATGTCGGTGACGTTCTGCTCGTAGACGCCGGCCGTGGACGGGTAGGTGATCATGATCGCGGCGACGTGCCCCTCGTGCGCCTCCAGCTTGGCTCGCAGGTCGCCGAGGTCGACGGCGCCGTCGGCGTCGCACTTGACCACCGTGACGCGCAGCCCGGCCAGCACCGCGCTGGCCGCGTTGGTGCCGTGCGCCGACTCCGGGATCAGGCAGATATCGCGGTCCTGTTCGCCGCGCGAGCCGTGGTAGGCGCGGATGGCGAGCAGGCCGGCCAGCTCGCCCTGCGAGCCGGCGTTCGGCTGCACCGAGACCGCGTCGTAGCCGGTGAGCCTGGCCAGCCGGAGCTCGAGCGACTCGATCAGCTCCAGGTAGCCGCCGGCCTGCGCGGCCGGCGCGAACGGGTGCATCCCGGCGAACTCCGGCCAGCTGACCGGCTCCATCTCGGCCGCCGCGTTCAGCTTCATCGTGCACGAGCCGAGCGGGATCATCGACCGGTCGAGGGCGATGTCGAAGTCCGCCAGCCGCCGCAGGTAGCGCAGCATCGCGGTCTCGCTGCGGTGCTCGCTGAACACCGGGTGGGTGAGGTACGCGGAGGTGCGCCGCAGCGAGGCGGGCCACTCGGCGCCCGGCTCGGACAGCTCCACGTCGCCGGGCCGCTCCACGAAGCAGATGGCGGCGACGAGCTCGCGCAGCCGCTCGTCGGTGGTGGTCTCGTCGCAGCTGACCTGCAGGGCGTCGTCCGGGGCGAGGTAGAGGTTGTACCCGGCGGCGTGGGCTCGCTCGGCGGCGGCAGCCGCCTCCTCGCGTCCGCCCGCAAAGGCGATACGGATCGTGTCGAAGAAATCACCCAGGCTCGTTCGGTGCCCGTAATCCCGCAGCGTCGCGGCCAGGACCGCGGCGCTACGGTGCACGCTCCGTGCGATGGCCGCCAGCCCGTCCGGACCGTGATAGGCCGCGTACATGGCGGCGGTCACCGCCAGCAGGACCTGTGCCGTGCAGATGTTGCTCGTCGCCTTCTCCCGGCGGATGTGCTGCTCACGGGCCTGTAGCGCGAGCCGGTAGGCGGGCCGGCCGTCGGCGTCCACCGACACCCCGACCAGCCGGCCGGGCAGCTGGCGCTTCAGTGCGTCGCTGACCGCGATGTAGCCCGCGTGCGGGCCGCCGAACCACAACGGCACGCCGAACCGCTGGGTGGAGCCCACCGCGACGTCCGCGCCCGCCTCGCCGGGCGGCCGGAGCAGGGTCAGCGCGAGCAGGTCGGCGGCGACCGCGGCCAGCGCCCCCTGGGCGTGTGCCGCCTCGATCAGCGGCGCGGGGTCGCGGATGACGCCGGAAGCGCCGGGGAACTGCAGCAGCACGCCGAACAGGTCATCGCCCTGCCTGGCGATGGCCTCGGCCGTGACCGGCTCGACCACCAGGTGGATGCCGAGCGGTTCGGCCCGGGTGCGGAGCACCGCCAGGGTCTGCGGTAGGCAGTCGGCGTCGGCCAGGAACACGTGGCCCTTCCTGGCCGCCCGCCGGGCCAGCGTCATGGCCTCAGCGGCGGCGGTGGCCTCGTCCAGCAGCGACGCGCCGGCCCAGGGCAGCCCGGTCAGGTCGGCCACCATGGTCTGGAAGTTCAGCAGCGCCTCGAGGCGGCCCTGCGAGATCTCCGGCTGGTACGGGGTGTACGCGGTGTACCAGGCCGGGTTTTCCAGCACGTTGCGGCGGATCACGGCCGGGGTGATGGTGTCGTAGTAGCCCAGGCCGATCATCGAGGTGAGCAGCCGGTTACGGCCGGCCATCCGGCGCAGCTCGGCCAGCGCCTCGGTCTCGGTCAGCGGATCGGGCAGCTGAAGGTCGGCCGGGGGCGTCCCGTCGGGCAGAGCGGCGGTGGTGAGGTCATCGAGCGAGGAATAGCCGAGGCTGCCGAGCATGTGCTGCTGTTCGGCGGGCGTCGGGCCGATGTGACGAACGGCGAAATCTGTCATGGAGAGCCTCCCCGGGACGAGCGCGGTCGCTGTCTGGCTCCCCGTCTGTCACGTCGCCTGCGGGGATCCCGGGGTCGTCCCCCGTGGCCAGCAGCGCAGCCGCTCCAGAGATGCCTGTCCCGCCCGGTTCGTGTGCCTGAGAGGTTCCGGGGATGTTGCCCCTTCGGCGCCCGCTTGCGCGGAGACTCTCCCGGCCGGTGTCATCAGCATCTGAGATCTTACCCCAGCCAGGCCCAGATGGTGGGACGCGCGCCGGCTAACGATCGGGGTTCCGGGGGCTAGCCCCCTTCAGCTCGTGCGGCGCAGCCGCCGCTTGGCCAGGTCGTCCTGGAACCCTGCCCCGCCGGGCGGCACCGCGACGAGGCCGTCCTCGGCCCGGACGGCGGGCAGCACGGCCAGGTCACCCTCGACCTCGCGCCAGACCCGGCCGAGCGCGATGCCGAACACGCCCTGACCGCCCTGTAGCAGGTCGACCACCTCGTCGGTGGAGGTGCACTCGTAGACGCTGACCCCGTCGCTCATCAGCGTCACCTGGGCCAGGTCGGCGCTGCCGCGGTCGCGCAGGTGCTGCACCGCGACCCGGATCTGCTGCAGCGAGATGCCCGTGTCGAGCAGCCGTTTGACCACCTTGAGCACGAGGATGTCGCGGAAGCTGTACAGCCGCTGCGAGCCGGACCCGTGGGCGGCGCGGACGCTCGGCTCGACCAGCCCGGTGCGGGCCCAGTAGTCGAGCTGACGGTAGGTGATGCCGGCGGCGGAGCAGGCGGTCGGCCCGCGGTATCCGACCTCGGCGGAGTCCAGGCCGGGCTGACCGGAGACGCCGGACTGCTCTCCGCCCTCAACGGGGTCTCCGACAGGGACGCCGGGAACCTCGCTGTCGTCGAACAGGGTGCCCTGCGATCCGTCGTCACCCCTGGTTACCGCCACGCCCACCTCCACGGGAGCTGACTACCCACGGTACTCGCACCGTAAGCCGGCCCGGGCAGCGGCGTCAACGACCGTAGGCGGCGCGTCGTGACATTCCGGGGCCTCCGTGCCGTATCAGGGCGTGACACCGGTACGCGGCCGGTCAGGTGGCCCGGCCGAAGTCCTCGGGCGAGATGGTGTCGAGGAACTCCCGGAACTTCTCGACTTCCGTCTCGTTGTCTTCCTGCTCCTCCGGGATGGCCACGCCCGCCTCGTCCAGGATCTCCTCGCTGGCGAAGATCTGCGCGCCGGTGCGCAGCGCCAGCGCGATCGAGTCGGACGGCCTCGCGCTGACCTCCGCGCCGTTGGAGAAGACCAGGTCCGCGTAGAAGATCCCGTCCCGCAGCGCGGTGATGTTCACCGTGCGCAGCTGGACGTTCAGCACCTCGAGCACGTCGCGGAAAAGATCGTGCGTGAGCGGCCGAAGGGAAACCATGCCCTGCTGGGCGAAGGCGATCGCCGTTGCCTCGACCGCTCCGATCCAGATCGGCAGGTACCTGTCGCCCTGCGCCTCCTTGAGCAAGACGATGGGGCTGTTCGATGGCATCTCGACCCGGACGCCGATGACCTCCATCTGCCGCACTACAGCTCCGTCCTCACGTGCCTGGGAACCTCTGCTTGGCCACCACTCCCTTTGCCAAGGTACACCCGTAATCGCCCCGAGGCCGACCGCAGCCCCCCGGCTGCGGGTCCGGCCGCGTCCGGAGCGGGGCCGGATCCGGCCTGACCAAGGGCCTCGAACTCGAAGACACGGGCGTGCAAGGGCGCCGAGGCAAGCCCGGCTTCGCCGAGAGCGGACTCGACCAGCGTCGCGTGCAGCCGCAAGGTCAGGTCGGCGATCTGCCAGGCGATCCTGGCCGCCGCGTCCCGCGCGCCCGGCCCGCGTTGCCGCAGCTGAGGCGCCACCACCTGCTCGACCAGGTTGGCTTCCCGGTCGGCGGCCGCCTTGACCGCGCGCAGGTGCCTCGCCTGCACGCCGTACTGGCGCAGCGCGGCCAGCGCCCGGGCCACGGCCAGCGCGTCTGCGCCGTACTGCCTGCCCATCCGGCGGATCAGCCCGTAGTCTTCCAGCTCGGTCAGCTCGGTCTCGCTGATCTCGGCCGCGTCGAGTAGCTGGCGGCGGGTCATGTCGGCGGGCGCCCGGCCCATGGAGGGCTGGCCGTCCGCCGCCTCCCCACCCGCCTCCCCGGCCTCCTTCGTGGCCAGCCGTTCCCTGATCACCCGCAGCGGCAGGTAGGAGTCCCGCTGCATGGTCAGGATGTACCGCAGCCGCTCGATGTCGGCCGCGGAGAACCGCCGGTACCCGGAGCGGGACCTGGCGGGCTCGATCAGCCCCTCGGCCTCCAGGAACCGGATCTTGGACGTGCTGATGTCCGCGAATTCCGGCTGGAGCTGAGCGAGCACCTCGCCGATGCCGAACTGGCCCCGCCCCTTCGGCTCGCTCATGGCCTGCTTCCCGCTTGCCTCATGCGTAGTCCTGGGCGCCCCTGCCGCGGCGGTCGGCGGACGGGGTCGGAGGCCCCGGACCGAGGTCCTGGCTGGTCAGGAACAGCAGCCGGAACTTGCCGATCTGCACCTCGTCCCCGCCGATCAGCTCGGTCTCCTCGATCCGCTCTCGGTTCACGTACGTGCCGTTGAGACTGCCCACGTCGCGCACGGTGAACCGGGCGCCGTCCCGGTAGAACTCGGCGTGCCGCCGGGACACGGTCACGTCGTCGAGGAAGATGTCGCTGTCCGGATGGCGGCCCGCGGTGGTCAGCTCGCCGTCGAGCCGGAACCGGCTGCCCGCGTTCGGCCCGCGCATGACCAGCAGCAGGGCGCTTCCCGGCGGCAGCGCGCCGAATGACGCCGAATCGGGATACAGGTCCTCGCCGAGGTCATCCTCGGCCCGGCCCAGCGAGATCGTCGAGGTGGTCTCGCCCGGGCGGTCCGGCGGCCCGCCCGCCGGGTATCCGCCGGTCCCGCCGGGAGCGCCCGGCACCCCTGATCCGGCCGGCATCCCGGACCCGGGCGGCACCGGCGCGGTCAGCTGGGTCCCGCAGTACGAGCAGAACCTGGCCCCATCGGGATTCGGCCGGCCGCACCTGGCGCAGTAGACGCGTGGCATGGCTCCGCTCGGCCTCCCCGGGTCGTACTCGTCGTCTTCGAACGATCCAGCCCAAGGTACGCGA
>Ga0306923_10004477_pt1 | contig 13401 bp, 11 predicted proteins | sample sta12Can44000108_FD_203841 | JGI IMG/M metagenome (GOLD analysis project Ga0306923, IMG submission 203841) | Lab enrichment of tropical soil microbial communities from Luquillo Experimental Forest, Puerto Rico - statanox.12C.anox.44.000.108 (v2)... | ecosystem: Environmental > Terrestrial >... | reverse complement strand
TCTTTCCCTCGATGGCTTCGGCCGGAGCAACCCGACCTCGAAACGAAGGATTGGAAGAAGCTTCTTTGGTCACCATCGCAATTTCGCTGCGAGCTGTGGCGGTGGTCGCACCAGATATTGCAGGAGTGTATTGGGCAGCAGGAAGCCACGCTTTAACTTTTCAACGTGGTTAGCGGTGCCTTATCTCCCCGCCCTCAAGGGCGAGGTTTTACGGCACTACGGATCAAGCCTCCGTTTGATGTGCCGGACGCGGTGCGCTTCAGGAATCTCGTTGCGCGCCGCATACTGCTTTGTTACGCTCCAGCGCAACGCAATCTTCCGGAGGCCTCATGGCGTTTTGCAAGGCGTGTGGTCAAGACATTGGCACGGCGAATTTCTGCCCGCAGTGCGGCGCGAATCAGGCTGCGCCGGCGTATCCGGCAGGGCCGGCGACCGCGGCTCCGACCGCGGGCATGGCCGAGAACGTCGCGGGCCTGTTGTGTTACGCCCTCGCCTGGATAACCGGCATCATTTTTCTTCTAATTGACAAGCGCCCTTTCGTGAAGTTTCATGCGGCCCAATCGATCGTCGTTTTCGGTGGCCTGCATCTGATTCAAATTGTGCTGGGCTTGGCTCATTTCTTCCTGCTTGGCTTCAGCTTGCACTTCCTGGTTTGGCTGGTGGGTTTCGTGCTGTGGATTGTGTTGATGATCAAGGCATTCCAGCACGAAACGTTTCGCGTTCCCATCGCCGCCGACATCGCCGACGGAATTGCAAAGTGATACGCACGTTTCGTCGCCACGCCTTACGCGTGTAGGTAGAAGTATCCATCCTCTCGAAAAAGCTTCACCGGCACGCCGAACAGCTCGCTCAACCGGTCGTTTGTCAGCAACTCGTCTTTTCGCCCATCGGCTAGCACTCGCCCCTTCTGCAACAGCACGACTCGCTCGATCTCCGGAATAATTTCCGACACGTGGTGCGTTACCAGCACAATCCCGAGTCCTGCCCGCGCCAGTTCCTTCATCGCTTCCCGCAGTTCCAGCTGACCTGCGAGATCCAGCGTGTTTCCGGGCTCGTCAAACAATAGGGTCTGGGGTTCATGGACGAGCGCTCTCGCGATCAGCGTGCGCTTTGCCTCCCCCGAAGACATCTCGACCACCGGCCGCTCCGCCAGGTACGGCACGCCCATGCGCTTCAGTGCAGCTTGCGCCCGGGCTCGGTGGTCTCTAAGCGGTTCGTGATTCGGAAAAATTCGCGTGCTGCTGAAAAACCCCGACACCACGAGGTCGAGACCCGTCGCCTCGGTCGTGCACGCCGCCAGCAAATCCGGCGAAACGATCCCCAGCCGGGAGCGGAGCGCGAACACGTTCCAGAGCGCCCGCCCTAGAATCGCCATCGACGAATCGTCGCGCACCAACGGGTAGCATTCTCGCGTGATTGTTTTGATCAGCGTTGATTTGCCGCTGCCATTTGGCCCCAAAATACAGACGTGCTCCCCCGCCTCAATCCGCAGCGAAAGACGGTCCAAGGCCCTGTTTTCGCCCCTCATCACGGACACGTTTTTCATCTCGAGGAGAGGCAGCGCTTCGTTTTTCATCGATTAGAGCTTACCCTGCCGTGGCCGCCTGACCCAAGGACACCAGGCCACAAAACGCCATGCGCAACAAAAAGGAGGCGAAAACGCGGGGTTTCCGCCTCCCGGGGTGGGGTAGGGTGTTACGAAACAAGCCCTCGAAGGCGACAGCGGATTCACCTGCAGGTTCGTCCGCGTCCTTACTCACGCGATAGCATTGCACCACCACGTCAGAAGACAACCGCCGAAAGGCTCGTCTTTTCCGTTTTCTAACATCCCGATTCGCGTCTGTCAACGGCAAAAGCCGCATTTCCCCCGGTTAAACCGTTTCAGCTAAGGCTTCCGTACCTCCAGCTGAATCGGTCGTGCCATCGAGCTTACTTCCGGGTCGTAGTATTCATAGACACGCGACCTGAACGTCTCCGCCCGCACGGGGTACTTGGCGCGCAGCCGAAACCGAAGGCTAACCGTCTCGCGAGGCGCCAAGGAGTCAAAATAAAGAATAGCCTGCGTCGGGGTCAGGTTGAACTTCTCGAGGCGCCCGCTCTTCCGCCCGGCTGACTTTTCCTGATACTCCTCGAGGTCCTCGCCGAGGAGGTCGAACCCCGGCGGTATGCCGAGATCCACCATCACCATGTTGGCGGATTTCTTCAGGTTGTTGCGCACCGTCGCTGTCGCTGTCACGGTGTCGTTTTGCGCGATGTGCGTGCGGTCGTAGTCAACCGCGATCGATAGCGCCTCGTCCGCGGGCTTTTCGTCCCAGGGAATAAAATATTGCCCGGCCACCTGATAGCCCAGGCTGCCTTTTCCCTCGAATCGCACTTCCACGCGATTCCCACCCTTCGGGTCGATGTCTTTCAGGACAAACCGATGCAGCAGGTCGTTGTTCTCGGGTCCCAGCGGAAGCTCCGCGGCGCTTCTGCCATTCAGCACGATTTCGACCTTTCCGCGGACCTCGCTCGATCCCTTCCGGATAGCCAGCAGCAGCGCCCGCAGCGCCATAATCGTAGCTTGGGTGCTGCCCCAAGCTCCCGAGCCATCTTTCTTCGAAGTGATATAGGAGAGCCCTTTCCGAACCGTGCCTGAAGCCTGCCCCCATTTCAGCAGGGCTTCGAGCGCCAAACCGGTTGTTTCGATGCTTGCGCTCGTGCCCGTTGCGTAGAGTGCCGTTTCTTCGCTGCTCCAGAAAATCTGGTCGCCCTTTTCTGTTCTCGCGTCAAGCAACTGCTCAATCGCTTGCCGAGTGAATTCGCGGTCTTTCCCATAATCCACCGCAAAGTTGGCCACCACCGCCAAGGTGTATGCGTCGGCCCTTTCCGTCATGTGCTTCCGGACGAACGCACTGGCTTTTTCGAGCGCTGCTCCCTGGTAGCCCGTGCTTTCAAGCGACCACGCAATGTACGCGGTAATTCGCAAGAGGTCGGAGTTGTAGCGGTTCGTCGCGCCCTCGTTGATGAAGGACGCGTCCGGCCTCCAGCTGCCGTCCGCCTGTTGCTGGCTCGCCAACCATTGGTGGGTGCGCTCGAGCAGCCGCGGGTCGACGTTGTATACCTGCGACATGTCATAAAACTCCATCAGGCCGTAGGCCGTCAGAATTTTGTTGGCTGGAGCGTTTCCAAACCACGAAAAGCCCCCCCCTTTCACTTCAAATGTCAGCAGCCGCTGATAGCCGTTCGCGATATACCCTTCCGCTTTCGCGTGCACCTCCGGCGTCAGCTTCTTCGTTCGTTTCATGTAATCGAGCGCCAGCACGTTCGGGTAGGTGCTTGAAGAAGTTTGCTCAAAACATCCCCCTGGCATGCGCAGGATGGCATCCATCCCTTCCATGATCTGGCTCAGCGGGCCGGGGTACAGCCGGACAAAGATCTTGCTCGCGCCGGAAATCGAGCTTGCCGGGAAAATCACTTCGTGTTGGACCGCGGATTCCAACAGGCCGTTGAAGACCTGGCTCTGCTCCCGGCCGTTTGGCACCACCTCGATTTCACGCACCACAACGTCGGCGCGTTTAACGCTACCTTTCATCCGTGCAGAAAGCGTCAGCTTGAATTTCCCGATACGCTGCGCCTCGAGCGTGTAATGCTCTCCTCTGACCTCTGAGGAATTCACGGTCAGCGATTTGTCGGGAGCGTCGCCCACGAGTGTGAACCAATCGTCGGGCTCCAGGTGCAGGGTTACGTCGCCCTTCGCTTCGGCGTAGTTGTAAACGGCCACGGGAATGGTTACCTGGTCGCCTTGCGTGAGAGTCACCGGCAAGTCGAGGTCGACAAAGAAATCCTGGAACACTTTCAGGCTCGAAGTGCCGCTACCGAGAACCCCATGTGCGGTCGAAGCGAGCATTGCCATTCGCCAAGTTGTAATGGAATCAGCCACCGGGACCGTGATGCTCGCCTCGCCATGACGGTCGGTGATAATCTCCGGATTGATATACAGCGCCTCGGGAAAATAGCTGCGAACATGAAGCTCGGCGGAGCCTGGCCCGTCCTTCTTCTCGTTGGCCACCTCCCGCGCTGCCAGCACCTTCGCGGCTCGCGGCGCCGGACCCGCCGGCGCTGGGACGGGCAGCGCCATTTGCTGCATCTGATTCGCAACGGCGTCTACCGCTTCTCGAATCACTCCTCCGTGCACTCCACCAACAACCCCGCCCGGCACCCCGCCAGCGATTCCGCCGACAACCGCGCTAGCGGTGCTCACGATGATAGCAGAACCGCTGTTGACCTCGACCGTCTCCGCCACCGTCAGCATCTCGAGTCGCACGTCTAGCCGGGCCCGGTCGTATGCCTCGAGCGGGAACGTCTGGCGCGCAGAGCGAAAGCCTGGACTCGATACGAAAACCTCGTAGGTGCCCTGGTGTAAGCGCAGCTGCCGGAACTTTCCGGAATCGTCGGCCAGTACCGTCCGAGTTGTTCCCGTTGAAAGGTTGGTTGCCGTGACCAGCGCGCCGTTAATCGCCGCGCCGGTGGAATCCACCACGGTGCCGGAAATCTCGATGCGTCCATTGTGTAAGTCCTGATCGTGTTCTATTTTCGCCTTGATCCGGCTGTTTCCGTCAGCTGGCGGAGCCACAATCTTGCTCTTCCGGAAAAACAGCAACAAGGCCATGTCATCGCCCGTTCCGAATCGCTTGTCGGGGCCGGCACTACGAATCAAATACTGCGTCTTGCTGCTGTCGGAGATGAGGGGCTCCAGCTGCAGGTTCGTGCCCCAGGCGTCGCGGAACGCCGGACGTCCTGCGCTTTGCAGCTTCTCAAACGCTTTCTTCAGGTCCGCGTCTTCGGCAGTTTTCGCATAGTGGCTCCGGATGTCGTCGCCGATCTCTTTTCCTTGCTGCTGGAACTGTTGCTGATAGCGGCCCAAATATTCGTTGAATTTTGTTCTCGGGACGCTGCGGCCGGCTTCCGCTTCGAACGTGTTGGCGCTCACCATCTCGGTCGCCGAAAACAGCGCCCGGGCGGCAAGGTCTCGCCGCTCGTCCTGCGGTTTCTCCACTGGTTCCACGACTTCCTCGAAGCCGATGGAATGAATTTCGTAGCGCGGCTTCATCACTTCCTGCTCGAGGTAGAAGAACACTTTTGCAAAACCAGGCTGCTTTTCTGCCAGTGCGAACACGGCTTCATCGACCATTTGAACGCCCAGCGCCGCGCGCACGCCCTGCCCGTGCGAATTCGTCACTCGGAAACGGATGCGCGCTTCCGCTCCCGGCTTGTAGGCGGCGGCATCCGCTGCCGTTTCGATCTTCAATTCGTCCGCCGGTTGGATGAACACCAGCCGATGATCCGCAACGGGCTGCGCGTTAGGGCTGAAAATGTATGCGTTGCAATCGAGCGTGCCGGCCATTTCTGGAGTCGCGGTGACCGAGAGTTCAGCCTGCCCGCCACGGATGTCCAGGTCGCGCGTTAGAATCGTCTGCTGGTCTTTCGCGATGTCAATGTAGGCCGTGCCTCTCGTCTGGGTCGAAAATACTTTCAGGTGGATGGCATCCCCCGCGCGATAGACTGCGCGTTCGGTGCGCAGAAGCACTTGATCGCCCCCCTCCCTTGTTGGCAGGGAAATCTTGGTCTTGAGCGAGTTTCCCTGCTGATCCTTTCCTTGCGCCTCGATCGTGGAATTGTCCGCACCAGGATTCAACCGCACTACCGCCACTCCCCCTTCATCCGTCGAGACACTCTGTTCGGGATTCTTCCCCGCGCGGATCTTTAGATCCGCTCGCGCCGGGGACCCATCCGGATACGCGGCCAGCACAAAAATCTGGTTCTCGAGGTTCGGCACCAGTGTACCTCCCTCCGGCACCGCCGTAACCAGAAACGCCGATTCGCTTACCGTGATTGGTACGCCGCGCGACTCGGAATGGCCTGCCGTGTCCTTCACCGTTGCTTCCACGAGAACGCGCGCCGCCCCCTGGCTCAGCGGACGTCCGGCAAAATACCGCGGCAGCTCCAAATCAAAGCGGTATAGGCCGTCGCGGTCGGTCTTTCCCGGAGTCGCCGACGCCGCAATGTACATCTCGACATCCATGGTCGTCGCTTTCACGCTGACCTCGGCCTTATCGAGTGGTTTCCCAAAAAAATAGTGCGCCTGAACCGTGCCGCTCACATGGTCGCCCGGTCTGTATCCGCGTTTCGCCTTTTCGCCTTTTCCCGCGAGATCGATTTCCACCTTGAACTTGGGCAGCACATATTTCTGCACGTTAAGCGCAAGCTCGGCCGAGTTTGCGGATTCCGACCCGCTCTCGCCCAGCAAGGCTCGCAGGTGATAGGTGCCCAGATTGACTTCATCGGCCAAGCCGAATTCGGCAGAGGCCATGCCGAATTCATCCGTGCGCGTCGCCTTCTTGAAAACCTTGTTGCCTCGCGAGTCCTCCACTTCGAATACCAAGTCGCGGCTGCCCACTGCCTCGTGATTCGAACGATCCAGCGCCAAGGCGCGCGCGTGAATCGTTTGCCCCGGCTGGTAGATCGGTTTTTCCGTCGTAAGCAGAACCGATACTTGGTCCTTCAAGCGCACGTCCTCGGTCACTTCGGTGGACCCGATCGCGGTTTCCACCTTGTAATGCATTTGAAAATTGCCGGTCAGCCCCGGTGGGAAGCGGAACTGCGCTTCCGACGTACCGTGATGGTTTAGGTGCCCTTCGAACAGAACGCGCTGCTTCTGGCCGCCGCCGCTCAGCAAATCGATTCGGAGCGACCCGGCACCCGGAATCGCTTCATTGTTCGAATCGGTGACAACGACTCGGACCGCAGCCCGGCTTCCCGCCAGGTACGACTGTTGTGCCAAAACATGCATCACCGGCAAGCGAAGGATCTCCGAAATCGACTCTGTTCCTTCCAGCGTTTTTTGTTCTTCGTCTTCGTACACAAACCGGTAGCGCAGGCGGTGCCAAGCCAGGTCCTCCACACGCAGCGGTTTCTCAAGCCTGATCTCTTCGGTCCAGAACGATGGACCCTGGGCCACGATCGTCTTCTTTTCCGTTCGTCCGATGGCGTGGTTTTCCGGATCAAGAACTTCTAATCTCAGCTGACCAGCCCCGGCGGCTTGGGCACGGAAGGGAATCTTCACCTTCAAGGCACCGTGGGAATACGATGCCGAGCAGTTTCCGTCATTTGTTGCGGATAAGACTCGAAGGACCAGCAGAACGGCCAAAAAGAATAGAGTCGGAAGAACGTAGCAGCACATGAACAGTCTGGTCCGGGTTCGATCGCTGGGCTCCATCGTGGTTCTCCCTGAGCGCGCGGGGTCAACGCTTCCTCTACTTACCCTCAGGGTTAGAACGGCAGCGGCGCCCGCCCTTGCAGAGGAACTTCGGCACGGCTGCGCCCCTGTCCCTGCCTGCTTGGACACCAGTGCCTTTGCTTCGGTGCCTTCGCCGGTTTGCTTTATTGCTTTATGAAGTTTGAGAGGGAGACTCGTCGAGGATTAGTCGAATGCTCGGCCCGAGCGAAGAAGATTTCCGGAGGTAACACGGCACCGGCATCTGCGAAAGCGAGTTGTCGCTCGACTCGAAGTACCGGGCGGCCGGTCCTCGACAACGCCGACGCTAAGCACCAAAAATTTCATTGATCCTTGCGGCAAGTTGAAAATCAAGCGCGCTGATTCCCTGAACGCTGTGCGTGTTCAGATCAATCACCACTTTGTTCCACACATTGAACCATTCCGGATGATGGTTCAGCGACTCGGCAACCAACGCCACTTGGGTCATTTTTCCAAACGCCGCCACGAAATCTTTGCATTCGAACGCCCGGTGCAGTTTCCCGTTTTCCAGCTTCCAGCCCTTCAGATTCGTCAATTGCTTTTGAATCTCGGCATCCGTGAGTTTCTCGACTGGCATTAGACTCCTCCCCTCGCGCAATTTGCGGCTCGCTTCATTATCCGATTCCGCTGCGCAAGCGGCAAGAAATTGGCCCGCGCACAATTGCCTGCAGAAAAAATTTCCAGTACGCTTGGAGGTCCGCTCCCAGCGACTGTCCGCGCTGTGCTTTCTCTTCTAAACGGATGGGAGATCATCGTGAAAAAGAAAATTCGTGCGATTCAATACGGAGTCGGGCCGATTGGCGCCTCGATCGCAAAGCTGCTGAGGGAAAAGGAATCGGTCGATATCGTCGGCGCGATCGATACGGACCCCGCGAAAGTGAGCCGTGACCTCGGCGAAGTGGTTGGGGCAGACGACGCGCCCTGGGGCATCAAAGTTTCTGGTAACGCCAAAGGCATTCTGGATCAGTCCGCCGACGTCGTGATGCACACGACCTCTTCCTCCCTGCCGAAAGTGATGGACCAGTTGCTGGCGTGCCTCGATGTGGGCTCCTGCGTTGTTTCGACCTGCGAGGAACTTTCCTACCCTTATCGCAGCCACCCGGAACTCGCTGCGAAACTCGATAAGCTCGCGAAAGATTCCGGCGTGGCAATCGTCGGTACCGGCGTGAATCCGGGATTCGTCATGGACAAGCTGGTCATCACCCTGGCCGCGGTCGCGCAACGCATTGAACACGCCAAAGCGCTGCGCATCGTCGACGCTTCCAAGCGCCGCCTCCCTCTTCAAAAGAAAATCGGCGCCGGCATGAGTGTCGAGGAATTTCGTGCCAAAGTGCAGGAAGGCATCATCAAGCATGTGGGCCTGCCGGAATCCGTGGCGATGGTGGCAGAAAGCCTAGGCTTGCGGGTCGATGAGATTACCGAAACGATCGAACCGAAGGTCGCCACCGCGCGCCTCCAGACCGAATTCCTCACCGTCGAAGCGGGTCAAGCCGCCGGGGTTCACCAGATTGCCCGCGGGCTCTCGGAAGGGAAGGAACTCGTCTATATGGAACTGCAGATGTACGTGGGCGCGAAGGATCCCGCGGACACAATCGAGCTCACGGGCCATCCGAACATCAGCCTCGTGATTCCTGGCGGCTCCCACGGAGACATTGCCACCGCGTCCGTTGCGGTCAATTCCATCCCGGCGATTTTGGAAGCCCCTTCGGGGCTGTGCACCGCGCGAGACTTGCCAATCGGCTTCTTTCCGGCACGGCCGCTGAAGTCGTAAGTAAACCGTTCTCGGTTTGGGGCACGCCGCTACCTTTCCCAGAAACGCATCACCGCGGAGTAGTCGAGGTCCTCCTTGGCCTCACCCTTCACAAAGTTATAGACCTCGCGCGCCGCGGCCGTCGCGGGCAGCGCCACTCCCAATTGATTCGCGAGGTCCAGCGCAAGCCCCAGGTCCTTGTGCATAAGCCGCAGCGGGAAACTCGGCTTGTAATCGCCCTTCAGCATCAGCGGGGATTTCACGTCCAGCACCCCGGAACGCGCCATGCTGGCCTGCATCACTTCCACGAGCTGCTCTCCCTTCAATCCTGCCTTGGTCACCAGCGCGAGCGCTTCCGCCATCGCTCCAACCTGTAACGCCAAAATCGCATTCATCGCCAATTTCACCGTCTGACCCGCGCCGCTTGGGCCCAGATGAAACCATTTTTTTCCCATCACTCCCAGAATCGGTTCCGCTTCGCGCAAGGTCTCGGCGTCGCCCCCGATCATGAACACCAGGTTTCCCTCGCGCGCTCCCCAGTCGCCTCCCGTAACCGGAGCGTCCAGAAAGCCCACGCCGCGTTCTTTGCAGGTAAGGGCGATTCGTCCAACCAGCGACGGCGAGATCGTGCTGGAGTCCACATAAATGCTTCCCGCCCGCAATCCCCCCAAAGCACCGTCGTTTTTCCCCTCGTGGCCCCACAGCACGGATTCGAGCGCCGGCGGATCGCTGACGATCGTCAGAAGAAATTCGCTTGCTTCGGCTACTTCATGCGGCGTCTTCGCCAGCACCGCTCCCGCCCGAACCAACTCCTTTGCCCGCTCCGGCGTGCGATTCCACACCGTCAGCTTGTGGCCGGCCTTCAGTAAATTCATTCCCATCGGCCGCCCCATCAGGCCGAGCCCGATCAAACCAATCCTTCGTTGAGCCGTTGTTGTGCTCACTGGCCGCCTCCTCAGGCATAATCTTCATGCTTTGATGCCGGCGCGCGGAAAAAGATTGTAGCGGATTCCTGCGCGCGCGTCGGGCAGCGCTCTCGGTTAGGCGGACTTGGAGCGCGGGGGGAGGGAGAGCGCGGACGTGGCGCCGGCCGTGGACTGGCCGGCGATGGCAGCCGCTGCCTTTTCGCCGGCGACTTCGGCTCCGCCGTCCGCCGCCGAAGCCTGCGTTTTCTCTGACAGCGAATCCACCACGATGCGATGAATGTACTGATAGGGAATTTCCCAGCGGAAGTAGCTCCGCTTTCCGCGTTGTTCCACGTGCTGTTCGAGGAAAATGGAGCGTCCTGAGTCGCCTACGAAACTCCCGTATGCAGAGAGCAGCATGTCACCTGCACGGTATTGCACCGTGACGATGCGGCCCAGAAACTGGGTATAGGACGCCATCCCAGCGAGTTTCCGCATGACTCCTTAATGGGTCAATAGTACTGTGGGACCGTTACGGGCGGAAATGTGGAAATCCCGCAGGTTCTTCCTGCTGCCTCACGACCAGGTCCGAAATCACGCAGAGCGCTGCGGCCGATCCCATCCCATACCCAACCGATCCCACCACGATTGCCAATATCCAGCCCCCTCTTACATTTAGAATGGTCAGACCTCTGACCGCTCCGAGCGCGATGCACAATCCCAGCGCCGCGGCCAACACCCGACTCGGCCGCGAGAGTTCCAAACTTGCGCGGCATGAAGCGCATTGTAAATTCTCGGTTCGGACGAGCACGCGGAGCCGCGGCACCTTTCCGAAACACAATGGACAAGCACGGTTCCACATGGTCGTAAAATTTGTAAGATTCTCCCTCCGGCTTTAACCCACTCCGCCCCGAGCCATTTCGCGATACCGTTTGATATCGTGCCTTACTGACACGTGCCGCGCCCACGGCTCGCTGCTCATATAGCAAAATCGTACCAAACAACGGCCGCTCCGGTCCCCACCGCCGGTCGTAGCGCCCCGGCACCCCAAAAATCGCTGTACGAGTTCGCGTCGCGCAGCTCGAGCGCATCGCTGTGAATCCTTTTTCCGAGCCTTGACTTTTCCGGCTGGCACGCTACAGTTTGCCTCTCATCTTAGACGTCATTCGAACCCAAGGAGCCGCCCATGCTCACGCGAATCGTTTTTGTGGCGATGCATTGCCTCTTGTTCTGCACGAGTGTAAGCGTCCAAGCGCAAAAAAACACAGAAACAACCTATGTCATAAAAGCCGCCCGTCTGTTCGATGGCAGAAGTGATTCGCTCGCCACACCCGGGATAGTCGTCGTGACTGGCGGAAGGATCGTTGCTGTCGGTCCGTCGGCGCAAATTCCTTCCGCCGCAGAAGTCATCGATCTCGGCGACGCGACGCTGCTCCCCGGCTTCATTGACGCGCACACGCATCTCACGGCTCCCTACTCCGAGGATTACAAACAGGAACAACTCAACCGCCTGCAAAAGACCGTGGCCGAACGGGCTCTCGATGCCAGCGTCACTGCGCGGATCACCCTGATGGCCGGCTTTACCACCGTGCGCGACGTCGGTTCTTCGGAGTATCTTGATGTTGGCTTGCGCAACGCGATTCGCAACGGCGAGGTCCCGGGGCCGCGCATGCTGGTCAGCGTCCACGCTTTGGGTTCCACCGGGGGACATTGCGACTTTCAAAGTGGTTTCAAAGAGGGAGTCTTCGGCCACGAGGCCGGTCCGCTCGAAGGCGTGATCAGTGGGCCTGAGCAGGCCCGCTACGCCGTTCGTCTGGACCACAAGTATGGCGCGGACATCATCAAGGTCTGCGCTTCCGGCGGTGTCCTTTCTCCTACCGATGATGTCGACACACCCCAGCTTACCGAGGACGAACTAAAAGCCATTGTCGATGAGGCGCACTCGCTTCGCAGGAAGACCGCCGCTCACGCCCACGGTGCCGAAGCCGCAAAGCGCGCCATCCGCGCAGGCATCGACTCCATCGAGCACGGCAGCTTCCTTGATGACGAGGCCTTGGACATGATGAAGCAGCACGGCACCTACCTGGTCCCAACACTCATGGCCGTTCAAGGGTTGCAGGAAAAAATGGACCGCGGCGTATACATGCCGCCCGCGATCGCCGCCAAGGCCCGTGCCGCCATTAACGCCCTGCACCAAACCTTCCAGAGGGCGCTCGCCAAGGGCGTCAAAATCGGTTTAGGAACGGATGCGGCCGTTTATCCCCACGGCCGTAACGCCGAGGAATTCCATCAGATGGTTGACCTCGGCATGAAGGCGATCGAGGCTCTAAGGGCTGGCACTTCTGTCGACGCCGACCTTCTGGGTCTTGCCGACAAAATCGGCACGCTCGAGAGCAACAAATTTGCGGACCTGGTGGCTGTGCCCGGCGATCCTTTACGGAACATTCGTCAGACCGAGCACGTCTTCTTCGTAATGAAAGAGGGCGTGATTTACAAGAACGAAAAGCCCGCCAGCTCGCATTAAGGACCACTCTGGTCTTGAGGGATAAGCGATGGAACGACTAAGCGATGCACTTTCTAGTTCTCTGGCGCACGAATTTCGCGAGCGCGCCGCCGACCTCCATCAGTGGGTCGACCCGTTGTCGGATGGCCAGTTTTGGCGCAATCCCTTTTCCCACGGCAACAGTGTCGGCCACCTCGTGCTCCACTGACCGGCAATCTCAGTTACTACGTCGGTGCGCGCATTGCCGATTCCGGCTACCTTCGCAACCGCGACCTTGAGTTCACCGAGTCCCGCCAACCGCCCAAAGCCGAGGTTTTGCGCAAATTCGATGAAACCATTGCGCTCGTTCTGACCACTCTCGAACGGCAGTCGCATGCCGACTGGACCCTTGCGTATTCCGCCGAGCGCCAACCGGACGCCACGAACCGCCTGGCCGCTTTTCTGCGTTGCGCCGTCCACCTCGATCATCACGTCGGCCAAATCATCTTTTTGTCCCGCGAAGTTTCCTAGAGCTCAACCCCCCTTACCCTGAAGCTCGAAGCGCCCAGGCAGCGTTCGGAACTCCTCGAGCGCTCACGTTTCGAGCTTGTAGCGCGTCGAAGCCAGCCGATACAGCCTTCTCCACAGCAGCCGGTTGATCAGCATTCGCAACATCGTGGATTTCCCACAGCCGGAAGGTCCAAGCAGTGCGATAATCTGCCCGGGATACACGGCAATGTCGGTCGGCGCGATTACTTGTATCCTGGTGCCGTCCGGCTGCGGATAGAACTTCTCAAGCTTGCGCGCCTCAATGATTGGTTCGACCGCCGCTGCTGTCGTGGTGCTCAGAAGCGCCCGTATTATCGCTCAAAATCAACCTCGGGCGCCGCAATCCGCGAGGTTCGCCTCGCCGAACTCTCTCTGGTTACAATTCTGTGAACCCTCCATGACAATCCCGTCACCAGAC
>Ga0306923_10004475_pt1 | contig 13402 bp, 9 predicted proteins | sample sta12Can44000108_FD_203841 | JGI IMG/M metagenome (GOLD analysis project Ga0306923, IMG submission 203841) | Lab enrichment of tropical soil microbial communities from Luquillo Experimental Forest, Puerto Rico - statanox.12C.anox.44.000.108 (v2)... | ecosystem: Environmental > Terrestrial > Soil... | reverse complement strand
CCTTCCAGGCGAGTGAAATACCCCTCCGGCAGTGGGCTGGCGGCAACCTGGCGGCGGATGGCCGCCACGATTTGAGCCATGTCGGTCCTGCCATCGGTGTTGGCGAAGACCACCAACCTTCGGCGGAAATTCTCGCGCAGGATCTGATTGGGGCCATCGGTCTCGCGAATATCTGCAACCTGCCGCGCCGGAATCCATCCGACCGGCGTTTCGATCAGGAGATCGCCCAATCGCTGCGTCGTGCGCAAATGATTAGGCAACCGCATGGTAACGTCGAAGCGCCGGTAGCCGTCCACGACGCGCGAGACGACGCGCCCGTTAGACAGCCGGCTGAGCTGATCGACAACGGCGGCGGGCTGCACGCCGTAGAGCGCCGCTCTGCTGTAGTCGACCCGGATTTCGAGCTGGGGAATCTTGACCTGCTTCTCCACTTGCAGATCAACAATGCCCGGAATCGCCGCAAGCTTCCGTCGCAAATTCTCGCCCGTCGCCAGCAGCGCGTCGAGATCATCGCCGAAAATCTTGAGCGCAATGGAGGCGCGAACGCCCGAAAGCATGTGATCGAGGCGATGCGAGATCGGTTGTCCGACGTTGATCGACATTGGCAGGACGGTAAGCCGCGAGCGAATGTCGGCAACGATCTCTGCCTTTGACCGCGACGAGGGATCAAGATCGACATCGATCTCGGAGGAGTGAACACCCTCGGCATGCTCGTCGAGCTCCGCACGGCCCGTCCGCCGCCCCACCGACTTCACCTCCGGAAGCTGCATGATCAGCTGCTCGGCAATGAGGCCGACGCGATTGGATTCGACGAGTGAGATGCCCGGACTGAAGACGGCATTGATCGTGAATGATCCCTCGTTGAAAGGCGGCAGGAACGCGCGAGGCAGCGTAAAGGCAGCCGCCGTGGCAACGAGCACCATAGCGCCCGCGCCGAGCATCACACCGCGCGAATGCGCGAAGGACCAGTCAAGAAGCGCAGCATTGGCTCCTTTGAGCAGACGAACCAATCCGCTTTGCTGGCTGCCAAGCCGCTTGCGGCCGGGCAGCAAGTAGTACGCCATCACCGGGGTCAGTGTTATCGAGACCACCAGGCTGGCCAGGATAGAAATGATGTAGGCCTGTCCCAGCGGCGCAAACAGCCGGCCCTCGATCCCCGACAACGCGAACAGCGGCACGAATACGAGCACGATGATCATGGTTGCGTAGACGATTCCCGAACGCACCTCCTGGGAGGCCGCGACGACAACCTCGAACACGGACTTGGGATTTCCAGCTGCCCGGTTCTCTCGTAAGCGGCGGAAGATGTTCTCGACATCCACGACGGCATCGTCGACCAGCTCGCCGATTGCGATCGCGATGCCTCCGAGCGTCATGGTGTTGATGGACAGGCCGGCCAGATGAAAGATGATGGCGGTCATCAGAACAGAGACCGGTATTGCGGTGAGCGAGATTGCAGTCGTTCGCCAGTTCACAAGAAAGGCAAACAGCACGGCAGCGACTACCACCACCGCCTCGATCAATACCGTTTGAACGTTGCGGATCGAGGTCTCGATGAAGTTTGCCTGTCGGAAAAGAATCTGGTCTGCCTTGATCCCATTCGGCAGACTGGGCGTGATCTCCTGCAAGGCCTGCTCGATCTCACGCGTAAGGACAACCGTATCCACGTTGGGCTGTTTCTCGACCGAGACGATGACGGCAGGCTTGCCCACGTAGCCCGCATCCCCACGCTTGACCTTGGGGGCAAACTCCACCTCGGCGACCTGGCGCAGATAGATTGGCGCGCTTTTTGATGTCGCAATCACGAGATTCCTGAGATCGTCCAGGCTCGTGGTGCGTCCAATGTTGCGGATCAGGTACTCGCGCGCATACTGATCCGTGTAGCCGCCGCCCGTATTTACCCCGAACTGCGTCAGTGCACGCTGCAGCTGGTCGTAGCTGACGTTCAATGCCCGCAGTGCGGCGGGGCTGGGCGAGACGCGATATTGTCGGACTTCCCCTCCGATCGGAATCACCTGTGCGACGCCGGGGATCGAAAGCAACCGCGGCCGCAGCACGAAATCGGCAGTCTCGCGCAGCTCCATAGCTGAGGCGCGGTCGCTCGTCACGGCAACCAGCAGAATCTGGCCCATGATCGAGCTGATCGGACCCATGATCGAAGTGCTGTTGGCGGGAAGCTGATCCCGCACGAGAGCCAGGCGCTCCGCGATCAGCTGCCGATTGCGGTAGATGTCGGTACCCCATTCGAACTCCACATAGACGATGGACAAGCCGACGCCAGAGACCGAGCGCACCCGGATCACGCCAGGCACGCCGTTCATCTGCGTCTCGATCGGGAAGGTCACGAGCTGCTCGACCTCGGGCGGGGCATAGCCCTCCGCTTCCGTCATGATGGTGACAGTCGGCCGGTTGAGATCGGGAAAGACGTCGACCGGCAGCTTGCTCAGGCTGAAAGCGCCGTAGACGACCAGGACCGCCGCGATCGCCAGCACGATCAGCCGATTGCGCAGCGACAGGGTGACAAGGAATCTGAACATTGGGCGGCCTGCGCTCAGCGTACCTGGTCGAGAAGCTCAGCGCCTTGGGTCACGATGCGCGCGCCCGCCGTCAGACCGGTAACGATGAGCACGTGCTCTCCGTCAAGCGGCTCGATGCGAACAGATCGCGGCACAAACCGCTCTGCCGACGTGTGCTCGAAAGCAAGGTCCTGACCGGTTTGGGTACGCACCACGCTCGCACGCGGAACTGCGATCCCTTCTCTCTCATCGGAAGTCGCGGCCAGCACAGTGACGAATTGGCCGGCACGCAGCCCACCGGTATCGTCCTCGATCTTGAATTGCACCGGAATTGCCTGATTGCGATCGGCAAATCCAGCGCCTTGATACACAAGGGCCAGCGAGCGACCTCCGCTGGTCTTGGCCAGCGCGCTTTGAGTGCCGGTCAAGGTATCGAAGCTCAGCGCCTCGACCCAGAGCCGCGTCGGCTCGACGATCTGAAATAAGACGGTGTTGGTCTGCGCCATCTGTCCCGCTATGGCAGTCATTTCTGCAATGATGCCCGAGACGGGTGCGACGAGCGCTTCAGGTTCGACCCGGGCGCGGTCGAGTGCTGAGCGCCGGTCCTTGAGACCCTGCAATTCAAGCCTGGATTCGTCGAGTTGTACCTGGGTTACCGCGCCTCTTTGGACGAGCGTTTCATAACGCGCGATTCGTCGCTCGACGATGCTGATCTGCTGGTCCAGCTCCCCTTGCCGTTGACGCATGTCGGACATGTCAATTGCCTGCAAAGGGGGCGTCACATAGGCGAGCACGTCGCCTTTGCTCACGCGCGTGCCGAGTCGAGGAAATCCGCCCGCTGGCGCGGAAAGGCGTCCTCCTGCGGAGGCCTGGACATAGCCGCTTGCATTCGGATCGGGAATGATGCGCCCCGGCAGCTCGATGGTGCGTCGATGCAACGCGCTCGTAGTTACATCCGTTCGGATCGCGAGCAGGCGCTGGGTAGGCTTCGGCACAAAGAGCGCGCCATCGGTGAGGCGTTTGGCGATGTTGCCGTCGCTGCTCGACATCTCTGCATTGACAGCGGCTTCGTCGTGATCCTCGCCTTCATGGGCGAGAGCGGCGGTTGTGAGAGTAGCCGCCAGAATTGCCAGAAGGACTGCTGCGGGAACCAGCTTGCGCCGGGCAAGCAACCCCATCACCGCGAGGCCCAAGACAAATCCAACGACCGAGGTCAGGATGAGAAGCGGGTCTCTGCTCTCGATCCGCTGCCTCAATTGACTCAGCAGTCCATCGTTCGTCCCCGCAGACGTTGATCGAGGTAACAAAGCGGCGTCGGGCACCTCCAACGCAGCCGTGAGGACATCCGCTATGCCGTCGCTTTCGACCGTAAAAACGAGATCATACCGACCAGGCGTGATCGCCCACGGAGCAGCGAGCCTGTACGTGCCGTCGTGCTCGGGGGAGGCAGTAACACTGCCGGCCGCCGTTTCAACCGTTACTGCGGCATTCGTGACGGGGTCGTTGGTGCGCAGGCGGTCGAGATAGATCGCCAGCGTTCCGCTATGCGCGATTGCGACCAATTCGCCGACGCGGCTTCCGTGCGCGGAGCGACACTGACCACGGCCGGAACCTGCTTAGGTTCGTCGTGGTCTTCGCCTTCATGCGCGCGTGAATTTGTCCAAGCAATCGCAAGTAAAAACGCCGCAATGGCAAAGATCGGCGGGATATTGGGCACGCGCATCTCGGAATCCTTCACGGTCCAGGGCAGACGGAGTGGTCTTGCGACTCAAGGTCGCTGACGCGCGCTCGCGCGCGCGCTGCCTACGTGAAGGATTTTGGAGGCTCTGGTAGCGCTTCGGGGTCGATGCCTGCTCGCATCGATTGCCCCGGCCGCTCGATCGTGAGCGCTTTCAAGCGCTCGGGTAAACGGAACATTGGCTCCGGCAGAACGGCCGGCACGCAGCACGAAAATCCGCTGGCGCAACAGCCGTCATCGCAGGCGCCAGAAGTCTCACCCCGACTGACGTCCGCTGCGTTCGCCTGAGCAATCGCTTTCGTGTGCTCAGTTTTCAATTGAGCTGCATCACCCTCTGCACGATGGTCGGTGGCGGCAGCAATCGAGCCGCGAAGGTGGGCGTGGCCGCCATGCGCCAGGGCAGTCGCGGGCAACAGCTGAACTGCGATCGTGGTGATCGCGATCCAGATTACTGCCGCCCACTGCCGCTTTGAGATCATTGAACCAGTTTAGCACAAGAACTGTGGCTGAATTTAAGAGCCTCGACTTGGGGTAGTCCAGTGGTCGTAGTGGCACCAAGCAGGGCGAGGAATTCGCATCCCTTTAATTGGTCTAACGGCATCGGTCGCCCAAGAGCCAGGACCTTGTGCAAAATAGCGAAATAGTAAAGGTCAGTCAGGAGTTGGTGGAGCGATGTGACGATCTGTCATGCGTGTGGAAGAGGTGAGCCGGCCAGCTCATGTTTCTACGTAACGCTGTTCGAATGCCCAGATCTGCGGAAATCCGATTAGGTCGTTAAAGGCGGAAAAATCGTAGAGCGGAACGGGAGGCTGCGCCTCTCCGGCGGCGATGCTGTCGTAGGCGCACCGGAGTGCTTCCGCCATGGCAAGAAAACCCACAACGGGATAGATGCCGATACGAAACCCGAGGGCTTGAAGCCGTTTGGCTGCGAGCACCGGCGTGCGGCCGCCATGCACCATGTTCGCCAGTACGGGCACGTCGAAGGCGCGGCCAATGTGCGCAAGCTCCTCCTCGTTTTCCGGGGACTCGATGAACAGGATATCAGCGCCGGCGCGGGCATAAGCCTCGCCGCGGCGCAGCGCCTCGTCGAGTCCGAGCGAGGTGCGAGCATCGGTGCGGGCCACAATGACGAAGTCCGCCGAAGCACGGGCGTCGGCCGCCACCTGAATTTTGCGCACCATGGTATCGGTCGTGACGACGCGGCGATTGGGCGTATGCCCGCATTTTTTCGGGAACTCCTGGTCCTCAAGCTGGATGCCGGCCGCCCCCGAGCGCTGGTAGCCGCGCACGGTGTGATGAACGTTGAGGAGACCGCCGTAACCAGTGTCGCCGTCGGCGATGAGCGGTTTGCTCACGCCGTTTGCCATGCGCTCCACCCGCGAGACCATGTCACTGTAGGTCGCAATCCCGGCATCGGGCAGGCCGAGGTGAGAAGCGACGGTGCCGTAGCCGGTCAGATAAAGGAGTTTCGCAGCGGATGCGTCGGCGATCTTGGCCGAGATCATGTCGAATACGCCGGGGGCGATGATGAACTCGCCGGTCTTGATCAGCTCCCTCACAGTGTGCCTGGCCATGTCATGTCCTCGCGGTCCTAGGCGCCTCGGCGGCTGCGGCATTTGGCAACGTCACGCCGAAATATCGTTCAATGACGTAACGAATATCCTCGTAGCAGGAGCCCACGCGGAGCACTTGCAATGTTTCCACATTCAGCAAGGTCGAAGACGTGCGGTAGGGATGGTATTTCTGCAGCCCGTGATCGATCACCACGTCGGCGATCGCGCGAATCTCCGGCTCGATGTCCTCGACCTTGAATTTGGTTCCGCTCAGGCTGCGGTTGGCCGAAGAGCCGAACAGGGGATGCCCTTCCTGATGGCTCAATCGCGTGATTTCGCCGTGAAACCGGCCGGCGTTCATCAAAAGGACGATCGTGTCGTCGCGCGTGCTTGCCGCAATGGTTTCGCGATCGAGTTTGCGCAGCAGCGGATGATCCATCCGGCACGGCGCGATGCATCCGAGCGGCAGGTCGCAGTCTTCGGTAATCGCCGTCACGACGTCGCGCCCGCGCGCGCTGCACCGATGAAGGTCGCGGTGAATGTCCCGGTTGCCGACCATGGCATTGAGCTTGGAAGGCGCGCGGCCCTTCGTCGCGAAAATCCGGCGCAGCGCCGAGCCGGAGCCGCCGAGGATGGAATAACCGATGTCGTTGGGCACGATCGCGATGCCGCCCGCTTTCAGGGTATCGAAAGCCTGGCGGGCGTCCGCCGCGATGTCGAAAAGAGCCAACGCTTCCTCGCGAAAAAAAGAGCGGCGCGCCGCTCCTGGGTGCCAGACAATCAGGCGACCTTGAAAGTCCCGGCGGAAACATTCGCGGCGGGGGAGGGGGCAATCGCCTCAAGCGGCTTCTGCTTCGTTTCAATGCCCAGCACCGCTACTACCAAGGTCGCGACCGCCAGGAATGCGACCATCAGCGCGATCACGCCGCCGATGCCATACGCACCGAAGATCGCCACGACCATGTATGGCGTCACGATCGTCATCATGCGACCGATGGTGTTGCAGAAGCCGGCGCCCCGCATCCTCACTTCGGTCGGGAACAATTCGGGCACGTAGAGCGCGAAGGTGAAGGCGACCAGGATGTAAAGCACCGTGACGAGCCCGAAGCCCACGCTCGAGAGAAAGATCGGATCGCTGGAGTAGGGATAGAGGATCCCCAATAGCATCGCGAGTACGGAGAAAGCGATGATTCCCCGCTTGCGCCCGATCCGGTCGCCGAGCCACATGCCGATCAGCGCCCCGACCGGGCCTCCCAGCGACATGAGCGTGGTGAAGCCGAGCGACGAGACAACGCTCATCCCTTGTTTCACCAGGAATGTCGGCACCCAGGCGACGAACCCGTAGATCACTGTATTGAGCGCGACCAGCATCACGCTGCCGACGATAGTTCGCGTGATCAGCTGCTTCGAAAACAGCGCCGTGAACGAGCGTTCGGGCGCCGGGGCGGAAGTCGACGGCTCAGCGACCGGGAGAATGGCGCCCGATCGCGCAACTTCTGTTTCGATGTCGCGCATGACCGCTTCGGCTTCCACAGTGCGGCCTCTGGATTCAAGCCAGCGCGGCGATTCCGGCATTGCCTTGCGCAGATACCACACGAACAATGCGCCCACGCCGACGATGACGAACATCCAGCGCCATCCGGCGGTCGGAATAATCAGGAATCCGGCAAACGACGAGATGAACAGCGCGGTGTTGGTCAATGCGGAGAGCCCCGCGCCCCACTTCGCGCGCTGCCGCGGCGGCACGAATTCGGTCATGGTCACGTAGCCGACGACGATCTCGGCACCAAGCCCGAGCCCCATGACAAAGCGCGCGGCGATGAGCCAGGTCATTGACGGTGCAGCCGCCGCGGCAAAAGACGCCAGGCCGAAGATGAGCAGGTTGGCCTGGTAGGAAAACCGGCGGCCGTAACGGTCACCCAGGACGCCTGCAAGCCAGGCGCCCACCACCATTCCGGCGAACGTCATAGAGATGAACTGCGCGTTGCGCGCGAGGTCAGACCATCCGCTCTTGACAAGCGCCCCAAGCACACCTCCGGCTAAATAGATTTCAAAGGCGTCGAGGAACATCCCGCCCGCGATCAGGCCGAGCACGCGCCAATGAAATTTTGAGACGGGAAGGCGATCGAGACGCGCGCCTGCGTTTACCGTTGCGCTTGCCATGGGGGTTCCTCTTTTATCAGCGTTTGAGTGGCTCGGTTTGCGGGCTCAGCTGGTTTTGAGCGCGATGCCAAAATCCCGTTCGAAGATGGCGCGGATCTCATCAAAGCAGACGCCCTGGCGCAGGACAGCAAAATTGCGGAAATCGATGATGGTGCTCGAGCGGCCTTCCGGATTGGCGTATTTCGATGTGCCGTGGTCGATCGCCACGGAGGCCGCGGCGCGCACCGCGGGTTCGATATCGCACAGCCGGTATTTGCTGCCCGTGAGCGAGCGGTTGGCGGAGGAGCCAAACACCGGACGCCCACGCTCGGCGCTCAGGCGCGCCATCTCGTTGTGCAAGGCGCCGGCATTCATCAGGATGTCGAGCGTTCCGTTCTTGGTGGAGTTTTCCAGCACGAACGGCTCGACCTGTCGCAGCAGCGGATGATTGCGCCGGTATTCGGCAACGATGGAAAATGGCAGGTTATGTCTTTCGACGAGGTTGCGGGCGATGTCCCGTTTCTCGGGAGAGAGGAGATGCAGCTCGTTCGACAGGTTGAGATTGCCAAACATGCCGCTCGGCTTTTCGAAACTGCGCTTCTTCGCGGCGAAGATCGCTGCAATGGCCTTGGTCTTCATCCCGACGATCGCATAGGCGACGTCAAGCGGCACAATGGCGACGTCGCCCGCCTCGAGAGCGGAAAGGACGCGCTCTGCGTCGGCGGCAAGGCGCGCACGCAAAACAGGATCGTCGGTGCGGGCTTCCTGAAGCATTGCGAAATGGCTCTGCGTGGTTACCGTTGGGTATTAGGCAGCTTTGTCCGTACAAAGCAACATGAAAGTCACGCAGCATATCTGCCATGCAGCTTGGCAGCGGCCGTCGCAACATCCGGAATCGGTCGGCGAACGGGCTCGAAGCCTAAGAATTTACTGTAAAAATGCACCTCATCGGACGCTTGATTGCGGCCGTGAGGGTCGCTCCCACTCGGCATCAAACGAGACCCTGCGAAGGCGTAAGCCCCATTCTTCGACTTGACAGGCGTCCGGGCTGGGCGTACCGACATATCACTTTGTACGGACAAATTTAGGACTCGAATGACCATGCAGGCCCAAGTTGTTGCGCGCCAGCGCTACCGCGCGTCCTACGGGCGCTACCTCGAGGATTTTACCATCGGCGACATTTACGAACACCGGCCGGGCCGTACGATCACCGAGACGGACAATGTTCAATTTTCCCTGATGACCATGAACGCCCATCCCATGCATTGCGACGCTGCGTATGCGGCCAAGAGCGAATTCGGACAGCTGCTGGTCAACAGCGGGCTCTCGCTCGCAATCGTGTTAGGGATGACCGTGAACGACGTCAGCGGCAAGGCGATCGCCAACCTCGGCTGGAAAGAGATCAGGCTCACCGCGCCAGTCTTCTGCGGCGACACGCTCTATGCGGAATCTGAGGTCCTGGAAAAGCGAGAATCGAAGTCGCGTCCCACGCAAGGCGTCGTCACCGTGCAAACCCGCGCGTTCAATCAAAACGGGGTCCAGGTGATGGAATTTGTCCGCAGCGCCTTGATCCCGAAGCGGGGGCACGGCGTTGAGGACAGGCAGTGACACTGCACAATCGACCGCGCACGATACGAAATAGAGGAAACGCCCGATGAGCGCACTCGCCCACGACACGTTCGCCGACACCTCCCCAACGCTTTCGGAAAAGCTTGCCAGATTCGCCCTCGGGCTGAGCTACGATCAGATCCCGGCAGCGGTCGTTACTCGCGCGAAGCACCTCATCCTGGATTCGGTGGGAATCGCGCTGGCCTCTACCCAATACCCGTTTGCCGCCGTCTCGTTGGCGGCCATGGAAGAGCTGGGGAGCGGCGCCTCGCCGGTGATCGGCATCGGGCGCAAGCTTGCTTTGCGCGACGCTGTCCTCATGAACGGCATCCTGGTCCACGGCCTCGACTTTGACGACACCCACTCGCGCGGCGTCATCCACGGCACGTCCAGCAGCTTCCCGTGCGCGCTCGCGCTCACCGACCGCGACGACAACGACGGAAAGGCCCTGCTCGTGGCTTATGTGGCTGCGATGGAGGTGGCGACCCGGCTCGGTGCGGTCGCGAAAGGCGGGTTTCATCAGGTCGGATTTCATCCCACCGGGCTGGTCGGGGCGTTCGGCTGCACTTTGGCGGCGGCCCGCATCCTGGGTCTTGATGTAGACCAGGCCACCATGGCGCAAGGCATCACGTTGTCCATGGCGAGCGGAAGCCTCGAGTTCCTGGAGGACGGGTCGTGGACGAAGCGCATGCATCCGGGCTGGGCCGGCGTGGTCGGGATCACAGCCGCGACTCTGGCCAAGCACGGATTTGTCGGGCCACGCGGGGCCTATGACGGGCGGTTCGGGCTCTATGCCAGCCATCTCGGCAAATATTTCGAGCAGGCCGACTTCGATCTCGCCACCGAGAGCCTCGGCCGCAGCTGGCAAATCAACGAGGTTGCGGTCAAACCGATACCGGCGTGCCACTTCACCCACGCGGCTGCGGATGCCGCCGCGGTGCTGCGCAAAGAGCACTGCCTCGCGGCGAAGGACATCCGGCGCGTGCGCGTGCGGGTGCCACAGGAGGTGGTCAAGACGGTGTGCGAACCAGTGGCCAACAAGCGTAACCCTGCAAACAGCTACGACGCGCAGTTCAGCATTCCGTACATCGTGGCGACCGGCCTCACGAAGGGACGTTTTACCCTCGCCGAATTGGAAGACGACGCGCTCAACGATAAGGCGGTGCTCGATCTTGCTTCACGCGTCGACTACGAGATCGATGAGGGCTCGACGTTCCCGCGGCATTACACCGGCGAAGTCGTCGTCGAAACCGCGGACGGCCGCACGCTGCGGCACCGCGAGGGGGTCAACCGCGGCTGCGCGGATCGCCCGCTGAGCAACGACGAAGTCGTCAGCAAGTTCTTCGACAATGCCGATCGCGCCATCCCGCGCCGGACCGCCGAGCGGATTCGCGACGGCGTTCTCAGTTGCGATAAGGACAACGCGCGCGCGCTCGCGGATGCGCTGTGCGCGACGAAGTGACGGAGCCCTTAATGGACGCGATCGTTGAAAAATCCGAGGCGGCCGCGCACGAGCGCCTCGTCCTCGACATGGTCGACAAGTTCCTGGAGGCGGAGGTCAAGCCGCACGTCCACGCCCTGGAGCATGACGACGTCTATCCGTCCGAGATCGTCGAGAAGATGAAGGAGATGGGACTGTTCGGCTGCATCATCGCCCCGGAATACGGCGGGCTCGGCCTCTCGACCTCGACTTATGCCAAGATCATCGAGCGCATGTCGGCGGTGTGGATGTCCATCAGCGGCATCGTCAACTCGCACCTGATCATGTCGATGGTGGTGCAGCGCAACGGCACCGACGAGCAGAAGGCCATGTTTCTTCCGCGCTTCGCCACCGGCGAGCTGCGCGGCGGCGTGGGACTGACTGAACCGGACTGCGGAACCGACCTGCAGGCGATCCGCACCATCGCCAAGCGCGTCGGCGACCACTATGTCGTCGACGGCCGCAAGACCTGGATCACCAACAGCATGTATGGCAATTGCCTCGCGCTGCTGGTCAAGACCGATCCGAACGCGAAGCCGCGGCACAAGGGTATGAGTCTGCTGATCGCGGAAAAGGGGCACGGATTCACGGTGAGCCGCAAGCTCGAGAAACTCGGGTACAAGGGCATCGATACCTGTGAACTGGCCTTCGACGACTACAAGGTCCCAGCGGATCGCTTGATCGGCGGCGTCGAAGGGCGCGGCCTGCAGCACATCCTTAACGGCCTCGAGCTGGGGCGCATTAACGTGGCGGCGCGCGGGGTCGGCATCGCCGATGCGGCGCTGAAGGAGGCGGTTGCGTATTCCCAGGTGCGCAAGACCTTCGGCAAGCCGATCTGCCAGCATCAGGCGATCCAGCTCAAGCTCGGCGAAATGGCAACCCGGTTGGAAGCTGCGCGCCTCCTCACCTACCGGGCCGCAGAGGCCTATGACCTCGGCGAGCGCTGCGACATGGAAGCCGGCATGGCCAAGCTGTTCGCGACAGAGGCGGCAGTTGAGAACAGCCTGGAAGCCATGCGCATCCACGGCGGCTACGGCTATTCCAAGGAGTTCAGCATCGAGCGGCTCTATCGCGATGCGCCGCTTCTCGTCATTGGCGAGGGCACCAATGAGATGCAGCGGATCATCATCGCCAAGCAGCTGATCGAAAGGAACCGCGTATGAGCCTGCCCCTCTCCGGCGTGCGGATCATCTCCGTCGAGCAGTACGGGGCGGGGCCGTTTGGAACCCAGCACCTCGCCGATCTCGGTGCCGAGGTCATCAAGATCGAGAATTTCCATGACGGCGGGGACATCGGCCGCGCCGTCGGGCCCCAGTTCTTCGCGCCCGGCGACAGCCACTTCTACGAGGCCTTCAATCGCAACAAGCGCAGTCTCGGGCTCGATCTCAAAAATCCGACCGGCCAGGAAATCTTCCGCAAGCTGGTCGAGCGCAGTGACGCCGTGTTCGACAACCTGCGCGGCGACCTGCCGACCAAGCTCGGTGTCACCTATGCGCAGCTGGCGAACGTCAATCCGAAGATCGTGTGCGTGCATCTGTCGGCCTACGGCCGCAGCGGCAGCCGCGCGGCCTGGCCCGGCTACGACTATCTGATGCAGGCGGAAGCCGGATATCTCTCCTTGACCGGAGAGCCGGACGGTCCGCCCGCGCGTTTTGGCCTTTCGATCATCGATCTGATGACGGGCACGACCGCAGCCATGGCGCTGCTCGCCGGCCTGGTGGAGGCGCGGACGACCGGACGCGGGCGCGATCTCGACGTGAGCCTGTTCGACGTTGCGCTTCACAACCTCGCCTATGTGGCCACCTGGTACTTGAACGGCGGCCTCGTCACCAATCGCGAGCCGCGCTCGAGCCATCCTTCGCTCACGCCAAGCCAGTTGTGCCGCACTAATGACGGCTGGCTGTTCATCATGTGCAACAAGGAGAAATTCTGGGGCGTGCTGGCGGAAGCCGTCGGTAAGCCGGAATGGGCAACCGATCCCGAGTACGCGACGTTCGCGGCGCGCCTGAAAAATCGCGAGCAGGTGACCGCGGAATTGGACGCCGTTCTCTCGACTGCCACCACGGCGGAATGGCTCGCACGCCTGGGAGGGAAAGTGCCCGTCGCGCCGGTCTACGACGTGCAGCAGGCGCTCGAGAACCCGTTCGTCGTCGAGCAGCAGCGCGTCGTCGATTTTCAGCACCCCAAGCACGGTAAGATCCGCGGCGTTGCCTCGCCGGTTCGCATCGACAATGGGATGGCGCTACCGACGCGGGCCGCGCCCAACCTGGGCGAGGATACGGATGCTTTGCTCGAGGAACTCGGGTACCCGGCGAGCACGATCGGGGCGTTGCGCGAGCAGAAGGCCGTTGCCTAGCGGAAGCAA
>Ga0306923_10004473_pt1 | contig 13408 bp, 14 predicted proteins | sample sta12Can44000108_FD_203841 | JGI IMG/M metagenome (GOLD analysis project Ga0306923, IMG submission 203841) | Lab enrichment of tropical soil microbial communities from Luquillo Experimental Forest, Puerto Rico - statanox.12C.anox.44.000.108 (v2)... | ecosystem: Environmental > Terrestrial >... | reverse complement strand
TTGGCATCGCTGGCGATCAGGTGGGGATCGCGCCTCTCAATCGCGAGGGGGCATGGCGAAAGGCCGGTCATGGTCCAGGCAGGGGATCTTCTTGCGGGCATCTTCCACCTTGCGGGGGTCGATGTCGGCAATGATCCAGCCCGGCTGCTCCAGCGCGTCCGCCAGGATTTCGCCCCACGGCGACACGATCAGCGCGTGGCCGTAGGTCTCGCGGTTGTTGACGTGGGTGCCGCACTGGGCGGGGGCGAAGACGTAAGCGCCGGTCTCGATGGCGCGCGCCCGCAGCAGCACGTGCCAGTGGGCCTTGCCGGTCACCTTGGTGAACGCCGCCGGCACCGCCAGGAAGTCGCAGCCGACCTTGGCCAGCGACCGGTACAGGTGGGGGAAGCGCAGGTCATAGCACACCGACAGGCCCAGCTTGCCCCACGGCAGCCGCGCCGCCACCGCGCGGTCACCGGGCTGGAAGGTGACGCTTTCGCGGTAGACCTCGCCCAGGCCCAGATCCACGTCGAACATGTGGATCTTGTCGTACTTGGCGATGGCGACGCCGTTGGGGTTCAGCACATAGGTGCGGTTGGCCACCATGCCGCCGTCCAGCAGCACGTGCAGCGTGCCGGTGTGGATGTAGCAGTTCAGCTCGCGCGCCAGCTCGCGGAAGGCCTTGAGCGCAAGATGGTCGTCCTCGGGCATGGCCTTCAGCACGATGTTCGAGCGCCCCCATTCCATCATCGCCACGTTCTCGGGCATGAGGATCAGGTCGGCGCCGGCGGCGCGGGCCTCCACCGCGAAGTTCATGGCGACGTCGATGTTGGCCTGCAGGTCGTTGCTGGCGTTGACCTGCAGGCAGGCCGCCTTGAACACCGGGTTCACGCGGTGGCCCCCAGCTTGGAATCCAGGCCGCCGGCGGCGTCCAGCGCATACAGGTCGTCGCAGCCGCCGATGTGTTCGCCGTTGATGAAGATTTGCGGCACGGTACGGCGGCCGCCGGCCCGCTCGGTCATGGACAGGCGCAGGGCGTCGTCGGTGGAGACGTCGATTTCCCGATAGGACGCGCCCTTCTTGTCGAACAGCCGCTTGGCCCGGACGCAGTAGGGGCAAACCTTGGTGGTGTAAATCTCGATATCGGCCATCGGGAACTCCTGCGGAAACTGGGCACTAATATAGCCGTTCATTCGCCAAACACCACCCGGCCCAGCGTCAGCACATCGACGCTGGCGGCGCCGGCGGCCAGGAGCACGCGTGAGCACTCGCCCAGGGTCGCGCCGGTGGTCAGCACGTCGTCCACCAGCAGCACCCGCTTGCCGGCCACCTTGGCCGCCCGTCGGAGTGGCAGCTCGAAGGCGCCCCGGACGTTTTTTCTGCGCTCCTCGCGGTTCAGGTGGCCTTGCGCCGGGGTGCGCCGTGTTCGGACCAGCAGGTCGGGCGCGACCGCAACACCGGATAGCTTTGCAAGCGCCACCGCTAGCACGGCGGCCTGGTTGTAGCGGCGCGCCAGCAGGCGCCAGCGATGCAGCGGCACGGGCGCGATCAGGTCGGCCTCGGCCAGCAGTTCGTCGCCGGTGCGGGCCATCCAGCGGGCAAACGCCCCGGCGCCTTCCAGCCGGTCACCGTGCTTGAAGCGCAGCACCAGCGGCTTCGAGGAAGAGTCGTAGCGGAACACCGCGCGGGCCCGACGCCACGGCGGCGGCTTGGCCAGGCAGGGGGCGCACAGGGTATCGTCGGTCGCTCCGGGGTCTAGGTCGAAGGGATGGCCGCAGGCCGGGCACCAGGGTGGGCCTAAGAAGCTCACCGCCGACCAGCATTGCGGGCATAGGCTGCCGGGCTCGGCAACCACCGCCCCGCAGCACAGGCAGAGCGGCGGCAGCACCGCGTCCAAAGCCCGCCGCAACAGCATGGTGCCGACCATGATTGGTGCTTCCGATTGTTTCTTCCCATGGGCCAAGCGGCCATGCCATAAAACCGGTCATGGCCGACCCCATCAGAATCTTCGACCGCTCGCTGCTGCGCAAGCGCCGTGACCGAGCCGCGCCGCATTTCGCCGCCCACGACTTCCTGGTGCGCGAGGTGGCCGACCGTCTGGCCGACCGCCTGGCCGACGTCACCCGCAAGTTTCCGCTGGCGCTGGACCTGGGCTGTCATACCGGCGAGATCGCCGACACGCTGAACGGCCGTGGTGGCATTGAGACGCTGGTGCAGTGCGACCTGTCGCCCGCCATGGCTGCCCGCGCCGCCGCCCACGGCGGACCGACGCTGGCCGCCGACGAGGAATGGCTGCCGTTCGCCGATCACAGCTTCGATCTGGTGATTTCGTGCCTGTCGTTGCATTGGGTCAACGACCTGCCCGGCACCCTGGTGCAAATCCGCCGCGTGCTCAAACCCGACGGGCTGTTCCTGGCCGCCATGCTGGGCGGCGACACGCTGACCGAGCTGCGCCAGTGCCTGGCCGAAGCCGAGATCGCCGAGGAAGGGGGCTTGAGCCCCCGCGTCTCGCCCTTCGCCGACGTGCGTGACCTGGGCCGCCTGCTCCAGCGCGCCGGCTTCGCCTTGCCGGTGGTGGACGGGGACGACGTGGCGGTGGCCTATGCCGACCCCATGCGCCTGCTGGCCGATCTGCGCGGTATGGGCGAGACCAATGCGGTGGCCGAGCAGCGCAAGACGCTGACCCGCCGCGCCACGTTGCTGCATGCGCTTAACCTCTACCAGCAGCGCTTCGCCAACGAGAAGGGGCGGGTGCCCGCCACCTTCCAGGTGCTGACCATGACCGCCTGGACGCCCCATCCCACCCAGCAGCAGCCCCTGCGGCCCGGCAGCGGTCAGGCCTCGCTGGCCGACGTGCTGAATAAGCCCAATTTCGACTGATGAAGTTTCCTACTGCCCTGGTGCGCGGCAGCCTGATCCGCCGCTACAAGCGTTTCCTGGCCGACGTCCTGCTGGATAGCGGCGAAGAGGTCACTGCCCACGTGGCCAATTCTGGTGCCATGCTGGGCACCAGCGCGCCCGGCATGGAGGTATGGCTGTCGCCGGCCTCGAACCCCAACCGCAAGCTGGCCTGGAACTGGGAGCTGTGCCGGGTGGACGGCTGCCTGGTCGGCGTCAACACCGCCTGGCCCAACGCCATCGCCGCCGAGGCCATCGCCGCCGGTGCCATTCCCGAATTGGCCGGCTACGACACCATCCGGCGCGAGGTGAAGTACGGCAAGAACTCGCGTATCGACCTGTTGCTGGAAGGGGCGGGGCGGCCGCCCTGCTATGTGGAGGTGAAGAACGTCCACCTGAAGCGCGGGCCCCATGCCGAGTTCCCCGACGCGGTGACGGTGCGCGGCGCCAAGCATTTGCTGGAGCTGCGCGACGTGGTGGCCGAGGGCGGCCGCGCCGTGATGCTGTATCTGGTTCAGCGCGAGGACTGCATCGGCTTTCGCCCGGCCGCCGACATCGATCCAACTTATGCGTCAGGATTGGCAGCCGCCATGCGCGATGGAGTCGAGGCGATCTGTTATACCTGTCGCATGAGCCTGGACGGGATATCGGTGGGCGGGCCGCTGCCGGTCGAGCTGGCCGAGCCGGCGTTGTCATCGCGCCATGCGGACCCGATATAGCATACGTTCGGCGAGGATTGGCGACGCGGCGGCGGCAATCTGCTATACGGAAGCCACACTTTTGCAAGGACGGCCGCTCCAACGCCTGGGCGGCACCGGGAACTAAGCATTATGGAAAGCGAAGAACGCGAATTGGGCCGCATCACCCTGCACGGCCCGGATGATTTCGAGGGCATGCGCAAGGCTGGCCGCTTGGCTGCCGAGACGTTGGATTTCATCGGCCCCTACGTGCATCCCGGTGTGACTACCGCCGAGTTGGACCGCCTGTGCGCCGAATTCATCGCCGAGCGCGGTGGCGTCTCGGCGCCGCTGAACTATCGCGGTTTCCCGCGCTCCATCTGCACCTCGGTGAACCACGTGGTCTGCCATGGCATCCCCGGCGAGAAGAAGCTGGAGGACGGCGACATCGTCAACATCGACGTCACTCCTATCGTCGACGGTTGGCACGGCGATTCCAGCCGCATGTACTACGTCGGTAAGCCGGGCGTGAAGGCCCGCAAGCTGGTGGAAGTCACCTGCGAGGCGCTGATGCGCGCCATCGAGCTGGTCAAGCCGGGTGTCACCCTGGGCGACATCGGCTGGGCCATCCAGTCCCACGTGGAGAAGCACCGCTTCTCGGTGGTGCGCGATTTCTGCGGCCATGGCCTGGGCCGTGTCTTCCACGAGCCGCCCAACGTCATGCATTTCGGCAAGCCGGGCCAGGGCCTGGTGCTGAAGGAAGGCATGTTCTTCACCATCGAGCCCATGATCAACTCGGGCAAGGCCGAGACCAAGATTCTGGCCGATGGGTGGACGGCGGTCACCAAGGACAAGTCCTTGTCGGCGCAGTTCGAGCACTCCATCGGCGTGACCGCCCAGGGGTGCGAAATCTTCACGCAGTCGCCGGCCGGCTTGTTCTGCCCCGCCTGAGATTGCTCGACCCGCTGACGATAGCCGTCATGCCCGGACTTGTTCCGGGCATCCACGCGGGTCCATCCGGCATCGTGCCTGACGGCACCCATGGATGGCCGGGTCAAGCCCGGCCATGACGGGTGAGGCCTAATAAAAAACCTCCCCTGCAGGAGCTGGGGAGGTTTCTCTTTTTCCGAAGAACCGGGCCTTACGGCGCCAGCAGCTTGTCGGCCTCCAGCTTGATATCGCGGCGAACCTGGCCGGTATTGCCGAGGGCCGGGACCTTCTTGCCGTCCACCAGCACGTCCAGGGCACCGGCGTTACCGACCATCAGGGTCAGGCCGGGGCGGTTGGGCACCATGTAGCTGTCGCCGCGACGCAGCAGGCGCGACAGGAGCAACTGGCCGTCCATCTCGCGCACCTGAACCCAGCAATCGTCGGCAGCGGCCTTCAGCACGATGCGGGCATCGGTGTGCTCCTGGCCGATCACCTTGCCGTCGGGCACCGGGGTGTCGGCGGCCGGGGCAGCAGCGGGGGCCGGTGCATTGGCGGGCACCGCCTCGGTGGGCTTGGTCGCTTCCACCGGTTTGGCAGGTTCCGCAGGCTTGGGCGCGTCGGCGGTGGGCTTGGCGACTTCGGCCTTGGCAGGTTCGGTCTTGGCCGGCTCCGCCTTCGGCGCTTCCGGCTTGGGTGCCTCGGCCTTGGCCGGTTCGGCTTTCGCGGCCTCGGTCTTGATCGCCTCGGGCTTTGTAGGCTCGGGCTTCACCGTTTCGGGCTTGGCGGCGGTTGGCTTGGTCTGTTCCGCCTTGGGTGCTTCCGGCTTGGCGGGTGGGGCTGGGGGGGGGGGGGGCTGGGCGGTAACGGCGGTCTGGGGTCCGACAGCCTGGGGTGCGGGGGCCGGCTTGGCCTCCTCCTCCTCGGCCGGTGGCACCACTTCGGTCTCCTTGCCGGCGCCGGTGGGAACGGGAGCCTGGGCGTCCTCGGACTTGGGCGTGGTGGTCTCGTCGGGCTTGGGGGCGGCTTCCACCGGCTTGGGCGCCTCGCCGGTCACCGTGGCTGGGCGACGCAGCACCGAGGCCAAGCGGTCGGGCAGCGGCGGCACCATCTCGGCCACCGTGCTGGAGCGCGACGACAGGAAGTACCAGCCGCCATAGGCGAGGCCGGCGAAGATCACGCCCATGAACAGCACGGCGCCGCCGGGGATACGGCCTTCCGACACGGGCGAGGGGAACACCAGTTCCGAGCGGGCGTCCAGCTCGCCGGCCGCCTCGGCACGGAAGCGTCGCACCATCTCCTCGCCGTCCAGGCCCAGGAATTCGGCATAGGTGCGCAGAAAGCCGATGGCGTAGGTGCCGCCGGGCAGGTCCTTGTGGCGTCCGTCCTCCAGCGCCTGTAGGAAGGGCTGGCGGATGCGCAGATGCTCGGCGACCTCGCCGATGTCCTTGCCCATCAGTTCACGGGCGGTCTTCAGGGTCTGGCCCACCGCCACGGTCGGCGCGCCCTGCGCCAAAGTCACATTGTCTTGAGTGCTGCTGGCCACGATGGATGACCCTTCCCGTCAAATATTGGGGAAACAATCGGCCGGAATGTGTGTATCAAAAGCATGAGCAAAATGGCAACCATCTCTCAGGAGAGGTCGATAATGCTCACAGCACCACGCCATGGTCGATGGCGAAGCTTTTCAGCTTATCCCGGAGCGTCCGGTCGGGTGACTTCAGCAATCCGTCCAGATAATTCTTTAGCGGGCCGACCGCCAGGGTGCGGATCATGGTCTTGACCGGGCCGATGGCCGGCGAGGCCACCGACAGGATGCGCACGCCGCAAGCGATCAGCGCCATGGCCTCCAGCGGGCGCCCGGCCATTTCGCCGCACACCGACAGGGGCACACCGGCGGCCTCGCACTTGCCGGCCACGTAGCGGATGAAGGTCAGCATGCCCGGTGCCAGCGGGTCGTAGCGCTCGGAGATGCGCGGATTGCCCCGGTCCACCGCGTAGAGGAACTGGGTCATGTCGTTGGAGCCGATGGAGACGAAATCCACCAGCGGCAGCAGCGCTTCCATCTGGAAGGCCAGCGCCGGCACCTCCAGCATGGTGCCCACCTGCACGCGGTCTGGCAGCGGCCGGCCGGCGGCCCTCTCGCGCTCGATCTCCAGGTTCAGGATCTCGCGCGCCTGCACCAGCTCGGCCACCTCGGCGATCATGGGGAACATGATGCGCAGCTCGCGTCCCACCGCCGCCCGCAACAGGGCGCGCAGCTGGTGGCGCAGCACCGCCGGGCGATCCAGCGTGATGCGGATCGAGCGCCAGCCCAGCGCCGGGTTGTCCTCGTCGTAGGGATTCCAGTAGGGCAGCACCTTGTCGCCGCCCACGTCCAGCGAGCGGAAGGTGACCGGCTTGCCGGCCGCCTGATCCAGAATCTTGCGGTAGAGGATGGTCTGCGCCGCCACGTCGGGCAGCGCCGAGCGGGCCATGAACGGCAGCTCGGTGCGGTACAGGCCGATGCCGTCGGCGCCCGAATCGTGCAGATGGCTCATATCCAGCAGCAGGCCGGCATTCATCATCAGCTTGACCGAGACACCGTCACGGGTGAGCGCCGGCAGGTCCCTTAGCTTGGCGTAATGGGCCGCGCGCACCTGGCGCTGGTTGATGGCGTCGGAGAAGATGTCGCGGATGTCGTCGCTGGGGCGCACGAACACCTGGCCGTTGTCGCCGTCGACGATGACCGGGTCCAGCGCCTCGACCTTGTCCAGCACTTCCTTGGCGCGCCCCACCACCGGGATGTCCAGCGCGCGGGCGACGATGGCCACGTGCATGGTGGGCGAGCCCTCTTCCAGCACCAGGCCGCGCAGCCGCTTGGGGTCGTAGTCGAACAGGTCCATGGGACCCATGGTCCGCGCGATCAGGATGGCGTCCTGGGGCAGTTCGCCGCGCTGGGGCGCGTCCTCACCGGACAGGTGCTGCAGCAGGCGGTTGGCCAGATCCTCGAAATCGTGCAGGCGCTCGCGCAGGTAAGGATCGCTGATCTGGCTCATGCGCGCGCGCATGTCGTCGTGCACCTTCTGCACGGCGGCTTCGGCGGTGAGGCCCGAGCGGATGGCCTCGCCGATCTTGCCCAGCCAGCCCTTGTCCTCGGTGAACATGCGGTAGGTTTCGAGCACGTCGCGGTGCTCGCCGTCGCGCATCTCGGGGCGCGAGAACAGTTCGTCCAGGGCGTTCTTGATGCTGGCCAGAGCCGAGCGCAGGCGTTCAAGCTCGGCTTCGGGGTCTTCGGCCACCAGGCGGCGGATGGTGATGCGCGGCTGGTGCAGCATGGCGACGCCGACGCCGACGCCGGCATTCAGCTTGATGCCCTCGATGCGCAGCGGCAGCAGCGCGTTGCCATCGACCGGAACCAGTTCCTCGCGGTTGACCAACTCGCCCGAGGCCACCAGCTCGGCCAACACCATGGCGACGGTTTCGAGGGTCTCGATCTCCTCGTCGGTGTAGTGGCGCATGGTGCGGTTCTGCACCACCAGCACGCCGATGACGCGGCCGCCGCGAATGATGGGCACGCCCATCAGCGAGTGGAAGATCTCTTCGCCCGTTTCCGGGCGGTAGGCGAACATGGGGTGCGACTGGGCGTCGGCGAGGGCCAGCGGCCGGGCGTGGGCGGCAATGTCGCCCACCAGGCCTTCGCCCACCCGCAGGCGGGTCTTGTGGACGGCGGACTTCTTCAGGCCTTCGGTGGCGAACAGCTCCAGCACTTCGCCGGCGCGCATGACGTAGCACGAGCACACCTCGGCCACCATGTCGGCGGCGATGAGGGTGACCACCTTGTCCAGGCGCTCCTCTGCGCCGCCGCCGCCGGCCATGACGTCGCGCAGCCGTGCCAGCAGGCGGCGCGAGACCGAAGGCGCCGCCGCCTGCATCACGCCACCTGTTCCGCCGCCGGCTGGCGCTGGGCCAGGGCGGTCATTGCCTGCTCGACCAGCTCGGCCAGGATGTCGGCGCAGGGCTGTTCCCGGGTGACCATGCCGACGCTCTGGCCGGCCATGAGCGAGCCGTTCTCCACGTCGCCGTCGATCACCGCGCGCTTCAGCGCGCCGGCCCAGAAGTGCTCGATCTCCAGCTGGGCTTCCTTCTGTTCCAGCTCGCCGGCGCGATAGCGGCGGATGACTTCGTGCTGGAAATCGACGAAGCGCTTGGTGCCATCGTTGGCCAGCGCGCGCACCGGGATGACCGGGAAGGCCGGGTCGACCTGGGTGGTCGGGATGGCGTCGCGGGCGGCAGCCCTGATGAAGGCCTGCTTGAACTTCGGATGGGCGATGCACTCGCTGGCGCAGACGAAGCGGGTGCCCAGTTGCACGCCGGCGGCGCCCATTTCCAGATAGCTGACGATGGCCTCGCCGCGGCCGATGCCGCCGGCCACGAAGACCGGCACCTGGGCGGCGATTTCGGGCAGGATTTCCTGGGCCAGGACGCTGGTGGCGACGGGGCCGATGTGGCCGCCGGCCTCGGTGCCCTCGATGACCAGGGCGTCGACGCCCGAGCGCACCAGCTTCTTGGCCAGAACCAAAGCGGGGGCGAAGCACACCACCTTGGCGCCGGTGTCCTTGGCGCGCTTGATGGCGGCGGAGGACGGCAGGCCGCCGGCCAGCACGATGTGGCTGACGGACAGTTCGCCGCACACGTCGATGAGCTTGTCCAGCTCGGGGTGCATGGTGATCAGGTTGACGCCGAAGGGCTTCGCCGTCAGGTCCTGGGTGGCTGCGATTTCCTCGGCCAGGCGGTCAGGCGTCATCGACCCGCAGGCGATGACGCCGAAGCCTCCGGCGTTGGAAATGGCGGCGACCAGGTGGCGCTCGGAAATCCACGACATGGCGCCGCCCATGATGGCGACATCCGTGCCAAGGAATTCGCGGCCGCGCCGCCACAGCTGGTCAAGGCGTTCGCGCGGAAAGGCCATTCCTCTCCCCCAGGTTGATTACCTTTAAGCGGCGTCCAGGCCGTAGGCGGTGTGCAGGGCCCGCAGCGCCAGCTCGGTGTACTTTTCCTCGATCAAGACCGAGATCTTGATTTCCGAGGTCGAGATCACCTGGATGTTAATGCCCTCGCCCGCCAGAGTCTGGAACATCTTCTGGGCAATGCCGGCATGGCTGCGCATGCCCACGCCGATGACCGAGACCTTGACCACGTCGGCGTCGGCCACTAGGCGCTCATAGCCCAGCCTGGCGTCCTCGATCACCTTCTTGGCGCGGTCCAGGTCTGTCTTGCCGACGGTGAAGGTCAGGTCGGTGGACTTGCCGTCTTCCGACACGTTCTGGACGATCATGTCGACGTTGATGGCGGCGTCCGCCAGCGGGCCGAAGATCGACGCGGCGACGCCCGGACGATCCGGCACCTTGATCAGGGTGACCTTCGCTTCGTCGCGGCTGTAGGCGATGCCGCTCACCAATTCCTTTTCCACGATCTCATCCTCATCGCAAACGAGAGTACCGGGCTTGTCCTCGAAGCTGGACAGCACTTGGACGCGCACACGGTGCTTCATGGCCATCTCGACCGAGCGGGTCTGCAGCACCTTGGCGCCAACCGAGGCCAGCTCCAGCATTTCCTCGTAGGTGATCTTATCAAGCTTCTTGGCCGTCTTCACGATACGGGGATCAGTGGTGTAGACGCCATCAACATCGGTATAGATGTCACAGCGGTCAGCCGAAAGGGCCGCCGCCAGCGCCACCGCCGAGGTATCCGAACCACCACGGCCCAGCGTACTGATCCGATGGTCCGGCCCCAATCCCTGGAAGCCTGCCACCACCGCGACCTGGCCTTTCTCCATACGACGCACCATCTCTTCCGTATCGATGGACATGATACGGGCCTTGCCATGCACGCCGTCGGTATGGATGGGAAGCTGCCAGCCGCACCAAGAACGGGCGTCCAGGCCCAGTTCTTGCAGGCCGATGGCCAGCAGGCCAGTGGTCACTTGCTCGCCGGTCGCCACCACCTGGTCGTATTCGCGGGCGTCGTGCAACGGCGCCATCTGCTTGCACCAATCGACCAGCTGGTTGGTCACGCCGGACATGGCGGACACCACCACGGCGACCTGGTTGCCGGCCTCGACCTCACGTTTGACGCGCTTGGCCACATTCTTGATACGGTCGACGTCGCCGACGGAGGTTCCGCCGAATTTCATGACGATGCGGGCCATGAGAAAATCCTTTTGGACCAGGCGCAATCCTTAAGGTTTTGCGCCTATGGTCGGTTCCAGAAATCTTTTGTTTGCCTGGTTGCCGCCCGAAGGGCGCCTCTTCATACTCTGTCGCCAACGCGGAAGCAAGTGCGGCTACCCCTTCGGAGGAGCCGCGCCAGTAGGAGCACCTGATGTCGAATTCGAACGCGCCCAAGCGCATTCCTCCCGCCCGAATCCGGGAGCGTGAAGGGACCGCCTCGCAGGATGAGGTGGCCCGCTTCACCGCCATGGCCGAAGCCTGGTGGGACCCGTGGGGCAAGTTCAAGCCGCTGCACAAGTTCAATCCCGTGCGCCTTGGTTTCATGCGGCGCAAGCTGGCCGAACATTTCGGCCGCGATGCCGACGCTGCCCGCCCGTTCGAGGGGCTGACGCTGCTGGATGTGGGCTGTGGCGGCGGCCTGTTGTCCGAGCCGCTGGCCCGCATGGGCTTTGCCGTCACCGGCGTCGATGCCGGCGACAAGAACATCGGCGTCGCCAAGATCCATGCCGGGCAATCGGGCCTGTCCATTGATTACCGCATCGGTGGCCCCGAGGATGTCGTCCCGGAATCCTATGACGTGGTGTTGACCATGGAGGTCATCGAGCACGTGCCCGACCCGTCGCGCTTCATCGCGCTGGCCGCCGGGGCGCTGAAGCCCGGCGGCGCCTTCATGGGCGCCACGCTGAACCGCACCACCAAGTCCTACGCCCTGGCAGTGATGGGGGCCGAGTACATCCTGCGCTGGCTGCCCGCCGGCACCCACGACTGGCGCAAGTTCGTCAAGCCGTCGGAATTCGCCGGCTATCTGCGCGCCGCCAAGGTCGAGGTGAAGGAACTGAAGGGCATGGCCTACGTGCCGTTTCGCGACGAATGGCACGAGACCACCGACCTGGACGTCAATTACATGCTGTATGGCACGAAGGGGTGATGCGGACGGCGGCGGAATAATAAGGAACCGGCCGCGCGGGCACCTCGTTCTCCGGGATAAGCACCATCCGGAGAAGGGAACCTTCATGGCCAAGCACATGCCGCCCATTCCGCCCGAGCAGCAGACGCCCCACGGCGGCAGCGCCCAGTCCCACGACAACGAGGGGCCCGACCCCGAGAAGGAGGCGCGGGCCCGCGACCTCGCCCACCAGGGCCGCCAGGGCAACATCAAGCAGAACACCACCCACCAGGGCTACCAGCAGGACCGCTGACCATGGGAAGCAAGGCCCCGCAGACTGATCGCAGTCACGGCGGCCCGGGCAGCAGCCACCAGGATGCCACCGAGCCGCAGTCCCCCCACGAGGCCAAGCCCGAACCGGGCGAGCCCACAAACCGGGATTTCAGCCGCGTTTCCGGAGGCGGCGGCGAGAGGGACCGCCACCATTCCCACGACCCTGGCCGTAAATAATAGGCGACAGGCGCCCCCCGCTTGCCCGGGGTGACACGTTCTTGGGAAATGCGCTATATCAACCGCCCCGGCGCCGCATCGGCCCCGGGGCCTTTTTCTATGGTGCCAGCCATGAGCGTGCGAACCTATCGTCAGATCCAGCGTCGTCAGTCGCGCCAGATCCGTGTGGGATCGGTGCTGGTGGGCGGGGACGCGCCCATCAGCGTCCAGACCATGACCAACACGCTGACCACCGACGTGGCCGGCACGGTGGCGCAAATCAAGCGCGCCGAGGCGGCGGGCGTCGACATCGTCCGCGTGTCCTGCCCGGACGAGGAATCCACCAAGGCGCTGAAGGACATCATTGCCCAGGTGTCGGTGCCGGTGGTGGCCGACATCCACTTCCACTATCGCCGCGCCATCGAGGCGGCGCACGCCGGCGCCGCCTGCCTGCGCATCAACCCGGGCAACATTGGCAGTGCCGACCGGGTGCGCGAGGTGGTCAAGGCGGCCAAGGACCACGGCTGTTCCATGCGCATCGGCGTCAACGCCGGTTCGCTGGAAAAGCACCTGCTCGAGAAGTACGGCGAGCCCTGCCCCGAAGCCATGGTGGAAAGCGCCATGGAGCACGCCCGTATCCTGGAAGACAACGACTTCCGCGAGTTCAAGATCAGCGTGAAGGCGTCCGACGTTTTCCTGGCGGTGGCGGCCTATCAAGGGTTGGCCGAGGCGTGCGACTATCCCCTCCACCTCGGCATCACCGAGGCCGGCGGGCTGATCGGCGGCACGGTGAAGTCGTCCATCGGCCTTGGCAATTTGCTGTGGGCCGGCATTGGCGATACCATCCGGGTCTCGCTGTCGGCCCCGCCCGAGGAAGAGGTCAAGGTCGGCTACGAGATTCTGAAGTCCCTGGGCTTGCGCACGCGCGGCGTCAATATCGTGTCGTGCCCGTCCTGCGCCCGCCAGGGCTTCAACGTGGTGGACACCGTCGCCACCCTGGAGAAGCGGTTGGCGCACATCACCGCGCCGGTGACGCTCTCCATCATCGGCTGCGTGGTCAACGGTCCCGGCGAGGCGCGCGAGACCATGGTCGGCCTTACCGGTGGCGGCCAGGACAATCATATGGTCTATGTGGGCGGCACCCCCGACCACAAGATCGAGGGCGGCGTCATGATCGACCACATCGTCGCGCTGGTTGAAGAAAAGGCGGCAGCTTTGGACGCCGCGAAACAGAAGGGATAAGAGCTTTGTCTAGCCTGCAGCCCGTCCGCGGCACCCATGATCTGCTGCCCGACGATTCCCGCCGCCACCGCCATGTCGAGCAGACGGCGTTCGAGGTG
>Ga0306923_10004472_pt1 | contig 13408 bp, 17 predicted proteins | sample sta12Can44000108_FD_203841 | JGI IMG/M metagenome (GOLD analysis project Ga0306923, IMG submission 203841) | Lab enrichment of tropical soil microbial communities from Luquillo Experimental Forest, Puerto Rico - statanox.12C.anox.44.000.108 (v2)... | ecosystem: Environmental > Terrestrial >... | reverse complement strand
AACTATTCGGCCCCAATGACAGCTGGAACCTGCCGGAAAGCGGGAAGAACTTTCACTCGCGGAGCGATGTCGAGCGGCTGCTGCGCGGCTGGACCCTCCTCGAACTCACCGAAGAGGATCGCCCGGGCACAACCAAGCTCGGCGAGGACAAGCACTGGCACATCTTCCATATCATCGCTCGGCGAATGACTTAGCGGCAGCAACGAATCACAGAGGCGAATGGCCGGCATTACTATCGATGGAAGCGAACGGCGGCTATCGGGTCGAGAGCCGCCTTGCCGCAAGATCTGGCGGCCCTCCCCGCGTGTCCCGGTTTTCCCCGTACCGGGCTATGCCGATGGCGCGGCGCCGTATTTCTGCGCTTACTCGGCGGGTCCGGCTCCGCCGCGGCATCGCCGAGCGTAATCTGCGGGCCCATGTCGGATTTCACCGGTAGGCTGCCGAATGCGCTGGCCGTAGCCATGATCTGTTGAACAGGTCACCCCTCCCTTCTTTCTGCGAGTAGTCGGGGTTTTTGATCTTAAGCCATCGGACGCTCGGGTCATACGGATCGCCGAGACGCTTTGCCACGATCCCTTCGAGGTCGTTCGTGCACATCAGCTCGAAGAGCTCGCGCCCCCTGCCCTCGACAGAGAGCGCCTCAGAAACAATTGACGATCCCTCTGGAACAATGCCCTGCAGGCTCTGTCGACGCTCGGTGAGCGGCCGAGTGCGCAAGTCAGTGCCGTTCAGCCAGAGGAGATCGAAAGCGACGTAACAAGGGCTCCGCGTGCCGCGGAGAAGCTCATAGAACTGTGGTCTGCCGGTCTCGTCGGCCGCGATCACCTCTCCGTCGATTAAGACGTCGTCGACATCGAACACGGCCGCAAGCTCGGTAGCGAGCGCATCGAAACGGCTAAGGGCGTTGCCGTTGCGCGACATGAAGTGACATCGACCCCGCTCGATGTAGCACAGCGCACGAAATCCGTCATATTTGAAGTCGAAGACCCAGTCGGGGTGATCGAACGGCTCCCTTCTCCAGCTCGGGATGATCGGTTGTACGCGGGGAAGTGTCACCCCGCGGATATGGCGCGACCGGCTGATTTTGTCCAATGTCCGCCAGCGCAGCGAGCCGGCACATGCTCCACATCAGCAGCAGGCCGATGGAAGGGGAGGCTCTAAGCCAGCTGGGGGGTCGCCTTCGCGACCTTCCGTTGCTGCTCGGCGGGGCGGCCTCGGAAAAAGAGTGGCCGCCTGGCTGGCGGCCGAAGTTGGAGAAGACATGCATGGAAGTCCAGCAGCGGCTGCAATATCCGCCACTGAGTATCTGCTCGTTCCGAAGTAACAGCGCTGAGCAGATACGCCTATTGTAATACGTGCGCTAAACCCGGGTCGATACATTACTTCGACGTACTCCCTTTGAGCTCTGACCAAGCGCTTTCGCGCATCAGAAAGGTTAAGGCCGTCGGCCTGGGACGCTCTCAGCGGAGACCGGGGAATAGGTTTGCCTCATCGCCGTCGGCAATTTCTCGCGACCCTCCCGCACGTGGCTCGGTTTTCCCCGTACCGGGCTATGCCGATGGCGCGGCGCTTTCCGGGCCACTTGCCCCATCGAGCCGTCGCGCCGGTGTTGCGCACGCGGGTGCGTTAGCGCCCAGCGACGCACACCTGAGCCGCATGACCTCGGCCGCGACAGCCCCACGAGTATTCGTGCACGGCGACAATTTTGGGTTACGGTAAGAGCGCGGCATTGACCGCGTCGGAGAGGCCAGCGTGGACATTGCGGCATGGCTCCGCGGTCTCGGGCTCGAGCAATACGGGCCGGCGTTCCGCGCAAACGAGATCGACGAAGGGGTGCTGCCCAGCCTGACGTCCGAGGATCTCAGGGAGATGGGCGTGGTACCGATCGGCCATCGTCGGCGGCTGCTCGACGCTATCGCTGCATTCGGCATCAAGGCTCCCGTCATCGCCGAGACGATGGTATCGCGCGAAACACGGGCCCCAGCCAATGCTGAACGCCGGCAGCTGACGGTGATGTTCTGCGATCTGGTCGGCTCGACGCCACTGTCCGCTCGGCTCGATCCCGAGGATCTGCGCGGGATCATCGGCGCCTACCATCGCTGCGTTACCGAGATTGTCGAGGGCTTTGGCGGCTTTGTCGCCCGTTACGTGGGCGACGGTGTCCTGGTTTATTTCGGCTATCCGCAAGCGCACGAGGACGACGCCGAGCGCGCCACGCGGTGCGGGCTGGCGCTGGCCGATCGGGTGCCGCAGCTGGCTCAGCGCGAAGAGCTCCACGCGCGGGTCGGGATTGCCACCGGGCTGGTTGTCGTCGGTGGCGAGGTTGTCGAACACGATGTCGCCGGCGATACGCCCAATCTCGCCGCACGCCTGCAGGCCGTGGCCGAGCCCGACACCGTTGTGATCGCCGCCAGCACCCGCCGGCTGAGCGGCGATCTTTTCGAATACCGAGATCTCGGCGAGATCGAACTCAAAGGCATTGCCGGACCGGTATTGGCATGGCAGGCGTTGCGCCCGAGCGCCGTCGAGAGCCGGTTCGAGGCCTTGCGCGGAGCAGCGCTGAGCCCGCTTGTCGGCCGCGACGAGGAACTCGAACTGCTGCTGCGCCGTTGGGCGCGCGCGAATGGAGGTGATGGCCAGGTCGTGCTTGTTTCCGGCGAACCCGGCATCGGCAAGTCGCGGATCGTCGCGGCATTGGCGGAGCGCCTCCACGCGGAGCCACATACCCGCCTGAGATACTTCTGCTCGCCCTACCACCAGGACAGTGCGCTGTTCCCATTCATTGACCAGCTCGGCCGAGCGGCGGGTTTCGCCCGCGACGACCCGCCCAGGGCCAGGCTGGAAAAACTCGAAGCCTTGTTGGCCCTCGCCGCGCCGCCGGACGAGGATTTAGCGCTCCTCGCCGATCTTCTGTCCTTGCCGGCTTCCGAGGATCACCGGCTGCCGAACCTCACTCCGCAACGTAAGAAGGAAAAGACGCTGGAAGCGCTGATCCGCCAGCTCGAGGGTCTGGCACGCGGACAGCCGATCACGTTTGTCTTCGAGGATGCGCATTGGATTGACCCGACTTCGCGCGATTTGCTTGACCTCACCATCGAGCGCGTGCGGAGGCTGCCGGTGCTGCTGATCGTGACGTTCCGGCCCGAGTTCCAACCAACCTGGATCGGCCAGCCGCAGGTGACAATGTTGGCGCTCAACCGGCTGGACCAGCGCGACCGCACTGCCCTGGCAGTGCAGATCGCTGGCGGCAAGGCGTTGCCTAACGAGGTCGTCGCCCAAATCGTCGATCACACGGATGGCGTACCGTTGTTTGTCGAGGAATTGACCAAGAGCGTGCTTGAAAGCGGCCTACTGCGCGAGGAGGTGGACCGCTTTGTGCTCGATCGAGCATTGCCGCCGCTGGCGATCCCCACGAGTTTGCACGCCTCGCTGATGGCGCGGCTCGACCGCTTGTCGTCGGTGCGACGGGTGGCACAGATCGGCTCAGCGATTGGACGCGAGTTTCCCTATACGCTTCTGCGCACCGTCTGCCGCATTCCCGAGGACGAGTTGCGATCGGCGCTCAGCCGGCTCGTCGCCTCCGAGCTGGTGTTCCAGCGCGGCGCGCCGCCCGATGCGGTCTATGCCTTCAAGCACGCGCTGGTGCAGGACGCGGCGCATAGCAGCCTGCTGCGCCGCACCCGGCAGCAACTGCACGCGGAGATCGCCCAAGCGCTCGAAACCCATTCACCCGAGGTAATGGACAGCCAACCCGAACTTTTCGCGCAGCATTACGCCGAGGCCGGTCTGGTCGAAAAAGCTGTCGCCTTTTGGGGCAAAGCCGGTCACCGGTCCGTCGCCCGCTCGGCGATGGCGGAAGCGGCTGCGCAATTGCAAAAGGGGCTGGACCAGCTGGCGCTATTACCCGACACGCCTAAGCGCCACCGACACGAGCTCGAATTTCAGAGTACCTTGGGCGCGGTCTTGGATACCGTTAGCGGCCAGGCAGCGGCCGAAACGGGCCGCGCCTTTGCTCGCGCACGAGTGCTGTGGGAGCAGTTAGGTTCTCCCTCGGAGTACCTTCGGATTCTTTATGGGCAGTCCAGGCATCACGCGTTGCGTGGCGAATTGGATCTAGCGCGGCGCTTGGACGAGGATTTACTGCGTCTGAGCCGTCAGCGCAACGATTCCGCTGGCCTTCTTTTGGGTCACCTATCCTCCGGTATGAACCTAATATTGGCCGGGAAGTTTGCGTCATCCCGGTCGCATCTCGAAGAGGCGATTGGGCTTTATGATCCGACTCCCCACCGCTCTCTTGTCGATCAAGCCGGAGCGAGCCATCCCCACGTAACCTCGCAGTCCCATTTGGGGATTGTCCTTTCCTGCCTCGGCTTTCTCGACCAGGCACTGGCACGGAGCAGCGCAGCAATTGCCGAGGCGGGCAGACTCGCTCATCCGCGGTCGTTGGCTGTGAGCTTGACATACGGCTCCAGGTTGCTTTCGATTATCGGAGAAAGTGCGGCTCTGCATGAGCGATCGGATCAGCTGGTTGCAGTGACGACCGAGCAGGGTTTTCCTGTCTGGCGGGCGGCGGGAACCATGTATCGTGGCTGGGTCAGGGTCAAAAATGGTGACGTGGCCCAAGGGATAACGCTACTGCACAGCGGCTTGGCCGCTTACCGCGCCACCGGGATGGGGGTATTTCTGCCTCATTTTATCGCACTCCTCGCGGGGGCATATGAGATTGCGGGGCGAATTGAAGAGGCTGCGACCCAGTTGGACGAAGCATTACAGATCATCGAAGGAACAGGGGAGCGCTGGTTTGCAGCAGAGCTGAACAGGTATAAGGGCCAGCTGCTGCTGCGGCAGGGGCATTTCGAGGCGGCTGAGGAATTGTATTGCGAAGCGCTAAGCATTGCCCAGGAGCAGGAGGCCAAGCTCTGGGAATTGCGCGCCGCCGCGAGTATTGCCCGGCTCCGTCGCGACGAGGGCCGCCGCGCCGAAGCTCGCGACCTGCTCGCGCCGGTCTACGGCTGGTTCACCGAAGGCTTCGACACGCCCGACCTCAAAGAGGCGAAGGCGCTCCTCGATGAGCTCGGGGGCAACCGTCGGACGTAGCGGCCTGGCTGCCGCTTTTGAAGCACCGAGCGCGAATTTCACCCCACCCCAGGTAACGGCCAGTTTTCCCCGCACAGCCCCGAGGAGCCGCGACATCACGTGCCCGCACGGGACACAACCGCGACCCCAATTGCCGCTGCCGGCGGCCATTTCCCAAAATTGCCGCAGTTTCCGAGGGTGGCCCTAAATTTTTCCGGGTCCAATGGGCGCAAATCCGCGGCGGTCGTTCGCACGGTCAAGAAGAATTCGTTTAACAAACGGCGCGCCCAGGAATACGAGCTGCTCGCCGAGAGTATAGAAGGGTTGTGGTTTCAGGCTGAACTAGCGCTGGCTCTGGCCTTCGGCCCTGGAAAGAGCTAGGCCGGCCTGGCAGAGATTTTTTCGAGGTATTCGCGAACGCGCCGATATAGCTCGTCGTGTGGCAACCTTTGAAAAGGCTTCGTTGAAGCTTCCCCAATGTTTGTCATCGCGGCGGCCCACGTCGCAACGGCGCGGCTCAAATCCGGGTCGGCAAGGATGAAATCGACCGCCTGATTTTGCGTACCGAGAGTGGGCGCACCATGCTCTGACGTGATGTCCGCATGAAGCCTGATCACATAAGTCAGCGCGTGCAGCCCCAGTGCGGTGTCCCGCGCCATCTTGTCGATCGTCTCCCAGTTGAGTGCGAAGACCACAGCGTGGCATGGCAAGCCAGCTTACCGCAACCCTCCCTTCCGCCGGCCCGCGTTCGGTTTGTTCGGGTTCCCTACTAAATTTTTCCGAGCCCTCGCGACGAGCTGAATTTTCCCCGTACCGCAGTCGAGGATGGTATTGTCGGAAAACTGCGAGAAAATATATTTGTCTAATGCATTTTACTTCTTCGAGGCGGTCTGGGGCGCGTCACACTGGCAATCAGAGATGTCCCGCGCGCTCGGAGTCGGCGATCGCACGATACGGCGCTGGGCGCGCGGTGACGAGGAACGTGTGACGCGAACTGCTCGAGGCGATCGACGCTCGGCGGGCGCAACTCGAGCACGTCCGCGACGAGCTCGCGCGTCACCCGAGCCTCACCGACTCCAGGCGACCGCCAGCCGCCAGCGACGAGAGCCCGAAATGACCGATCGGACTACTCAAAAGCGTTGAATTTGCTTGCTTTTTTGCCGAAGAAGAGCGATTTTTACGACTTTTAAAGAGCGAGACGGCACCGTGTTTGAGACCGCGGCGCCGCCTCTGACCACCATCGTGAAAGGGACCACGACAATGGCTGAGACCAATATATCTCCCGACACCACGACACGGCAGTCTATGTATCCAAACTAACCAGTTTGGATACTGAAGGGAGCCTCGAATTGAGCAAATCTGGTCTTCACGCGGTGCGAACGGAACCCGCACCAACCACTGTTTTGGATACTGAGGATAGCCCGGCTCGCCGCCAGTGGCTGACCGAGGACGAGGTCGAGAAGATCATCCGCCACGCCGCCTGCGAGCGCGACCGCACGATGATCCTCGTCGCCTACCGGCACGGTCTGCGGGTCTCGGAATTGATCAATACGACCTGGTCGCAGATCGACCTCGATGCCGCTCGCCTGACCGTGCGTCGTCTCAAGAACGGCGAGCCGAGCGTCCACCCGCTGTCGGGTCGCGAGATCCGCAGCCTGCGCAAGCTGAAACGGCAGCAGCCCCTCGGATCGCGCTATGTGTTCACTGGGCGGACCGGTGCGCCGCTGACCCGCAACGCGTTTTACAAGGTCCTCGAAAAGGCAGCTGCCAGAGCCGGTCTCGACGACGTCCATCCGCACCTGCTGCGCCACGCGACGGGCTTCAAACTGGTCAACCAGGGCATGGATACGCTGAGCTTGGCGGCTTACCTCGGGCACGCCAACATCCAGAACACGAAGAGGTACGCCAGGATGGACAGCCGCCGCTTCGACGGGCTGTGGCGCGACTAAAAGCAAGCTCCGGCAAGTTGAACCACCCAATGAAGCACCTCCTGCTCGCCGCTGCGCTCGCCGTCGCGGCAATCCCAGCCACCGCACAAGAGAAGCGAGGCACCGCGCGCTTCGCGGGTGGACCAATTCGCGCGTTTATGGGTTCTGGACAACAACTGCTAGACATGTGCGAGGGCAACGCCCAAGACCGGAAAGTCTGCGAAGGCTACATCGTCGGCTTCGCCGATGCCTCGATGCTGGAAAGCCACGCGCAAGGCGTAAAAGGCTGCATAGCGGAGACCACAAATCGAGAACAGGTCATCGCCAAGGCTCTCGGCAGGCTTAGGGACGTGGGACCCGAGATGCGCAAAGAATATCCGGCTTCTGTCCTGGTCGACATGTTCCTTAATTCTTGTGCGGACGCTCCCTGGTGAGTGCAACGGCTCGCTTGACTCACCTTGTCCGGGAGGCTCGACCATCCCGGCACCGGATTTGCTCGACAGGATGGAGGCGACCGGTATCGTCGGCGCTGCCGATCGTCTCGGCAGACGCAGGTACGGCGTGACGTAATTCGATCTTTCCCTTCGGGGAAGGCTGCCCCGCCCGCATGATCTGGTACCATCGCGGTAGCCCCTGCATACCGCTAGTGCCTTCCGCTTGCTTTTCCACAGCCTGCCTCTACACTCCCCCGACGTCGACGCTGCGGTGCGACAAATCGAAGATCGCGCCATCGGGCGAACGCTCGATGATCAGCACCGCCCCCCGACGGCACCGCCTCCCCTGGCGATGATCACTTGCAGACCCGAGACGACATGATCGGCGACCTCGCTGCGCGGGCTCAGGCGCATGTGGCCGGTCAGGATCGTCAGGTGCGATAAATCGGGCATGTGGGGCGCGCCGAGCGGTCGCCTTACCGTTGTGAACGACGGTACGGTGCCTTAGCCCGTGGCGGTGCGTAATGCGGCAGCGGCGGAGGAGGTGCTCTTGTAGGTTCGGACGGCTGTAGCTTCGCCAGAATGCCCTTGAGCGTGCGGATTCGCGGCGATAGCGGATAACGATCGTCGTCGATGGTACGCTTCAGCAGCGCTACCAACGCGGTCTTTTCGTCATCGCTCAGTCGGGATAGACCGTCATCAGCCATAAACGTGCTCCTATCACGTTGCTGGTTAGAGGGCGGCGCCGTGCCCCACACGAGCGCCGTTCTCGTTATAGCCTAGCGCGTCAGTACGCGGCACGAGAATTATTCGCCACCCTCCGCACAACGCGCTTCAGGCTGAGGCCGGTTTCCTTTGGCTGCGGCGCGGGCATGGTGGCCTTGCCCTGGCGCTTCGGTCACCAGTCGCAGTCAGGGTCTCGGCGGCCTTTTCGTCGAGAAAGATGACGCAGCTTCAAAAGTTGCCTTCGGATCGCAATCCTGCGGCCACGGCACGAGGTCGTCGAGATCGACGCTCAGAACCCGTGCCAGCGCGGCGAGGGTGCGGACCGAGCCGTCCTTCCCCCCCTCTCCACCTCCGACAGCAGCGCCTCGCTGATCCCGGCCTTCTCCGCCAGCGAACAGGCCGCGGTGCTCGCGCCACACCCGGATCGGAGAGACACCAGCAGCGAACTGCTCGACCACACCCATCGGCACGGACTCGCCGCCGCTCACGACGTTTTCAATGTCGTCGTAGAGATCGGGCATGTTTCTTGGTGTCACCGAAGCTACGGTACGCCGGGACTTCTCGCCAAATGACGAGCGCCACACCAGCACAAACAATGATTTGAGTGCGACCGTCTCGTCAAATGACGAGCGCCCTGATGCGCTTGATGATCCCGAATCGTGTGCGTCTTCCGCCTGTTCAAGCCGTTCTTCCAGCTCGGCAACGAGGTTGTCGCTCATCTATACACATCCCTCCGGTGCCGCACGCGCTTGACGATCATCGTTCCGCGCTCCACGCCGAAGATCGCTCGCCACTCACCGCAGCGCAGCCGGAACAATCCGGGCGATCCCAGCGTGCCGTGGAAGTGGTTCCCGCAGATCGTCACAAAGGGCGTCAGCTTCTGAGAGTACTCCAAAAGAGTTACGCCCTTTGCGCAATTGTGGCGAAATCTTGACCTGTGATATACTGAAACTGGATCCTACTGTGATCCTGTTCGAAGCGTTCCCCAACGCTTTTTTATGGAGGTACGGATGAGTCGTGAGCTTATTGCTCTTGCTGCAGCAGCTGCGTTGTTGGTTTCGGCCAGCGCGGCGAACGCCAAAGATCCGGTAAAGCTGACGAGCGGTCAACTCGACAAGGTCACTGCGGGTGCGGCCAACGTGCAGAATCCGATAAACGCCGTGATGCTTGCCAACGGCGCCTCCGGGATAAACCAGTTTTCCCCTTCCACCGCTACCGTAACACAAAGCAGCGTACTGACGGGCTTGAACCTCTTCACGATTCAATGAGGCAACTGGCCGTGGTCAGTGTCTCCCCCAGACACTGAACTAGGAGGACGTGAGGAACGCCTCGTGACACTGTCATGAGGCGTTCTTTTACTTACCATCTCCGCGACCGGTTCGCGCCAGTCTGCGGCGGCTGTATTCGACCGTATTGGCGTGGGAGACCAAGCGAAAGGCGTAACACCTGTAATTCCTCGCCTTTACATGCGACGCCGTTGTTGGGTCGAAGAGGACGCAAGCTCACCGGGGAGGCGAGGAGAATGAAGTTCGCAATCGAGACCACATGCATAGTCCCTATCTCCCGGCGACATGTCTATGAGGCCGAGACCTTTGAGCAGGCCCTGGTAATGGCGGCTACGGATATCGACTGGGAAGACGCGAAGGAGGACTATGCATCAATGATGATAATCCTGCGTCGATCGTTTATCACGCGGCCCGAGGCTTGATACCGAGAATCGGTTCAGCGTGTATCGGATGCTGATATTTGCCGTCCACCATTGGCAGAACTCGCACTGCTGCTGGATCATAATTTCAATGGCCTCCGACAGCGCTGCCGATTCCTTCTCTTGGCCGTGAACTCGATGAGTCGTCCACGGCTCGGCGTCCCCAAGGCGCTGGGGCATGCGGCTCGACGAGTGGGTCAAAGAAACTGCTGGGCGGCTACGCGAGGTTAGAGATCGAACCTCGCCAGGAAGCGTGGTGGAGCTGGCCGCGTTTAGATGCACGTATAGCGCAAATGTACACGCGGCTGGCATAACTTTCAGTCCAAGAATACGAAACGGTTCGCATTTTAGTCCTATAGCGGCATTGGAGGCACTCCCAGCGAAACCACGAGGTTTGCGGGAAAATCGGCAAAACAGCATGGCGGTCGAACTCGGCCGGCCCGACATCCTAACCGAAGCGCTGCGGTCCTAGCCGGTAGGCTCAACCGCCTTTGCGTCCGGCTCGAGCCTCCGCCGCGAACCAACGCTCCCCTGTCCTTTCAACGAGCTGCAAAGCCTCGTCTAGCAGAATCACTCCCTCTTCAATTTGCCCTGCGATCTCATATGCCTTGGCGAGAAGGGCGATATAATGGGGCATTCCCGCCTCCGCCCCAGTCGTGTGGAAAGCAGTCAAACCGCCGCGCAGAAGCGATTTTCCCTCTGCCACATGACCGTTCTTGACCTTCCACCGTCCTTGTTTTGGAGCTTGGCACCTCGGCTCCGGGTTGATTTCTCTAATCGGAGACAGTGGTGCCCTCGGCAAGCTGGCAAACCAACGGGTTGCGGTGGCGACGGAACAGGGTTTTGCCCGTCTTGCGTGCACAGGGAGCGATCTCGTCTTGAATCCCATCGCTAACCGCAGCGTCTCAATGCACATTCCATATTGTCCCATACGGTCATAATGCCAACTTTTTGACCCGCAAATTGACGCACTTTATCCACAATGATCTGCTTTTGCTCGTTTGTCACTTGGCGTGGTGAAATTCGTTCCTTTACTTTTTGGACCTCGGCGCGCGCGACGTCGATTTCTTTGTTAAGGGTGTCAACGGCGGTAGTGACTTGTTGCTTTTGATGCTCGATATCGATTTTTATATTTTGATTTCCTCGACGTATTGAGTTGCGAGATTGGCGGCAGTTTTGATCGTGCCAAGACTGGGAAGCGTGATTTCTGTTACTCGATTATACAACCAAAAAGGTGGGCAAAAAAGAAGACGGGAGCTGAAGCTGCTAGAAATGCGGTTTTTGGGGATCTTGCCTAATACCAAGAAAACAAGCAGCACAACCTCAATGAGGACGAAGGCTAGAGCGACATATCCGCCAACTTCGAGCAAGGTGGCCTCCCGCCAGCAAGCAGCGCCGGGACGGTAGCCGGGTCATAGACCGGCAAACATGGTGCCGACAACGGAAAATTTCCTGGTTGAGAGTTCGCCGCCCTCGGCGCCAATTTCACACCAGTCGCATGCGTCGGCGATGCGCTTGCCGCACTCAACCAAGACCGGTATTGATCCGCGAAAATTTTTGCGCCGCTAAATTTTTCAGGGGCAGAGAGAGCCCAAATACTTTTCGAAAATCGAAAAGTAAAAGTCAACCACAAGAAGAGTGTCGGGTGGGCCCAGGTCATGCAGGGTGGTCGTGCCCCCAAGAGGACGGCCGGGGTAGGCTCTCAGGCCGGCCGCGCTGAGCTGCAGACCGTTCTGCCCGGAAACCGAACATGCACCATTTGCGGCGAATTTTTGACGTGATATAATGCAACTGGGTCCTACTGTGATCCTGTTCAAAGCGTTCCCCAACGCTTCTTTATGGAGGGTACGTATGATTGGTAAGCTTACTGCTCTTGCTGCACCAGCTGAGTTGTTGGTTTCGGCCGGCGCGGAGGACGCCCAAGATCCGGTAGAACTGACGAATGGTCAACTCGATAAGGTCACTGGGGGTGCGGCCAACCTGCAGATGCCGACGAACGCCGCGGTGCTTGTCAACGGCGCCTCCGGGATAAACCAGTTTTCCCCTTCCACCGCTATCGTAACACAAATCAACGTGGTCACGGGCTTGAACCTCTTCACGGTCGACTGAGGCAACTGCCCCGCAAGTCTGTCTCTACCACCCAGGACACGGGACCGGGGCTTGCGGGACGTCTCACGCGCTCGCGTGTGAGGTGTCTCGGTTTCCAGAATCGAATATGGTGACGGTACAGGCTCTCCTGGCAAGGAGGTTGTAATGAGTATTGCCCATTGGCGACGGGCTTCCGCCGCTGACCAAACGCCCAAGGCCGAACATCCAACCTATCGAGAACTCGACCCCGAAGAGATGACAAAGGTCTCCGCTCACCATTATTTGTCAAAACTAGAGGCTCAGAATTGTTTATGACATAACTCAGCCATTCCGCAAGATTATCTTTTAGTTGACATATTCTAAGGTACTTATAGTCATCTTTCAAATTTAGCATATCACTCGTTATCTCTGATTTTGGCATTTCTTGGTGTCCGTGAATGACCGGAGGAGTAGTAATGTTTGAGGGTGGTCCGGCGGCCACGCTCACGTCAAGCCGTCGCTACGCGCCGACCGCGCTCTGGGTTGCCGCCCTGACCCTCGTCTGCTGCGGGAGTGCCCCACCCGGCGCCGCCCCGTGCGCTCGCCGATCCCGAGCGCGCGCGACATCTCTGACTGCCAGTGCGACGCGTCCCCAGACCGCCTCGCTTCATGCCAAGGACGAAAAATGCGTTCGACAAATATATTTTCTCGTTGTCTTCAGACATTACTATCGCTCGACTGCGGTACGGGGAAATCCGGCTCGCCGCGAGGGCTCGGAAAATTTAGGCCCAATTGCTTAGCCTCACGCCAGACCATGGGCGGCCAACTCGGCCCACATAGCGTTCGAGACTCGATCAGTTTCCGTCCACGGGCCTCCCTGTTCTATCCGCCAAAACCACCGATGGGTGATCTATTTAACGCGGCACCTTAGCTCTTCCAGCGTTTGGCGGCGGCGCTTTTAGCGATCTCCCGCCGTCTCTCAGGCGTCATTCGCGCGGCCCTGGCTTTGCCCCTACGACTGCCGAGCGCTGCCGCCGCCGATCTTGGTGGCATCGGGCACATCCTCGGTTTCCTCGCCGGTCGCGATCCGCATGACGCGAACGGCGTTGCCGATCACATCAGCAGGGCGCTTCTCGCCTCGCGACCTCGGGGCATTTATTGGCTCGAACTTGTCTTGCGGCGGTTTTCGCGTAGCATATTTCGGCCGAACGCATCCAAAATCCCAGGCCGACTGTTAGCACCGGCCGCCATCGGCTTCCATGCAAACCACGCCAAGGCGGCGAAGCCGAGGAAAAAAACACCGAATGGATTGATCGGATGACCCTGCCCCCTGGATGCCCTCACTCATAACCAGAATCCACTGCGATTGTGGTCCTGTTGGGACCGGGCTGCAAACTCGTTTGGGGCCAGGCCCCCGAGGCTGGTATGAGGTCGGCAGGCATTGTAATCGCGGCGCCATGCTTCGATGATCC
>Ga0306923_10004471_pt1 | contig 13410 bp, 20 predicted proteins | sample sta12Can44000108_FD_203841 | JGI IMG/M metagenome (GOLD analysis project Ga0306923, IMG submission 203841) | Lab enrichment of tropical soil microbial communities from Luquillo Experimental Forest, Puerto Rico - statanox.12C.anox.44.000.108 (v2)... | ecosystem: Environmental > Terrestrial >... | reverse complement strand
GCAGGAGCGGCGGCTGCTCGCGCGGCTTGAGGGCACCCGAGCACTAAAATCCGCTGTCACGAACCTCTACGGCACATTGTCAGAGGATCAAAAGAAGACCGCTAACGAACTCCTCGCGCCCCAGATGGGGATGGGAATGATGGCGATGATGCCCGGGCAGACATCTGGGCAGATGCAGCCGAGGCAGATGCAGCCAGACGCGAAGTAGGGAGGCGACTCATGCTGAACGTTACATCGACCCTTTCCCGGAGGGAGATCGCCATGTCCACATCTAGCCGCAGTGCAGCTTATGTTCCAGTGGTCGCGCTCGGATTGAGTCTGAGCCTTTTCTTCGTGATTTTCTATGTGATTTGCATCATCGGCTACCTGGTGTTTCCGGGCCTCCCAATAAAGCACGAGGCGCTTGCCATTTTCCTGCCAGGCTTCGGCCTCTTGAGCTGGTCGACATTCTTTCTCGGCCTCGTCGAGAGTTTCATTTGGGGCTGGTACTTCGCCCTAATTTTTGCGCCCCTCTTCAATTTCTTCGCCCGGCGTTTCGGGTAAGAGCGGGAGAGCGCAACAGGAAGGCCTCCCGGTGCGACCGGGAACGGGGCTCGATTCTTGCGGCGCAACGCCTTCAAGCAAGACGCGTCGGTCGGGCGCGACCGGGCGAGTCGGCCCTGTTCGCGGCGATTATTTGATCCAACGCGCCCATGTCCTGGGTGCACTCATCTGGCTGCCGCTTCTCCTGTGCCCGCTGATGCACATATTCATGCACGGCGGACATGGCGGTCACGGAGGTCATGGACAGGACGATCGTGAAGGGAGAGCGCCATGAGCTCGGACACGCCCGCCTACGGCCTATGGGGCCTCGTCATCGTCAACTCCGTTGTCTTCAGCCTGTTCGCCTACAGCTTCTTCAAGCCGCGCACAGGCCGCGACTGGCGCTCGTTCGGCGCGTTCAGCGCATTCCTGGTCGCGCTGTTCGCGGAGATGTACGGCTTTCCGCTGAGCATCTATTTCCTCTCGGGTTGGCTGCAGTCGCGGTATCCCGGCGTCGACTGGTTCTCGCACGACGCCGGACATCTGCTCGAGATGATATTCGGCTGGAAGAGGAACCCGCACTTTGGGCCGTTTCATATTTTGAGTTTCGTGCTGATCGGCGGAGGTTTCGGGTTGATCGCCGCGGCCTGGCGCGTGCTCTTCGATGCCCAGCAACGCCATACCCTCGCAATCACTGGGCCATACAACCACATCCGTCACCCGCAATACGTGGGCTTCATCCTGGTGATGCTCGGCTTCCTCGTGCAGTGGCCGACGCTGCTGACGCTGGCGATGTTTCCCGTGCTGGTGTGGATGTACGTGCGGCTGGCGCACCAGGAAGAACGGGACGTTCGAGCGGAGTTCGGCGAGGCCTACGATCGCTACGCCGCGAGCACGCCGGCGGGTTTCCCGCGGCTCGGTGGCGCCGGCACCGCGCGCTCGTCGCGAGCGTAGGCGCCTGCCGCGACGGACGACAACATAGGAGGAGCGCTGGTGAATGAATGACGTTGATTCACGATCTTCGGCAGCTGTTTCTTGGCTAGCAAATGGAGGGTACGATGAACACACGGGCATCGGCGACGAGCCCGCTCGACATCGTGGCCCTGGATGGGGCTCTCGGCAGCGCTCGTCGTCCTATTCGTGATCTGCCTGGCGGTCGCTGGTTTTGCCGGAGTGGCAGGCCTCGCACGGATGGATTGGGCTGTTTTCTGTCGCACCAATGACATCGGTTCGGGTTTGGATCGACGGTATTGTCTTTAGCATCGTGTTCGGCTGGGTCACTGGAGTCGTCCTCGGCCTGGTCTACAACGGCTTCATCCGCGGTTGAGTTAAGGCCACATAGTCGCCAAAGAAAAAGCGGCGGCACGTCGGCGGGCCTGCCGGCGGGCTCACCGGCGCGGAAGCGGATCGCTATCGAGACGTGGAGTGCCGCTCCCATGAAGGAAGCTTTACCCGCTCGAGGCCGCTCGCCTGGAGGCGGACGTACCAGTCAGCCGGGTAATCTCCGCCGCGAGATCGGAAGTCGGCGCGATCAGATCGACCGGCCCATCATATGTGATCGCGTTGCGAGGCATGTCCGGATATGCGGCTTCGTCCGGGCTCTGGACCATGGCAATTCCGCCGGCTTTCTTGATAACCGCGAGCCCGCGCGTCCCGTCATCGAGCTGCCCTGAAAGCACCACGCCGATGGTCCTTGCACCGTAATGCTGCGCCAGCGAGATAAACAGCTGATCGATATTGCGCGTGGTGTAGCGATGGTCGGGCAACAGGTCGGCACGCAGACCAGGTCCAACCATTAGATGCTGCGAAGGTTTCCGCGATGTAGCAGACGCCGTGGTGCAGCAGCTCTCCGTGTCTTGCTATCACAACCGGCATCCGCAACTCTCGCATCAGGATCTCGCGCAAAAAGCTGGTGCGGTTGGCCGGCCGGTGCAACACGACAAACACGATGGCATCAAGATCGGAAATCGCTGCGAGAAGGCTTTGCAATGCCTCAATCTCGCCGCTCGAGGCGCCGATGGCGACAATGTCGGGATGAGCGTTCATCGACCAAGACCATGCATGCGTTGCGGGAAACGGTCAGGACACTTTCATCTGCGCCGGCTCGTCGCTCGATGGGGACAGCACCATGCCGGATATGGCATCGACCCAGGCCAAATGATCGTTGACGGCCTTCACGCCCGGCGCGTTCTCCGCCGCGACCACAATCGCCTTGCGCTCTCGTTCGTCGGTGATCATGCCCCAGAGCTCGACGACGCCATCCTTCACGATCACATCGACGAGGGCAATCGGCGCCCAGGACTGGCTTGCGAGTTCCGCCAGAATGCGGTCGCGAATTGCTTGATCACCGGGCGAAGTCGGCCTGATGTCGCGCGCGACGCTGGCAAGCGCATGGACCAGGTTGGCGCGACTGACGATCCCGACCACCTGCTGGTCACGCACCACGGGCAGGCGCTTGATTTGACGCTTTTCCATCAGCCGGACGATCTCATCGAGCGGCGTATCTTCGCTGATCGTCAGAGGATCCGCCGTCATGATCTCGCTGACCTTGCGGCCATGGGCGCGGGTATATTCGTCGGCTAGCCGGCCTGGCCCAATGAGGTACTCGAGCCAGCGCGGCCGCCGGCGCTGCGTTCCGGTCTCCGCCCGTCGCAGGAAATCGCCTTCGGTCACGATTCCGACGAGAGCGCCTTTCTGGTCGATCACGGGCAAGCCGCTGATGTGCCGTTGCAGCATGATGCGGACGGCCTGCCATATGGAGGCATCCGGCTCGATCGATACGACGGGAGACGTCATTACGTCCTTGGCTTTCATGGCGGGCCTCCATTTCGGTTCTTTGAAAGTTAAGCCGCCTTTCCCGTCGCCATTTGATCTACATCAAGCCTGTCGTAGCGGAAGAAGCCGTTGCCGGTTCTGTCTTCGCAGTCGCAACGCATGCGGGATGGGTGCGCGGCAATCGCCCCGCCCGTGTGCGGACGCACGCACCGCGTCATCATGCCGATCCAGCTGCGTCCACCGATTCCTTGCCGCAGCCCGCCATGTCGGAAGCCTCAGCGCGCTTCCCGCGTGGCGTCTCTGAGGGCCCGCATCACATCCTCGCGCGAGATGATGCCCATCAATTGCTGCTCGGCGCCGACAACTGGAAAGCTGCGGGCCTTCAGGCTCACCATCAACTGGAGAACTCGAGTCAACGGCGCCGTCGGTTCGACGTGCACGACGGCTTCGGTCATCACTTCCGCCACCGGGCGTTTCATCAGCTCATCGTAGTGCGGCACCATCTGACCGGTGGTGAAGGCGAATGCTCTGAGAAAATCGAATTTGGTCACGATACCCAGCATCTTTCCTTCCTCCACGACGGGGAAGGAATTGAAATCATGTTTCTCGAACAATGCTTCCAGGTCTCGTAGCGTAGCGTCGCGCGTCACGGTCGTGACGTCGCGCGTCATGTATTGGCCTGCCGTGCATTGGAGAAATCGGTACATCAGTCCACCCGGCTCGTTGTCCGCTTACGCGCGGTTCGGTTGTCGTATGGCGGAATCATTTTTCGATCCTTCGCCGCCGTCAATGCGAAAACAGGCAACAGACCGGACTTTCCGCCAACAGGTCGCGGGTAACCCCACCATACGCCCATTCCCCCAGCCGCGAGTGGCCGTAGCCCCCGGCGGCCACCAAGCTGATGTTTTCGTCCGCGATGAACCGCAGCAACGAGTCAGCCGCGGTTGCGTCAACAGGCAGCACCCGCTCAGTGACCGTTGCGACGCCATGTCGGGCCAGGTAGTTGGCGACGTCTCGCAGCCGAGACGAGGCCTGATCTCCGTCGCGTTCCGATACTTCGACGATCACGACGTTCTCGGCCTCGCGCAAGAAAGGCAGCGCATCCTGGACGGCCCGACGGGCCTCGCGCACATCTTTCCAGGCGACGGCCACTCGCCTGGGCGGGAGTGCCGTTACGCCAGTCGGCACGACCAGAACCGGCCGGCCCGCCTTGAGGATGAAGCTGCCGGGATCGAGAGCGCGAAAGGGGTCTCGGCTCGCGCGAGCATTGCTGATGATGACGAGATCGGCCGCCCGCGCCTCGCGTGCGACCACATCGGCCTGAAAGCCCACGACCGATCGCCATTCCACGCGCCGGCTGCTCGACCCGACCGCAGCACGAAACTGCTGCGCTTTTTCGCCGAGCAAAGCCGCGAGGTCGCGCAGTTGCGGCGTCTCCGCCGCCGCCTCGGCATCCTCGCCAAGAACGACCGAGATCGGCGCCCCGCTCGCAATTCCAATCAGGTGGGCGTCAAAGCGCCGGGCGAGATCGGCGGCTACGCTGACGCGGCCGTCCATCTTGCCCCCCACGTCGACGTAGACCATCAGCGTCGCATAGGGCATGGCTCGGATCTCTGCTACCGAATCCACACGGGATTTGAATTTCCGTCGTCAGAGGCGCGGATCAAGCGCTACGGTCGAACCTGGTGTGTTTTGACATGGCCTTGCAACCGACGGACCTGATCCTGGAGCTGTCGGCGCGCCCGCTTGAATGCATCGTTTAGAGCGAAATGAACGTCCGCATGCCGCTGGTCCAGACGTGGCGTACGCCCGATGTCGACCTCCTTTCCGTCCGGGAGCGCCAGGCGGATGTTGATCTCGTAGAGGCCGCCGGTGCGGTGGTGTTCGCTCGGTGCCCTCACCACCACCCGGCAGGCGGTTATGCGCCCGAAGCGATCCTCGAGGCCGGCAACGTGCTCGGCAATAATTGCGAGCAAGGCCTCGCGCGGCTTCATTCCTTGAAAGTCGATCTGGACGGGGCTTTGCATGCGTACCGTCCTACAGGTGTCCCATTTCGAACTCTTCGCACGAGCAGCCGAACTGGGAGAGAGCATCCTCCAGGTGATCGGGCAGCAGCGGCATTCCCAGCAGATACGAGGCCGTACGCCTATTGTGCAGGCGAGCGGCTTCCGCGCGCAGGTCCTCCCAGTCTTCGAGCGTGCCGTCGCCGCGACCGAGCCAAGCCAGGGCCACCAGATCGACCTGCTCGTCCTCGGTCAACGCCCCGATGAAGCCTCGCAGCTCCGCAGCAACGGGATCGTCGGCATGATCCTCCAGCACGGACATCATGGCATCGTCGGTGGCATTGGAGGCTTCATCCGGCATGGTCACCATGTCCTTGGCATCGAACTCGCGCGCCTTGACCACGATGAAACAGACCTTTTCGGGAGAGATCGAGAGTGCCGGCGTGGCTTTGGTCGCGGCCGCATGTTCAGCCGGCGACGTCTTGCTTTCGGGACTGCCTGCGCTCATGGGTCTTTCTCCTGGCTTTTGTTGCCCAAAATACCCCGCGAGGCGGCAGAGACGTTGAGATAGGTCAAGTTCGGTCGCGGCCAATCCAGCTGCCGCCGACCTTGACGTACGAGCGCTTGACCGCCGCCCAGGCGATGCGGTGGGCGCGCTCCTCCTGGTCGGGATCACCCGCGTGTGCCGCGAAGGCATGATTGAAGGCCTCGCGATAGATGTCCTGGGCGTGCGGCGGAAGGTGCGCCTGCACCGAAGCAGGCAGATCGCTGTTGGAACCGTATGGCATGGCGTCACCTCGCCAACCCGACCGAGCGCAGGGCTCGCCACCGATCTTGAAAAAAGCGGCCGCCGACATCGCGCAGGCGGCCTAAAGCTGCGTTGCAAAGTCGGCAGATGCCGGCTTTGCACGCTTCGATCCAGACAATTCAGGCCTTTTTGATCGCGATCTTCTTTTCGCTCTTCCGTGCTTGCTCCGTCTTCGGTAGCGTGACGGTGAGCACACCATTCTTGAAATTTGCCTCGATCTTGTCGGCGTCGACGCCCTCCGGGACTCCGAACGAACGCTGGAACGAGCCATAGCGGCGCTCGGAGAGGTAATAATCCTTCTTCTTCTCCTCCTTTTCGTCCCGCTTCTCGCCCTTGATCGTCAGCGTGCCGTCGGAGAACTTGACGTCGATATTGCTCTCGTCCATCCCCGGCAGCTCCGCCGTGACCTCGTAGGCCTTCTCCTTTTCGACGATGTCGACGGCGGGCGCCTTGCCCCAGCCGACCTCGCCGCGCCAGAACGGCTGAACGTCGAATAAGCTACGCCCGAAGGGCGAGCGCCAGGAGCCCAGCTGGAAATCTTCGAACAGGCGATCGACTTCCCGCCGCAAGCTCTCGAACGGCCGCCACTCGGCCGGACGATCAGCCTTCGCTTCCCTTCCTACCGGCAGTTTGGTTGCAGTTTCAGCCATGTCACTTCTCCTCACTTTGACCCATGACGCGCAGATGGTGAACCGATACGAAGCCAGCAACCGCGGGTGTTCGACGAAAGCCAAATCGTTTGCGTCAATACCCCGCCTGCGCCGCACGAATAATCAGATTGTCATTGACGGCGGCGCACACCCCGAGCGTACCACGTTCCTAACCATTCGGCGGCTTTCATGACACCTCTTCTTTGCCCAACCAGCTTTCCATCGCTCGCAGGCGAATTCTTTGATCTGAATCAAGAAACCGGCGCCCTCTTCCATGGTTCGCTGGCGTCAATTTCGAGGATGCGGGGCAGCGGAGGTTCGAATGAGCGCGAAGCATCTGATGCTGGGGTCGGTCATCGCCCTGGCGATGCCAGCAGCGCATGCTGCCGGGCAGGAGATCGGACAATCGAGCCGTGGCCTCGTTCTCGCCCAGCGGCTATGCGCGGAATGTCATGCCGTGCAAAAAGAATACTCGCGATCCCCGAACGCCAATGCGCCTCGCTTCCAGGCTATCGCCTCCAGTCCCGGCATGACTGCAACCGCGTTATTGGCCGCGCTCAATACATCACATCGCGCGATGCCCAACATCATGCTGCCAGCCGACGAGCAGGCAGACATCATCGCCTATATTCTCAGCCTCAAATGAACTTTGGTGCGCCTTGAAGGCGCGCATCGCCGCCCGGCTCACGGCCTGATTTCAAGCCGAACCGATGCATCAGTGACAGACGAGCACCGGAATTTTCGTGTGCGTAAGTACCTTCGTCGTCACGCTGCCAAGCACGATTGCCGCAATCCCGCTCCTTCCGTGCGAGGCCATGACGATGAGGTCGCAGCCTCTTTGCTCGGCGGTGTCTATGATGCCTTGGTAAGGATGATCCTGTTCGACTTGCACGGTTTTACAGACCACACCAGTCGCGCGGGCTTCTTCGGCGACTCCATCCAATATGCCCTGCGCGTGCGCTTTGGCGCGCTCGGCGTGCTCGGCGAAAGCGCCGGACATTTCATAGACTCTCGAAGCAGGAACTGTGTAGACATCGAACGACGGTTCCACCGTCAATGCGGTGACTTTTGCTCCCGCTGATTTGGCTAGCGCCAGTCCATGGCGCACGGCCCTGCCGGCAAGCTCCGAACCGTCGGTAGGGATCAAAATGTGCCGATACATGGTGCTCTTCCCGATCCGGGCTTCGCGCCGTCCTGGCCGTTTAGTCCGCAGATCCCTTCCCCATCCTTCAATGGTTCGGCGTGTGTTGGGTCCCGGAATTCTGGTTGATGTAGCCGCGCAATTGAGCATAGCGTTGCATCTGCGCTGGTGTAAGCAGCTCAGACGTCATCAAATGGTATTTCAGGTGAGCCTTGCGAAGTTCGGCCTGGGTAAACCCAACGGCGGCCGTCACCGAGTCGAGACCGCTTGGCGCCACCACCCGGCGCGCAAACAGTCGGTCAAGCTCGGCTTCTTGCGAAATGAGCTTTTCCCCGATGGGAACAACTTCGGCGGTCATTTGGTCGAACAACCGCTGCACATCCACGCGCTGCCGATCCGTCAGTGAAAGTTGCTCACCAAGCTCCAAGACGTGGCGTGGCCCAGGATAGCCGTTCAATTCGGCGGCAAGCGCCAAACTCATTCCTCGCCCAGCTTTCAGATCGGCGATTTGTTCGGCCGACAGTGCCTTGATCGGACGGGTCTGCAGGCCCGCATAGGGCCGCGTCGACTGTGCCGCGACATTGCCGATCGTGAGCGAAATGCCCGTGGCAGCAACGAGTGCAAGCGCGCTCAGTCCTACCAGCAAAGATTTCATGGCACGCTCCTATGCCGTAATCGAACGACCGCCCGCTTGCCCAGACCGCAGGGCGTCGCTCGTCATTCCATGACGTGCAGCAAAAGTACCTCCTCCTCGGGCGTCATCTGGGCGATGTCGTCTTTGTCGTTGCGACGAGGATTGAGCGCCTGATAGAGGGCCTTTGCCCCTTCGCGCAGCGCATCGCGGTGGGCCGCATCCGCCGGCGGCACGGAAGATACCGTTTTTGCCAGATCGTGCAGGATGTCCGCAAACAGCCAATAGTGAAAGTGCATGCGAACGGATTTGCGTACGTCAGCGGCGCCAGTGCGGTGCAGGCTAAGCGAAATTCCGGTTTCATCGAGGTGGGCATCGAAGCGGGACGTTCGCTCGAACGTTCCAATGTAGAGCTTGTCCGGATATTCGAGCGCAACTTCGGCTTTGTCGGGGATGGGCTTGGTCATGGCACAGGTCACCTGCTGTGAGGGCGATGGCCGATTGATAGCGCAGCCGCAGCGAGCGATTATGATCTGGATCAATTGCGACCCAAATGATGGAGCCGCGGCGGCTAGACGGGGCGATCGTGCAGAGCCCGCAGCGCGTTGAGAATAACAGCGATATCAATCAGTTCCTGGAAGATGGCGCCTTGTACCGGCGTGATCTGGCCGAGCGCCGCCGCGATCATCCCCAGGACCGAAAGACCCAAACCGGCATACACGCTTTCCAGCGCGATAAAGCGTGAGCGGCGCGCAATCTTGATTGCCGGCAACACGCGATCCAGTTGATCCACCAGCAGGACGACGTCGGCGGCTTCGGCAGATGCCGCGGCACCCTTCGCCCCCATGGCCATGCCCAGGTCGGCGGCGGCCAGCGCCGGTGCGTCGTTGATGCCGTCGCCGATCATCATGACCGGGCCGTTTTTTCGCTCGGACAACACGACCAAGGTTTTTTGGTCTGGGCTAAGCTCCCATCTGACCGCATCGATCGGCAACCCCCCGGCCACCGCCTCGGCCACGTCGCGGCGGTCGCCGGTGGCAAGGACGATGCGTGCGAGGCCAAGCGACTTGAGATCGCGCAGCAAGGCCTCGGTCCCCGCCCGCACCCGGTCGACGAGAATCAATACGCCGACAAGCCTCGCATCCATAGCTACCGCCACCGCGACGCTCCCAGGCGGCCGCTGCGTGTGCAATCGAGAAAGGCTCGTTGCGCCGATCTTGCCGCTGACGAAGCGAAGCCCGCCGACGATCACAGGCTGGCCATCGATGCAGCCCTCGATGCCTTCACCCGGCGTCTCGATGACATTGCCGGGGATCGTGAGCTCGAGCCCCTTGCGTCGGGCGTCATCCACGATGGTCTGCGCTATGATGTGCTTGGAAGCCTGGTCGAGCGAGGCCGCAAGCCGCAAAACTTCATCAGCGGACACGTCGGCAACGACATCGGTTGCGACGATATGTGCCCGACCATGCGTCAACGTGCCGGTCTTGTCGATCACCAGCGAGCGCACCCGCGCCAAAATCTCGAGCGCCTTGCCGCCCTTGACCAGGATGCCGTGCTTGGCGGCTCGCGACAGGCCGGAGACGATCGCCACCGGCACGGCGAGGATGAGCGGGCAAGGCGTCGCCACTACGAGCACGGCCACGGCACGGATGGGATCCGCGCTCCAGACCCAAGCTGCTCCTGCGAGCGCGATGGTCGCGGCCAGGAACACCATGGCATATCGATCGGCCAGGCGCGCCATCGGCGCGCGCGAACGCTGGGCCGCTTCGACCAGACGGACGATGCCGGCATAGGTACTCTCGGCCGCGCGCCGGGTCGTCAGCAGATGGAAAGCCTCGCCGACGTTGGTCGCCCCGCTCATGACGCCATCGCCGACCTTCTGCTGGACGGGGATGGATTCGCCGGTCAGGGCCGACTGATCGAGAACGGCCAAGCCTTCTATGACCGCCCCGTCGACCGGGACCACATCGCCCTTCCGAACCACGAGGCGATCGCCCGGCTCGATCACGTCCAAGTCGACCTCTTCGAGCCGGCCGTTGCGCTGGCGGACCGCCGTGTGCGGTACCCGGGCGAGGAGCGCCGTCATCTCCCGGCTTGCGCGGCGCTCGGCAAAATCCTCGAGGTATTGCCCGCCGGCATACATCAGAGCGACCACGACGGCGGCGAGGTATTCGGCAAAGACCAATGCTGCCAGCATCGACAGTGCGGCCACGATGTCCAACCCGACATCGCCGCGGCGCAAGCTGATGACGATCTCCATCACGAGCGCGAGCAGGACCGGGATCGTGGCGATGGCCCATATCGGGCCGGGCCAATGCGCCCATCCCGAAAACTGCGCCGCGAGCCCGATGACGAGGCCAGCCGCGGGCCATGCGACGATCAGTGGTCGAAGAAAGCTGCGAACGTTTACCCTCGACCGAAGTCGGTGCAACGGCTGTGATACGTCGGATCGATTCAGCATGTACTTACGGCGCCTGAATGGACCTCAGATAGAGCAGGAACGCACGGGAGTCCTCACGCGTGAAACGAAACGTCGGCATATCCGGATGACCGACCGTGAGGCCCTCGCGCAACCGCTCTATGAAAGAATCAAGATCGACTCGGCGGTCGAGCTCGCGAAAGGCAGGAGCGCCAACGTGCGGACTCTGACCGCTCTTCCCGATGGCATGGCATTGCGAGCACATTCTTTCTGCAAGAGCCCGACCCCGCTGCTCGAGCGGACTGGGGCCACTGTCTTCGGCCAAGCCGGTCGACGTTGCGAAGAGCAGCAGGAGGATTGCGAGCCTCACGATCACTTTGGAGCTCCCCATTCACCGCAAAAAAGATCTCCCCGCGAACAGTATTGAGAAAAGATCAACGCATGGTCGCCCGCCTCTACTTGCACAAATATCGAGGCGGGCTGGGCAACAGTCTTTGACCTGCATCAACTTTGCAGTTTCGATAAGGTCCATGATGTTAATTGCCTCATTCAGAGCTATCAGCTTGTATTATTGACGGAGATTGTCGTGCAGCTGCTTCCCTTTTTTTCGCTGCTTCCCGCGCTGCTGGCTGCATCGGCCGCGCTTGCCGCCGACGCCGATAACGGCAAACGTCTCGCTGAAATGCGCTGCGTCACCTGTCACATCGTCTCGCCGAGCGAGCGCCGAGACGTGACCGACGCCCCGCCATTTGAAGCGATCGCAAGGAAGTTTGCTTCCAATCCGGACGCGCTTGCGTTTTCGATCATGGATCCGCATCCGAGGATGAACGTGACCCTGACGCGCCGGGAGGCACAGGACGTCGCGGCCTACATCAACGCGCTCGCAAAGTAGTCGACGTGCGCATCCAATACCCGAGGCGGCTCATCTCGGGCCTGGCCAAATAATTGAACGCATGAACCGGCGCCCCAAGCAGGGCCAGCTCACTGGTTCGGCTTCAGGCTCTTCGGCGGCGGAGCGAGACTAATGATGGTTTCGCAATTGAGACACGAAAACGTGTCAAACTGCGCACTCTGTTCGTCCGATTTGCTGCTCACCATTGCAACCCCACAGAGGGGGCAATGCCGAATCGGCGGTCGCGACTGAGCGGGCATTGGGCTAGGGCTTTAAGGCGGCGGCACTTCCTACTTGCTCAGCCCGCCAGTGTGCAGGTCAGCCCAATACAATGTTGCGGCAAAAGTGCCGAAAGCAGCCGCGATAAGCGCGACCACAATGATGTCTGTTGGCATCAGACGGCTCCCTCGGTTCTCTGCGTAGGGAGCATGATGTCGGCGGTGCCAATAGAAGCTTTGATCCAAATCAAATGCCAGCGCTGAAGGGGGCCACTTCTTCCAAGCGGTCCCCAGGCCACGGAACGTTTCTTCTATTTGATCCAGCGCAACGCCAAGGGCGGTCGAGTCGCTCAGATCGGCCGAGCAGTCCCATCTTTGACCCGAGGGAGCGCGAGTAGCCGCGCATAGAGCAGTACAAAGAGCCCGAAGGCGCCGCCCCACGTCGCTCCAGCCGCGGAGAGCACAAGAACATAATGAGCCCCGCCAAGAGGCGCGAGAAGGCGTAACAAAGCGGCGAGCGTTACCAGCAGGTAGATAGTCGTCGTACCGTGCCCCGCGACGAGAGGGCGCCCCGTATGCCCCAGCGAGGCGCGAGTCATCACCGCAAGCGTCATAGTGCCGATCGCTCCGGCGGTGAGCGCATGCAACGCCGTTGTTGATGGCAGCACCGGCACGAGGCCGTTGATTGCCAAAAGGATGAAACCAAGCGCCAGCCATCCATAACCGAGGTGAAGAATCCACAGGAGCGGCTCGCGCAGCGTCGCTTGCCCGCGCCAGCGAGCGAGGCGCAAGCCAACGGCAAGACCTGCAGCAAGCTCGGTCCATGGCGCGATGGCCGACTCAGGTGCGGAAACCCAAACCACCAAGGCGAGTGCGATGATCGCCAGGACGGCGCGATCGACAGCGTCAAAGATGGCCGGCGCGGAGATTTCGGGTCGCTGCTTGGCGAGCCAGTTCCGGGTGAAGCTTGGGATGATCCGGCCGCCGACAAAGCTGATGAGCATAAGAAGGGTGGCCACGCCGAGCCTGTTGCCGAGCTCGGCCGTCACGGCAACGCCAACAGCATCGAGATGGACAAGCAAATTGCCTGCAAGCAGCAGAGTGAGTGTTCCCAGCATCGGCAGGTTGCGCCAATTGCGTCCGGCGAGGATCTCGCGGGCGACGACGCAAGCGAATACCGACGGGAAGGCGAGATCGAGAAGGGCCGCGATTCTTACGTCGAAACGTGCGGAGAGCAGGACGGCAAGCCGCCCCACGGCCCACAGCAGCAAAAGGATGGCCAGCGGTGCGCCCTGGAGCGGCATCCGGCCAGTCCAGTTAGGGATCGCGGTGAGCAGGAACCCGGCGACAA
>Ga0306923_10004470_pt1 | contig 13410 bp, 13 predicted proteins | sample sta12Can44000108_FD_203841 | JGI IMG/M metagenome (GOLD analysis project Ga0306923, IMG submission 203841) | Lab enrichment of tropical soil microbial communities from Luquillo Experimental Forest, Puerto Rico - statanox.12C.anox.44.000.108 (v2)... | ecosystem: Environmental > Terrestrial >... | reverse complement strand
TAGGTGCCCGGTCGGATGACGGACGCAGCACGGCCTGATCTGTCGACGGGCGACCTCGCGCGAGCGACGGGCAACACCGTGCGAGCCGTGCGCTTCTACGAGGAGCAGGGACTGCTCCGCCCCGCGGAGGTGAGCGAGGGCGGCCACCGGCGCTACACGCCGGAGGAGCTCGACCGGCTCCGGCTCATCTGCGATCTCCGCGAGGTGGGCCTGTCGCTCTCCGAGATCAAGACCGTGCTCGACCTCCGGTCCGGCTGCCAGACCGCGGGGGAGTTCGCGCTCCGGTTCCACCAGATCCTCGTGGGCCACGTGGAGCAGGCGCAGCGGCGCATCGACCGGCTCCGGCGGGTGAAGCGCGAGCTGGTGCAGGCGCTGGCCGCGATCGAGGAGCGGCTGTCGTGCGAGATGATGGCGACGCACTGTCCCTGCGCCGTCGCGCAGACGCTCGGCGCGCCGCGCATCGTGAAGGTCCTGGCGAGGGACGGGCTCTGCGATCACCACCCGGAGCACGAGCACCAGCCCAAGCCCGCGCCGAAGGCGAAGGGCTGAGCCTCCGCCCGGAGGGCACACATTTCAGCCGCCACGGGTCCGTTCACGTAAGCTCGCGGGCGGGGGCGCGTCCATGGCTCGGTGGCTTCTGGCGACGGCGATGTTGGCGAGCTGCGCTGCGGCGGCCGAGCAGCGGGACTGGGCCTTCGTCCAGAGCGTCGGCGGAATGGCCATCGAGACACCGTACGCGACGGCGGCAGGGGTGATGCTGCCGGTCCGCGTGAACGTATCCGGGACCGAGCGGATCACGACCGAGCCGCGCGCGCTGAACTCGGGGCTCGCCGTGAAGGTTGACGCGAGCCGCGACGGCGATGCGGTCGCGCTTCGGGTGACGACCGTAGTCGCCGGCCCGGGACGGCATGCGTCGAGCGGGGACGTGCCGCTCGGGAACCTCGAGCCGGGGCGCTACGCCATCGTCTTCGTCGAGCCGAAGGGCGGGCGCGTTCCGGTGGGCGAGATCGCAGTGCCGTGAGAACCGGTCCGAGCGAAACCGCTGGGGCAGAGCCATTCGAGCACGACTCCTCGAGACCGGCCCACCGCGCGCCTAGTTTACATAATGCCGATTATCGGACTCGCGGCCAAGCGGCGAGGTCGTGTTCTGGAGCGCCTGTGGCCCCCGACTTCGGCCGGCGGATCAGGTCGTCGGATATGTGCTCGATCGATGTCGACTCCGAAGGCTCCTCGGGTTCCCCCTCCAGCCGCCACCGCAACCTTCGAGCCTCCAGCTGCTGAGCTCCGCCGCCAGCTGGAGCTCTGCGCCGCCTTCGCAGCCGCCCAGGTCGCAAGCCTCGAGGACCAGCCTTCCTGGGACCTCGACGGGGCCGCGGCTCTGGCGTCCGGCTTCAAGGAGTCGGCCCCGGAGGATGGCCGCCCGCTCCCTGACATCCTCGCCCGGCTCGCCCCGGCCATCTCGAAGTCCCTGAACACTCCCACCCCGGGCTACTTCGCGTACATCCCGAGCGGCGGCCTCCCGGCGGCGGCGATGGCCGACCTCGTCTCGCTGGTGACGAACCGCTACGTCGGCGTGGCGGCCTGCGCTCCGGCTCTGGCCCAGATCGAGGCGACCGCGATTGGCTGGCTCGCCCGGGAGCTCGGCCTGCCCGCCGGCGCCGGCGGTATCCTGACCTCGGGCGGCTCGCTTTCTCACCTCACGGCCATCGTGACGGCGCGGACCAACCGGCTTCCGGAGGAGTTCCTTTCCGGCAGCCTCTACGTCTCGGAAGAAGCCCACCTCTCAGCGGCGAAGGCGGCGCGGATCGCAGGCTTCCCGGCCCGGGCCGTTCGTCGGATCCCCGTGGACGGGCGCTGCCGGATGCGGGTCGACGCCCTCGCGCGAGCCGTCGCGGAGGACCGTGCAGCCGGCCGGCGCCCCTTCCTGATCGTGGCCACCGCGGGGACCACGAACACCGGTGCGATCGATCCGCTCCCGGAGCTCGCGGCCCTCGCGCGGCGCGAGGGCCTCTGGCTCCACGTGGACGCGGCCTACGGTGGCTTCTTCCGGCTCCGCCCGGAGGGCGCGGAACGGCTCCGGGGAATCGAGGAGGCCGACTCCATCACCCTGGACCCGCACAAGGGCCTCTTCCTCCCCTACGGCACCGGCTGCCTCCTCGTGCGGGAACCGGAGACGCTGCGCCGGGCCCACGCCTCCGAGGCCCACTATCTCCAGGACGTCGCCGACGCCGACGGGCCGCCGAGCTTCACGGACCTGTCCCCCGAGCTCTCCCGTGACTTCCGGGGGCTCCGGGTCTGGTTGCCGGTCATGCTGCACGGGCTCCGGGCGTTCCGGGAGACCGTGGCGGAGAAGCTGGCCCTGGCGCGCTGGGCGGCGGACCGCCTTCGAGACGAGCCACTCCTCGAGCTCGTGGACGAGCCCCAGCTCTCTCTCGTGGCGCTCCGAGCCTGTCCTCCGCGCGGCGACGGCGACGCCTTCGGCGCAGAGCTGCTGCGCCGCGTGAACGCTCGTCGCCGGGTCTTCCTCTCGAGCACCGTCGTCGGGGGGCGCTACACCCTCCGGCTCTGCATCCTCTCCTTCCGCAGTCACCAGGATCATGTCGCGGAGGCGGTGAACACCCTCATCGAGGAGGCCCACGCCCTCGCCGCTGGCTGACGCGCTCGGGCCTTCGCGTCGTTCGGAGCCAGGCGCCGGCGCCGCACCGTGTCGAGGCCCGGTCGCCGTGCAACGGCCCGCCGCCTCTGTCGTCGCGACGCGAGCTCGGGCGTGCATCAGGGCACCACCGCGCTTATCGCCGCCGGAGCCACGACGGCGGGTCGCGGGAGGCTTCCATGCAAGCATCCGTTCCCACGCAGATGAAGGCAGCCGCACTGGATCGGCACGGAGGGCCGGAGGTCCTTCACGCCGAGACGCTTCCCGTGCCGAGGCCGGGCCCACGCCAGGTCCTCGTCCGGCTCGACGCCGCGGGCATCGGTGTGTGGGACCCGTACGTCCGATCCGGCGAGCTCGAGCTCGGCCCGAGCCGCTTCCCGCTGGTCATCGGCAACGACGGCGCTGGCGAGGTGGTGGCGGTCGGGCAGGACGTACGGCGCTTCCGCCCCGGCGATCGCGTGTACGCGTACTCGTTCGAGGGCGGGTTCTACGCAGAGTACGTCGCGGTGGACGAGGACGCGGCGGCGGCGCTCCCGCCGGGGCTGACCACGGACGACGCCGGCGCGCTCGGCGCGGACGGGGTCACGGCGCTCCGCGGTCTCGACGACCAGCTGCACCTCGCGCAGGGGCAGACGATCATGATCTATGGCGCGAGCGGCGGGATCGGGCACATCGCGGTGCAGCTCGCGAAGCGGATGGGCGCGCGGGTGCTCGCGGTCGCGTCGGGCCGTGACGGGGTCGAGCTGGTCCGCCGGCTGGGCGCCGATGCGGCGATCGACGGCAAGGCGGACGACGTGGCGCGGGCGGCGCGCGACCTCGCGCCGGGCGGCCTGGATGCGGCGCTCGTGCTGGTCCACGGGAAGAGCCTCGCACCTGCGCTCGCAGCGATCCGGAAGGGCGGCCGCATCGCGCACCCGAACGGAGTCGAGCCGGCGCCGCAGGGCCCGCCCGGCGTCCAGGTCCTGGCCTACGACGGCGTGCCGGGCCACGACGCGCTCGAGCGGCTGAACCGGCTGATCGCCGCCGGCCCATTCCATCTCGTGGTCGGCCGAGCCTACCGCCTCGAGGACGCGGCCAGGGCACACCGGGAGATCGACCAGCACCACCTCGGCAAGCTGGCGCTTCGGATGCACTAGACGCCGGGCCCATTTTCGCTCAGCGCCCAGCAAGGATCGCCTTGGCGACCTCCGTCTCCGCGAACGGAATGGAGCCGTCGCGATCCGTGGAGAGCGAGAGATCCTTCCAGCGCGCGTCCTCGACGCGCCGCTGCTCGGTGATCCGTTCGGCGAGGAATACTGCGTCGCTGCCGAGCAGGAGCCGGAGGGGCGGCTCGGGGAGGGAGGCGAGCTCGACGATCGCGCGCGCCGCCTTCGCCGGGTCGCCGCGCTTCACGCCGGCCGCCCGTGTCTGCGCGGCGAAGGCGCCGACGGTCGCGCGGTACGGCTCGCTCGTCGTCCCGATGCGCATCGACGAGCCAGCCCAGTCGGTGTCGAATCCGCCCGGCTCGACGAGCGTCGCCTTGATCCCGAGGGGCCGCACCTCCTTCGCGAGGACCTCCGTGAAGCCCTCGACCGCCCACTTCGCCGACTGGTACGCGCCGAGCCCGGGCGATCCGAGCCGGCCACCGATCGAGGAGATCTGGATCACGTGGCCGGACGATTGCCGCCGCATGACGGGCAGGACCGCGCGCGTGACGTGAAAGACGCCGAAGAAGTTCGTCTCGAACTGCGCACGGAAATCTGCCTCGTCGACATCCTCGATCGCATCCGTGTTCGCGTACCCCGCGTTGTTCACGAGGACGTCGATCCGCCCGAAGCGATCCACAGCCGCTGCGACCGCGCGCTGCACCTGCTCCGCGCGCGTGACGTCGAGTTCGACGCCGAGGGCACCGTCGCGCGCGAGATCGGCGAGCGCCTTCGGATCACGCGCCCCGGCTACCAGCCGGTCCCCGGCCGCGAGTACCGCGCTGGCGAGCGCACGTCCAAGACCGCGCGAGGCACCTGTGACGAGCCAGACCTTCTCAGTGACGTTGCCCATTGCGTTATCTCCCAATCGCTCGCAGCCCCGTCAGTAGGGGCGGTCGCCCTTCACGAGCCCGAAGGGGCTCGGAGGCGCGTACACCCCGTTGATGGTGGTGCCGCCGTTGTGGATGGCCGCGAACATCGGCTGCATGTTCTGCGGGAAGCCGAAGGTCGGCTGGGTGAGCGCGTCGAGGCGGCCGCGCTCCTCGGCAGTGAGCGCAACGTCGAGGGAGCCGATGTTGTCCTCGAGCTGCTCGGCGCGGCGCGCACCGATGATGGTGGAGGTCACGCCGGGCCGCTCGCGCACCCAGGCCAGCGCCACCCGCGCCGGAGTGCTTTCGCGGACCCGGGCGATGGCCTCGAGCTCGTCGACGACGGCGTAGGTCCGCTCGTTCAGGAACGTGTCCATGAACTGGCGCTCGCCCTTCGCCTGACCGGCGTTGCGCCGGGTGTACTTCCCGCTCAGTGCGCCGCTCTTGAGCGGTGACCAGGGCGTGATCCCGAGGCCGAGCTCCACCGCCATCGGCACGAGCTCCTGCTCGACGGTCCGCTCGAGCAGCGAGTACTCGATCTGCAAGCCGACGAAGGCCGACCAGCCGCGGAACTGGGCCAGGACGTTTGCCTGCGCGATCTTCCAGGCCGGCGTGTCCGAGACGCCCAGGTAGCGGACCTTGCCGGCGCGCACCAGGTCGTCGAGCGCGGCCATGGTCTCCTCGATGGGCGTGTGGACGTCCCAGTTGTGCAGCCAGTAGAGGTCGATGTAGTCGGTCTGGAGGCGACGCAGCGAGTTCTCGCAGGCCGAGACGATCGACTTGCGGCCCGAGCCGCCGCCGTTGGGATCGCCCGGATAGAGATTGCCGCTGAACTTGGTGGCGATGACGAGCCGGTCGCGCTTCGCCGGGTAGCGGCCGACGTGGTCGCCGATGATCTTTTCTGAGTGACTTTTGGTGTAAAAATTCGCGGTGTCGATGAAGTTGCCGCCGGCTTCGACGTAGCGGTCCATGATTTGCTGCGATTCCTCGACCGAGGAGCCCCAGCCGAGATCTTCCCCGAACGTCATGGCGCCGAGACACAAGGGGCTGACGCGCAGGCCCGAACGTCCCAGGGTCACGTACTGGTCGAGAGGCATGGATACTCCTGGTCGTGCTAGGTTGTTCAGGTGTCGGAGTGGTTCCGACTTGAACTAGTTTAATACTGCACTACCTGGATCGCAACCCCATGTCGAAGATCGAGCCGGCACGCGTCTGGGCGCTCAACTACCGGCTGCTCACGTCGGTCATCCACGCCGCCACCCCGGACGTCGCGGCCCTGGGGCTGGAGGTGAAGGAGCTCTTCATCCTGGCCGAGGTCGAAGAGCACCCCTACCCGCGGGACTGCTTCGCCGAGAGATCGACCGGGCCGACCTGCGGCGGCACCGGCTCGCGCTCACGCCGGCCGGGCGCAAGGCCGCTGCGCAGGGCAGGACGCTGCTCTCCAGCGCCTTCAGCGATCGGCTCGGGCGCCTCAGCGCGGCGGAGCAGGCGACGCTCCTCGCGCTGCTCGAGAAGATGGCCTGACCCAGGAGCTGCGAAGGATCCCGCAGCTGCAGCGGCCCTCGCTTGCGTCAGCCGTTCGCCGGCTCGATGCCATCACGACGCCGTTCACGCCTCGACGCGCGACCCGAGCACCTGGAGGAACTGGCGCATCCACTCCGGGTGCGCCGGCCACGCCGGCGCGGTCACGAGGTTTCCATCGGTGAGCGCGTTCGAGAACGTCGCGTTCACCTCGCCGAGCCGCGCGCCCGCCGCGGTGCACTCGGGGCCGACCGCGGGATACGCGATGCAGCGGCGGTCCTTCAGCACGCCCGCGGCTGCGAGGATCTGCGGGCCGTGGCACAGCGCGGCGATCGGCTTCTTCGCGCGATCGAACTCCTGTACGAGCTCGAGGACCCGCGGGTTCAGGCGCAGGTACTCCGGAGCCCTGCCGCCCGGGATGACGAGCGCGTCATAGTCGCCGGGGCGCACCTCCTCGAAGGCCGCGGTGATCGCGAACCGGTGGCCCGGTAGCTCCGTGTAGGTCTGGTCGCCCACGAAGTCGTGGACCGCGGTCTTCACGGTCTCGCCCTTCTTCTTGCCCGGACACACCGTGTCGACCGCGTGCCCGACCATCGTGAGGATCTGGTACGGGACCATCGCCTCGTAGTCTTCGACGTAGTCGCCGACGAGCATCAGGATCTTCTTGGCTGCCATGGGAATCCTCCTCGGAACGCGCCCATAACCGCCACCAGCGCTTGGGGCACCGGAGCACCTGGTCGAGCTGCCATCCCCCCGAAAGCGCATGGACGCTGGCGCGCCCTGCCCCGTTCGATCAAGAACGACGGCATGAGCTCCGACGGGAAGGTCGCGGTGGTCACCGGCGCAGGCAGCGGAATCGGCAAGGCCTCGGCGCTCGCGCTCCTCGACGCCGGCTATCGCGTCGCGCTCGCCGGACGCCATCTCGACGCGCTGGAGCGCGTCGCGTCCGAGTCCGGCGCGGGCGACCGCGCGCTGCCCGTCGCGACGGACGTGACGATCCCGGCCTCGGTCCGCGCGCTCTTCGACGCCGTGGTCGAGCGCTTCGGCCGCCTCGAGGTCCTCTTCAACAACGCCGGCGCGATGTCGGCCGCCGCACCCCTCGACGAGATCTCGATCGACGAATGGCGGCGCGTGGTCGACGTGAACCTCACCGGCACGTTCCTGTGCACCCGCGAGGCGTTCCGGATCATGCGCGGCCAGGAGCCGCGCGGCGGCCGCATCATCAACAACGGCTCGATCTCCGCACACGCGCCGCGCCCCGGGGCCGCGCCCTACACGGCGACGAAGCACGCGATCACCGGGCTCACGAAGTCCACCTCGCTCGACGGCCGCCCCTACGGCATCGCCTGCGGCCAGATCGACATCGGCAACGCGCGCACCGAGCTCACGGAGAGCATCGCGGCGGGCGCCCGCCAGGCCGATGGCTCCGTGCGCCCCGAGCCCACGATCGACGTCGCCCACGTCGCCCTGGCCGTCGTGCACATGGCCGGGCTGCCGCTCGACGTCAACGTGCAGTTCCTCACCATCGTCGCGACGAACATGCCGTACCTCGGCCGCGGCTAGGCGCCGGCGGGAGGTCGCGCCTCACGGACGCCCGCTACTTGCTCCTGAGGAACTCGACGAGCGCCTTCAGCTTGGGCGCGAGGTTCACGCGGCTCGGGTAGTACAGGAAGTATCCGGGAATCCGCGGGCAGTACTCCTGGAGCACGCGCACCAGGCGCCTCCGCGAGACGAGCTCGGTCACCATGCCCTCGAAGACGTAGGCGAGCCCGAGCCCCTCGACCGCGGCGTCGACGAGGACCGCCCCGTCGTTCGTGACGACGGAACCGTCGACGGCGATCTCGAACGGCTTGCGGTCCACCTGGAACCGCCACGGATTCACCGTCCCCCTCGTGGGCATCCTGAGCGTGATGCAGTCGTGCGCGTGCAGCTCGCGTGGATGTGACGGCTTTCCACGGCGCGCGAAGTACCGCGGCGCGCCCACGACGACGACCTGCTGATCCGCGCTGACGCGGACGCCGATCATCTCGCGATCGAGGCGCTGCCCGAGGCGCAGACCCGCGTCGAAGCCCTCGGCGACGACGTCCACGAGCTTCTCGTCGACCGAGAGGTCGATCCGGACGTCGGGGTACGCCGCGAGGAACTGCGCCAGCTTCGGTCTGAGAACGTCCTCGTATCCGCTCCGCAACGCGGTCAGGCGCAGGAGCCCCGTCGGGCGGCCGCGCAGCGCGCCGAGCGACTCGACGGCTGCGTCGACGCCGTCGAGGGCCGGCTTCAGGCTGCCCGCGAATCGTGCCCCAGCCTCCGTCAGCCCGACGCTCCGGGTCGTGCGTTGAAGGAGACGCACCCCGAGCCGCTGCTCGAGCGCGCGGACGCTCTGGCTCACCGCCGACGGCGTCACGCGCAGCTCGGCCGCCGCCGCCCGGAAGCTGCGCTTCTGGGCGACCCGGAGGAACGCCCGGAGGCCGGAGAGGTCGTCGCGCATTGCGTAGCCTCGCTTAACGGGGCAAGCAGCATTCGGCAGCTTTTTCGGATGGGCTCGCCGCCCTACGTTCACGCCCTGAAGCCGGGACGCGCTGCTCGTCCGGCATGACCGGGCTCTCGCCCGCTGGAGGTTCACCATGTCTGTCGAGTTGCCACGGTCGCTCGCGATGCGCCCACCCATCGATCCGGCGGAGCTCGCGGGCCGGCGCGCGCTCGTGACCGGCGGCACGGAGGGCGTGGGCGAGGCCATCGTGCGTCGCCTCGCCGCCGCGGGCGCGCAGGTCGCGACGACCGCTCGGTCCCCCTTGCCGCAGGGTCAGGCCCCTCACCTCTTCGTCCAGGCGGATCTCTCCACCATCGCAGGCGTGGGAGAGGTCGTCCGGGCAGTGCGCGAGCGGCTCGGTGGCCTCGACATCCTCGTACACAACGTCGGCGGCTCGTCGGCGCCCGCCGGCGGCTTCGCCGCGCTCACCGACGAGGAGTGGCAGCGGGAGCTGGAGCTCAATCTCCTCGCGGCCGTGCGCCTCGACCGAGCGTTCCTTCCCGTGATGCTCGCCCAGGGCTCGGGGGCGATCGTGCACGTCACGTCGATCCAGCGGCGGCTCCCGCTTCACGAGGCCACGCTCGGCTATGCCGCCGCGAAGGCGGCGCTCGCGACGTACAGCAAGGGCCTCGCGAACGAGGTCGGTCCCAAGGGGATCCGCGTGAACTCCGTGGCGCCGGGGTTCACGGAGACGGCCTCCGCACATCGGCTCATCCTGCGGCTCTCCCGGGAGCGCGGCGTCGACGAGGACACGGCTCGCCAGGGGCTGATGGAGTCGCTCGGTGGGATCCCCATCGGTCGCCCGAATCGTCCCGACGAGGTCGCCGAGCTGATCGCGTTCCTCGTCTCGAGCCGGGCCGCCTCCATCCATGGAGCAGAGCTCGTGATCGACGGGGGCACGATGCCGACCGTGTGAGCGGTCCGGCAGCGGACGACACGTTCGTTCCTCGCGCGACCAACGTGCGGGGAACACCGAGCCTAGCGCGCCGTCCCGTAGTTGCCCCGCTCCACGAGCACGACGCGGCCATCCTCCAGCGTGACGATCGAGCGGAACGCCTGCGGCCCGAAGTCGTAGGTCCAGGCCTCGACGTCCACGCTGGCGAAGGCTGGTCCAGGGGTCACGACTCCGGGCAATGAGACGGGGCGCTTCTCTCTCCGGAACTCTCGAGCGGCCGGACCACCACACCTGGCCAAAAGGTCGAGCTTGCTGTCTCCCACGCGGATCGCCGCGGAGTCGCATCGGGCTCGACCTGGTCCGAGATCGCGCAGGAGCTCCGGCGGATAGCCGTATCCGCCCCGATGGATGGCCACCACGTTCCCGAAGTCCAGGGTGACCACGCGGATGAACTGCCCCGACCCGAAGTTGTAGGTCCAGCGCTCGGCGCCGACGCCCGTCATCGCTGCGGCCTGACCGTCGATGAGCTCGACGAGCGTCCGGTCGCCAGTGACTTGCTCCAGCAGCGCCGGCCTTCCGCACTTGTCGAGCAGGTCGAGCCTCGTGTCGCCGACCTGCACGATCCCGCCGTCACAGCGGATCGACGAGTCGGCCGCCGCGCGCGTCGCGGCCAGCACATTGGCGGCGAGGACGAGTCGCAAGGTGCACCGAAGCGACCACACCATGGTTGCCCCCAGAGGGTCGGGCACTGCTCCGTCGCATCTCGAAGCGACCGCGAGCGTAGCAGCTGCTTCGCTGCGGACCGTTTTCGCTTGATGACGAACAGTGAAGCTGTACCGCGCGGGTCCGCGCACCCCCCTCCCCCTCACGGTCGCTGGAGGCGGCGACCCGCTCACGGCGGCGAGCTGGACCGGGATGCTCCGAACGCGCGCTGCATCAGCTCGGCGAACTTGCGGAGCTTCGCCGGATAGAAGCGCGCCTGCGGATAGCCGATGTAGACCGGGAGCCGCGGCGCGCTCCAGCGCGGCACGAGCCGGACGAGACGTCCGGCCGCGAGGTCCTCGGCGACGATCCACTCAGGCGTCCCTCATCGCCCACCAGACGATCGTGTACGGCCTCGATCGGACCGCGCGCAGCCGGCTCAACGCGCTCCTCGTCGGCTCGATGTTCCTGGGGAGCGATGACGTTTGCGCGGGCTCGCCGTCGGCGTCGTCTGCCGGCGAGCCCGCCGGGCCGATCACCGCGCCATCACCGCCAGCGCGGCGCCGAGCGCGCCCACGAGCTGCGGCTCTGGAACCACCGCGATCGGCTTCCCGAGGGCCTTCCCGAGCGCCTCGACCATCGCGGCATTGAGCGCGACGCCGCCGCTCATGAAGACCTCGGCGCCACCGCCGGCGGTCGTCCGCGCCAGCGTCGCCACGCGAGACGCGAGCGCCTGGTGCAGCCCCTTCACGATGCCCTCGATCGGCGCGCCGTCGGCGACGAGCGAGATGACCTCGCTCTCGGCGAACACCGTGCACGTGCTCGACACCGCCACCGCGCCAGCGGCGCGCGCGACGTGCTCCCCGACCGCGTCGAGCGGCACGTGCAGCCGCCCGAGGATCACCTCCAGGAACCGCCCGGTCCCCGCGGCGCACTTGTCGTTCATCGCGAAGTCGAGCACCTCGCCGGCCGGCCCCACGCGGATCACCTTCGTGTCCTGGCCGCCCACGTCCACGAGCACGCCCGGCCGTCGCGTTCGCGAGAACGCGCCGCGCGCGTGACAGGTGATCTCGGTGAGCGCGAGCGCGGCAGGGATCCGCTTGCGCCCGTAGCCGGTCGCCCCGACCCGCGCGTCCGCGGCCACCGGACCGGCCGCGGCGCGCAGCTCCCCCACCACGCGCCGCGCCTGCTCCTCCACGCGCGGGCTCGCCGGCTCCACCCGCGCGGCGAGCACCCTGCCCCCGGCATCCACCGCCACCGCCTTGAACGTGGTGGAGCCGGCGTCGAGCCCGATCGCGACGCTCGGGGTCACGCGAAGCTCTCCATGAAGGCGGTGAGGCGATTGTCGGCCTGCTCCGACGCCCAGGCCCGCGGGTCGTTGTGGTCCGCCTCGAGCAGGAGCACGCGGAGCCCGAGCTCGGCCGCGAGCCGCTCCTTCAGGTCGACCTGGCCCACCGAGTACGGTTTGCACGAGCGATCGCTGTGCAGCACCGCGCCGTCCACCTGGTACTCGCGCGCGAGGCGCCGCAGCGTGTCGAGCCGGTGGCGCAGATCCTGGTTCAGGATGACGTGCGTGTACGCCACGCCCGCCGAGCCGAGCGGGTCGGCGGGGTCCACCCGGCTCCCCGCCTCCGCCCACGCGTTCGTGTAGCTCGTGCACACGAAGTTGAAGCCGCGCTCCGCGAGCGTGGTCGAGATCTCGCGCACGGCGAACCAGATCGGCAGGTTGTCCCAGAGGAGCCGGTGCTCCTCGCGCCGGATGCCGCCCACCCCGCGCCGCACGCGATCGCACAGCTCGTCGCGCAGCAGGCGGTAGTACGCGTTGCAGGCGTCGGTGCCGCGCAGCGTGACGATCGGCGCGATGTGGAAGAAGCCGTCGAAGCCGGTCCAGGGCGCGGGCTTGCTCGTCGCGGCCGCGAGGCACTCGCCCCAGAGCTCCGAGCCCTCCTTCGCCTTCCGCGTGGCCTCCGCGAGCTCTTCGGGATCGATCTTGCGACCCGACACGCGCTCGGCGACCGCCACGAGCTCCTCGAGCTGCGCCCGCACGTAGGCGCGGTGGTGAGGCTTCGCCTCGCCGTACACGTACGGCGTGTCCACGAGCACGAGCGGCACGCCCAGCTTCGCCGCGAGCGCGCGGTACCAGTACAGCACCGTCTGGCAGATGTTCGTGCAGCAGGCCAGCAGATCCGGGCGCGGCAGCCGGCCCACCGGCGTCGAGCCGGTGAGCAGGCTCCCGACGTCGGTGCGCGCGTAGCTGCAGAGGTCCCGCGCGTACCCCTCCGCCTCGGCCGCGTCCGAGAGCTCCGGGACGATGCGGCGCACGCCGCAGAGCGCCGCGTGGTTCTCGGGGTACACGGCGTGGAAGCCGAGTGGCCGCAGCACCTCCACCGGGAAGCCGCTCGTGACCCACGCCACGGGCACCGCGCCGTCGGCGTAGCGCCCCTGGAAGTAGTGGGCGGTCATGAGCTCCTTCAGCTTTCGCGTGGCCTCGAGCGGCGGGCCGAAGGGGCTCTCGCGCGGCGCGCCGCGGGGGCGCAGCCGGCGCTGCCACGCCTCGAGCGCGGCGAGGAACGGCGCGCCGATCCGGCCGGCGGCCTCGTATTGCATGCGTCGCAACATCACGCCGCCCTCCCCGCCGACAGCATCTCCACGAACGCCTCGAGCCGCGTCGTGGTCTGGCCGGAGAGCTCCCGCTCGAGCTCGGTCTCGAGCACGAGGACCGGGACGCCGCGCGCGGCGAAGGTGGCCCGGATCGCCGGAACGTCGAAGAGCTCGGGCTCGCAGAACTTCACCCCGTGCACGACGACGCCCCGTGCGCCGGAGCGCTCGAGGAGCTCGACGAGGTGGCTCATCCGCGCGTCCTGGTCCGCGGACCGCGTCGGGCAAGGCGGCGCCGACCAGTACCGCTCGACGAGGCGCTTCCAGGCGTCGCCCTCGCAGCGAGCCCGTACGACCCGCCGCCCGATCGCCGCGTAGTCGTCGCCGGCGACGTACGCGCCCGACCGCTCGAGCACGTCGAGCAGCGCCGCAGGCTCCGGGACGTAGCCGGTGACGAGCAC
>Ga0306923_10004469_pt1 | contig 13410 bp, 12 predicted proteins | sample sta12Can44000108_FD_203841 | JGI IMG/M metagenome (GOLD analysis project Ga0306923, IMG submission 203841) | Lab enrichment of tropical soil microbial communities from Luquillo Experimental Forest, Puerto Rico - statanox.12C.anox.44.000.108 (v2)... | ecosystem: Environmental > Terrestrial >... | reverse complement strand
CAACCCGCTCGGCAAGGAGCAACTCGAGCGCATCATCCGCCTCCTGCTCAAGGATGTCGAACGCCTGCTCGGCGAGCGTCAGATTACGCTCGAGATTTCCCCGGCAGCCACCGAGCTCATCCTGCGCGAGGGCTACGATCCGGCTTACGGCGCTCGCCCGTTGCGCCGCGCCATCCAGCGTCTGGTCCAGGATCCCCTGGCGATGCAGATTCTCGAAGGCGCTATTTTGCCTGGCGATCACGTGCGCGTGGACCGCGACGGCAGCAAGGACGCCATGCGCTTTGAGCGCGTGCAACCGAAGAAACCGGCGGCCGCGGCCACCAAGTGATTGTGAGCCGCTCGGCGCCGCATTCCGATGTTGGGGCTTCTTCGTCGAGCGTTGAAGCCTAGGCGCCGGCCTTTCGGTCCGCCCCGCCGGACCTCAATTAGCAATTTCTCGGCATCCTGCTAAACTGCTTTTTGCCAGAAAGGTTTACGTCATGAAGATCATTCGTACCGGTGCCATCCTGATCGTGATGAGTGTCCTTCTCGTTGTGGCCGGCGGCGCTCTCGGTGGGCGTGCAGGCATGCAAATCGCCCTGCTGGTCGCCATCGTCATGAACTTCGTCTCCTACTTCTTTTCCGACAAGATCGCGCTGCGCTCGAGCGGCGCGCAGCCCGTAACCCGGGAGCAGCTTCCCCGCCTCTACCAGGTGATGGAACGCCTTGCCGCAAAAGCCAGAATCCCGGTTCCCGCGCTCTATGTCGTTCCGGATATGGCGCCCAACGCTTTCGCCACCGGCCGCAGTCCAAATCACGCTTCCGTCGCGGTTACCGAGGGCCTGCTCCAGATCATGAACGACGATGAACTCGAAGGCGTCATCGCTCACGAACTCTCTCACGTGCGCAACTACGACATTCTCACCAGCTCCATCGCCGCCACCATCGCTGCGGCGGTTACCTTCCTGTCGAGGTTTGGCATGTTCTTTGGAGGTGGTAGCCGCGATGACGACCGCGAAGGTGGCGGGTTTGCGGCGATCCTGATGATCTTTCTGGCGCCCTTCGCGGCGTTTCTTCTGCAACTGTTTCTCTCCCGAACTCGCGAGTATGCCGCCGACGAAACCGGCGTTCGCATGGTCGGCTATCCGAACGGCCTCATCAGTGCCCTCGAAAAGCTGGGCGCCTACAACAAGCGCATTCCGACGACAGCCATCTCCCCGAGCACTTCGGCGCTCTGCATCGTGAAGCCTTTCTTTGGCGCGGGTACCTTGAGCTCTCTTTTTAGCACCCACCCGCCGCTCGAGGAGCGCATTGCGGCGCTGCGGCAGATGACGGTAACATCCCTTCGTTAGGGCGTGGGTCCAGGACCCATGCGTGTAACGCCTGTAAAGGGGAGTGCAACGAACGTTCATCTCGAGGTAAACTTTTCCGATTGTTTGACATCTTCCTCGAAATCCCTACCCGGTCCCGCGATTTTACGCACTTCATTTTTCAACCAGTTAGCTCTCTGCTGCGCGTCAACCCAGTTTGGTGGACGAAGTGCAACACAAACCGGGACGCCTTCCGCAGCCGGCCAGGTGAACTTGGGGGATTCGGTTTATGAGCTGTAGGGATACCATCCATTTGATTTGTATGTATTTAGAGGGAAAACTTTCTCCGTCGGTTCAGATAGAGATTGAGCGCCATCTGAGTTCCTGCGCGGACTGCCGCCTGGTCTTGGACGCTGCCACCACGACGCTTGACCGCTACTTTAGCCCCGCGAAGCCCTCTGCTGATTCTCAAGCGGCCTAACGCTCCGAGCATAAGACCTTTGCTGTCAGCCGGTTGTGTATGCCCTGGCGGTTTCCTCATTTTCCACAGCTCGCTCCCGCACGCGGTTCTGCCCGGTTTGAAAATTCTGCAAAATTTACGCTTCACGCGCCAAGGGCGTAATCTTTACTGGTACTAGTACGTATGAAAACCTGTAGAATCCGCCCCATGGAGAGATTCAAGCTGCTTACTTTCTTACTCTTACATCCTAGTGCTGGCTCCCCGCCACTTTGGCTGTTCAACTGCCGCTGACTCCTGTAAGAGGGCCCATGCGCCCACAAGGAGATCAGAGTCCATGAGTGAGTTTATGGAACCCAATGCCGATAGCGTGGCGGCAACGCCCCGCTGGGTCGGCCTCGCTATTGCCGTACTGGGTGGGATTTCGTTAATCGGAGTTGGTCTTGGCTTCGCCGCTTGGAACACCTCAAAGAGTCTCGAGCAGTCAACCCAGGCGTCCCTGAAGCAGAACGATGCACTTACGCAGCGTCTGGCCAAATCAGAAGAGCAGAATCAACAATTGCAGAGCGACCTCAAAGTTGTGACCGATAAGCTCAACGTCACGCAGGAGGATCTGCAGAAAGCGCGCCAGCAGTCCAAGGCTTCGGTGGCTGCTTACGACAAGAAGTTGAACGGCCTGCAGTCCAACGTCAACACGCAACTCGCCGGAAAGGCCAACACCGAGGATGTCAATAAACTGGGTACCGATGTCAGTGGCGTCAAAAACGACCTTGACGAGACCAAGTCTAAGCTCGAACGCGCGACGGGCGACATGGGTGTCATGAGCGGACTCATCGCGCGAAACCACGACGACCTCGAAGAACTCAAGCGCAAGGGTGACCGCAACTATTTCGAGTTCACCATTCAGAAGTCCAAGGCCGCTCAGCACGTCGGTCCGGTCGCGGTCTCGCTCGGCAAGACCGATCCCAAGCGCTCCAAATACACGATCACCGTGCTTACCGACGACAAGTCCATCGAGAAGAAAGACAAGACGGCTGGCGAACCGGTTCAGTTCTACGTGAAGGGCACCGCTCGCTATTCTCCTTACGAGCTCGTTGTGTTCGACGTGACCAAGAACCAGATTACCGGTTATCTTTCCACGCCGAAGTCTGGCGGTGCGGCGACGTCCGCCAGCAACACGCCCGCTGCCCATTAATTTGTCGGCCAGTCGGATTCCTTGAGAGCCGTCGCGAAAGGGAAGAGAGAATCTTCCCTTTCGCATTTTCTGACCTGTCAACCTTTTTGTCCGGGAAACGGATCGCACTGGACACTTTTTCTGCTCTGTGACAATCTGGACTTCCATCTGACAGGGCAGATGCTTGAGGAACTATTCAAGAGGGGGAACAATCATGAAAGTCAAATTCGCAGCTGGTGTGGCTCTTTCTCTTTGCATAGCGATGTTCACTTTTGCCGCGGATAGCTCGATGACGGGCTATATTTCCGACAGTCACTGTGGCGCGAAGGGGACCGACGAAAAGCACGCCGCTTGTGCCTCCAAGTGCGTCAAGGAAAAGGGCGCGAGCTACGTGTTCGTCAACGACGCCGACCACAAGGTCTACAACATCGACGCTCAGGACAAGGTCGCCGCTCACGCCGGCCATCACGTCACCGTGAAGGGCTCGGTCGACGGCGACAGTCTCAAGCTCGCCAGCATCGAGATGGCCAAGTAACACCCGCTCTAATTCGTTTTCGATTCGGGCAGGACTCCGGTCCTGCCCTTTTTGATGCTTCCTATGTTTTCCGTTACGATGATTCTTCAACCATGGCCACGACACTCCTGCACGTCGCCCGTGCCCTTACCCCCACCAGCGAACTGGCGGACGCGGGTATCCTCATCCGTGATGGCGTGATCGAGGCCGTCGGCCCCCGCAGCGGCTTTGCCGTTCCTCGAGGCGCCCGTGAAGTTTTGGCCGCGGACAAAACTGCCGCGCCCGGCTTCATCGACGTGCACATCCACGGCGCCGGAGGCCATGACGTCATGGAAGGCTCGGAACCCGCTCTGCGCGCCATCGCCGCAAGCGTCGGAGCCCATGGAACCACTTCTTTTCTTGCCACCACCGTCACCGCCGACCCCGAAGCCATCTGCAAGAGCAGCGAAGGCATCGCTCGCTACATCGGACTTCAACATCACGCCACCACACCGGGCGCCGAAATTCTTGGCATTCATTTCGAAGGCCCCTTCATCAGTTCCGCCCGCCGCGGCGTTCATCCCCCCGAATGGATCAAGCTTCCTTCGGCGGAATTGTTCGAAAGATTTGTCTCGGCGGCGGCCGGCAACACCCGCCTTATCACCCTCGCTCCAGAACTCCTCGGCGCCCTACCGTGCATTGACGCCGCGTGCCAAGCCGGCATCGTGGTTGGCATCGGCCATACCGACGCTACTTACGAGCAGGCCCGCGCCGCGGTCGCCCACGGCGCGCATCACGCCATCCACACCTTCAATGCCATGCGCCCCTTTTCCCATCGCGATCCGGGTGTGATTGGCGCGGTTCTGACTTCTCCGGACATGACCGCGGAATTGATCGCCGATGGGGTTCATGTCGACGAGACGGCCATGCGCCTCCTGCTTCAGGCCAAAGGGGCCGCCGGTGTCATCCTCATCAGCGACGGCATCTCGGCCACCGGTATGCCCGATGGAAAGTACCTGCTTGGCGGACTCGAAATCACGGTGAGCGGAGGCGTGTGCCGCAACTCCGAGGGCCGGCTCGCGGGCAGCACGCTCACGCTCGACCGCGCCCTCCGCAACATTGTCGGCCTTGGTGCCACACTCTCGGACGCCCTGCGCATGCTGACACGGAACCCCGCCACACTCCTGGGCATCGAACACAAGAAAGGCTTACTCCACGCCAACGCCGACGCGGACATCGTCCTTCTCGACGAAAGCCTGCACGTCACCGAGGTCTTCGCCCGCGGTCTTCCCGTCTGAAGCGGCTCGGTTCGGCCGGTCGAGCAAAGCGCTACACCCTGGCCATTTCAGACCGCTTTACTTGTTCAGGGGAATCTTCAGCTCATCCGCCAACTGCCGTGCGTTGAACGGACTGCACGCGAAATAGCGGCCGCCGGCATACAATGTGGGAACCTTTCGCTTGCCGTGATTCGCACGAAGCACAATCTGCTCGGCCTCGCGATTCTGTTCGATGTTGACTTCCCGGAATTCCACCCCGCGTTCCTCGAGAAACATCTTCACGCGCCGGCAGTCCGGGCACCACCGGGTACTGTAGATGGTTATCGGCTCGGGTGTTTTTTCTGGCATGATGCGCTGTTCTGAGAGCCTAGGGCGCGCCCACCGGAACACCCCGGTGCTTCTTGGCGATCTGGATCCGAATCAGGGCCCGCTGCAGCGCCACGGTCGCCCGGTCCCAATCGATATTTGTATCGTTCGATGCCAGGCGCTTTTCCGCGCGCGCCAGGGCCGCTTCCGCGCGCGCGAGATCGATTTCCTCCGCCCGCTCCGCGGTTTCTGCTAACAGCGTAACGCGGTCAGGCAGCACCTCCGCGAACCCGCGCACCACGCAAATGGCGATCGGGTGGCTGGTTGTTCCCGTGCGATAGCTGAGCTGGCCGACTCCAAGCTCGGTCATCAGCGGTGCGTGACCGGGCAGGATTCCAAGTTCGCCCTCGAGCCCGGGAATCGTCACTTCCACGACGGTTTCGCGCAGCAACTCCCGCTCCGGCGTGACCACTATCAGTTCGATCGCTTCAGGAAGCATCTTCTTCCTTAACCTTACACGCCAGCTTTCATCTTGTCGGCCTTCTCCATCACTTCCTCGATTGTGCCGACCATGTAGAAGGCCTGCTCCGGGATCTCGTCATATTTCCCTTCGACGATATCCTTGAAGCTGCGCACGGTGTCTTCAATCTTCACGTACTTGCCTTCCAACCCCGTGAATTGCGCTGCCACAAACATCGGTTGCGACAGGAACCGCTCAATGCGTCGTGCGCGCGCCACCGTCCGCTTGTCCTCGTCCGACAATTCTTCGATTCCAAGAATCGCGATAATATCCTGCAAGTCCTTGTAACGCTGCAAAACAGACTTCACCGCGCGCGCCACGCTGTAATGCTCCTGGCCCACGATCCGCGGGTCCAGAATGCGGGAATAACTTGCCAGCGGGTCCACCGCGGGATAAATGCCGCGTTCCACAATCTGCCGGCTCAAGTTTGTCGTGGCATCCAGGTGCGTAAAGGTCGCCGCCGGCGCCGGATCCGTGTAATCGTCCGCGGGCACGTAAATCGCCTGCACCGAAGTGATCGATCCGGTCTTCGTCGAAGTGATGCGTTCCTGCAACTCGCCGATTTCGGTGTTCAAGTTGGGTTGGTAGCCCACCGCTGAGGGCATGCGGCCCAGCAACGCCGAAACTTCCGAGCCCGCCTGCACGAACCGGAAAATGTTGTCGATGAACAGCAGCACATCCAGGTGTTCCTGATCGCGGAAGTATTCCGCCACCGTCAGCCCGGTCAGGCCAACCCGCAGCCGCGACCCCGGTGGCTCCGTCATCTGCCCATAGATCAGCGCGCAGCGCGACTTCTCGCTGTTGCCCGGCACGATGACGCCGCCTTCCGACATTTCCAGCCACAAGTCGTTTCCTTCGCGCGTCCTCTCTCCCACTCCTGAAAACACGGACACGCCGCCGTGCTTCATCGCCACGTTGTGGATCAATTCCATGATCAGCACGGTCTTTCCGACGCCCGCGCCGCCAAACAATCCGATCTTTCCGCCCTTAACATACGGCTCCATCAAGTCCACAACCTTGATTCCGGTCTCAAACATTTCCAGCGTCGTCGATTGATCCTCGAGCGACGGGGCCTTCCGGTGAATCGGAGAAAACTTGTCCGTGTTTATGGGTCCCAGCTGATCCACCGGCTTCCCGAGGACGTTCATCACCCGACCGAGCGTCGGTCGTCCCACGGGCACGGCAATGGGCTGCCCCGTGTCGTAGGCCTTCATCCCGCGTACCATGCCTTCGGTTGGCTCCATGGCCACCACGCGGACGCGGCCCTCCCCGAGGTGCTGCTGTACTTCGGCCGTCACATCGAGCGGCTCCGGCAGCTTGAAGCCTTCGCTCGTGATGCGCACCGCGTTATAAATCGCCGGCAGGTGGCCCTCCTCAAACTGAATGTCCATCACCGGCCCAATCACCTGCACCACCCGTCCCACCGCTGCGTATTTTTCGGCCATCCCGGTCTCCTCTTTCCCTACGCTGTACTCGCCGCCCCGCTCACAATCTCAATGATCTCCTTCGTAATCGCCGCCTGCCGCACCTTGTTCATGTGCAGCGTCAAGGCATCAATCACCTCGCCCGCATTCTTCGTGGCTGCTTCCATCGCCGTCATGCGTGCCGCGTGTTCTGCCGCGGAAGACTCCAGCATGATGCGCAAAATCTGCGTCTCCACGTACCGCGGCAGCAACCGGTCGAGGATCTGCGTCTCCGGCTGTTCGTAGATGTAGTCAATCTGCGAGGCGGCTTTGTCAGCCGGCGTTTCCTCGCTCTCTTCAATCTTTTCGATCGGCAGCAGCTTTTCCGTTACCAGCAGCGGCGCCAGCACATTCTTGAACTCACTAAACACCGTGTACACGGCGTCGACCTCTTCTTTGGTGTACAGTCCTGTCACCAGCGCCGCAACCTCCCGCGCAATTCCCAGGTCCACTCGCGCCAGCACATTCACATATTCACCGGCAAACTTCATCCCGACCTTGCGCAAGACGTCCCGGCCCTTCTTCCCGATCGGGATTGTCACGATCTTCTTCCCCTGCTTACTCCGGAAAAAGTCCGCCGCTCGCTTCAGAATATTGGTGTTGAACGCCCCGGCCAGCCCCCTCTCACCCGACAGCACAATCACCAGAATGCGCTCTTCCGGCCTGCGCGCCAGCAAAGGATGTTGCGGCGACTCGACCCGCGCCATCGTCGAACGCAGCACCCGCGCCAGTTCCTTTGCGTACGGCCGGGCCGCCAGCGCCGCTTCCTGCGCTCTCCGCAGCCGGGCCGCGGACACAAACTTCATCGCCCGTGTGATCTGCTGGGTATTTTTCACCGAGCGGATGCGGCGCCGGAAATCGAGTAAGGTAGGCATATTCTTTCGCTATCGAATGATTTCGTTTTCAGTTCGCCGCCGCTACCGTCGCCATAAAGCGGTCCTTGAATGCGTCGACAGCGGTCTTGATGTTGGCTTTAATGGTGTCATCCAGCGCCTTCTTCGCCGCCACCTCTTTCAGCACGGCGGCGTAGTTGGTCTCGACAAACTGCAGGAATTCGCGCTCGAACCGCCGGATCTCCTGCACCGGAATGGCGTCCAGCGCCCCGCTCGTGGCCACGTAAATCGCCAACACCTGCTTCTCGACCGACAGCGGCACAAACTGGTCTTGCTTCAACACTTCCGTCAACCGCTGGCCCCGCGCCAGCTGCGCTTGCGTTACCTTGTCCAGCTGGTCGGCTCCGAATTGCGCAAACGCCGCCAGGTCGCGGAACTGCGCCATGTCCAAGCGCAGTGTGCCCGCCACCTGTCGCATCGCCTTGATCTGCGCGTTGCCTCCCACGCGGCTTACCGAAATGCCCACGTTAATCGCCGGGCGGATGCCTGCGTTGAACAGGTCGGCTTCCAGGTAAATCTGTCCGTCGGTGATCGAAATCACATTGGTTGGAATGTAGGCGGACACGTCGCCCGCCTGCGTCTCGATCACCGGCAGCGAGGTGAGCGATCCGCCACCCAGCTTGTCGTTCAGTTTTGCCGCCCGTTCGAGCAAGCGCGAGTGTAGATAGAACACGTCCCCGGGGTACGCTTCGCGTCCCGGTGGTCGCCGCAGCAAAAGCGAAATCTCGCGGTACGCTTGTGCGTGCTTCGAAAGGTCGTCGTAAAACGTGACCGCGTGCCGTTTGTTGTCGCGAAAGTATTCGCCCATCGCGCAGGCCGCATACGGCGCAATGTACTGCAGCGATGCCGGCTCCGACGCCGAAGACGCCACCACAATCGTGTAATCCATGGCTCCGGCGTCGGCCAGGATCTTCACCACCTGCGCGATCGTCGAGCGCTTCTGCCCGATCGCACAATAGATGCAGATCATGTCGCTGCCCTTCTGGTTGATAATGGTGTCCAGAATGACCGCGGTCTTCCCCGTCTGCCGGTCGCCGATGATCAGCTCGCGCTGCCCTCGCCCGATCGGGATCATCGAGTCAATCGCCTTGATGCCCGTTTGCAGCGGTTCGCGCACTGGCTGCCGGTCCAGCACGCCGGGCGCAATTCGTTCCAGTGAATTTCTCTGCTTTGTGGCGATCGGCCCCTTGTCGTCTTCGGGCAGCCCGAGCGGATTCAGCACCCGTCCGATCAGTTCTTCTCCGACCGGAACGGACATAATCGTATTGGTGCGCTTGACCGTGTCGCCTTCCTTCAATTCCGTCGACTCGCCCAGCAGCACCACGCCGACTTCCTCTTCTTCCAGGTTCATCGCAATTCCAAACACGTCGCGGGGAAACGCAAGCATCTCCCCGTACATGGCCTTTTCGAGTCCGTAAATGCGCGCGATTCCGTCGCCGACGCTGATGACCGAACCGACCTCGTCCACCGAAACCGTCTGCTCGTAATTCGCAATCTGCTCTCGCAGAATCTTGCTGATTTCATCCGTCTTGATGTTTGCCATACCTGCTCCGTTCCCCGATTCTGTCTTCCCTCTCCCGGTAACTGATCCTCTTCGGGCGCCACGAGGCAGCTCGCGGAAATCTCCAATTCGCCACTCCGGGCCGGGTCGGCGAGGTAAGGAACCCCTGCCCCATCGCGCGCCGGTGGCGAGATGAATCTCTCTTTTCCGGCATGGGCTTCGCGCCTATTCCGCCGCCAGCCGCGCGCGCAACTGGTTCAACTGAGTCCGCACCGATCCATCGTAAATCGTGTCGCCAATCCGCACCACCGCTCCGCCCAGCAACTCCGGTTTCAGCGAATACTTCGCCACAATCTTTTTTCCGGTCGCCCGCTCCAGTGTCTTCAACAGGCTGGCCTTCTGGCTTTCATTCATCTCCGCCGCTGAGGCGACTTCCGCCTCCGCCACGCCTTCGCGCTGCTGCAGCACGCGTTCGAACGATTCCAGGATCTCCGGCAGACTGTGTATCCGGCGGTTGTCAATCACGACGAACAGAAAATTCCGAAGGATCTTGCTGGCCCCCAGGCGCGCTCCCAGCTTTTCGATCACCGCATGTTTCGCCTCGCGTTCCACCGCCGGGCTCGCCAGAAAATTGCGCAAATTCGCCGATTCCTCGTACATTCGCACGAACTCCGCCAGTTGCTTGCGCACGGGTTCCGCCGCTCGCTGTTCGAGCACGATGTCGGCCAGCGCGTTCGCGTATTGCAGGCTCGCCGACTTCAATTCGGCCTCCCTTCGAGGCTCTGCACAAAGCGGTTGATCATCCCTTCCTGCACCGCCGGTGTCATCTCCTTTGCCACCAGAGACTCCGCGCGGTCCACCGCCAGCTTCGCCGCCAGCGCCTTCAGCTCCACCCGAGCCGCCCGCTCCCCCGCTTCGATCTCCGCCTTCGCCGCCAGTCGAATCTTTTCCACGTCGTTTCGCGCCATGGCCCGCAAACGGTCGAACTCCACCGCCGCCTGGGTCCGCGCTTCGCCCCGGAAATGCTCCATCTCCTGCTCCAACCCCGCCAGCCGGCGCTCGGCTTCCTTCAATTGTTGTTCCGCCTCGGCTTTCGCTCGGGCGGCCTTGCTAATCGCCGAGCTGATGTTGTCGGCGGTCCTTCGAAAGATTGGCGGCAGCACCTTCGCGAAGACCCAGTACACCAATCCCGCCACAATCACGAAATGAATCCACTTGAAAATGAACCCGACGACCTGCTCTGCGTGGCTTTCGCCTTGTTCAGCGGCCCTTGCCGCGACCGCGGTACACAACAGCATTACCGGCACCGCGAGGGCCAACCGGGCTACCATCCTTTGCTTCATCGACCCTCTCTTGCCGGATTCCCCGGCCTCGGAGGCACCCGCAGCACGCGCCCCGCGATTTCTCTCGCCAGTTCCACGGCACTCGCTTCGATTTCCTTTGCCGCCTGCGCCACTTCCCGCGCCACGCGCTGTTTGGCCGTGCCCACCTCTTCGGTCACTTTCGTGCGCGTTTCCTTCAACATCGCCGCGCGTTCATCGAGCAGCTTTTTCCTCTCCGCTTCCTGCTCCTGATAGACCCTGGCTTTTGCCTGCTTCAACGCTTCCTGGTACTGCTGCACCTTTTCTCGGGCGGCAGCCTGGGCGGCTTCGGCGGCCTTCTGCGCACCGACCGTGCGCGCCTCGCGTTCGGTCATCACTTGCAAAATGGGACGGAAAAACAATGATCGCAAAAACAAATAGAAAATCAGAACGATCAGTGCCACAGGCACAGCCCGGAGGAACAGTTCGCCGATTTGGTGAACTAAGTCTGGCATTCAGTTGTTTCGCCTATCAATTCAGGGTAGGCAGCCACGCTGTCTAGAGCCCGGTAGGGGCGACAGTGGCCCTATGTGCTGCCTCACAGAATTATCATTGTATAGCATCCGGACCCATCTCCGTCAACGCAGCCAAAGAATCGCCGCTTAGGGCTTCTTGCATTACGCCCCAGCGAAAAAAAGACCCAGAACACTTCAAAATCTCGACCGGCATTCAGTGCTGTCCTCACTTCACCGGGTTGCCATCCGCATCGATCTTGTGCACTTCGCCCAGGTTCAGTTCGCGGATCCCCCCTTCCACCTTGCTCATATCCCCCACCACCACCCACACCAGGTGGTCCGGCAGAATGTATTTCTTCGCTGTCTCGTTGGCCGTCGGCGGCGTCAGCGCCAGAGCCTTCTGCGTGAACGTGTTGTAGTAATCCTCCGGCAGGCTGTACTGCAGAATCGTGCCGTAGGCGTTGCCGAGTTGTTGCACGGTCTCAAACGTCCCCGGCAATCCAAGCGTCGCATTGTCCTGCTCGTCCTTTACTTCGGCCTCCGTAATTGGCTTCGGCCCCACGATATCCCGGTACTCCTTCACCAGTTCCTCGATCGACTCCTTGGTCTTATCCGTCTGCACCGCCGAGACGCTGATGTACGGACGCTGCCCGCGCGCCGCCGGCAGGACACTGAACACGCCATACGACCAGTGCTTGTCCTCGCGCAGGTTCATGTTGATTCGCGAACTGAATTTCCCGCCAAAAATGTTGTTCACCAGTTGCAGGTCGACTGCGTCCGGATCATTCCGCGGCGGCGCCAGTTGCGCCCCAAAAATCACGCTCTGGCCGGATCCCGGCCGGTCAATCAGGTACACCACTGTCTTTTCGGGCTCAGCCACGTGCGGTACGGTCCGCTGCGGGACTTCCCCGGGCTTCCAGGTTGCAAACAGTTTCTCGAGTTTTGGCTTGATCTCGCCGATCGTCGTATCGCCCACAACCAGCAACGTGGCGTTGTTCGGCTTGAACCATGTCTCATGGAACTTGGCCAGGTCCTCGCGAGTCATCTTTTTCACGCTGGCCTCGGTGCCCGTCCCGGTGAACGGCACCGCGTACGGATGCCCTTTTCCATACAGCAGACCCGGCACCACACGCAGCGCCATCGGCTGCGGCGTCACTTTTTCCCTCTGAATGGCCGCAAGTCTCTCCCTCTGCAGCCGGTCAAACTCCTTTTGCGGAAACGCCGGATGCAGAATCAGGTCGGCATATATCTCAAGCGACGGGTCCATCGTCGCCTTCAGCGTGTTCAGACTGACCACCGACCAGTCCAGATTCGCGGTGGCATTGAAATTGGCGCTCAACGACTCCAGTTCCTCGCCAATTTTCAGCGAGTCGCGCGTTGGCGTTCCTTCCTCGAGCATCCGTTGTTCGAAGCTTGCGGTGCCCGGGTCGTCCGTCGGATCCGCCGAATATCCGCTCTCCACCAGCAGACTGAAGTTCACCACCGGCGCCGAATGCCGCTCCGCCATCACCACCTTCAGTCCATTCGCTAGCGTCGCCTTTTGCATCGGCGGCAGCTTCAACGACATGGGGCTGCCGAGCGCTGGCTCCTTCGAACGGTCCAGCTTCGCTTCCGTCTTGAAATTCGTCGGATACGGCTGCACTTCGAGGACATAGTCCCCGTCGCTCAGCCAGTCAACCGCCGCCTGCTTCACGCTTTCTGGCGTCGCCGCCTTCACCCACTTCAAATAATCTTTGTAGCAATCCGCATTGCCGACATACGTCTGGCAACGCGCCAGCAAGTCGCTTTTCCCGCCAAAACCCCCGATGCGCTCCACAATCCGCGCATAGGTGCCCAGGATTTGCGTCTTGGCCAGCTGCAGTTCCGTCTCGCTTGGACCGCTCTTCAAAAACTTCTGCAACTCTTCGTCCGCTTCCTTTTCCACCTTGCCCAGGTCGCCCGCGGGATTCGCCGTCAGCGTGAAATCAAATTGCCCCCCAATTTCGTTTGTGTCGTTTGTCGCCGTCGCGCTTGTCGCAATCTGATCTTTGTACACGAGCCGCTTGTACAAGCGTGAAGTCTTCCCGCGTCCGAGAATCTGCGCCGCCAGGTCCAGCTGGGCCTCCTCCGGCGAACCAAATTCCGGCACGTTCCATACCCGATACAGCCGCGCCTGAGGTACGCGGTCCTGCACCCCGCCCCGGTGCGTCCCTGTGCGTTTTGCAATCCACACCTGCTGCTT
>Ga0306923_10004468_pt1 | contig 13411 bp, 10 predicted proteins | sample sta12Can44000108_FD_203841 | JGI IMG/M metagenome (GOLD analysis project Ga0306923, IMG submission 203841) | Lab enrichment of tropical soil microbial communities from Luquillo Experimental Forest, Puerto Rico - statanox.12C.anox.44.000.108 (v2)... | ecosystem: Environmental > Terrestrial >... | reverse complement strand
TTAATAAGTCAACTTTTTTATTCATATCTTGATAAGAGGTAGGATGAATGAAAAATACATCAACACTGCTGTCTCTTTTTTCATTTTTCAGGAAAGACGGGATACTGTCACTCGGGTCGTGTTTATAAGGCGATGCCGCCCAAAAGAAAGGATTGCTGTAATCAGGTACGGGGCCTGTATTAGGTGCAGCATCATTATCTAACTTTTTCTCAATAAATTTTTGTATTAATTTACCTCTCTGGGCAAAAACAGGGGCACAACAAAAAAGGGCGATGATTATGATAAAAGTTTGTTTCTGCATTAGGTTATTTTTAAAGTTATTCGAATAATGCTGTAAAAAATTAAACAATATTTCGATTGCCAAAATGCCGGAAGGTTTAAAGTAATGGTATTTTGGTTTGTAACGCAACTCTTTCACAAAACAAAAATAATCCAGATTGTAGATACTGCACCCGTAATTTTGTATATTTGAATTTTGCAAATATTGTTTATTGATGAAAGAAATTAAAAGCACATCGCTGGATGAGTTTTATCAAGAAATAGCCTCTTTTAGAGGTAAGGATATTAATACCCTTCTGCCGCCTGATATTAACAAAGAAATAGGCCATTTTAATATTTTTGATATTGCAGAAACGATAGAAGATGTAAAACGAAAATCTGTTATGCCTTATAACAGAAGAGCCTATTATAAAATCAGTTTGATAGATGGGAAAAGTACGGCAGAATATGCAGATAAAATAATTGATATTGAAAAAAAGGCATTATTGTTTGCTACACCCAAAGTACCATACCATTGGCTGCCGAAAGACAATAACCTGAGAGGCTACTTTTGTATTTTTACCGATGAATTTTTAATTAAAAATAAAAGCGGTGTTGTATTAGACGATTTGCCTCTTTTTAAACCGGGCGGTTATCCCATTTTTCAAATCAATCTCAAGGAAGCAAAAGAAATAGCAGGTATTTTCACGAAAATGCAAAAAGAAATTTCGTCTGATTATGCTTATAAATATGACCTATTGCGTAATTATGTTTTGGAGTTAATTCATTATGGGCAAAAGTTGCAACCCGTTTCAGTATCATATACGGTTAATAATGCTGCAGACAGGGTTACTGCTTTGTTTATAGAATTGCTGGAACGGCAATTTCCCATCGAGTCACCTCGTCAGAAACTTCGTTTGCGAACAGCAAAAGATTATGCCGGCCGGCTCGCTATCCATGTAAATCATTTAAATAAAGTATTAAAAGAAAGTACAGGCAAAACCACAACCGATATCATCAGTAACAGAATAGTACAGGAAGCGAAAATTTTACTGAAACAGACTGATTGGAATATTTCAGAAATTGCCTATTGTTTGGGATTTGAAGAAATTGCTCACTTCTCTAATTTTTTCAAAAAGCAAACTTCCATTGCTCCGTTGATATTTCGTTCTTAAAAAGATATTTGAATTTTACAAACAATGGATTGATGTTTGCAAATATACTTTCCGAAAAAAAAGCCAACTTTGCAGTATTAAAAATTGAAAGAAATGAATACAAAAAATAAAATTGCTTTAATAACAGGCGGCAGCCGTGGATTAGGAAAAAATATGGCATTAAAACTTGCTGAAAAAGGCATTGATATAGTGCTTACTTACCACACCAATAAATTAGAAGCCGATAAAGTTGTTGCTGAAATTCAATTGCTGGGGCAAAATGCTGTTGCATTTCAGTTAGATGCTGGTAACATCAATTCGTTTGATGCTTTTCTCAAACAAGTTACAACCTATTTAGCCGAAAAAACAGACAGTACTAATTTTGATTTCTTAATTAATAATGCAGGAACAGCATTATATGCACCTTTTACGGAAACTACAGAAGAACAATTTGATGCAGCATTAAATATTCACTATAAAGGCGTGTTTTTTCTTACGCAAAAAGCATTGACTTTTATAAATGATGGGGGACGTATCATTAATATTTCTTCGGGGCTTGCACGTTTTTCATTTCCGGGATCTTCGGCTTATGGTTCTATGAAGGGTGCTGTTGAAGTGCTTACAAAATATTTGGCAAAAGAATTGGGCCCAAGAAAAATTGCAGCCAATGTAGTTGCACCGGGAGCAATAGAAACAGATTTTGGCGGTGGCCGTACAAGAGACAACAAAGAAATAAATGCACATATAGCAAGTCTTACTGCTTTAGGACGTGTAGGATTGCCGGACGATATTGGTGGTGTAGTTGCTTTTTTATGTACTGAAGATGCAAAATGGATTAATGGGCAACGTATTGAAGTGTCGGGAGGAATGAACTTGTAAAACGAAGTTTTGAAGAAACCAAAATAGCCGGTAAAAAAGATTACCACGAAAGGACTAACGAAAATATGTAACGTTGGTCCTTTTTTATGCAACATTAAACGGTTATCCTTGCGTATACAATATAAGCAAGAGCTTGCAGGTGAAAAAACAAATTATAATATTGTTTATTGTTTATATTTATTTAAATATTCATTTTTAAAATGTGCCTAACCTGTTTTATGATTTGTTCCTGAATCAAATAATTTATGTAATGTTAATAAACAATCTTTTTTATAAATATTCAAGATGGCTGTTTTATCTTTTCTCACAATATCTGCATTCCCTTATTTTTGCAATCCTTACCTAAAAACACAAATTATGTCTAAAAAAATTAAAGTAGCCAATCCGGTGGTTGAGTTGGATGGTGATGAAATGACAAGAATTATATGGAAGTTTATTAAGGACAAATTAATTCTGCCATATCTTGAAGTAGATATTAAATATTACGATTTGGGAATGCAATATCGTGATGAAACCAACGACCAGGTAACTGTTGATGCTGCTAATGCAATTAAACAATATGGTGTTGGTATTAAATGTGCTACCATTACTCCCGATGAAGCCCGTGTAAAGGAATTTAATTTAAAACAAATGTGGAAGAGCCCTAATGGCACCATCCGTAATATTTTGGATGGTACTGTTTTTCGCGAACCGATTGTTTGTAAAAATGTTCCGCGTTTAGTTCCTAACTGGACTGCGCCTATTTGCATTGGCCGTCATGCTTTTGGAGATCAATACCGTGCAACGGATTTTGTTACAAAAGGCAAAGGCAAATTAACGATTAAGTTTGAAGGAGAAAACGGACAAATTATTGAACACGAAGTCTTCAATTTTAAGGGCGATGGCGTTGCTTTGGCTATGTACAATACCGATGAAAGCATTTATGGTTTTGCAAGAAGTTGTTTTAATACTGCATTGCAGAAAAAATGGCCTTTATATCTTTCTACAAAAAATACTATTCTTAAGAAATATGATGGCAGGTTCAAAGATATTTTTGAAGAGGTGTATCAAAAAGAATTTAAAGCTTTATACAATGCAGCAGGCATTACTTACGAACATCGTTTAATTGATGATATGGTGGCATCTGCATTAAAATGGAATGGTAATTTTGTGTGGGCTTGTAAAAATTATGATGGTGATGTACAAAGCGATACTGTTGCACAAGGCTTTGGCAGCTTGGGTTTAATGACTTCAACTTTAGTTACCCCTGACGGTAAAATAATGGAAGCTGAAGCTGCTCACGGAACAGTAACTCGTCATTATCGTGAACATCAAAAGGGAAGGCCAACATCAACCAACCCGATTGCATCTATTTTTGCATGGACAAGAGGCTTGGAATTCCGAGGTAAATTGGATGGTAACCAAGAGTTGGTTAATTTTTGCCAAACATTAGAAAAGGTTTGTGTAGAAGTAGTTGAAAGCGGTAAAATGACAAAAGACCTTGCTGTTTGTATTTACGGTAATAAAGTAAATCATGGCGAACATTATTTGTATACCGAGGAGTTTTTGGATGAATTGGATAAAGCACTAAATGCAAAACTGAGCTAAATAACTTTGTTGAATTATTTAGAAAAGTCCTGCCATTTGGCAGGACTTTTTTTGTATTAAGCTTTTCCTTTTTCCATCATCTTTTTACATTCTGCTCCGCATTTATGCCCTTTTTCGCCATGGGCATAAACATGTTTGCCATCTTTACAGGCAGCGGTGCATTTATGCTCTTTCATGGTAGTTTCTTTTTTTTGCTCTTTCTTATCCTGAGCAATAACAGAAGATGTTGCAAAAAATGCAGTTATTAACAATACTGCGGCAATTGTTTTTAAATGTTTCATGGTTTTGATTTTTTGTTTGAGACGGGTAAACCATCAAAACCTTACAGCTTGTAAAAAAATTATTTTATCGCTTCGCCAATTACTTTTCCAATGCTTCCGCTTGGCATTTGAATATGTAATAAAGCTGCTATGGTTGCAGCAATATCCGTCATATAGGTTTCTTTGGTTAAGTTGCCTTGTTTAATGCCAAAACCGTAAAACAATAATGGGATATGCGAATCGTATGGGTTCCAAACACCATGGCTCATGCCTGTTTTACCTGCATCCATCACACCGGTTTTTACAATTATCTGTAAATCACCACTGCGTTGCGGGTTATAACCATTTATAACCATTTCTTTTATTTTGGAAGGAATAGCAGCTTCTGCTGCATGTTTTTTATCAACCACATTTAAAACAATATCTTTTTTAAGTAAATAATTACTGATGGTTTGTAAAACATTTTTAGCATCTAATTTTAATGAATCAAGCAGCGGGTGATTTATATACACATCGTGTTCTGCAACTGCTGCAATTAAATTGCTTTGCCCAAACTGTTGTTTTGCAAATTCGTTTAAATCTTTTTTAATCTCACCATCATCCCAACGGCCGCCGGGTAAATTATGTTTTTGTAAAAATTCAGGAACATGGGCACCTGCATGATCTGCAGTTAGGAAAACCGTATACTGATTTTTACCCACTGTTTTATCTAAATAATCAAAAAAGTTTCCAAGTGTTTCATCCAGTCGAACATAAGTATCAAGTAATTCCCAAGAATTAGGACCGAAAGCGTGGCCAACATAATCGGTAGAAGAAAAACTAACTGCTAAAAAATCCGTAACAGTATTCTTACCTAATTGTTCTGCAGATACGGCTTGTTTTGCCAGTTCTGCAACAATTGTATTGCCATAAGGTGTAGATGCAATTTTGCTGTAGTCTTTTCCTTTAAATGCAGATAAATCATACGGAAAGGTTAAGGCCTCTTTTCCGAATGGTTTAGATTCGTAAGCGTTATCATCCGCATCGCAATATTTTTCGTACACAGATTTTGGCAAACTGATGTTCCAGTTTAAACCGTATAAAGAATCGATTATTTTTTTCTGATTGAATTGAGATACCCATCCGGTAAGGTTTTGCATATAGTAAGTACTGGTAATAAAGTTTCCGGATTTAGCATCGTACCAATATGCGGCGTTAGCTGCATGCCCGGCAGGAATAATTGCACCGCGATCTTTCAATGAAATACCGATGACCTTACTTTTAAAATTATTGCTTAACCTTAATTCATCGGTAATGGTGGTAACAAACACGTTGTTAGGGCTCATTTGCCCTTCGGAAACACTGCTGCTACCAACGGTTTGCACAGTTTTATCTTCAACGCAGTATACCATTCTTTGTAAATTATTATCGAACCAGTTGTTACCGGTTATACCGTGAATGGCAGGTACGCTTCCTGTGTACACGCAGGTATGGCCGCAGGCTGTAACCGTTGGCAGATAAGGCACAAAAGTGTTTTCGCAACTGAAACCTTCGTTTAATAATCGTTTAAAACCGCCTGTTGACTTGTATAAATCGTTAAAACGATATAAATAATCCCAACGCATTTGGTCAATTACAATACCAACTACCAGTTTGGGTTTAGCATTTGTTTTAGTTGTTTGTGCAAAAGCACCGATAACAATGAATGCAGATAATAAGAGGAAAATGATTTTTTTCATTCGAAAGAATATTTTAACAAATGTAATGTTTGATAAACAGTTAAGAAAGAAACTTATCAGAACATAACAGGTTAATAATTTAGCTTGTTGCTTCGTGGTGTATGCCGTAAATTTGCGGCGGTTTTGAGAGGAGGCAGGCGTGAGGAGTGAAATGTGAAATGAAGAAACCAACTCTTTGTGCCTATGTGCCTTTGCCACTTGTAGCCTTTTGTTTCAACAGTACAAGTGTGCGACGCAACAGGCGATGCCATCAAAACCAAAGTTGGGTACAAAATTGTAAATCTGAAATCATAAATCGTATATAGTTATGGCTGATATTTTTGAAAGGTTAGTGAAGAACTACGGACCTATTGGTCAACACAGAGAAAGAGCTCACGGATATTTTGCATTCCCTAAACTGGAAGGTGAAATTAACAACAGGATGAAATTTCGTGGAAAAGACATGATTGTATGGAGTTTGAATAATTATTTAGGATTGGCTAACCATCCTGAAATTAGAAAAGTAGACGCGGAAGGTGCTGCGAAATTTGGCTTGGCATTACCTATGGGTGCCAGGATGATGAGCGGAAACAGCGTATACCACGAACAATTAGAAAGAGAGCTGGCAGAATTTGAACATAAAGAAGATGCGATTCTTTTTAACTACGGATACCAGGGAATTATGAGTGCGATTGATGCCATCTGCGGCAGGCATGATGTGGTGGTTTATGATGCAGAAAGCCATGCCTGTATTATTGATGGTTTGCGTTTGCACCCCGGCCACAGATATGTTTTTAAACATAATGATGTTGAGGATTGTGATAAACAATTAGAACGTGCCGCTGCATTAATTGACAAACAAAAAAGTGGCGGTATTTTAGTAATTACCGAAGGTGTGTTTGGAATGGCAGGCGACCAGGGAAAACTGAAAGAAATTATTGAGCTGAAAAAGAAATACGAATTTAGATTATTGGTAGATGATGCTCATGGTTTTGGAACATTAGGGCAAACAGGCTCCGGCGCAGGCGAAGAACAAGGCTGCCAGGATGGAATAGATTTATATTTTTCCACTTTTGCTAAATCAATGGCAAGCATTGGCGCATTTATGGCCGGGCCAAAAATTATTATTGATTATATCCGCTATAATGTTCGTTCACAAATTTTTGCCAAAAGTTTACCGATGCCTTTTGTAATTGGTAATTTAAAACGTTTGGATATGTTACGCAGCATGCCCGAACTGAAAGCTAAATTGTGGGAGAACGCTATTAAACTTCAAACAGGATTAAAAGAAAGAGGTTTTGATATTGGCACCACCAACTCAGTTGTTACGCCGGTATACATGAAAGGCGGTGTAGAAGAAGCAACGGCAATGGTAATGGACTTGCGAGAAAATTATGCCGTGTTTGCTTCTATTGTGGTATATCCGGTAATTCCGAAAGGGCATATTATCTATCGTTTAATTCCGTCTGCAATTCATACAAACGAGGATATTGAAATAACTTTAAAAGCATTTGAAGCAACCAAGAAAAAGTTAGATGCCGGGGCTTATAAAGTGGAAGTAATTCCTGATATGGCGGATGCTCATACTAATTAATTAATAATTGATGAAATAATATAAAAATCCCTTTCAAATTTTGAAAGGGATTTTTATTTAATTAAACTATGATAGTTTTTGGTACCGGCATTTGTATTGCATAGCATCATCGTTGCGTCGCACACTTGTACTGGAGAACAACAGGCAATAGGTATAAGGCAAGGAGTTCTAAAGCGAATAGTTACTTTATCTACTATCCGTATTCTACTTCAAATATTTATTAAACCACGCAATATATCTTTCAAATCTGTCTTTCAAATAACTTGGCACTGTAATACCATGAAACTGATTCGGATAAATAATTAATTCAGTTGGAATACCCAATGAACGCAATGCCTGGTACATTTGTTCACTACCCACTGCCGGAACATTAAAATCACTTTCTCCAACCATAAATTGTGTTGGTGTCTTTATTTTATCAGCTTTTAAAAAAGGGTAGGAGAGCTTCAAATACTTGTCAATATTTTTCCAGGGAGCACCTACTTCATAATCGTATTGTAAAATGTACTGGTCAACACCGTAAAAAGAAGAGATCATAGAAACACCGGCACCACTACTGGCTGCTTTAAAACGGGTATCGCTTGCAATGCTGTAATTGGTAAGCATTCCACCGTAACTCCAACCGAAAATCCCTAACTTGCTGCTATCTGTAATTCCTTTTTTTACCACTTCATCTGCGGCACCTAAAATGTCCAATACCTCTTTATTACCCCAATCTGCAAAAATGGTTTTACAATAATTCAAGCCTCTTCCGTTACTGCCTCTGTAATTTACGCCAACAACGTTATAACCTGCGGCAGCAAGCATTTGACGGGTCATATCAAAACCATAATCATCCTGCCCAACAGGCCCGCCATGAATATAAAAAAGGGTAGGTAATTTTTGTGTAGATGGAATCCCGTTCGGTCGTAATAAAATGTTCCCAACTTTATTTCCGTCTTTGCTGATGGAGTTAAAACCTTCTACTGATGCCAATTGCAAAGGCGCAATAAAACTATCCTGATGTGTGGTTAACCTCCGGGTAATTCCGTTTTCCAATGCATACAATTCGTTCGGTAATTGCGATTCGCTCATCATCACCAACCAATTATTTACAGAGTGTGATTGAATATTATTGAATGCTTTGTTACCGCCTGCCAGTTTTGATATCTTAGAAGTTTTTAAATCAACCTGGGCAACATATTTGGTTCTGTCATCTGTTACAATAAACGCTATTGTATTTCCGTCTTTACTGAATTTGATATTATTTACCGGACGGTTTAAAGATTGGGTTAATAATTTAGAGTCTCCACCTGCAACCGAAGCAATTGCCAGTATGGGCTGATCGTACATAATATAATTATCCGGTGTGGTAGATTGCAAATATGCGATCGATTTCCCATCGGGGCTCCAAATCGGATTATTGTCATACCCTGTCCACTTGGTTATTTGTTTGGCAACAGCGCCGCGTTTTGCATCTATCACAAAAATATCTTGATTCTCATTTTTATCCGGGTCTTCTGTCCTGTTACTTACAAATGCAATTTGAGTTCCGTCGGGCGACCATACAGGGTTAGTCTCGTCGTATTTTCCGGTGGTTAATGTGTCTAATTTTTTTGTGCTGATATCAAACAAATATAAATGGATAGGTTCCCGTTTGGTTAAATATCCTTCAATATCTTTTTTAAATTGATAGCGATCAATATAAATAGGTTTTGGCGTTTTTGGCTTGGTTGTGTCGCTTTGTGTTTTTAATGCAACAAGTATCTTTTTCCCATCCGGAGCCCATGCATATTCATTTAATTCATTTTTAAAATTGGTGAGTACTTTAGCTTCACCGCCTAAACGATTCATCAGCCAAATCTGGCTGCCTGTTGTTCCTTGCCTTGATGAAACGAAAGAAATATATTTTCCGTCGGGACTCCATTTGGCTTGCGATTCGCCGTCGGTGCTACTTGTTAATTGAATATTATCTTTTCCATCCCAACTAATCATCCAAATATCTGCATTGCGTTTATTGAGCGAAGAATCAATAGATGATAATGTATATGAAACCCATTTGCCATCCGGAGAAACCTGCGGATCTGAAATAGTTTGTAAACGATATACATCAGACGGTTGTAATTTTCTTTTACTCTGTTGTGCAAAACTGATTAGTGTAGTTAACAAGAAAATAATAAAGACTGTTTGTTTCATGTGCAGTAATAGTTATGGAATTATATGAAGATAATATAATGCTTTTGTAAAAGCAATTAGTAATATGTACAAAAAAACAAGCCTGTCATTTTCATAACAGGCTCAATAATTTTTTCGGAAAAAATTTAGACTATAGTTTGGCAATTAATTCTTTTGCCATTCTAACATAATCCTCATTTTTTGCTTCAGTTGCAAGGCTGATGCATTTTTCCGCATCGGCTTTTGCATCAACTTTATTGCCTAATTCTTTTTCAACTTTTGCTTTCAATAAAAATAGCCAAAAAGCTTTTGGATTGGAAGCAGAAGCTTTACTTGCATTGGTTAAAGCTTTAGTATAATCTTTATCTAATTCAAAATAAAAATTGGCTGCAGCCTGATAAACATTTGTAGAAACATTATCGCCACTCAATGCTTTTTCAACTGATGCTCTAATGCGGTCTTTCACGTTTGTGGTAATAGGAATTATAACAGCAGTAGTACCCCACATCAAATGCAATTCGCAGCTTTCAGCTTTAATATTTGCAAATTGAAATGTAAAAGTTTCTACACTTTCTTTCATTTTATCTGCAGCAATGGTAATTCTGAAAACGTCATCAGCTTCAACATATTCTGTTCCCCATTTGGTAGCATCTTTATTAATAATGATGGTCCATTCTGTTTTTCCGGGAATAGTATAAATAGCGTAACTGCCCGTATCTAAAGATTTTCCGCCAATAGCAATGGCATCGGTAACTTTTAATTTGGTAACGGCATTTGCACCGGTACGCCAAACTTTTCCCAATGGTGCTAACTCACTGTTTTCTTTAAATAATTGCCTGCCTTTAATAGAAGGGCGTGAATAGGTAAGCTCTAATCTTCCCAATCCAAAGTCTTGGATAATAGTTTGTGTTGGGCTGGGAGCAGGCATTTTAATTTGAGCCTGGATACTCATTGAAAATGCTATAGCAGCAATCAATAATAACTTTTTCATATAATGACTTGTTTTTTGGTGATACAAACCTAATATAACATTTGGGCATTGCAAATGTTTTTGACAGGAGGCAATTATAGTTGAATATTTATTTTTTTATTTCTCTGTTTTTTATTGCCGGTGTTCCATTTCGGCCCTTCCAGAATAGCTTTTGCTAATTGGCTATTGATGTTTTTATCAGACGATTGAAGGATATGCACTTTTGTAACTGTGCCATCGGCATCAATACTTATTTTAAATGCAATATTTTCTGAAAGATGTGAGCCATTCTTTATTTTATTTTTTAAATACTGTTTAAAATTTCCCCATCCGCTTTGCGGCATTATTTCGGGCAGGCGTTTGTTTTCGGTTGCAGCTTTATTTTTTGTATCTTCTTCCTTAACGGAAACAACAGAACCTGTTATGCTGTTTTTCTTTTGTGTGCCGTAACCAATCACAACAACTTCATCTAAAGATTGAGGAGATTCTTTTAATTCAATCTGGTTGAGTTTATTATTGGAGAGTTTAACATTGGATGTATTAAAACCAATAGCAGAAACAGTAGAACTTAAAATTGAATCAGGCGTATTGATTGAAAAATAGCCGGCACTATCGGTAGCTACTGCTTTATTTTTATTATAAGCAATGGTAGCATAACTTACCGGACTTCCGACTTTGGTAATCACCCTGCCTTTAATGGTTTTGTCATCTGTTGTAATTACTACAACACCATTTGCAGCTTTTGACCCGTACAAAGAAATAGCTTTTGTATCTTTTAAAACCTCCGCTTTTTTAATAGATGAAGGCTTTAAAGTAGAAGGCATACTATCAAATGCAATACCATCAACTATATAAATTGGTTTATCTATGGCATTGGTGCTTTTTGTTCCACGTATTTTTAAAGGATTATTTCCTGAAACTGATACACCTGCAACTCTTCCTTGTAAAGCTTGATCTAAACTAACAACAGGAGCGGCTGCTAATGCTTTTGCAGTAGCATTTGTAGGGTCTTGTATCAATTCTTTTTTTGAACTCGCAACAATATCCTGCATCGGTTGAACTGAATCTTTTATTTCTTCCGGAAAAAATTCAGTTGTAGCCGTATTTGTTTCATTGTTGCCTTTAATAATTAGGACCTTATTATTTTTTGATTTCTTCTTAGAATAATTAGAAGCAACGATCGGTTTATTGTTGATAGAATCTGATTGATGGGGAAGAACGATACTATCGCTTCGTGTACCTGTTGATGTTGGAGTTGTTTTTGCAACGGGAATATTTTCATTGCCTTTTTTATTCAGCATCCAAACAATTGAACTTACTAAAGTGATTGCTGCAACAGAAGCTGCTACACTCCATTTCCATTTCTTTGAAGCGTTAATCGGAATAATTTTTATATCTTCTTTTTTGCCAATGACAGCCTGCTCTATTTCCTCTAAATGTTTGTGCGATTGTTGTGCAGATGCATTACGATAACCTTCAATTGCATCTGCCAAAAATGGGTCTTGCAATGCAGCTTTCTCCATCCGATGCATATCGGCGGCACTCATTTTGCCCTGCAAATATTGTTCAATATCTGTTATGCCGTAATGAATATGGTTTTGTTCACTCTGCATTTTCTTCCATACAATTTTTTAAATTTCTTCTTCCGTTTTGAATCAAACTTCTTACTTTATTCCAATCCAATCCGGTGGAATCGGTTATCTCATTGTAACATTTATTCTCCAGATAAAACAGCTTAATCACTTTGTGTTGCTCTGTGTTTAAATTTTTCATACAGTTTTCCAAACGCTTTAATTCATTTTCTTTTTCAAGTACATCGTCAAGATGCGAAAAATCTTCCGTTTGCATATATTCTGCCTGAAATTCTACTGTTACCGATTTTTTATTTTTCCGCAATTGCATTAAGCAATGGTTTTTGGTAACTACATATAACCAACCTTTAAAATTATCAACGGAATGTGTTTGCAGTTTTGTTACCAGTTCCTGATAAATATTGATGGTTGCATCTTTTGCTGCTTCCGCATCTTTCAAATATTTCATACAAGTAGCATACACCAAATCGCTATAACGTAAATAAACCGTTGCCAAAAAATGTTGATCTCCCGAAGATTGGTAGGCTTTTAATAATTCGTCGTCTGTTGCAATAGATGATATGTGTTTAACAGGAATCACATAATGAAGATAATTTTTTTTTGAATGTATTATGTAATCTAAAAAAAGTATGCATCTCTTTTAAAACTACAGTTATGAAATATGCATTTATGCTTTTTATGCCACTACTTTTTGTTTTGGCATTTGTAATTCCTGACAGAACTATTCATGGAAAAATTACAGATGAAAAAGGTAAACCAATTGCCGGCGCCAGTGTCATAATTAAAGGGCTAAAAATTGGTGTAACAACAGACACTGCTGGAAATTACATGCTTAAAGTTCCGGATGGGAAAGTTACACTGGTGGCGAGTTATATTGGTTACGAACAAAAAGAGATGGTCATTAAAAACGGTAATGTTGCAGATATTGCTCTTAAGCCCTCTACTTTAAGTTTGAATGAAGTGGTTGTAATAGGTTACGGTACACAAAAGAGAAAAAGTATTACAGGCTCTGTTGCATCAGTGAATTCAAATTATATACCGGCTCCTAACAATTATGCTTTGGCAGGAAGAGTAGCAGGAGTACAGCTTACATCCGGATCTCAAAATATAAGAATACGTGGTGCCGCTTCTAAGACAAAATATATAAGCCCGCAAACAGTAAAGGAAGAAAATATATTGGATGAAAGCTGGCGTTACAATGGCAACTTTAATAGAGAAAATTATGAAGGTATTACCGAAAATCAATTTTTAAGAGTAACTGATAAC
>Ga0306923_10004467_pt1 | contig 13413 bp, 8 predicted proteins | sample sta12Can44000108_FD_203841 | JGI IMG/M metagenome (GOLD analysis project Ga0306923, IMG submission 203841) | Lab enrichment of tropical soil microbial communities from Luquillo Experimental Forest, Puerto Rico - statanox.12C.anox.44.000.108 (v2)... | ecosystem: Environmental > Terrestrial > Soil... | reverse complement strand
GAGCCGCTGGCGAGTTTGCCAGAGAAGGTAACCCGACCCTCGCGCAGAGTGCTGGAAGAGTGCATGGAAGAGTTGCGGTAGTCATCATCGGCAGTAACGCACCCGAGATTCCAAGGCCCACAGGATACAGCGACTGTGCCCTTGCTATAGCGGTGCAATTACGACTAGCTTGGGATCCCGGCTTAGTCTAGCTACTGACCACAGCCTCAGAACCCCATGATATTGTAGCCGCAATCGACGTAGATAGTCTCGCCGGTGATGCCGCTGCCACCGTCGCTGGCCAAGAAGACTGCCGTCGCCGCAACTTCGTTCACATCGATATTGCGCTGCAGGGGCGCCCTTTCGGCCTGGGTTTTCATCATTTCGCCGAGGCTGCCGATACCGCGCGCTGCCAGGGTCTTGATCGGACCGGCGGAGATGGCGTTGACGCGAATCTTGTGCTTGCCGAGGTCGTAGGCGAGGTAGCGGACGCAGGCTTCGAGCGCGGCCTTGGCAACGCCCATTACGTTGTACTTGGGGACAACTTTCTCCGCGCCGTAGTAAGTCATCGTCAGGATGCTGCCGCCTTCGGTCATCAGCGGAGCAGCGGCGCGCGCCAGTGCCACCAGCGAATAAGCGCTGGTATCGAGCGCGATGCGGAAGGCCTCACGGCCGGTCTGGACGAACTCGTTCTGCAGGGCCTCGGCCGGAGCGTAAGCGATGCTATGTACCAGGGCATCGATCTTGCCGTATTTCGCTTTCAAGTCCTCGAAGAGCTCGGCGATTTCGTCGTCGCTGGAGACGTCGCACTGGAAGGCCTGGGCGTCAGGCAAGGCGGTGATGAGGTCGTCGGCCTCCTGCTTCAGGCGCTCGTTCTGGTAAGTAACCGCCAGTCGTGCACCAGCCTGCTGCATGCGTTGTGCGATGGCCCAGGCAATGCTGCGCTTATTGGCCACGCCAAACACCACCACCGTGCTTCCTTCCAAGCTGATCGCCATTTGCGTGTCGTCCTCCTCTGGAGCGTCAGAAGCCTACAGGGTCGATTTTCGAGGATATCAGTCGAGCGGCGGCGGTGTCTCGCCGCAGGCTAGTCGTAGTCGAGCGTGGGAAAACCATTCAATTCTCTCGCTAGCTATCCTACCCAGGCAACGGCCGCTTGGGTGGGAAACCCGCGTCTTGGGTGGAACTTGTGTTCTCCGTGTCGTCCGCCACAGCAGACGATAAGGGCGGTGCGCCCTGATCCAGGGGAATATCATTCGCAGGTTAGCGCTGAACCCCGCGGCGCGAACCTGGCGCACCAGCCTGCAGGCGAACGTCGGGCACCCCGTCGTGGCAGCCCACACAAGCAAAATCGGCTTGTGTGGGACAGCCGGCCGGAATATACTCCCCGCATCTACAGGGCCCCACTTCGGCGGAGGCACTATGGCGACAATCCGTGATCTCCTGATCAACCGAACGATCCACTATATCCAACCGGACCAGACGGTGTTCGAGGCCGCCAGGTACATGGTCGACTGCAAGGTCGGCGCCGTGCCAGTGCTGGATGGAACGACGCTGGTTGGAATATTTTCCGAACGCGACATCATGAGCAAGGTGGTCACCAAGGGCCGCGATCCGCTGACCACGCGGATCTCGGAGGTGATGAGCACGGAGCTTAGAACGCTCGCACCGGGCTCCACTTGCGAGGACGCCATGGTGATGATGCAGACACACGGCGTGCGGCACCTGCCGGTGTGCGATGGCAAGATGCTGGTGGGCTTTCTGTCGCTGCGCGACCTGCTGCGGCAGACGCTGGATGAGAAGTGCGGCGAAGCTGACATGATGCGCGCCTATATCCAGACCTCAGTGAGCTAAGCAAGGCCGGCGACATTGAAAGTGTCGTCGCTCCTTTTTTCAGGGCTAAAACCCATGTTCGTAGGGCGGCCTTTACGCTGGCCCTCGACTTCGCTCAGAGCCGGCTCTAAAGGCCAGCTCTTTCAGCTTCCCCTCGATTAGAGAGCATGATTACTTGGCTCCCCCGGGCATCCCAGCGGTGCTAAACTCAGTGTCGTCCTATGCGCATCCCGGCGGTGGTCGATCAGCTGCGGAAGATTGCGGGGCGCGACGCTGTACTGGACCGTCCCGAGGACCTGATGCTGTACGAATACGACGCAGGGGTGCGCAAATGCACTCCCGTCGCTGTGGTGTTTCCGCAAACCACCGCTCACGTTTCAGAGATTCTGCGACTAGCCAGTTTGTCCGGGTTCCCGGTGGTGGCGCGCGGGGCCGGCACTGGACTGAGCGGGGGAGCCATCTCGCCGGAAGGCGGGGTGACCTTGGCCTTCGCACGCATGAACCGCATCCTCGAAGTGGATGCAGAAAACATGCGCGCGGTGGTGCAGCCGGGCGTGGTCAACCAGACGCTGTCTGACAATGTGTCACATCTTGGGCTGTACTTCGCGCCCGATCCTTCCAGCCAGAAGGCCTGCACCATCGGCGGCAATGTGGCGGAAAACTCCGGAGGTCCGCACACCCTGATGTATGGCGTCACGGTGAATCACGTCACGGGACTGACGGCGGTACTGCCGCACGGTGAGGTGGTGCATTTCGGCGGGAAAGCCGCCGAGTGTAGCGGCTACGACCTGACAGGATTTTTTGTCGGTTCGGAAGGGACCTTGGGCATCGTTACCGAGATCATGGTGAAGCTCCTGCGGCGCCCGGAGCGTGTGGCCACACTGCTGGGGATCTTCGAGACCATCGACGACGGAGCGCGCACGGTGGCGGCGATAACGGCCGCGGGCATAACTCCGGCGGCGCTGGAAATGCTCGACGGCTGGACGCTGCGCGCGGTAGAGGCCGCGTGCCACGCGGGCTATCCGCTGGACGCGGGCGCGGTGCTGCTGATCGAGCTGGAGGGCCTGGCTGAGCTGGTCGAAGAACAGGCTGCGGCGGTCCGAGAAGTTTGCGTGCAGCAGAAGGCGCGCGAAGTGCGGCGCGCAAAAGACGAGACGGAACGGGCGCTGTTGTGGAAGGGCCGTAAGAACGCATTTGCGGCGCTGGGCCGGCTGGCGCCATCGTACTATTCGCAGGATGGCGTGGTGCCGCGCACGCGGATTCCCGCGGTGCTGCATTTCATCGGAGGCGTAGCCGAAAAGTATGGGCTGTGCATCGGCAACATTTTCCATGCGGGTGACGGCAATCTGCACCCGCTGATCCTGTTCGATCCGCGCGACCCTGCACAGTTGAAACTCGTGGAGGCGGCCGGCGCCGAAATCCTGGAGCGTTGCGTGTCGATGGGTGGGTCGATCACCGGCGAACACGGGGTGGGTCTGGAAAAGCGGAACCTGATGCCGCTGCTGTTTACCGAGGAAGACCTCGACGTGATGCTGAGCCTCCACAACGCGTTCAACGCCGAGGGCGTGCTGAATCCGGGAAAGCTGTTTCCCACCACGCGCATGTGCGCGGAGACGCGCGGACGAACCACGAATCCGGTGCTGGCTGCGGAGGGCATGTGAGCACGACCGGAGTGTCGATTGATGTGGCGCGCCAGCTGCGCGCGATCTGCGGAGAGGCGCACGTAGTCGACGATCCCGAACAACTGAAGTCTTCCTGGGTCTTCTTCTCTCCCTATCCTACCGTCGGTGTGTGGCCAGGCTCGGCGGAAGAGGTAGCTGCAGTGATAAAGCTGGCGAATCAGGATGGCTTGCCGATCGTGCCCTCCGCCGGGAGTGTTCCACAGATTCTCGGTCACGATAAGCAGCCCTGTATGGTGATGTCCACCACGAGGCTCACAGAAGTCGAGCACTACGATCACGCCGACCTGACCGTAGGAGTTGGTGCGGGGACCACCGTCGCGCAGTTAAACGCCATGGTCTCTGCCGACCGATTGATGTTCGCGGGTGATCCTCCGGCGCCCGGGCGTTGCACCATCGGCGGACTTCTGGCGACCGCTGCCCAAGGCCCACTGCGACACGGGTATGGAGCGGTGCGTGACTACTGCATCGGGATTCGGTTCGTCACTGGAGATGGGCGACGTGCTAAGGGCGGTGGCAGGGTCGTTAAGAATGTTGCGGGATACGACTTGATGAAGCTCCTGATCGGTAGCTATGGCACGCTGGCCGTCATCACTTCCGCCAGCTTCAAGCTGTTTCCTGCGCCGGGGCAGACGCGGACGTTTCTCGCCGAATTCAGGTCCGCAGGCGAAGCTTTGCGGTTCCGTGATTCTGTAATCCGATCGCCGCTGTCGCCTATGTGTCTGGAGTTGGTGTCACCCGGGGCAAGGAAGCTGATGCGACCAGAGATGACTGACGACGCGTGGGTCATCTGCATACGCGCAGCGGGCAGCGATGCTGTACTGGCGCGCTATCGCAGGGAGCTGGGATCGGCGGTCACGCGTGAGCTGGAAGGCGAAATCGAGAGTGGAATGTGGCGCGCGATCGAGAATTTTCCCCTCTGCCCCGAAGAGGGACGCATCAACGAACCGTTTCCGCCGGTACGCATACAGATCAACGTGCTGCCGCGGGATGTGTTTCGGGTGATCGAATCCCTCGAACGAGCAACATGGGGCGACGCGATTGGCGTCGCTTTCGTTGGCCGAGTGGGCGTAGGCCACGTTCTGGCAACTGCCTGGCCGATCAACTCGGAGGTCCCGTGGCCCCCCGGGGTGATGGTTGAGGAGTTGAAAAAGGGCGTCGGGGATGGCGCCAGCGTGAAATTCGAACATGCCAGCAATCCATGGCCAATCCAGCCGCCGAGCCTAGCCAGCATGCGCGCGGTAAAGCAGGCACTCGATCCCAGGAACATTTTGCGCGGAAGGGAGATCTTTTGAGCACCGCGCCGATTGTGACCGAGATGCGCCACTCGAACTTCTCACCGCACGAGAAGCCGTCCTGGGATCTGTACTCGCGATGCGTGCACTGCGGCTTGTGCCTCGATCAGTGTCCGACCTACCGCGCGCTGGGTACGGAGATGGATTCGCCGCGCGGCCGGATCTACCAGATCGTGCAGGTGGATGAAGGCCGGCTGACGCTGAGCGATTCGTTTGTCACCCACATTGATCGCTGCCTGGGCTGCCTGAACTGCCAGACCGCGTGTCCATCAGGAGTGGCGTACGGCAGCCTGTTGGAGCAGGCGCGAGCGCAGATCGCAGAGAACTACCAACGGCCGTGGCTGGCGACCTGGCTTCGCAAGCATTTCTACGCGGATATTCTGCCGTCATTCCGTCGCCTTGAATACCACGCGCGGTCCCTGCGCTTTTACCAGAGATCGGGATTGCAGTCGTTGGCCCGCGCGACTGGAATTCTCAAGCTATTGGGGATAGCGGAACTGGATGCTCTCTCTCCGCGAATCGAGAGCGAATTTTCGTTTGCGGATCTCGGCCGCGTATTTCCGGCGGAAGGAGTGCAACGCGGGAGAGTGGCCCTACTGATCGGATGTGTGGCCAGCGTGGCGTTTGCCGAACTGAACCGCGCGACCATTCGCGTGCTGACCAGGAATGGAATCGAGGTGCACGTCCCGGAGAAGCAGGCTTGCTGCGGCGCGTTGCAGTTGCACGCGGGGTGTCTCGATTTCGCGCGCGAGCAGGCGCGGCGCAACATTGACGCCATGCTCAGTCCCGAGTTCGACGCGATTGTGACCAACGCCGCTGGGTGTGGCTCTACCCTGAAGGAATACGCCGGACTGCTGCAGGACGACGCAGCTTACGGGGAAAAGGCGCAGCAATTTACCGCGAAGGCCCGCGACATCAACGAATACCTTGCGGAAGTGGGACTGGTGGAACCCAAGCGCAGCTTGCACACACGCGTTACGTATCAGGACCCATGTCACCTGGCTCATGCGCAGGGCATACGCAGTGCACCGCGCCAGTTGTTACGGCACATCGGGGCGGAACTGGTCGAGTCGCCGCGATCTGATTCGTGCTGCGGCAGCGCCGGAGTATACAACGTGGTGCAAAATGAAATCTCGATGAAGGTGCTGGACGAGAAGATGGAGTTTATTGCGAGCGTCGAGCCGCAGATCATTGCCACTGCCAACGTAGGCTGCATGCTGCAGTTTCGCGTGGGCGTCGAACGCAACAAAATGTCAGCACATGTGATGCACGTGGTCGAGCTACTTGACCAGGCCTACTGAGCGCGGGTCCCTCATCATTTCGCCTTCAGGCTCAATGTTGACAAAACCTGTGACCCAACGCGGGCTTCCTGGGAGCGCGCGGACAGCGAGCTGTTCATCGTTGCCAGCAGCAAGGTTTCGCCGTCGGTTAGAAATTCCACTTGCCAGTATTCACCTTCCCCATCGCGAAACCGCGTAAGCGCCCGCCCACGGCCGATTTTCTCGACATTGGGACGTCCCTTGACGGGAGCCGTGCGAAGAAAGCTCTCCAGGTACTCGCGGGCGTCGAGCCTGCCGCTGCCGTCGGTCCGATGAAATGCCGTGACGATCACCGAGGTCTCTCCCGAGGGGCTTTCGACTTCCAGGTCGTCGTTGGTTTGCCGCAGCGTCCAAAATGAAGGAATGCCGACAGTCACATTGCCCCTGGGGGTGAGATAGCTCCCTCCGGGGAAGCTCGGCGCCTGCTTTTTCGCCAGCCGGGAGCGCGACGACTTTCCGCCGACTCCCAAGGCGAAGGCTGATCCCGTGCCCGCACGATTCGGAACAGCCGTCTTGCGTTTGGTTGCGGTTGGTTGGGATTTAACGGTAAGAGAGGACTTCCGTTTTTTCGCGGTGGAAGGCACGTCAGCACCTGTGGTCGTCGGCCACTAGTGTAGCCTGAGGCGGCATCGGCGAGGAAGTTTGGCCTTGCCGAACCAACTCCTGGCGGGTGCCGATGCTCGCCTGGCCAGGAGGACGGGGCCACGGATTTGCTTATCGGCAGCCCGGCAACCAGTCTTACTGCGCAGCGATGGCTTCGCGCAGGAGCGTGGATAGCTCCTCTGGATTCTCGATCGGCGGGCGGCAGGAAAAGTTGGTGCATACAACGGCCACCGGCCTCTTCTCTTGCACGGCCGGGAGATTCGGAATCGTCTCGGCCAGCGCGGGGGGCAGGTTCTGCGCCACGGCCTCGCTGTCGGTCAAGTGCACGACCGATAAGTTGACCACGAACCGGGCCGAGGCGGCTTTCAGCAGCGCCTCGGCCCGGTCGTCCTCGCCCACGACTACCACCTGGGTGTGCGGGCGCGAGAACCAGGCCGCTGCTATGCCGTAGGTGCCAGCGTAAATTCCGAACTGCTCGGCAACACCGGCAAAGACCTCAAGCGTGTCCTCAGCCTTTTCGCGATACCTGGCTTCGTTGGTGTAGGCGTGCAGCCGCAGCAGCGCAATTGCCGCGCAGGGATTGCCGGCGGGCGTGGGCGCATCCTGAAATGGCTTGCGGCGCGCTGACAGTGCTCCCAGCTGCAATTTCTCTTCGAGCGATGGTTCGGTATCGAAGAAGCCGCCGGATGTCGGGTCGGCGAAGCGATAAATCATTTCGTCGGAGATCTGCTGCGCAAAGCGAAAGTAGCTAATGTCGCCAGTGATTTCGTAGGCGTCGAGACAGGCGATTGCGGTGTAGGCGTAATCGTCGAGCAGGCCGCGCACGAAGCGTTTCCCGGCATTTGGGTCGCTGTAGGCGATCACGTGCGACAAGCCGCTCTCGTTGTTCCACGCCTCCGCCAGAATGCGATCGAGCGAGCGCAGGGCAAACTGGCGGGCATCCGGGCGGTAGATCACACGCGCGTAATGCAGGTACGCCGAAACGCACAGCGCGTTCCAGTTCGTGTAAAGGGTCTTATCGATGTACGGAGTCGGCCGCTGCAGCCGCGCCGCGTTCAGCTTGGCGCGAGCGATGGCGAGCAAGTCGAGAACGTCAGTAACGTCACGTCCCATCTGGCCGGCAATTTCTTCGGACAGCATGCGCACCCAGAGCACGTTCTTCGCCGGGTTATGGTGCATCTCGCCAGCTTCGTTAATGTCGTAATGCAGCGAAACCGCCTGGAACTCATCAGGGCTGAGAACTGCTCTGGCTTCGTCAACCGTCCAGGTGAAATAGTCGCCGTCGTCGTCGAGGTTGATGTCAGCGTCCTGCGAGGCGTAGAAGCCACCATGCTCGCGATCGCTGAGCCACTCGTCCATCCAGCGGACAATGTCGCCGGCGACGTGGTGATAAAATTCATAGCCAAATACCTGGAAGGCGTGCACGTAATTCTTCAGCAACTCCGAGTTGTCGTATGACATCTTCTCGAAGTGCGGAACGATCCAGCGCTCGTCGACCGAGTAACGGTGGAAGCCGCCGCCAAGTTGGTCGTACACGCCACCCATCGCCATTTTGGTGAGGGTGGTGGTGATCACGTTGCCGACGCGTTGTTCCTTGGTGCGCGCGTACCAGTCGATCAGCAGGTCAATGGCCGAGGAGTGGGGGAACTTCGGAGCACCCCCGAATCCGCCATTCCTCTCGTCGGAGATGGGCAGCGCTGAGTGCACCATCACGCCCACAATGCGCGAGGAAAAGTCAGCGTGGCGTCCGGCGAAGCCTTCGGCGCTTGCCAGCATATTCATGGTCTCGTCGGCAGACTTTAGAACTTCGTCGCGGCGCTCGCGATAGGCTTCAGCAATCGCCAACAGAATCTTCTTGAAACTGGGACGCCCGTACTGATCGACCGGAGGGAAGTACGTGCCGCCGTAGAAAGGCTTCCCTTCGGGAGTGAGGAACACGGTGAGCGGCCATCCGCCGGTGCCGGCGATCGCGGAGACGGCAAGCTGGTAGCGGCTGTCGACGTCAGGGCGTTCGTCGCGGTCAACCTTTACCGGGATGAAGTGCTGGTTAATGATGTGCGCGATTTCGCTGCTCTCGTAAGACTCGCGGTCCATGACGTGGCACCAGTGACACCACACCGCGCCAATGTCGAGCAGAATCGGCTTGTTCTCGCGCTGGGCGATGGCGAAGGCCTCCTCACCCCACTCGTTCCACTGGATCGGCTGGTGCATGGCCGAGCGCAAATAGGCCGACGAAGCACTAGACAGCGCGTTGTTCGCTTCACTCATAAGGGTTCAGTCTAACAGGGGAGATGAGGCAAGGGTTTCAACCCATCCCAACTTTGCGACAGGTGCAGGACTGCCTCTTAGATTCTTACGAGACATAAAACACGGGCTTCGGAATTCAGGCTCAGTCCGGCACGTAAGACGAATGCACACAGCCCCGGAAATTTTTAGCAACCCGGCCTTCGTTCAGGTAACGTTGTAATAAGCATTCGGGAAGATGTTTGTCCTTTTCCGGGGTTTGCGCCGCCGAATGAGAACGAGCCACGAACTCAAGGCGTGGGCCGCATGAGGATGGATGAGCATGAAGGTTGCACTGAATCACCGGACACAATACCGGTACGACAAAGCTGTCTCACTCGGTCCACAGGTGGTACAGTTGCGTCCCGCCCCGCATTGCCGAACGCCGATCCTCAGCTACTCCTTTAATGTCACTCCCTCCAAGCATTTTCTGAGGTGGCAGCTTGACCCCCATTACAATCACCTGGCTCGCCTTATTTTTCCGGACAAGACAACCGAGTTTGTGGTTGATGTGAATCTCATCGCGGAGCTGTCCCCGGTCAATCCGTTCGACTTCTTTCTCGAACCGGGGGCCGAAGACTACCCTTTTGAGTACACGCCCGAGCTGGCACGGGATCTCGAACCTTATCGCTCGGTGGAGCTGGCCGGCCCCCTCCTCCAGACTTTTCTCAACAACCTCTCGCGCGAGCGGCGCAGAGCGATCGGCTTTTTGGTTGAGTTGAATCGTAAGGTGCGAGACGAAGTCGGCTATGTGTCTCGGCTGGATCCGGGCGTCCAGACCTGCGAGCAGACCCTCGAAGGACGCACCGGCTCGTGCCGTGATTTTGCCTGGCTGCTGGTGCAGATTCTGCGGCATTTGGGATTTGCTGCACGCTTCGTCTCAGGATATCTGATACAGTTGGCTCCGGACGAGACGGCACCGGACGATCCAAGCGGTCTGCAAAACGACACCGCCGACTTGCACGCCTGGGCAGAAGCGTACCTGCCAGGCGCAGGCTGGATCGGTATGGACCCCACCTCGGGTCTGTTCGCCGGCGAGGGGCACATCCCGCTCGTCTGTACCGCCAGCGCTTATCAGGCGGCTCCCATCGGAGGCACGGTTGAGCCGAGCAACGTCGAATTCGGCTACTCGATGTCCATTCGCCGCCTAAATGAAGCACCGCGGTCGTCAAAGCCCTTCATGGAACAAGATTGGGCGCGGGTCCAACAGGTTGCGCGCAGCGTCGACGCCGACTTGACCGCGCAGGACGTGCACCTGACGATGGGTGGCGAACCTACCTTCGTCGGCATCGATGATCCTGAAAGCCCGCAGTGGAACATCGATGCTCTGGGAGCGATGAAGCGAGCCCGTGGGCTGTCTCTTATCCGATGTCTGCGTGAGAAGATTGCGCCGGGCGCGATGCTCCACTACGGACAAGGCAAATGGTACCCAGGCGAAACATTGCCGCGTTGGGCGCTGAGCTGCTATTGGCGCAGCGACGGAGTCCCGGTCTGGGAGAATGTTGCTCTCATCGCTTCCGAGGACAAGGACTACGGCTTCGGTGCGGCCGATGCTCTCAAATTCATGGGAGCGCTCACGCGCCGGCTTCAGGTGACCTCTGAGAACCTGTTGCCTGCCTTCAACCCCCCGGCCGAGTCGACTGATCCGGCCGGGTACATCCTGCCCATACGTCGTCGGCAACCAGCGGGCCGATTGTCCTGGTCGAGCCAGTTATGGTTCCCGCGCCCGGAACGATTCGTGCTGATGCCGGGCGATTCGTCCATTGGTTATCGCCTGCCGGTTGACTTGATGCCGTGGGTTGCGCCTGATGAGGTCAAACACGAGTACGATGCCGCACCGTTCGCGGACCGGGTCAAGCTCCCACCTCGTCCAACACGGCGGATGGATCTCTTCTCGAAAGACCCAACTCACGATCCGCTGCCCGCGCTCTCAAGCACCCCGGAAACTGCAGCGGAACTGATCCGGCCAGCACTGTGCGTACAGGCCCGAGAAGGCCGGCTGCACGTGTTTCTGCCGTATGCGTTCAATCTCGCGGACTATCTTGACCTGCTCGCCGCCGTCGAGGATACCTGTCAGTACTTGCGCAAGCCCGTTTGGCTGGAGGGCTACACTCCGCCTCCCGATCCTCGGTTGCGATCGCTCAGCATCGTTCCCGATCCCGGCGTCCTGGAAGTAAACTTGCCGCCTGCGAGTAGTTGGGATGAACTCGAACAGATTTATACAGTGCTCTTTGAGGAAGCGCGCCGCAATCGGTTAACCGCGGAAAAATTCGCCTACAACGGCAGCCAGATTGCTACCGGCGGCGGCAGCCACATTGTGATCGGCGGCGCCACTGTGTTCGACAGCCCCGTCCTGCGCCGCCCTGATCTGTTGCGCAGCCTGGTGACTTTCTGGCAGAACCACCCGTCGTTGTCGTATCTGTTTTCCGGCATGTTTATCGGCCCAACCAGCCAGTACCCACGCGTGGACGAGGCGCGCACCGGTGCCTTATATGAACTGGAGATTGCCTTCAGTCAGTTGACGGTGAACGACTGCCCGCCGTCGACCCTGGATGGATTGTTCCGGAACCTGCTCGTCGATGTTACGGGAAACACCCATCGCGCCGAGTTCTGCATCGACAAACTCTATCCGCCGGAAGGTCTCGGGCAACGCCTTGGCTTGCTCGAATTGCGCGCCTTCGAAATGGCTCCCCACGTCAGAATGGGTCTGGTGGAAATGTTGCTGCTCCGCGCTTTGGTCTGTAGATTTTGGAAAAAACCATACAAGGGCAACCTGGTCCGCTGGGGCCCGTCGCTTCATGACCGGTTTTTACTGCCACATTTTGTCAGGCGCGACTTTTTCGACGTGCTCGGCCAGTTGCGCCAGTCTGGCTACAACTTCGAGGAGAAGTGGTTTGCTTCGCACCTGGAGTTTCGCTTTCCAAAGATCGGGTCGATGGCTGTGGACGGAATCGAACTCGAACTGCGTCAGGCCCTGGAGCCCTGGCACGTGCTGGCGGAAGACACTACTTCCGGCAACCCGGTTCGCAATGTGGACTCATCGCTTGAGCGGTTGCAAGTGAAGGTGTCAGGGTTCACCACGGAATCCCGCTACGTGGTGGCATGCAATGGGCGCAGAGTGCCGCTGTGTCCCACGGGTGAGCCTGGGGAGGCGGTAGCGGCGGTGCGGTATTGCGCCCGACGGTTGTCCGCTACGTTGCACCCCACCATTTCGGTGCACACGCCTCTTGTCTTTGACATTATCGACCTCTGGAATGAGCGGTCGATTGGCCGATGCAGCTACCATTCCGAAGCACCCGACGGTCGTACTTATACCGCGCGCCCGGCCAACGCTACGGAAGCCCAACGCCGCCGTCTGGAACGTTTTCAAAAGTCGGAGGATGCGCTCGGCCCAATGGCGGCTCCAGAGAAAGAGACAAACTTGGTCTTCCCCATGACTCTGGACTTGCGGTGGCCGGCGCCCGGACCAAAGCTCGACTTCGAGAAGCCGGGGCTTGTCCCATGAACACCGATCTCTACCAAAGTCTGCTCCGCTACCGGACTGCCTACGACGAATTGTCAGCCGATGGCGTGAATCCTCGACCGCACTGGGCGGAGGTGATGGAGTCGCTTCGGGCGATCGGGAACGAGGAGCTGGGACGACGCTGGAGTCGAGCCGAGCGCCGCATTCGCGAGAATGGGACCACCTACAACGTTTACGGCGATCCGCTCGGGGTAAGTCGGCCTTGGAGTATCGATATCGTTCCGCTGCTGATTCCGGCCGACGAGTGGCGCTTCATCGAAGCCGGCATCATTCAGCGTGCACAGCTGCTGAGTCGAATGCTCGAAGATCTCTACGGCCAGCAGGACCTGGTCGCGCAGGGACACTTTCCCACTTCACTTCTCTACGCCAATCCCGCATTCCTTCGGCCGGTCGTGGGCGTGCGAGTTCCCGCGCACGGTTATCTGCACATGCTGGCCGTCGATCTTGCGCGTTCGCCGGACGGTCACTGGTGGGTGCTGGCCGATCGCACACAAGCGCCTTCGGGCAGCGGCTATGCGCTGGAGAACCGTACCATTGTTTCCGATGTTCTTCCCGATCTCTTTCGCACCTCCAACGTGTTGCGCCTTGCCCCTTTCTTCCGTGCGCAACGCGAAGCCCTCGCCAACCTGGCACAGTGTGACAATCCCCGCATCGTGCTGCTGACCCCAGGACCGTACAACGAGACCTACTTCGAACACTCGTATATCGCACGCTACCTGAGTCTCACTCTGGTTGCAGGAGCCGACCTCACAGTGCGCGACCGGCGCGTCTATCTAAAGACCGTCGACGGGTTGGAACAGGTCGATGTGATTTTGCGCCGCGTGGAAGATAGCTATTGCGATCCTCTGGAGTTGCGGAGCGATTCGCTTCTAGGTGTGCCCGGCCTCGTCGACGCCATT
>Ga0306923_10004466_pt1 | contig 13413 bp, 9 predicted proteins | sample sta12Can44000108_FD_203841 | JGI IMG/M metagenome (GOLD analysis project Ga0306923, IMG submission 203841) | Lab enrichment of tropical soil microbial communities from Luquillo Experimental Forest, Puerto Rico - statanox.12C.anox.44.000.108 (v2)... | ecosystem: Environmental > Terrestrial > Soil... | reverse complement strand
CCAGCGCCCCGCAAAAGACGGTGAGTTCGCCCACTCGCGGGATGTACTGAATGTCCAGATACGTGGCCCACCGAAAATTGCTGCTCACATAGGTCAAAATGGTCATTGCTCCGGCCGCAATCACGGTGCACCCGATCGCCAGTCCGTCCAGCCCATCCGTCAGGTTCACCGCGTTCGAGCTACCGGTGATCACCAGGACCGGCACGAACAAAAGGAACGGCAGATACGCCAGTGGCCACAGATAATGCGCATGCACCAAGCTGTGGATCACCAGATCGGGCCGGAACCGCTTGACGAACGGCACGATCAGTTGCGTCGAATAAGCGCTGCTCGTCGCCAGCATCAACAGGACAATCCCCACAAACGTACTCACGCCGACCTGCAACAGAATTTTCTTTTTGCTGGTCAGCCCCAGATTGCGCCGCTTCGCCACTTTGGCATAGTCATCGATAAAGCCGATGGCCGCGAACGCCAGCAGCGCGAACAGCGTCAGCAGAACATATACATTCCCGAGGTCCGCCCACATCAGTACCGGCACCGCCGTCGAGATCACGATCAGTACCCCTCCCATCGTCGGCGTCCCGGCCTTTTTCTGGTGCTCCTGCGGCCCTTCCTCGCGGATGTATTGGCCGATCTGCAGCTCGCGCAGTTTCCGGATCAGCCAAGGCCCGAACACCAGCGCCAGAAACATCGCGGTCAGGCTCGCGTACACGGTGCGCACCGTGATGTAGCGAAAGACGTTTAGCGGGCTGAAATATTTCTGCAATACATGGTAGAGCAGGTAATACAGCATCAGTGCCCCACCCCTAGGCTCGACGGCGCATCAATGGGCGCGAAATGCCCGAGCAATTCGTCCACGATGCGCTCCATCTTCACGCTGCGCGAGCCCTTCACCAGCAGCAGATCGCCAGCCTTCACAAAATCAACCAGGAACTGCGCCGCTTCCGCCGGTGTGGCAAAAAATCTTGCGCGCTCCCTCGGCAATCCCGCTGCGACCGCGCCTTCCGCGATTTGCGCGGCGTCACCTTGCACCGCGATGACAAAATCCACCTTGCCGGTGTGGCTCGCGAAAGCTCCTCCCTCGCGATGCAATTGCGGTGAACTCGGGCCCAACTCGCGCATTTCCCCCGCCGCCAAAATCCGCCGCTGATAACCCGGGGTCGCCGCCAGTAACCCGATCATCGCTTGCAGCGCTGCGGGGCTCGAATTGTACGAATCATTAATCAGCGCAAATCCGTTCGTAAACCGCACCAATTCCCCGCGCATCGCCGGCGTCCGCAAGTTCCGAAACACGTTTTGCGCTTCCGCAACGCCAATGCCCCACACGCTCGCCGCCGCCAGCCCGGCCAACGCATTTGCCACCACGTGCCGTCCGGGCAGCGCCAATTCCATGCGCGTCCGTCTTCCGCGCTGCACTAGGGTGAACGAACTCCCGAGCGCGCCGCGGTCTTCGATCTCTTCCGCCGCGAATTCCGCCGGTTTGTCGACGCCATAGAAAATCACCCGCCCCGGTGCCACCGAGGCCATCGCCGCCACACGCGGATCATCCGCATTCAGAACCGCCACCGACGCCGGTCCGCGCAAGCCCTCGATCAGTTCCCGCTTGGCCAGCGCAATTTCGTCCACCGACGAAAAATTCAGCAAATGCGCCGGTGAAACTCGCGTCTCAATCGCCACCTCCGGCAGTGCCATTGCCGACAGCCGCTTCAGCTCTCCCGGAAACGACATGCCCATTTCCAACACCGCCACGTCATGCGCTTCGTCCAGCCGGAACAGCGTCAACGGCAAGCCGTACTCGTTATTGAAATTTCCTTCGCTCTTCAGCACCCGGTACTTTGTACCAAGCAGTGCCGCCAGGATCTCTTTCGTGGTGGTCTTACCCACCGACCCGGTGATCCCGCAAATTTTCTTTCCCCAATCTTTTCGTACTGCCCGCGCCAGTGCGTGCAGTGCCGTGAGGGTGTCGGGAACCGTGAGGCAGCGGTCTTGAATCCAACCTGCGTATTTCGAAACGAGCGGCTCCGCCACCACTGCCGCCAGCGCTCCCTTCTCCATAGCAGCGGCCACGAAGTCGTGTCCGTCATGACTCGGACCGTGTATCGCGACGAACAGCTCTCCTGCACATAGGGTGCGAGAATCAATCGAGACACCGGCCACCCGGGCCACGGCGTCCAGTCCCGACCCCAGCTTGCCTGCCATCGCATCAGCCACTTGTGTAAGCGTCCACCGCATACTTTCCTCAAGAAATGCGCTTTCTCTTGCGTTCGGCCCAGGCGCTGCCCTCGGCCGTACTGCACTCGACCGTGCGTTCTCACCGGATGAGGGTTCCTCCTTTTTTTTGTACGAACCACCTTATCGAGTGGCCCTTTTGGCCTGTAGCGGCGTTCGCTAGGCACGAATGCGCCTTACCTGCCAAACCCTCCACCGCCCTCTGGCGGCGCATATCCTCGATCGGTCAGCGCCTTTCGCGCTTCTTCGCGATCGTCAAAATGAATCGTGTGATCTGCAAAAATCTGGTAGTCCTCGTGCCCCTTTCCTGCCAACAACACGATGTCTCCCGCGCGCGCCTCTTCGATCGCCAGCCAAATGGCTTTCGCGCGGTCCGGTTCGATCATGTACTTCCCACCGGACCTCTGCATTCCCACCACAACGTCACTAATGATTTTCAGCGGGTCTTCCTGGCGAGGATTGTCGCTGGTCAAAATCGAAAGGTCGCTAAGACGTCCGGAAATTTCTCCCATGATCGGCCTTTTGCTCCGGTCGCGCGACCCGCCGCAGCCGAATACCGTGATGATTCGTCCTTTCGTAATCAGTTCCTTTGCCGTCTTGATCAAATTCTCCAGCGCATCATCGGTGTGCGCGTAATCGACCACTACCAAAAATGGCTGGCCCTGGTCGATGCGCTGAAACCTTCCGGCGACCGCTTGCAAGTTCCGAATTCCCACCTCGATCACCTCGTTCGAAAGTCCCAGAGCTAGGCCTGCCCCGATCGCCGCCAAGATGTTGTACACATTGATGCGCCCCACCAGATGCGATTCGACCTCAATCGGCCCGTTCGGCGTCAGCGCACTAAAGTTCAATCCATTGAAACTCAATTGGAACTTTTTCGCCTTCAAATCCGCGCCATTCTGCAACCCATACGTCAACGTCTTTTGCGCCAAGCCGACCAGCTTTCGTCCCCACGGGTCGTCGGTGTTAATCACCCCAACCCCAGGGGCGCCGGCACCGGTGCCTTCGAACAGTTTCCGTTTGGCCGCGAAGTAGTTGTCGAACGTCTTGTGGTAATCGATGTGGTCGCGCGTCAGATTCGTGAAGACCGCCACGTCAAAGTAGCAGCCCCAGACACGCTCCATCGCCAATGCGTGCGAACTGACCTCCAGGGTTGCGCAGGTCCCGCCCGCGTCGCGAGTCTCGGCCAGGAAACTCTGCAGCTCTACGGATTCCGGTGTGGTGTTCGGCGCGGGGTGTTCGCCGCTTGGCGTGTGGTACGCGATCGTCCCGAATAGTCCTGTTTTCGCTCCGGAAGCGCGCAGAATCGAATCGATCAACGAAGTCGTTGTGGTCTTGCCGTTGGTGCCCGTTACGCCCACCAGCTTCAGCGCATTCGCCGGCCGGCGGTAAAAATTTGCCGCCGAAGTCGCCAAGGCCTTGCGCCCGTCCTTCACTTCGATCCACGGAACCGTCGCATCCCATCCGGCGGGTGCCGGGGTTTCGCTCACTACGGCCACCGCGCCGCGGTCCGCCGCGGCCTTGGCGTACAGATTCCCATCCGTCGCTACGCCGCGCACGGCCACAAACAATGCCCCGGGCCGAACCTTGCGCGAATCGTTGGCCACTTGCGAGATGACGCGATCGTCCACAAGCGCGCCTGCGCCCACGTCTACCCCGGCCGTTACTGACCGGAGTGTCAGCGCCACGGACTGTTCCCGCTCAGCCACAGTCTGTTTCCGTTCTTCCTCCGCCCGACTCACCCCCTCCATCTTAATCTCGGAAATCCCGCCGATACCCATTGTCCTCCGCCTGGTAAGCTCTTACGCTATTTTGATTTGCCGGTGTGCACCGGAGCGTCACCAAATTCCACGGTTACCTTCGTGCCGCGTTTCACCTTCACTCCGGCGGTCGGTACTTGTTGAATTGCAAGGCGGCTGCCAACCAGAACCGGGTTCAACCCCAGCCGCATACACTTCTCACTCACTTCCCTCATGGTCTTTGCGCTGAAATCCGGCACTTCAATGTCTCCGCCTTCGTCGGCCGACATCATCACCTCGGGCAGCTTCACCTGCTCCTTCCTCGCATTGGCGGAGGGGGGTTCTTCTTCCGCTTCGGGCTGCGCCGTGAAGTCCACCGGTGTTAGATCGTCGAGCGAGGAAGCATCATCTTCCGCCGCTTTCTTGCGGTACGCGGTCTGCATCAATTGCGGGCTCAACGGTACGTCCCGCGGCACATCGAGGGACGGCAGAATCTGCTCCGCAATTCTCTTGAAGACCGGCGCGCTCACAGTGGCCCCATCATGCGGGTAGCCGGCGGGCGAATCGATCGACACCAAAATCGTGACGGCCGGATTGTTGATTGGTGCGAATCCGGTGAACGATGCGATTACGTCTCTCTTCGAATATCTTCGCGTAGCCGGATCGATCTTCTGTGCCGTCCCCGTTTTTCCTGCCGCCGTCCAGCCGTCGAGCCGCGCGTTTTTTCCGGTGCCGTGGATGATCACGCCTTCCATCAAACGTCGCAGCGTGGCCGCGGTTTCCGGTCGAATGATTCGCTTCGGCTCCATCGCCATCGATGCAGTGGGCATCGGCAATTCCTGCTCACCGCGCTTCATTTCCTGCACCACATGCGGCTTGTACAAATAGCCGCCATTGGCCACCGCCGAAACGGCGGTAATCATTTGCAGCGGTGTCACACCTACTTCCTGTCCCATCGAAACCGACGCGATCGAAAACGAACCCCAGTGATCCAGGCGGTACAGCAGACCGCGGCTTTCTCCGGGCAGGTCGACTCCCGTCGGAGTCCCGAACCCAAACGCCCGAATGTAGTCGTAAAAACGCGGCGGTCCCAGCCGGATGGCGATCTTGATGGCTCCCACATCGCTCGAGTTCGCCAGGATATCCGCAACCGTCAGCATCCCGTACTTTTTGTGGTCATGAATTAGGTGTCCCGCCACGGTGATCGACCCGTTCTGGCAATCGAAGACTTCGTCAGCGCGAATCAATCCCTGGTCGAACGCCGCCGCCAGCGTCACGAGCTTGAACGTTGAGCCCGGCTCGTAAATGGCGCTGATGGCCCGGTTCATGCGGGTTTCCGTCGCCACGTCCACTGCGGCATTGGGATTGAACTTCGGCCAGTTTGCCATCGCCAGGATCGCACCGCTGTTCGGGTCCTGCACAATCACGGAGCCCGCCGGCGCATGAAACTTCGCAATCGCCGCGGCCAACTCCCGTTCTGCGACGTACTGAATCTTTTCGTCGATCGTCAACACGACACTCGTGCCCCGATCACGCGGTACCTCGCCGCCGTCGAACCAGCGTTGCCGTGCGTCCGCTAGCACCACGATTTTTTCCGCCTTGCTGCGGATCAGTTCGTCGTATTCGTATTCAATTCCTCCCAACCCCTTTTCGTCTACGTCTACAAAGCCCAAAACGTGCGCGGCCAGTTCTCGTTTCGGGTAATAGCGCTGATTCTCTTCCTGCAGGTAAATTCCCTTCAGATTCAGCGACTGCACCGCCTCCGATTTCGCCGGCACGAGCTTGCGTTTGAGCCAGACGAACGTTGCTCCCGATTCCAGCCTTGCGCGAATTTCGTCGGCAGGCATTCCCAGCGCGCCCGAGAGCAATCTGGCCGCTAGGTCCGTGTCTTTCACTTCGCTCGGAACCGCGAAGGCCGACTGCACGGGCACACTCATCGCCAGTGGCCGCACGTTGCGGTCGTAAATCGCTCCTCGTTTGGGGGTGATTTCAATGGTGCGACGCTGCTGGCGCGTGGCTTTGGCGAGGTAATCGCCGTGCCGGAATAATTGCAGGTAGGCGACACGGCCGAAGACTGCCGTCATCCAGAAAAGCGCCACGCCCGCCAGAATCAGCAAACGAACGTGGACTTTTTCTTGCTCCATGATCCCTGGTTCCGGCTAGCTCTCCTAAAGGCAGTTTGCATTTGGCACTTCGCAGCCGGGAGTTTCTGTTCTGAGCGCGCGACTCCGAACTGCGGACTAGCGGCTGCTGGCTGCCGATTTCTGTCCGTACTGCACGGCCGCCACTTCCGCCCCATCGGGGTTCGCGTACTCGCGGACCTGCGCCGATGCGGGTCTCCTCAGCCCCAATTCCTTTTGCGCAATCACATCGATCCTTTGCGGAGCGCGCAGTGTTTCGATTTCCAGCTTCAATTCGCTGTTGAGCGATTGCGCCTGCAGCTGCTTGCTCTTCAAATCTTCCAACAGAAAGCTCAGATCGATGCAGCGAAAATGCTGGTAGATGTACATCATGCAGAACACGGCGACAAAGGCGCCGAGCAGCACGGTCCGGTACAGATTCCGCAACTTTACCGGCTCGACGTGCCGCACCAGCCGCGAATTGTCAATGCGCTTTACGGTGTAGAACTCCACCAGCGCCGGCCTTTGGCAGTAGCGGCTTCGCACCGCCCCCAAAACCCGTCCCGGCACAATCTTCTGCTTTTCCGCGGTTGCTCCTTTCTCCTCTTCGCGCACCGTCGAGAATTTGCCCATCCGACGCAACACGTCGTGTCGCACGCTATTGCGCGGGATTCCTTCCGAATACTCCTCGCTCCACCCATACGCTGTCGCCATGTCACACCTTCTCCGCGCACCGGAGCTTCGCGCTTCGCGATCTCGGGTTCGCTTCCTGCTCTGCCTCGCTGGGCACAATTACGTGTTTGGTGAGCACCTTCAGCGTTCCGGCTTTCTCGCTCTCCCGAAACGCGCGCTTCACCAAGCGGTCTTCCCGCGAGTGGTAACTCAACACCACCCAGCGGCCGCCGGAATTTAACGTGGCAGGGGTCCGGAAAAGAAACTGCCCGAGTTCCTCCAACTCTCGATTCACCGCTATCCGCAGCGCCAGAAACGTTTTTGTCGCGGGATGCAGTCTCTGCCTTCCCCACTGCTTCCGGGCGCCTGCCACAACCGATGCCAGGTGCGCGGTATCTCGTAGCGGTCGCGCTTTCACGATGGCCCTGGCGATCCTTCTCGAATCGTGCTCTTCCGCCTCGCGGTACAGCAGCGCGGCGATTTCTTTCTCCGGCCAACGATTCACAATCTCTTCTGCCGTCAAGGTGTCCTCGGCCGCTTCCCCACTACTCATCCTCATATCCAGTGGGCCCGCTGCGCGGAACGAAAACCCCCGCTCCGCCTCGTCAAGCTGCATGCTCGAAACTCCCAAGTCGGCCAAGACCCCGTCCACCTTCACTATCCCCAACTCGTGCACGGCCTCCGCAATCTTCGAGAACGCGGTTTGCGCGAAGATCACCCGGCTCGCAAACTCTTTCAGCCGCTCCCGCGCGATCCGCAGCGCCAGTGCGTCCCGGTCCAGGCTGATCAATCGGCCCGACGACAACCGGGCGGCGATGGCTGCGGAATGCCCCGCGGCTCCCGTGGTGGCGTCGACGTAAATTCCGTCCGGCTTTACTCGCAGCCATTCCAACACCTCGTCCAACAGCACCGGCGTGTGTGGTGCGCCCAATTCCGCCTGCCCAACGACTTGCCCCTACCTCACCGAATTCCGTAGGCGTCGGGCATTGGCCCGGCGCAAACTCGCTTAAATCCCCAACGCGTCTTCTTGCTCGTCGGTCAGCGGTTCCTTCTCGATCTGATCCATCGCCCGCGCGTTGTTCACTACCTCCAGGTAGTCGCCCATGCCCAACACCGCGACGTCACCTTTCAGCACGGCCTTCTCTCGCAATACCGCCGGCAACAGTACACGGCCCTGCGCATCCAACTCGGCCACCTGCCCGTAGTAGCTCGTGGCCATCAAAAACTTCCGCTTCTCCGTCGAGCTCGGCTGATTCGCTAGCTTCTCTTCCTTCTCACTCCACACTTTCAGTGGATAAATTCGCCCTGACTCGCCCCGCGTACTGGTGATATAAAAGCTTGTGCCGTACTCCTTGCATTCATCGAGAAACTGCACCGGTATCTTGAGACGACCCTTCTCGTCCACCTTGGCCGGCGAATTTCCCCGCAATTTCACGATTTCCGTCTCGTTGGAGGATCAGTTTGCCCACTTCGACCACTGCCCCCTAAAATGCCCTACTTGACTCTACCCTGCCCCACCTGCACCCACTGGGCCCCACTTTCAACCACCCTGCCGCACTTGTCAAGTGAAATTCGATACGCGTGTGAATAAATTTGGGCCTAACTTGCGGAAAATCAAAGAGCAACGGGCCCCGCGCGAACACACAACATTCTGCGGATTGCCATCGCGAAATTGTCTATATGTTGTGGTCCACTCGAGGGTCAGGCGTGGGCCTTTGGGACCCGATTTTCGGCCTTGTCGTGAGTGACCAGGACAGTGCTGGGGGCTTCGCGCAACCCGCCCGTTTCACGACCGATGAATCAGGATTCTCCAACCGCTTCGAGCCGTAACGACTTGTCTCTCACGCCTCCGCTGCATTACCCTAGCCCGTCCAGCCAGAAAGTAGCGAATGCTCGTCAAAATTCTTGGTTCGGCCGCCGATGGCGGTTTTCCGCAACTCAATTGTAATTGCTCGAACTGCTCGCGTTTGCATAACGCATCCCTGCAGAGCCAGCCGCGCACGCAAACGCAAATCGCGTTTTCGCCGATTGAGGGTATTTGGTTCCTCGTGGGCGCCTCGCCCGATCTGCGCTCGCAGCTGCTGACCGCGCCGGAACTGTCTGTCTCACCGGATACGGGCCATTCCCCGCTCGCCGGAGTTTTTCTCGCCGATGCGCTACCCGAATCCGTGATCGGGCTGCTGCATTTGCGCGCTCTGCAAAGCTACTTTGTCTTTGCGACGCCGACCGTGCAGCGCATCTTGAAAAACGAGAACCGCATCTTCAAAACGCTCGAGCACGGTGACGCACCGGTCCAGTGGCAAGCACTTGCCGTGCGGCGCCGAATTGGGTGCCACCTTTCGGAAAATCCCGGTGACGGACCGACATTTTTCTACACCGCGATGCCGCTGGGGGGAGACTTTCCGCAATATGCGGGCGAAGAAGTGCAACGAAATTGCCCCCCGGAAGACGCCTCGGTTGCGCTGCTTGTTGAGCAAGGGAACAAAAAACTATTTATCGCGCCGCATATTCGAGGGCGTTCGTTTGAATGGCTCAAAGCCGCCGCTTCCTCCGATGTGTCGCTGCTCGACGCCACCCTTCCGCTCGATGGCCCGGATGGGTTGTTGGCGCAATATCCTACCGACGCGCGCGGCTGCAAAGTCCTGATCGGCCTAAGCCATACCAGCGCGATCCTCGACGAAGCGAGCGCGCAACACCGCGCGGCACGGGAAGCGGGTTTTGAAGTCGCTTACGATGGGACGGAAATCCAGCTTTAACAAGGCCAAATTTGTGCTCCGTCGAGGAAAACGATGACACCCGACCTCACCGCTTCGCCACGGCTTGCTCCCGGAGTCCACCTGAACGACAAAAATCAGCAACCACGCCAACTTCTGCTGCCAAAAGGTTCGCTGCGGCTACAAGGCCCGAGCCTCGAAATCGTGCAACTGTGCGATGGTAAACACACGGTGCAGCAGATTGCCGAGAAATTGCAGGCCTTGTATGCGAAGGCGGAGCCAGAACGGGTTACCGCGGACTTATTGAGCTATCTCACGCTGCTGCACAACCAAAATGCCATCGAGTTCTGAGCCGAACCGACCGCCGAAACCTGTCGGCAATGCCGACAATTAAAGTACTACGGGAAGGCTCTTCGAACCGGTGGCGTGCCGATCGAAATGGCAACGGGTCGCGCCCATGCCCGGCATCGCTTGGAGCTAGTCGGTCGTGGTGGCCGGGACCGGCTGTTCCCTTTTTACCTTCATCGCTACCCGCGCGACGAAAACCAGAGAACCCGTCAGGACCGCGAAACCGAACAGCAACAAGGTATTTGGCGCGCCAATGTGTTTTGCGGTGAAACCCGCGAGCAGCGCACCAATCGGCTGAACGCCCATGAACATGGTCGCGTATACCGCCATCAAACGGCTGCGCATTTCGTCGGGGACGCGTTGCTGGATGATGGTGTTGGTCGCCGCCATCTGTGAGGTAGCCGCAAATCCAACGACAAACAGCACCACCGCGCACAGCCAGAACGAATTCGCGTAAGAAAACAGCAGTAAGCAGACCGCGCACGTTGTACACGTTGCGGCGATCCAGCGCGCGAGTCCTTTGTATTCGGTGCGTGCGGCGAATTGCAGCGCCCCGAGGACCGCACCGACGCCGGCCGCACTCATCAATAACCCAAGCGTCCGAGCGCCGCCGTGCAGGATATCGCTCGCATAAATCGGCAGAAACACGGAGTACTGCAGGCCGAAAAGGCTGAGCAGGCTCAACAGCAGCAGCGCGGAACGGATGGGAACATCCATCATGGCAAAGCGAAAACCATCCACGAAACTCCGCACCGGCGATTCCCCCACAGCGTTCGGTTCCGTGCGAGGAATGCGCATCATGAGAAGCGCAATGAGCACCGCAACGAAACTGATCCCATTCAGGAAGAAGCACCAAGCTTCCCCGATCAACACAATGGTGAATCCGGCGATTGCGGGGCCTACTACGCGCGCGCCATTGAAAATGGACGAATTCAGCGCGATGGCGTTAGGCAAGTCATTTTGTCCGACCATGTGGACGAAGAACGCCTGCCGAATGGGCACGTCGAAGGCATTCACGATGCCGACGAGAAACGCGATCGCGATCAGGTGCCACGTTTTGATGTGGTGCGTCCACGTCAGAATTGCCAGCACAAAAGCGAGTACCATCGAAATGCTTTGCGTGGTGATGACTCCGCGATGACGGTTATAGCGGTCGCCTACATACCCACCCATCCAAGCAAGGCCAAGCATCGGGAATTGACTGGCGAAACCGAACAGGCCCAGGAGCGCTGCCGAGCCCGTGAGGCGGTAGACCAGCCATTGTTGAGCCGTGTTTTGCATCCACGTGCCAATCAGCGAGATCAACTGCCCCATCATGAAAAGCTGAAAGTTCCGGTGTTTCAGCGCCCGGAACCGTGTCGACAGGTCCAGAATCGAATTCTCCAATCCCCTCACTAATTCTAAAGGCAAGCGGACCAGCGGGCCAACATTTGTGCGGAAATGATGCATCGCATGGTGCGTCAAACGAGCAGTTTCCAGAGTGTCGGCGATAAGGCAGAATACAGGCTCCGCGCGGCGAAGCAGGAACGTGCAATGGGTAATCAGGCCAAGGTTGGTGTTACGGTCCTTGCGGTGTTGGCGTCGTTACTTCTCGCCCGCGCTCCGGGTCTCGCGCAGGTGAGATTTCAGCAGCGACAACGACTGCGGCCCCTGGACTATTCCCGACTTGCGCCCATGCTCGGCTTTGAGATGAGGCCGCGGGCCAATATCCCGGGAGGCTGGACGGGCGGCCCGACCGGAGCCATTTTTGCGGACAGCCAGGTGGTGCACAGCGGGCACTGGTCGGTGCGTCTCGAGCGGAAGTCAGCGAGCCGCCAGAACTACACAACGCTGATGAAAATTATCCCCATCGAGTTCGCAGGAACCACCATTGAATTGCGTGGATTTCTACGCACGGAAGATGTCGAGAATTTTTCGGGTCTATGGATGCGCGAAGACGCGGAGTCTGTGTCGCTCGGCTTCGACAATATGCAGAGTCGCCAGCTGAAAGGAACCACGCCCTGGACGGAATACTCCATCAAGCTGCACCTGCATCCCCAAGCCAGGCGCCTGCGTTTTGGCGTAATCCAGAGCGGCACGGGAAAGACCTGGGCAGACGATCTGCAACTGCTGGTCGACGGCAGACCGGTTTGGGAAGCACCCCGCGAGCCGCTGAAAACGGGTCTGGAGTTGGACCACGATTTTGACGCTGGCTCGGGAATCAGCATCAGCGAACTCAGCGCAGTACAGGTCGAAGATTTGGCGCTGCTCGGAAGAGTTTGGGGATTTTTGAAATATTACGATTCGGCCGTGACCGAAGGACGGCGGCACTGGGACTACGATTTATTTCGCGTCATGCCACAAGTTTTGCAGGCCCGCAATCGCGACGAAGCCGACGCCGCTTTAGTGCAATGGATTACCAGTTTAGGCGAGGCTCCCACGTGCGCTGGCTGCGCTACGCTGCTTGAGACCGACCTTTCCTTCGGACCTGACATCGCGTGGATTCAGCAAACTTCTCAATTGCGACCCGAACTCAGCAGGATCCTGCAAACGATCCGCGACAATCGTCTGCCCGGCGAGCAATTCTACGTTTCCAAAGTTCCCGGTGTTGGCAACGCTTCGTTTGACCACGAACTGGCCTACACGAATGTGAAATTTCCGGATGCGGGTTACCAGTTGCTGGCTCTGTTTCGCTTCTGGAATGTTGTCGAATACTGGTCGCCAGATCGCGACCTAGTTGGCACGCAGTGGAACGGCGTTCTGACCGAGTTCATTCCGCGATTCGCGCTGGCGAAGGATGAAAACTCGTACAAACGTGAATTGCTGGCGTTATTGACCACGCTCGGGGATGGACACGCGAACCTGTGGGGCGCGTTGGATGCTCGCCCGCCCGTGGGGAAATGCGAAATTCCGGTGGATGTGCGATTTGTTGAAAATAAGCCGCTCATCACGGGGTTCCGATCGAACCACCCTGACGATCTCGGACGGCTGAGGATCGGAGACGTGATTACGAAGCTCGATGGCACGCCTGTGGCGAAGCTGGTCGAAAGCTGGAAGCCCTATTATTCGGCGTCGAATGACGCAGCGCGCCTGCTGGCAATCAGCCACACCCTGACACGCGGAGCTTGTGGCGAAACAAAGATAACCGTTCGGCGACACGCCCGGAGAGGGCGAAGGAAGCTCAAGGTCAATCGAGTTCCCAGCGAAGGACTTAAGGAGGCCGAAAAAAGTCACGATTTACCGGGGCCGGCCTTCCGATTGCTCTCCAATGACGTCGCGTATCTAAAAATCTCTACGGCGAAAGTCAGTGACGCGAGGCGATACATCGAAAACGCCGCGGGGACCAAGGGATTGATCCTGGATATTCGCGATTATCCATCGGAGTTCATGGTTTTCGCGCTGGGATCGCTGCTGGTCGAGAGCGAGACGCCGTTTGCGCGTGTGACGCAAGGTGATCTTGCGAACCCGGGCGCGTTCCACTGGGCGGCGCCGATTTCTCTTCACCCGGCATCTCCTCATTATCCTGGGAAAATCGTGGTTCTCGTGGACGAAACTTCGGTGAGCGCCGCCGAGTATGCAGCTCTGGCGTTTCGTTCAGCCCCGAAGGCCATC
>Ga0306923_10004465_pt1 | contig 13413 bp, 6 predicted proteins | sample sta12Can44000108_FD_203841 | JGI IMG/M metagenome (GOLD analysis project Ga0306923, IMG submission 203841) | Lab enrichment of tropical soil microbial communities from Luquillo Experimental Forest, Puerto Rico - statanox.12C.anox.44.000.108 (v2)... | ecosystem: Environmental > Terrestrial > Soil... | reverse complement strand
GACCATTCCCGAAAGGTCTGGTCGCTGGATAGGTGCCGCTCAACCGGCTCGCCGGGCTTGGCCGTGTTGACTTGGCCGATGCACGCGGGGGCGGTCATCATCAGGAGTCCGGCGATCAGCAGAAGATAGCGCTGCTTGCTCATACCGTTCACCTGCTCCCCGGCACACGCCCGTCGAGCCGTTTGGGCGGGCCGCCAAGGCGCCAGAAGACCTCAGGCTCAATGGCCAGCACATAGCCGTCTTTCTTCGCGTCCCACGCTTCGGTCAACTGCCGCTTAACCGCTTGCACGCGCTGTTCGACGAGTGCCGCATCCTCCGTGTCGGCGACGTAGGAGAGACGCAGCACCGACGGCGCTTTGCGCAGTTCCGCGAGGAGAAGGTCGAGGCGTGGCCGCCACTGCACGCGGATTTCGGTCTTACCCGGCTCGAAAGCCGCATCGGAGAGGTCGATAGCGACCACACGGTGAATTGAAGCACCGAAATCGAATTTCAGGGCTTTGCCGCGCGTGGCGCGCTTAATCTGCATCTGGTCAGTCGACATCCGGAAGCCGCTTGGGAGGGTTCTGTCGTCGAGCTTCAGCACGAAATTGCTACCGCGGTCCTCATTAGGCGTGATTGCGCAGGTGATGTGGAACCGTCCGTACTGATCCGTGATCGCTTCCAGACCCTGAACTGTCACCACACGCACGCCGGGCAGGCCATTTTCGCCGTTGTCCTGCACTCCGTTGCGATTGATGTCGTTGAAGACCTTGCCATACACGTCTGTGCAATCGAAGGTCTGATCCGGAACTACCCGAACCCTTGCGGTCGCCTCAGCCGATAGCGGCTTGCCCGTCAGGCCTTCGATGACCTGGGCGCGGTTGACGAACTCGCCTTCGCCAACACCGGCGCCGACAGCGAGCAGCAAGACGATCGTTCGGTGATCGGAGCTGCCAAAGTTGAGGCCAGTCCACACGAGTTCCCGCGCCACCACCGTGGGTTCTGCGGGCTGACCGTCCAGGCGTGCGGATCCAGGGACGTATCGGAAACCCGCCGGATAGCGGTCCACAACCTGCTCACCTTGCAGGGATGCACCTGTCACGTTGTTGATCGTGATGGTGTACGGAACGAGCTGCCCGCGAGTGACGTTGAGCAAAGGCGTCGTTTTAGTGATTGAGAATGCTCCCGCGAGCTGCGGGTCGAGCGGAATGTGGTTGTTGTAGATCTGGCTCGACCCGGGCACCGTTGTACCGTCCAGGGTGAGATTCAGGTAGTACCGCGTCCCAGGGCTACGCGCGGCCACTGAGGGTGGCGGCGCGAACTCCGACGTCTGTGCCTCGCAGTACGGAATGGCCGGAAGAGCATCCGTCGGGCAGGTGGACACAGAAAACGAAGCGGTCGATGCGTTCGAACTCGGAGGAATAACCAGCGACTCACCGGCCACGTAGTTCGACGTCGGCGCGTTCACCACAATGAGGTAGCTGCTACCACTCGGACAGGCTGGATCCGAGAAGTTGAGGTCGAAGCGATAATAGCCGCCCGCCTGAGTGATCTGGCCTTGTTGAGCCGGGTCGTCGAAGCAAGTTGCGGGCAATGGCCCGCCGGCGCGCAGCATCTTCAGGATCGCGCCCGCAATAGGAGCGCGCGTCATCGAGTTGTAGACAACACCATTCGGCCCGATCGGCAGGTTCAGATTCTGGAGGTTGCTGCCAGCGGGCACGGCGATGTCGGTGATCCGCTGCAGACTGTTGGTAAAGGTTGAGTCGGCTTTCCCGAGCTTGGCGGTATTCGGCCCCGCGCCGGGCGCGGTGAACCGCACCTCATACCGGTCTGGAGTCCCGTCGGTCGGCGGTATGTTACCAAAGCGGTAAACGCCGTTGACATCGGTGAGGACCGACTGCAACTGGACCCCATTGCGATACAGCCCGACCGTCCAACCCTGCAGCCGCAGCTCACCGGAGTCCGGTATCTTGTTGAAGTTGGCGTCAAGCCACGCGGTGCCGTTCAAGCTGCCGGCACCAGGTACGCCTCCGATATCGATGGAGACGCTGGCGCTCGCCGTCTGTGGCGGGTTGTTCCATGTTACGACCGCGGTGTTCGTGAGAGTCGTGCCGGCGGGAATTCCCGAAGCAATCTGCACCCGGAATTGCACGTCGATGGATTGCCCGGGCTGCAACGGACCGTACACAGCAGAGTAGTTCGAGGTCAGCACCGAGCCCGCGACGCTGATACCGGCCGTGGAGCCATTCATCGTTGCTGGTGAGTTCACGAACGTGAGCCGACCCACGCCAGCCGTACTGAGGTCGTCCGTGATCACGACTGACGAAGCCGGGTTCGTCGTGACATTGGTCACGTGCACCAGGTAGTCGAGCGTCGCGCCCGGCATGGCGGCCCCGCCACCTACGACGCTGACTTGCTTTGTGATAGCAAGCCCGGAAATCACGACTGTAACGGTATGGGCATCCTGGAAGTCGAGGATGCCCGGCGTGCCGTCAGTCAACGTGTAATTGAATGCTTGGCGAGTCGAGACGCTGCTGTCGGCATTGAACCACTGGACTGCGCCCGCTATGTTGGTGAGCTTGGCGCCATTTTGACTGTTGGCATCGAGCTGCGTCTGGTAGGTGACGATGAGGCGCTGCGTCGGACCGATTGCCGCGGCGCTCAGCATGTTGAGTGTCAGCGTGCACGCAGGCGCTCCCGCATAGCTAAGCGTGTAGCCCGTGCCGGCCGTGAGCGGGCCCTTGCCAGGCACCGGCGTCACGCCATCGGCCTGGAATACCTGCGCGGAGAGGATCTGCGGCGTCGCCGTGCACATGCCGCCCGCCGTCCCCGTCGGAAGCTTGTCCACGACGGTCGCGTTCCACGCGTCGCTATTGCCGGTGTTCTGCACGTTGAGGGTGAACTGCCCCAGCTGACCAGGATTCATCGTCGACGGGCCGGACTTAGCGAACACGAGATTGGGCGCGGCGGCTGCTCCGATATCGATCGAGACGCTGGCGCTCGCCGTCTGCGGGGGGGTGTTCCACGTTACGACGCCGGTGTTGGTGACGATCGTGCCGGCAGCGAGCGTGCTGCCGAGCGTGGCGCGGAAGCGCAGGTCGATTGTCCCTCCGGGTGCCAGCGGTCCGTAGGTCGCTGAGTAGTTCGCGGTGATGACGTTGCCGGCGACGCTGACACCGTTGGGCGAGCCGTTCATGGTCGCCGTGCCAGCCACGTAGGTGAGCGCCCCCGCCCCCGCTGCGTTCAGGTTGTCCGTGATCACAACCGAGGGGGCTGGGTTCGTCGAGACATTGGTCACGTGCACCAGGTAGTCGAGCGTCGCGCCCGGCACCACCGCGCCGCCCCCCACCACCGTCACCTGCTTGGTGATGGTCACCGCGGGGATAACCGCCGTCACCGTATGCGCGTCCTGACAGTCCAGCACGCCGGGCGTCCCGTTGGTCAGCGTGCAGGTGTAGCTCTGGCGGCCGGTGTCACTGCTTGGGCCGTTGTACCACAGCGTCGTACCTGCCACGTTGGTGAGCGTAGCGCCGTTCTGTGTGTTGGCATCGAGCTGCGTCTGGTAGGTGACGATGAGGCGCTGCGTCGGACCGATTGCCGCCGCGGCGCTCAGCATGTTGAGTGTCAGCGTGCACGCAGGCGCTCCCGCATAGCTAAGCGTGTAGCCCGTGCCGGCCGTGAGCGGGCCCTTGCCAGGCACCGGCGTCACGCCATCGGCCTGGAACACCTGCGCGGAGAGGATCTGCGGCGTCGCCGTGCACATGCCGCCCGTCGTCCCCGTCGGAAGCTTGTCCACGACGGTCGCGTTCCACGCGTCGCTATTGCCGGTGTTCTGCACGTTGAGGGTGAACTGCCCCAGCTGACCAGGATTCATCGTCGACGGGCCGGACTTGGTCGTCACCAGACTGGGCGCCGCGATGGTCAGCGGCGGCGACGAGACCCCCTGCTGTCCTGGCAGCGGGTAATGGAAGGTTCCGCCTATGGTCGTTCCTAACGTCCAGTTGGCCGTGTTAGAGAACTGCGTGCCGGGCGAGTTCGGCGGCACGGCGTTTTTGAGCACCACAGTGACGCTCAACACGATCTGCTGCCCGGCCGGGATCGAGGGGAAACCGCTGAAGGTGAGCAGGCCACTTGCGTTCGTGACCGTAAAAGGCACCGGAGCGCCGCTGCCCTTCCAGGCGGCGCTGCTATTCACATAGCTGAGCGACACCCCAGTTGCATTAAGGTTGTCAGTGACCGTGACTTGGTCGACTTCGACGTTCGACCCGTTGGGATTGATCACAGCGCCGGTCGTCGCACTGACCAGTTGCGGGAAGGTGAGCGTATAGGTAAAGGGCACCCCGATCGAGACGAAGGGCGGCCCCGGCGGATTCGCTTTGGCGATCTTGTCGACGGGAACGAAGAGATTCTGACAGCTGGGTCGGAGCGTTGTGGTGGAACCGTTGACGAACCAGATGAAATTCCCATGCACCTTGTCGCAGGACATGTTGCCGATGAAATCGACGTTATCGAAGACGACCAGCCAGCCCCTTCCGGTGCCGTCGAAGCTGATGTTGGAGGTCAGTGGGTTGGACGCGGGGAAGTTCCGGATGGTGCAATTTCCGTCGATATTGATCTGCGAGGGAGGAACAGGGTTGGCAAAGCCATCGATCACGCCGCCGAAATTGGCGACACAACCGCCGACGGACTGCGCCCGCGCCGGCACGGCGCTCAGCAGTAACAGAGCGAAGACGGACAGCAGGATTTTGATCCAGCTGCCGCGCGGCCTCGCATTATTCGTGTCGCTAGGAGTCATCTACGCCCTCGTCCCACTCCCCAAATGAAGTCATCGGAACGAGGCAGTCGCGCCTGAACTGGATTCCGGCGGTCCCGCCGTCGTAGGGCCCCCCGGGCCCGTTAGACCGGTGACTTTGCGTCGCCATCTTTCGATGGCTTTGCCTTTGTCAAAATCGCGTCGAACTTAACTGATCAGATTCTCAGCTTCTCCAAACCTCCTGGCATCCGTGTCATTCCGCTTCTGCCACCGGCTTCACGCCGCCGGCAGGAAGTCAATCGGGTACACGATGGTCACGGCCGGCACACCATCCTTCGCGCCGAAATTGATCGTCCGCACCCGGCCAACGACCTGAGCGGCGAGATCCGGCGCATCCATGTCATTCGACTGCAGCGCGCACATCGACACACTGCCGTCCGGCTCGATCGTCAGACGCAGAACCATCTGGCCTTTGAGGGCTGGGTTATTGCGCAGCTCACGGTTGTACAGCCGGTAGAACGATGCCTTGTAACGGTCGAACACGATCTGTATTTCTTCGTCGGTGCGGGCAGGACCTGGACCGCCGCGAGCCTTTGGTCGGTCGGCGCCGGTGACCGGGGTGATCGAGCTGACTGCGCGGCCTATTCCCACACCACCAATCCCGCCTCCTCCGCTACCGTCAGCGCCATTGCCGCGGCCACCCACACCGCCACCGCCGTTGCCACCCCCTCCACCACCTCCGCCGCCTCCCACAGCACGGCTCAGGGAAGCGACGTTGATACCACCGCTCGATCCCGCCGTATTGCTGGTCAACATCGAGCGTGCCGAGGGCCGGCCTACATCATCGGCGGCAATGTGACGCGCATCGGCTCCGAGGGGCACCACGGCAGTGTCCTTCGCCAAGCTCGCGAACTTGTCCTTGAATGCCAGGATGCCGGCGTTTCCCACCTTCGGCTTTGGCTCCACTGGCACGCCCACCTCCGGACCTAGTGGGAGTTCCGCTTTGCCAGCCAGGTCTGGACCTGCCGGGGCGTTCGGTTTCGGTTTCAGAGCGGGTGCGGGTGCCCCGGGCGGGTGCCCGACCTCACTCGCCCCTCGCGGTATCGGACGCGAAACGGCTCGCGAGTTGACCGCGATCTCCGGTGGACGATAGAAGACGATGTCGAGTTCGTTGTTGGGTGGCTCGCTGCGAAACAGCGCTTGCGCCGGTATGGTCATCAGCACGGCTAGCACGAAGACATGAATCGCCACGCTCTTCGCCATGCTGCGGGCCGTCGGAGCCCCGGATGTTTTTAAAATGCTCTTTGCTTCCATGGTTGTCACCAAGCAACCACCTCAATTGGCCGCGACAAATTCGATCTTCAAATCCTCAACCCCCGACTTCGCGAGATCAATGATGCGTAGAACCCCCTCGTAGTTCAGGCGATCGTCGACGGCTAGGAAGAGCGCGCGCTGTTCCGCGGGCCGCCGGCCCAGAATCGACGCCACTCGCGCGGGTAATTCGGCCGCAGGGATCTTTTGATCCGCTAGGGTCACCTGACAGTCCTTCGGGATCCCTGCCCCTGACGGCGGCGCGAGGATGGGGCACGCCGCGGACCCGATGCTCAGGATTACCTGGGATTCGGCAACCTGAGCTGACGTATCGGTGGAAGCTCGAGGGATATCAACGTCGTAGCCCTCCATCAGGAGTGGCACCACGACCATAAATATGATCAGCAGCACGAGCACCACGTCGACGAGCGGCGTGATGTTGATTTCAGACTGCAGACTGGAACCAGAATCGTTGCTGTTGAACTGCATGATGTCACTTTCCTTCTGCTCGATCGCGACCATGACCTCCCGGACCTCGCGGAAATTGAGCTTTGCATCGCCCCGGATCACGATCTTGGGGTTCGGCTCGGCACCCACCGCAGTGCGGAGAGTTTCGTCGAAATGGTCAGCTGCGACGGACCGATCGTTGATCCAAAGCCCGCCGGCCTCGTCTATGGAGACCAGGATTCGGCCTCTCTCGTCCCCCTGCGAGTTCGGTTTCGTGGTGTTCGGCAGGTTGACGTCGGGTCCCTTTCGCATCTGCGGGGCCATCACCATGAAGATAATCAGGAGCACCAGCACCACGTCGACGAGCGGCGTGATGTTTATGGCCGCTTGCATCCGGGCTGGCTCACCGAGTCGCATAGGCCGGGCCCTCCTTGTTGACCGTCGGCGCCTTGACTTCAGCCATTTCGACGTCAAGCCCCTTAAGCTCCGGTATTTTGAACAAGCGGTTCACGAGCTGGGACGAAGCCCGATTCATTTCGACATGGAAAGTTTCAATCTTGCCCGTGAAGTGGTTAAAGGCGACGACGGCCGGAATTGCGACGAAGATACCCAAGGCGGTCGAGACCAGGGCCTCGGCGATGCCGCCCGAAACCACGGACATTCCGCCAGACCCCGTGGCCGCGATGCTCCGGAAAGCGTTAATGATTCCGACCACGGTTCCGAAAAGACCAACGAACGGGGCAGTGGAGCCGATCGTGGCCAGGAACCCCAGGCCCCGCTTCAACTGAATCAGCGTTTCGGAGATGGAGTCCCTAATTGCGCTGGTGACGAGCTCGAGCGAAGCAGTCGGATCGCCTCCGCTCTGGCCCACGCCGTCGTACTCGATCATCCCTGCCGAGACCACTTGCGCCACGTAGGAATTCTGGTACAGCTGCCCGGCTTCGATCAGGTCCTTGACATCTCCTCCGTGAAGGAACTTCTTGAACTCGGGCTTGAACTTTTCTGACTCGCGCGAGGCTGAAGAGAATCGACGGTGCTTGTCTATGATCATCCCCACCGAAAAAACAGAAAGCAGGGCGAGGCAAAAAATCACTGCGCCTCCGAATATGCCGACGTGTCGCAACAGTTCAGTTAAACTCATGGCTTCCTCCTTTGCGCCGCATTGGCGGGCGCGGCCGTATTCCCGTCCGTCGTCGCACCGCTGGGGCGCGCTATTTCGGACCTAATTTCGTAGTAAAGCAACATTCGCATGAACACCTCCTTGTCTACGGGTCGCCTCGAGTCATCGAGCAACGTCGAGACGTTGGGGCCATTGCCGAGTTCCGAGCTCTTCCAGGGAACGATGACCAGCGCTTTAGGCGCTTCCTGATTGCCCAAAATGGACATGCCGAGCGCCTTTCCTCCAGGGACGGACGTCAACTTCCCGCCTTCTTCCGTCTTTGCCTGCTCCTCTTCAGTCTGTTTCTTTGCCTCCTCCTTCTTTGCCTCTTGTGTCTTTGCGTGCGACTTTTCGGTCTGTCCCTGTGCTGCTTCCGTCTTTGGCTGCGCTGCTTGCTGCGCAAGTACAGCCGCGGGCGTCAAGGCAAGGACCCCAAGCAAAATCCATTGAATGATAGTTTCCATCACCGCTTCTCCGTTATTTTTGCGCGGCTACCAAGGTCGGCAATCCACTTGACGACCTCGGCGTCGTCCGGAACGATCCGGTTGTACGCTTCGTAATGCTCCATCGCGCACGTGTAATCCCCAAGATACAAGTCGCACAGAATCGCAAGGTTCCTGTGCGCATATGGGAAGTCGGCGGATTGTGCCAGGGCCGCCTCATAATTCGCGCGCGCCTTGGCAAACTGTACTTTGCGCCGCTGCACTATACCGAGTTCGTTATAGGCGGCAGGCTGTTTTGTATCCGATTCCAGCGCCTTGTTCAGGCTGGCCTCAGCGCGGTCCAGGTCGCCGGTGCGCGCGTATGCCATGCCAAGATCGATGTGCGCTGCCGTCAATGCAGGCATCTTCTCGGTCATTTTGAGCAGCAAGGCAATGCCCGATTCGTACCGCTCCTCCTTCAGCATGCTCATGGCCGACTGGTAGTTGGCGCGCATTTCGTCCGTGACAGCTACGCCCTGCGTGACCGCGTTGTCCGATGCCGAGTGGTTGGAGACCTGCGACACCGGCGATCCCTGCGGATGACTGTCGATTGCGTCGAGGAAGCCGCTGCTCGTTTCGCGTTTCGCGTAGCGGCCCGGCACCAGCTCAGTGAGCCTGGTGAGACTTTTCTCGATCCACGAGTTGAAGACTCCGGCGTGCAATAATTCCATGTTCTTCTCGTGTACGTTGATGGCTTTTTCCTCGAACGGAAACGCTGCCTCATCGAGGTTGTTCTTAAACTCCTCCAGATCCTCTGGTTTCAAGTCGGCCGGTCGCTCCGACTCGAGCAAGGAGCGACTGAAATTGGAGTAGGTCTCGGCCATGTAATACGTCGCTGCCGCCGTCACCTCGTCGATTCCGTAATCCACCAACCGGCCCATGGCCGCAATCGTCGAATCCATGCGCTGCTTTTTATCCTGCAGGCTGGTCTCGAAGGGTTGCCGCAGCTTCACGACGATGAAATTCCCATAGAGCTGCTCTGCTAGGACCAGGGCCGAACGCGCCGCAAGCGTCCGCGTCCGGCTGGTCCTCTCCGATCCGGCGCCCGCGTCGGCGCTTACGATTTCTTCCAGCTGCTGGTGATAGAGCGTCTCGTCATTCGCAGCCTGGTATATCTGGGCGATCTTGAACCGGGTCTCGATGGCCGTCTCTACCGGCTTGGGAAACTCTTTCACGTACCGGGCGTAAGCATCCAGGGCGCGATCTCGGGAATTGGATTGCGCGTAGAGGTCTCCCGCGTCGAGCAGCGCCTCGCTGCGTAACACCGGATCGTCGGATTGAGATGCGATACGGTCGTATTCGCCGGCGGCGTGCGACAACTGGCCGCTCTGCCTGTAGGCGTAAGCGATCTGCTTGGTGGCCTCGAGCGTCAATTTGTTATTCGGGAAGGTAGTGCGAAACGCTTCCAGCACGTCCACCGCGGCCTTCCAGTCCTGCATCCGAATTAGCGCGGCTCCGGCGTCGTACTCAGCGGCCGGACGGATAGATGACGTAGGCGCCGCCGTGCGAATCCTAAGGAAGTGGTCGGCAGCCGCGCGATAATCCTTCGCGTCGTTTGCGAGCTCACCCTGTTTGTAAATCGAGGCGGCAAGGTTGTCGACGAGCGCGACGCGCGACTCGTCTCCCTCCGGCGTGAACGCCAGAACCTGGGTGTAGGCGTGCTCGGCCTGCGGGTACTCGGCGAGCTCGAACGAGCCGTGCGCAACCACAATCCATGCGGAACGCCGGACGGACGCATTTGCGCCCGGATAGTTATCGATGACGCGCTGGTCGGCCTCGATGGCGGCCTTGTAGTCCTTCATCTCGTACATGTCATCGGCGGCTGCTCCAAGGACTGCCGCGGCATGTTCGTCCTGCGGGAATACATCGGCAAATTTGAGCGAGCTTGCGACTGTATCGCGTTTGACAGCGTCCTGCTGCTTCTTGTCGGTAACCTTCAGCTGCTCGCGATATGCATAGATCGCGGCGTATCCTGCAGCTGCCGACTGCGAATGCTGCGCGTAAGCGTAAGCCGTGCGCTCATACTGTTTGGCCGCCTCGCCGAAATCCTTGTTCTCCAAGAGCAGGTCCGCAAGCTGATAGTTGACGGATGCTGAATCAGCCTCCTTCGGGAAGGACTCGAGGTAGGCTCCGTACCACTTGCTTGCCTCGCGATAATTCGTGAGCTTCTCTTCGGCTTCGTTTGCGTTCTGATATTGGGCGTGATAATGCGTCGCGAGGTCTTTCAAGTTCGTTTTCAGGTAGGCCAGTACTTCCGGCGACTCTTCCGGTTTGAAATGTCGCCAGTATTCGGCCTTCAGACCGTACTTGGAAGCGAACTCCCGCTTCGACTCCAGTACGAGCTTGGGGAACCCGCCCTTGGTGTAAGTATCCACGATGCGCATGCTGAATCGCGGGGTGGCGCGGTGGAATGGATAAAGCGCTACGAAAGCTTTGTAGGTCTTCGCCGCATCGTCGTAGCGCAGCTTGTCGAGATAGTGCTCACCAAGGCTGGAATAAATGCGGTCCTCATAGGAGCGCTTCCCAAACTTGGAGAAGTACTCTGGCACGGTCTCCGGCCCGCCGAGGTTGCTGAAGCTCAGGCTGATCACTCGGAACGTATCCGCGACACGGCGATCGTTGTCCTCATCATGTCTCTGATCGAAGTCGTAACCGATCGACACCTTGTGGTCGAGCAGGGCAATATACCTTTGCAGAGCCTCCTCGTAGAATTCCTGTTTGTAGAGCGTCCAGCCGACCTTATAGAGAGCCAGCTCGTAGAACTCGGAAGCGGCTCCGAGTTTGACTATGCCCGAATACGCGCTCTCGGCGTCGCGGTAGCGTCTGCGTGTGAAGAAGTACTCGCCCCGCCTGAACTGCACTTCGTCGAGGTGCGAGGAATGCGGATTCGTTCGGATCAGGCGCTCCATTGTCTCGATGGCCTCTTCAGTGCGGCCGAGCTCGTCGTACGCCCGCGCCATTTGATAGAGGACCTGGTCGCTGTTGTTGTAACTGGGGTACTCGGTGAGCAGCCGATTGTAGAGAGCGATCGCCTCGAGTGGACCGTCGGGATCTCCGCCAGCGCGCACCGCGTCCGCCGCCGAGGCGCCGGCGTTACTACCCGCCAGGATTCCGGCCTGCGCTGTTGTGCGCCGTTCGAAATCCTGATCGGATTCGTGCAAACGCATGCTGGCAGTTGCCGCGGCCGGATTGAGACTCCCGGGTTGGGAGCCCGCGAGTACCTGGGCTGGCTTCGGGGCGGCCATTTCCCGCGACTTGGCGTTGCCCGTACGTATCCCGAACTGCTTCTCGATTTGCAGGTCCGCGAGGCGCCGCATCGCTTCCGGAGTCATCGCGGTTTCCGGTGTCTCCTCGAGGAAGCGCCGGTATTGCTGCATGGCCTGATCGAGGCCCTGTTCGACATTCGCCTCCTGCACGTCCGGACGCACGTTCTGCAGCGTAGCCAGAGTCCCCGCCGTTCCCAGCGGCTTGTTGGGACGCGCGGCGCAGCCGACCATGAAAACCGGCGCGACCACCATCGGAATGGCGAGCCGACGCATCACTGTCCCCCCGTCTCGGACTGGGCGCGCGCGGCTCGATCGTAACTATCGGCGACCCCGAAGCGCGCCTCGACCTGCTGGGCGACCAAGCGTTCCCGGCGCGCCTCGAGTTGGTTGATGGCGACGGTCTCGATCAAGTGTCCCTGCCGGGCTATCAAGACTTCGACACGCTGTAATGCGTCGTCGACGCGCTCGCGGAGCCGTGCAATCTGGACGTCGTATCCGACGTAACTGTGCGTGGCTGCCTGCCTCGTCCTAACGAAGGCGTCATACTGCCGACTGAGAGCGTCGACTGGCGCATTCAGTTCGTTCAGGTGTGTATATGCCGCGGTCAGCCGCTCGTTGTACTCGGTTTCCAACCGCCACGTGAGCGCGCCGCGCAGGTGAGCCGCACGTTGCCGAAGCGCGCGCAATTCGGGGTCGTCAGAGTCGCCGAGCCGTTTCTCGATGAGCGTGATGCGCTCGGCGGCAATCTGCTCCTCCGCAGTCGCTAGATAATCCGGCCGCGGCGCGGTCAGGATGGCCTTCAGGCGTTCGGCAAGGTGCTTATGCTGCTCGAGGCGCAGGCGGATCCGCGAATCCAGCTCTCGGAATTGGGCGTCGGTCTCCGGCAGCAGCGGCTCGTAGTTTTGTCCGCGCAGTCGGATGATATCGTCGAAGGCATCGAGGCTGGTCTTCCAGGCAATGAACTTCGACCGCAGTTCCTCGAGGTCGAGGTAGTTCTGCAATGCGGTTTGGAAGTCGTGAGATGCCATCAATTCCATCAGGTAGTACGTTTCCGGTGCATCGGGCAGATTGCGTAGGCGGATGACCCAGGTTTCGTCCTCGCGGCTCTCCTCGCGGATCAGCGCATTGAGAAACCGCCCCTCCCTGATGCTGCGGATTGATGCGTCGACTTTCTCGATCTGGTTGCTAAACAGCTCGAGCCCCCGGCCGTATAGGAGCGCGGCGCGACCGTGTAGCTTCAAGCTGGCGTACGCATGCGGTACGGCAAGTATGACTTCCTGAACCGCGACATCCGTCGGCTCACGCTGCACCAGGATGTTCCACGGAACGAGTGCACGGTCATACTGCTGGAGCGAAGCCTCGGCCCAGCCTGCCCGCAGCAGCGCCTGGTTCGAGAACGGTCCCTCGAGATGGACGCGGTTCAGCGACTGTCTAGCCCGCTCAAAATTACCGGATTCGAACAGCATGGTACCCAGCACCAGGTTCGACTTGTCGCGGATCGCGAGACCGGCGCTATCACTGGCCGGCAGTTGCCCGGCTTTGTCCAGTTGCTCGATTGCTTCCTGGGGTCGACCGTCCTGCAACAGCGCGATGCCAAAGTTGTAGGCAACAAAGCCGGCCAGGCGCTCATTGCTCTTTAGCTGCGCGAGCACCTTAACAGCCTCGCCAGGCTGGCCTTTCGCCATATAGACGTTCGCCCGCAGCAACTCGACGTCGCCCCTGATCTCCTCGGGCACCGTACCTTTGATCCGCGCCAGCGCCTGGAGCGCATCATCGAGCTGATCCTTCTGGAAGTGGATGCGGGCAAGCCTGAACGCGGCCTCGTTTCGTACCGCCTCATCCACGGCACCTTCGAGCACCGCCTTGATGGCGCGCCCTGCGCGCTGGTGCATGCGGTAGTTGAGCTCGAAGTCGCCGACCGAGAATTCGGCGTTGTTGATGTGAAAATGAAGCGTGTCGAGTGCGGGCTCGTCGAGTCCGTGGTACATGGCGAGCTCGGTGTCGAGCCGCTGGAGT
>Ga0306923_10004463_pt1 | contig 13414 bp, 11 predicted proteins | sample sta12Can44000108_FD_203841 | JGI IMG/M metagenome (GOLD analysis project Ga0306923, IMG submission 203841) | Lab enrichment of tropical soil microbial communities from Luquillo Experimental Forest, Puerto Rico - statanox.12C.anox.44.000.108 (v2)... | ecosystem: Environmental > Terrestrial >... | reverse complement strand
CTGCCTGCCCACGGCCTTTCACAAAACTATTTTGACATTGCAGACAGCATTTCCCGGATTCTCATTTTGATTGAAACAGGCATTTTCAACAGCCGTACCGCGGCGCCTGCGTTCTACATGCCGCCAGGCGGAGTCGAAAGTGATATGCGGAATATTATCCACGACTGGAGCCGAATGTCGGGCCGTGAGATGAAGGCACGGAGGGTAACTCCGAGCTAAACACTCGCCCGACGGTTGAGGAAGATTGAATGAAGACCCCGACTGAGGAGCTCGAAACCCCCTATCTCGACAGAGAGTTCGAGTTCGTCGTACCGACCTATAGGTCGAGCGGCAGTCTGGCGCATGCAATTGACGAGAGCCCTTTCGCCAATTTCGTGGGCGTGGCTGGTACTGAGACGAGCCAGCCTCCTCAAAGTGGTCTAGAGCCGCAGGAGCTCGAAACGCTCGAACTCGACGAGCCAATGGCGGAAACTTGGACTAGGAAGAGGCCGGGTATGAAGAAGATGATCAGCCATACGACGGCCATGCGCGTGAAGAAGAAGATGCCTCAACACCCTCCGAGTGGTTGATGCCTGAGCTGGCAAAAACTGAGCATGAACAAGTTCGGGGCAAGCAACAAATTCTGGTCGTCGGCGCCGGGAACGCGCCAGTCACCGACGGCGAGTACGCATTCCACCAAGGCAACGTCACGGAGCGCGGCGGGCTCGACGCGAACGGTCGGGCGTACTTTAGCAAAATCGATCCGTCCCAGCCTTTTTTCTTCGAGGTGCGGGACCGTGTGTGCGCTATCCGCGTCGGTGCCTTCTTCAATCCCTCCGACCCCAAGATAGAGTACGGGGGCACGACGTTCGACTGGACGCTGGTGCGCGACGACCATAATCCGGACAAGACCTTCTGGCCGCACTACCAGAAGGAGATGGACATCGCTCGCAAGAATGTGAATCCCCGCACGGTCGAGAAGTTCCTCCAGCACGAGCACATCACGCGCCGGCCGATCCAAGTCGCGAAGCCGTATCTCCACCAGGTGAGCAAGGTTCAGATCCAGGCTCTTCCCTGCCGGGTGCGGGTCGGACCCTTCGTGCGCTACACCGATCACGAGCGCGCGGTGATCTGGCTCGAGACCGTCACGCCCTGCATGGTCCGGGTGCGGTACAAGAAGGCGGGCGGCGCGGAAAAATCGCGATACGCCTCGACGGTGCGTGTCGGCGGCCGGCATTTCGCGGCCGTCGAGATCGACGGGATCGTGGAGCACACCTTCTACTACTACACGATCGAGCTTGCGCCGCTGCCCGCGCAGGGCGCGATCCCAGCGGACCAGGGAGACTTTTCGGACGTCTTCCCGACCCTAACTGCGAAAGTCTCAGAATCAATCAAAGATCAGCTCCGGCTTCCGTCTCTCAACAAGACCGAGTGGCTCGCCTTCCGGACGCTGCGTCCGAGGTACGACAAGTTCCGGTTCGCGCTCGGCTCATGCCGCTGGTACCCGGACGATACCAAGGGTCCCAAAGACAAGGCGGCCTTGGGGCCGGACATGTTCGACGGCCTTGGTGCGTGGCTCCAGGCCAATCCGAAAGACAAGTGGCCGCACTTTCTGCTCTTCGTCGGCGACCAGATTTACTCGGACGAAATTGGTGATCATCACGCCACGATGATGACCTTCGGGCGGTTCGCCGAACGGATCCCGGGACCCGCGGATCCGGCTGCGTCAGCGCGCGACAAGCTCATCGACGGCGCCTGGGCCGGTCGCTTCGCCCACCGCTATCGACCCTACAAGCACCCCGGCGATACATTCGTCAAGAATGTCGCCAACAGCCTGCAAAAGCTCAGCGACATCCATGCGCACTACCCGGATATCAAAGGCGTCCACCGCGAATACCCGGGCGCGGACCCGAGGGAGAAGCTGAAAGAGCGGTATCGGACCCTGAAGAACCGGCGGGAGATCACCGGTGCCAAGGGAGAGCCCTCGGACGAAAGGAAAGCTCGCGAAGCGGTCGAGCTGCTGCCCGTCGTGGACAAACTGGAGATCTCGGCCGAGCCGTTCCGGGCGTTCGTGCGCCATTGGAATGCGGGAGCCGGCCTCGCGTATCGCGGCAACCCGACGGGGCTGCGATACCTCGTTCACAACTTCCTGCTGTGGTCGCTGCCGGATTTCGAGCGCCAGCTCCCCACTTTCTCCGATCGCGGCGGATTCACGGTGGCGCTCAGGCCCGATGGCCATGGACATCCTTCTGCCACCGAGGGCGTGCATGCCGCCGATTTCGCGGAGTATGCTTACCTCTACGAGCGCTCCTGGACCAGTTCCCGCAACGTGCGGGTGCTGCTCGCGCACGTCCCCACGTTCCTGATGTTCGACGATCACGAGCTGACCGACGACTGGAACTTCGACGCCTCGTGGGTGCGCATGCTCCACAACCGGAAAGACTCTTGGGGGATGTGGCCCAAAACCCTGACCGACGCACTGGCCGCATACTGGGTGTACCAAGGCTGGTGCAACAAAGCTCCATCGCAATGGAGCAGCCAGGACCCGCGGGTGAAAGCCCTGGACGACGCGCGGCGCCAAGGCATCGACGCGCTGCCGGGCTTGCGGCGTCTTCTGCACGACGCGTGCTTTCCCACGCCGTCCGACGATCCGAATGCGGTGATCCAGACCGGCTTGAGCCTGGATTGGCACTACCGGCTGCCGTTTGATCCGCCGTTCCTGGTTCCCGACTGCCGGTCGCGCCGGCGCATGGTTCCTTCCGACGACAGGATCCGCATCATTGACCATAACGACGCTTCCAAGCGGCCCATGTCGCAGACCATCGACGACGCTCAAATCGACTGGATGCGCAAAACGCTAGTCGACCGGTGGCGCGGGGGGCCAGGAGTCTTCATCGCTCTCTCTACGCCGCTGCTGCTGCAAGACAAATTCATGACATTCATGCAAAAGCCCGAAGTGGCGGCCCGTGCGTGGGCGGGCGCGGGCGACATCGTTTCGGGAATCGCCGTCCTGATCGATTCCACCAAGGCGGGGTTCGGCTCGAACGAGCTGCTCCGGGTCTTTCGCCGGGCCAAAGACCTGGAGCACATGATCCGCGATAAGAGTTGGCGCGACTTGTGGGAACTGGCCGCGGCCATGCGGCAAAAGGGCAGCCCGGTGAAATCCATGGTGCTCCTCTCCGGCGACGTACACCACAGTTACTGCATGACCGCTAATCTTCCCGGCGGTGGAAGGCCGCTACCGGAGCTGGTGCAGATCACCTCCTCCGGCGTGCAAACCACCATTCGCGGCAGCAAGGCGTCATGGTTCGCCGAGAAGCTGGGCAGCCTCCCGTTCGACGTGGGCAAGCATCGGCTCGTGCCAGGCTTCATGAAGAAGAACGACACCGGCTCGCCCGACCTCGCTCTTTACGAAAACGCCGTCGCTATTGTCGATGTCGGCATAGGGGGCGAAGTGGATGTGGTCGTCCGGCATCTGGCGGGCGGAACGCGCACGTGTTTCGCTATACCTCGGGAGCCTCCTATGTGAACATGCAGCGCGGGCTGCCGGCCGTCGTGGCTCGCAGTTCGGAGTTGGAACTGGAACAGGGGGGGCCGACCCCTATGAGCTGCCAACCCGCAACGCCTATTGGTCTTGACGAGAGGGGTCTGGAGTCGCCTTTTCTGGCAGAGTTGCTGTTCACCCGGGAGGAGGCCGCGCCCGCGGGCGTCGATCTCATCGTGCGCGAGTCGCCCTTCGCCGCCTACGAGCTCGACCGCGCCGGGCCGGTTCCCGAAGCCGCGGAATCGGAGGAGTTGGAAGAGGAAGCGCCGGCCGTCGAGGTCGATCCTTCGGCCGAACTCGACCTCTCCGAAATGGAGCGGGAATCGGCCCTCAAGGAACCCGAAACGGAAGCCGATTTCGAGCACCTGATCGAGGCTCAACTCGGCCTTACGGGTAGGGATGACCGAGTGGAGGTCCCTGACACCACGGTACAGCCCTATCGCTGGATCTGCTCCGTCACATACGAAAGGGACGGGAGGACTCTGAACGGAGGCTCCGGTCTTCTGATCTCGAATCGGCATGTGCTGACGGCCGCACACGTCATCACCGACGCGAGGTTGGGACAGCCAGACGCCCCTGACCTGGTCGTGTATCCCGGCCGCCATTATGGCGGCGAGCAGCCGTTCGGACGATATCTGGCGGCAAGAACCCGCGTTCCGAACCTCCGGTTGGATTTCGGGCTGATCACTCTGAACAGGCCGGTCGACCCGAGTCTGCTCTGGTGGGGCCATCCTGCCACCAACACGGACTGGTGGAGCGAAGCTGCGATTCCCCTCCGGGACCTTCGTCAAAGAGCATTCCCCATCACGACCGCCGGATTCCCCGGTGCGAAGGACGCCTACAGGCGAAGAATGTACGAGGCGCAAGGCGTCACCGTGCCCGCCACGTTCGGGGGCACTTTCCGCCACACCGCCGATACGACTCAGGGCCAGAGCGGCTCGCCCGTATGGACCGAGCGCGGCGGCCGACGCATCCTGATCGGGATTGTAAGCGCTTACGATCGGTTGCCAAACCAAATTGCCGTCTTTGCCTACGAACGGATCGTTCGGAGATTCGTTCAGCGCTGGATGGCGGAGGACGCGCCCGGAGCGCGGCCCGTCGAGAGACGGATCGCGCTCGAGGTCCCTTACCAATGGATCTGCCGACTGGAGGTCCACGACAATGATCTCAGGCGCGAGGTGGGGTATGGGACCGGCTTGCTGATTTCCGACCGCCACGTCCTGACATCGGCCAGAGTAATTTACGACTTTCCTAGGGACCGGCGCAGATATTCCGTACGCATCACTCCAGGTTACGAGTTTGGCAAGGAGGCATTCGGTTCCACGCCGGCTTCGCAGGCAAGAGTGTCGCCAAAGTTTTCGCCCGAGATCAAGGACGGATCGGCGGACTATGGATTGTTGACGCTATCACGATCCCTGGGCAGCCTCACCTACTCGTCCATCGGGAACGCCGCGCTAGGCAGTTGGGGAGGCCCGTCCCACGGACTTTCCACTTCAGTAGCGGACTGGAGCGGCAAAGTAGCTCATATCGCGGCGTTCTCGCGCTCGTCCGGCGGGGGCGGCGGGTATCACAAGCTTCGGATCTCATCCGGCGGATTCGTGGGCATCCAACGGGGACAGATTCTACACAAAGCCAGCTCGAAACTGGACGCACCCGGCGCGCCGATTTGGATCGAAGAGGGTGGGCGAAGACTGCTTGTGGGCATTGCCTCTTCGATTTTCTCAAAAGACTCCGGCGTGAACTGGGGCTGCTATTTGAGCCAGGAAACGCTCTCCCAGCTCATGCAATGGATCAATGCGGACTACGAGCGGAGGGAGCTCGAAGCCGGCGATTATTACAGCCAGGACGAGATCGAGTCGGTTTTGGCTTCTCCGAATAGAGAAGACGAAAGCCCGACTGCCGAGGCGAAAACTCACGCCGAAGACTTGGAAGCGGAGAGCAATGCCGGCAGTTTCCACGGTGCTGATGTGGATAGGTTCACGCAGCCGAGCGCCGAAATCCTCACCACGGCAGAAGGTTATGTAGACTATCACTGAAGCTGGAAACCCGACTAGATCGTGCGCCGGTCCATCATCACGGGCGCGAGATGAAGGCGCCGAAATTTACGCCGAGCTGATCGTTCTTCGACGGGAGGCCTCGCATGATCCGTTTCCCATGGACCGCCCGGTCCCGTCCGCTGAGCCCTCACGAATGTCCTCCGCGGAGGAAGAAGGATTCGCGTCTTGAGCTCCCGGAATGCCAGGAAAAGCTAAAGAAGCTTGGCCGCGTTGCCGTGGTGGGAGGAGGCTTCGCCGGCCTGATGGCGGCCTGGCGGCTTGTCCAACATGGCGTCAAAGTGACCGTCTACGAAGCGCGCAAGGAGGTGGGCGGACGCGTCCTCAGCAACCCGACATTCAGCGCCGGCCGCATCACCGAATTCGGCGCCGAGCTCGTCGGCTCCTTTCACACGAAATGGCTGGAGCTTGCCCGCGAGTTTGGCTTGGCAATGATCAGCAGAATGGAACCGGACCTTTACGAAAAGGAGTGCTTGGACTTGAGACTCACGCTGGACAAGGATCTGTCCATGGCGGAGTTCAAAGCACTCTCGCATGAAATGGAAAAGGTTTTGCAGAAGATTTCCAACATTGCTTTGGAAGCGATAAAGGATCCTGCCCGGCCCTGGCTGCAAGACGATCCAGTGCGTGGGTTGCGGCCATTCGACAATAAGTCGGTCGGACAAGCTCTCGAACATGATTTCCAGGTCCCGCGGAATGGGCGGCTTTGGAAGATGCTCCAATTCAAGCTCGAGAACGACGAGGTGGCACCGCTGGATCAAATGAACTACCTCGGGTTGTTGTGCAAAGTGAGAGGTGGACAGGGCGAACAGTGCGTTGAAGACGAACGTTCGCGTCCAGCGTGCTTCAAAGACGGGTATTGGGGCGACTTGGAGATCTTTCGCTGCGCTGACGGTTGTCAGACGTTGGCGACTGAGATGGCGAAAAAGATCGACGTTCGACGTCTTGTGGCGGTCAGATACATCAACCTTTCCCGGGCAGGCGTGACGCTGGGGCTCAAGGCGACACGGCCTGACGGGAGCTTCGTAGACGACAAGCCCGCGTTCCCAATTCACGGCTTTTCCTACGTGATCCTGGCGATTCCTCCCAGCGTCTGGTCCCCTCCAGCCATGAAAATCACGGCGGATGGCAGAGATTCCGACCCCGCGAAAGAAATCGGCAAAATGCAGATGAATGATGCCGTGAAGTACTTCAGCGACCTGAAGCAACGCTTCTGGATCAAGGAAAGGCCCAGCCCGATGCGTGATCGCGGGTCGGCTCCTTACGGCGGCTCATTGCGGATCGGCCAGGTCTGGGAGGGCACCGACAACCAGACGCGGGTCGGCAACCAGGGAATCGTGCTCAGTGTGTTTGCGGGCCCAGTCTCGCCCAGCCGGCTCGCGCCCACGCGAGACGACTTCGACAAGGAGTTGCGGCGTCTCTACCGCGGCTACGCTGGCAATCTGATCAAGCGCCGCAACAATCCTCATCTCAGCGATTGGCCAAACGAGCCCTTCATCAAAACGGGTTATTGGTCGCCACTCCCAGGCTCCCAGGGGACATATTCAAAGTCAGCAAGAAGCTCACCGAGCCCTACCACGATCGGCTGTTCTTTGCGGGGGAACACACGGAAACAGCCTACTTCGGCTATATGGAGGGGGCATTGCGTTCGGGCGAACGCGCGGCGGAGACGCTGATGCTCAGCGCCTGCGGCCTGCTCGAGAAAACTGCGCCCCAGCCCCCAAGCCCCGTGCTTGTGGCCCGCGCCACGCCAACCCGTGAAAATGCGGCTTCCGAGTGCGAAGTTTCAACCCCGTTGAAGAAGCGCGTGTCCGGCGATGCGGGCGAAGCCGAGTCCCCGTTCCTCGGCAGAGATCTTTTTGCGGCAGAGGTAGTGGAGCCTTGGGAGCCGCGCATAGCGGCGCTGTTGGCGGAGAGCCCGTTCGTCGCCCTTGAGGAACGGGAAAGTAGGCTTGATTGGGACCAGCAGGCAGAGGAAGAAGCGCTGGACGAACTCGATGGCGAGGAAGAGTTGGTGGCGTCGGAAGCTTGGGAGAATCTGGAAGAGGATCAGCTAAATCCCCAACCGGATCAGGCAGAAGACGAGTCTTTTGATTATGAGAGCGCATCTGATTATGAGAGCGCATCGCTTCGCGAGGATGAAAAGAGACTCGAATCGCCGGAAGACTTTATCGAGGGTGAAAGCCAACCTGAGGGGTTCTCTGAATACGGTTCCGATGAATTGAGTTTGGATAGCGAACAAGACTGGGAGCACTCCGCACTCGAGGACGACTTAGGTCCCGATCTGGAAGAAGAGAATGGCTCTCCAGCGCCGTTGGGTCGGCCCGATTCTGGCCAGACGTGATTTACATCGTAAAGGAGAAAGACAGTTTTCTGACTTCGGCCCGAGAATTTCACAAGTTGTGGGGGCTGAAGCCCGTGGAGTTCGCCCAGATCGACGAAGATCTGCGGCGCCGGTGTGCTGTCGTATTCGCCGTGATCGTCGCGCCAAACATCTCGACATATCAGTTAGCCGATGCTTCCGGGTCGTTGCTGATGTTGCTGATGATGTGAAGGTGATCGAATTTGAATGCCGGATTGCTCATCATATGCCCTCGCATGGGGAGCGGATTAGCGACAATACTTCGGACTGAGCGAATTCTACAGTTTGCGCTGTGACCCGGCATTCCGGATGGCAGGGTCAGCTGTCGACCCTTTTCGGACATTCGCCTGCCGCGTGAAAATCCGGACGCCTGCACCGCCCCGACTTTTTCATCTGGCCCGGACCCGTTACGTCTTCATCGCCCATAGCGCGCGGAATGAACGTACCGAGATCACCGCACGCGGCGCTGCAGTGTCGGCGCGGCAGGGTCATGGAGAGACTCGGCTACACACACTTGAAAGCCTCTCTTAGCGCATAGCATCAGCAGCCTCCGGCGACGCCGCCGACCCGGTGCTGGCGATTTTTTGAAGTCACCCGCATATTTCGCCCTCCGCGGGGCTCGGGTTTCACTGCAACGACGGCAGGACTATTGTAGCAAATATCGCGCGAGGAACGCCGGCACCCGCGCGAATGCGTCCTTTCGAGCCGCGGGATCGGTACCGACATAGGGCGAGGTGCCTTCAGGGCTGTACACGTTGAGGGTGTGGAGCGGCACTCCGGGCGCATCGAAATCGTGATATGCGTCCGGATAGATCTGCATCTCGATTTTGGCGCCGCGCGCGAGGGCGCCGTCCACGAAGCTCTTGCACGGCGGGGCGCGAGTCCAGGTATCGCTCCACCCCTGGAGCAACAGAAGCGGCACATTGCTCCGCCAGTCGCCCGGTTGTTCTTTCTCACTACAGAGGACGGGGTAGAGGGCAACGGCGGCCCGAAACGACGCCGGAGGTGCCTCGGCAGGGAGGCGGGCGCTGTTCGTATTGAGCGCCATCAACACGACACCGCCGCCTTGGGACCAGCCGATCACCGCAACCTTGTCCGGCTGAACGTAGGGTTGGGACTGCAGATATCTTAGGGCCCCTAGGGCGTCCCGCTTTCGCTTCTCCATCAGATCGAACCATCGAGCGGGATCGTTCACGCGCAGAGAGCATGTATTTACGATGCCGCGTGGCGCGAAGCTGTTGACCATCAGCACTGTGTAACCGAGGCTGTTGATTACGGTCGCCCATTCCATCTCACGAGGACCAATTGCACCCGCGCTGCCTAGACCACTGCAGCCATGGAGAAATATCACCGCCGGATGCCGCGCATTGCCGGGCGGCAGAAAGAGAAAGCCGTCGAGCATGGTCGCAGGCTGCCCGCCCCCGTTGTCGTCAAGCGATGGGAAACGGACTTGGGTCGATGCAGCGCTCGCGATCCCGCACTCACCAAAAAGGAGCGCGACCGAAAGCAGGCATCCAAGGCTGATGCGGAATATCATATCGATGCGGCCTTTCCCTTTACGTCCATAGCCCGACGACGCGGTTACATCGGCCGCCGAAAACAGTGAAGGATGGCGCTGTCCTCTTCTCGCAACAGCGGATGATTTTGGATATCGTTCGGCAACTCATCCAGCGCCACCTTCGCCTTCAGCTGCAATTTTTCGCCTGCGTCTCGGCGGCGTAGGGCGAACGCAATCCGCCGTCTTGCTTGTGAGAACGGCGAGGCGCGATCGTAACTTTCGCCTCTCGTCTCTTGTTGGCCAGCAAACGAGGGCGCCGCCGCTGGCGGCTGACTGGCGAATTACATCCGCCCTGCGCTTGCTGTCCAACCGCCCTCTCACCGCGTTTCGTTTTTGCCAGATCACTGTAAAGGTGCAGCGCGTTCCGCTGTCCTGCACCCTAAACAGTTCCTTGGGGGTCGATCTGTCCGTCGTACCGAAAACCTTGCCGCCGCAGCACCAACCGGCCATCTGGGCTCACTGTCCCCTCCGCTCGCTTCTCTGTCCGGACGATACCGTTTGTGATCGTCATCCACCAGAATGAAGCGGTCGATGCAGCAATCGCGGAATATCGGCGGCTGAGCCCGTTCGCCCCAGGGCGACAAGCTCGCGGTATCAGGCGAGGTCAACCCCATGATCGCAGCGGCGATAAACGCCAATCCTCTATGGTTCTGGCACGGGCCGGATGCGTGAGCCCGATCCCGCCGAGATGGCCGCTCGGTACGACGCCGAAACGCCCGTCCTCGACTGGCGCGAGCGGCTCGTCTGGTCCGGCGGGAGCGGTCCAGCCGGGTCTGATCACCGGTGGGAGATCTCCGGAAGGCGGCCCACCTGCGGCAAATCGGCCCCGCGCCGCACCTAAAAGCGCCCAAAGAGCCGCAGAAACCCTGGGAGGTTTCAAACCGCTGTATGAGATCTCGTATGGTCGATTGAAACCCGAGCCGGCGGAGTTCGGCGTCGTTGCTGGTTAAGGGTTCCCCCAGCCGCCGGTCGGGCCTCGCCAATCTGGGAAAGGATCATCAAAAACTGCGCTCCCGGGAATGTAGACCCAGTAAGTGGGGACCCCCGGACCCGGACAGCAGGCCGACCCACCAGGAGGACAATCCGGACACCAACGCGGCGAAACCGGTCCGCCGCTCCGTTGGTGCGAGGGGGCGGTTGCTCGACGCCAGTCACCGTCCCAACCGTTGGGCATTGAATACGAGCCCGGACCGAGGGACCCGGCTTGGACCCCAATCGGTGCGGTTAGAGCAAGCGCCCCTGCCAATACCAATCCGAGAACGCGCATTTTAGGTCTCCTGCGGGCGTCCATGCTGAGCCATAACGATCCAAGGGTGTTCTTTCGTCCCGCTCGCCGGCATGATCTCGCCGCCCTTCAGGGTGTCTTATGCGCCCCGGCGCCGACCCGTGCCTCCGGCTCATCGTCGCGCACCTGGAACACGCCTCCGGCCGTCTCGACCTTTGCCCCGACACACCAGCGAGAAACGAACGCGCTCGCGAGGGGTGCGTCCGCGAAGTAGATCGATAGAGCGTCATTCAGCACCCCGCGCGTTCCCGAGGGTGTCATAGCCCAGCCGTTGGCGCCGCAATTCTCATCGAGCCAGGCGGTTATTCGCGGGTGCCGCAGGCCGAGACCGTTGGGCGGAATGCCGATCCTGATGCGGACCGGGGAACGCCGCTCGGCCGAGGCGATCATCTCGCGCGGGTTGCCGGGCATTCTCTGTTCCTCCTTTGTTCACAACCAGGAATGCCACCCCGACATCTCGGCGTCTAGCACCTTGGCGCGTGGCACAGGCTCAGTATGCTGGTGGGATGTCTGTCCATCACCTCCTGCCCCTCGAAAGCTCGGGTTGGCGATCGCACGCCAGAACGAGCCCTAACCTTCCTGGCCTCGCCCCCCAAGGTGAGTAGAGCCAATGGCGGCGGTGGTACACCATTTCGCTCATGTGTTTTTCTTAGTCTATGCTGGCCTGTTCCCCATCGTTAACCCAGTCGGCAACGCCCCGATTTTCCTCGCCCTGACGCGGGATTGCACCGATAGGGAGCGACATGCGCTTGCCCTCCGGGTCGCAATTGATGGGTTCTTCTTGCTGCTCGGTTCGCTGCTCCTCGGTTCGTATGTGCTGGAGTTCTTCGGCATCACACTGCCGGTCCTGCGCATTGCCGGCGGCATAGTAGTGACTGCGTTTGGCTGGACGCTCCTGCAGGCCAAAGAGGATCTTGAAGGCCAGCGCATTGCCGAGGGCGCGCGCGGACCGGATGCAGCCACCGACGCCTTTTACCCCCTTACCATGCCGCTTACTGTCGGACCGGGAGCAATCTCGGTCGCCATCGCGCTGGGCAGCCAGCGGCCAAAGGAGGCAATCGATTTCGCTCATGTAGCGGTGCTCGCCGGCGTGGCCATTGCCGGCCTCGCTGCCGTCGCTGTCACAGTCTATGTTTGCTACCGCTTTGCCGAGCCCACCATCGCCGCACTTGGCAAACACGGCACCAATGCGGTGGTGCGGCTCTCCGCCTTCTTGCTGCTCTGCATCGGCATCCAGATCGTCTGGACCGGCTTCAGCGAGCTACAAAGCCCCTCGGCTTCCGCGAGCCTAGTGCTTTGAACGAGAGCGAGCCATCACACCCTCCCCAGCCTGAAGGCCTTCCATGGGGAGCGATGACCTGCTGGCCCGGTGCGCCGGCGGGAGCGGCCCGGCGTCACTTTGCGATGAACGTGTCTGCGCGTGCTCGCGACTGCGCATCCGACATATCTCGGGGTCGATTGGTGTCGTAGAGTATCGAGGGAAGGGCGATTATGGTTCCTCGGCATCAATCTGAGCGACGCGACAAATATGCCCGGCATCATAAATCCGATCTTACCGCTCGACATGGTTGCTCACATCATTCAGGTGGCACTGACCCCCGTTTTCTTATTGTCGGGCATTGCGACCCTCCTGAATGTGTTCTCCACCCGCCTCGCAAGAGTAGCTGATCGCGTCGACCAAATCACGAAGGGGATAGAGGAGACGGACGCAGGCAAAGTTACACTTCTAGCCGTGCAGCTGTCGCATTTGCGCCGGCGATCTCTTGCACTTGATGCTGCGGTTCTTCTCGCCGCTTTTGGCGGAGCAGCTACTTGTGCATCGGTTCTGACCCTATTCGTAGGAGCCTTGCGGGATGCGACTGTCGCGTCGGTCCTGTTCACGACTTTCGGCCTCGCCGTGATGTGCACGATCGGGGCGATCGGATGCTTCACCGCGGAAATGCTGATGGCCGGCAGCGGCGTACGTGCTGAAGTCGCGGCAGGGCGACGGTCCTCCGAGCAAGAGTGAAGCAGGCGATGCCGCCACTCCCATCCCTCCACCAGAGGAAAATGTCATGCTGGCCGGTGAGCCCACGGGTCGGCAACGTCAAGAACAATGACCCCAGCCCGATCGAGCCTATCGTTGGCACGGGTTAGATACGGCAGATCGGGTGGCCCGGAGTAAGCGATGAACTGGCGGAAATCGCTCGCTACGCTCTTCGTAATGCTGGCCCTCTCCGGGTGTGCCTCCATGGCGACGGACCAAGTGCAGGCGCCGGTCCCGTCCCATTCACATGACGACGGGCCGGACATGTTGCACGGGCAATATGGGCATGTAGCCGGGCGAGCAATCGGACCTCGCGGGATCGCTGCAGCGAAGCCCGAAGCGGCTCCCTGACGGCCAGCAGCGCTGCAACGTGTGTTGCCGAAGCGTGGTGAGCGCGGAGACAAGCCGTTGTTTCGGTGAAGTGGGGCGCCGGGCCGGGTGAGTTTGCCACTTACAATGTGCTCGGCGCCGAACATGTCTTAGGCGCATTTTGATCGCGCTGACATTGCTCGCACGTCACGCTCTCAATCTAGAAATCGTGCTCTTACTGACATTGTAGCTGTGCGCCAATTCTTGCAACGTAGCGCCCTCCGCGCGGCGCCTGAT
>Ga0306923_10004461_pt1 | contig 13415 bp, 13 predicted proteins | sample sta12Can44000108_FD_203841 | JGI IMG/M metagenome (GOLD analysis project Ga0306923, IMG submission 203841) | Lab enrichment of tropical soil microbial communities from Luquillo Experimental Forest, Puerto Rico - statanox.12C.anox.44.000.108 (v2)... | ecosystem: Environmental > Terrestrial >... | reverse complement strand
ATCGGAATGGTGATCCAAGTTTTTCATGAACGATCCCAATAGGATCGGAGGAACCTCGGATGCCCGGTCCGAATTGGAGCCGGGAAGAGCAGTGATCACTGCAAGCCGGAAAGCCTTCATTACACGCGCCCAGGACACACGCCTATGACACCCCCCGCAACCAGCCTGTCCGCCCTGCGCCAGGAAGCCGCCCATTGCCGCGCCCGCCCGCTCTGGAAAGGGGCGACCCAGACCGTGTTCGGCGAAGGGCCGCAAAATGCGTCAGCGATGCTGGTCGGCGAGCAGCCTGGCGACAAGGAAGACCTTGCCGGCCATCCCTTCGTCGGCCCGGCTGGAGCGATGCTCGACTGCGCTTTGGAGGAGGCCGGCATCGACCGCAGGAAGACCTACGTCACCAACGCGGTCAAACATTTCAAATTCGTCCCCCGCGGTAAAAATCCGCCTGCACCAGAAACCCAATACCCCGGAGATCCGCGCCTGCCGGCAATGGTATGAGCAAGAACTCGAAATCCTCAAACCCGATCTCGTGATCGCCATGGGCGCGACCGCCGCGCAATGCGTGTTCGGCAGGATCACGCCGATCAACAGGAATCGCGGGCGCCTGATCGACCTTCCCGAAGGCCCCAAAGCGCTGGTGACGGTACATCCGTCCTACCTGCTCCGGCTGCCCGATGCGCAGGCCAAAGCGCGCGAATATGCGCACTTCGTCGACGACCTCAGGATCGCCGCCGCGCTGATCAAGAAATCCGCGCGCGCCGCCTAGATTGGATCGCGTGGAGGGGAAAGGTCGATCGCGAATGAAATGAGCGATCGGGGTGGGGTGAGAGATGCGATAACATCACCCCACCCCATCTCGCATCGCAAATTCGACGGCCCGGTTTCCCACATCCATTTCACCTGCCTGTCATATGCCTCGCGCAAAATCCTGCTCATTGGGACAGGAGGCATAACAATGAGCGACATAGCGTTACCCGGTTCGATCGAACCTGCCCTGCGGAAGGGCCCGGATCTTGATCGCGGCTTTCATCCGATGACCGGCATTATCTATCTGGGGGTGGTGGCAGCCGCGCTGCTGTTCGTCGCCTACAGCATCTATGTCGACATCGACGCCACCGGTACTCGCGTCGCCACCTATACACCGTTTATCCTGTTGCTTGTCGCGCTGCTGATTGCGCTCGGCTTCGAATTCGTCAACGGCTTCCACGATACCGCCAACGCGGTAGCCACCGTCATCTACACCCGCTCGCTGCCGGCGCATATCGCGGTGGTCTGGTCGGGCATGTTCAACCTGATCGGCGTGCTGCTGTCGACCGGCGCGGTCGCCTTCGGCATCGTTTCTCTGCTGCCGGTGGAACTGATCCTGCAGGTCGGCTCCAGTGCCGGCTTTGCCATGGTGTTCGCGCTGTTGATCGCGGCCATCATCTGGAACCTCGGCACCTGGTATTTCGGGCTTCCGGCCTCGAGCTCGCACACCCTGATCGGCTCGATCATCGGCGTCGGCGTCGCCAACGCCCTGATGCGCGGCCGGGACGGCACCTCCGGCGTCGACTGGACGCAGGCCGCCAGTATCGGCAAGGCGCTGCTGCTCTCGCCCCTGTTCGGCTTCGTGCTGGCGGCAATCCTGCTCTTTGCGCTCAAGGTCGTGCTGCAGCGGGTAACGCCCGCGCTGTTCGCCGAACCCGTCGGCAACCAGCCGCCGCCGTGGTGGATCCGCGGCATTCTGATCATCACCTGCACCCTGGTCTCGTTCTTCCACGGTTCGAATGACGGCCAGAAGGGCATGGGCCTCATCATGCTCATCCTGATCGGCACCGTGCCGACCGCCTACGCGCTCAACCGCACCATGCCGGCGAGCCAGATCGAGGCGTTCATCAGGAATTCGGAAGCCGCGAGCAAGGTGATCGAGGCCAAGGCCGGCGGCCACCAGATCATCGGCAATCCGCGGCCCGCCGTGACGCTTTACGTGTCGCAGCGCGAGATCAACGAAGGAACCTTCCCGTCGCTGGCCGTGCTGGTGCGCGAGATCGCCCAGCAAGTCAGCCAATACGGCTCGCTCGCGAAACTCCCGGCGGAAGCCGTCGGCAACACCCGCAACGACATGTATCTCGCCTCCGAAGCTCTTCGCTTTCTGATGAAGGACAAGGAGGCCGACCTGACGAGCGCGGAGATCGCAACGCTCAACAGCTATAAGGGCTCGCTCGACAACGCGACCAAATTCATTCCGACCTGGGTGAAGATCGCGGTCGCGATCGCGCTCGGGCTCGGTACCATGGTTGGCTGGAAGCGCATCGTCGTCACCGTCGGCGAAAAGATCGGCAAGACACACCTGACCTACGCGCAGGGGGCGTGCGCCGAGATCACGGCGGCGGCGACCATTGCGGCCGCCGACGGCTATGGGCTGCCGGTCTCGACAACCCACGTGCTGTCGTCAGGTATCGCCGGCACCATGGCAGCCAACGGATCGGGCTTGCAATGGTCGACGGTGCGCAACATCGCGATGGCCTGGGTGATGACCTTGCCGATCGCGATGCTGCTGTCCGGCTTCCTGTATTTCATCTTCTCCCAGATCTTCTAGCTCACTCGCAAACCGCGCGGCGCAGCAGTGCAAAAGGCCCGCTACCGAGTGTAGCGGGCCTTTTCGTTGCGAGAGGTCTTTAGGGTCACCTCGGTCGCAGGCCGCCCTCGCCTCCTAATATAATCCTGCTTTTGAGCCTTTCTTGTCACTCACGTGTCAGCCAGGACGAGAACTCCGCCATGGCTCGGCGAAATCACGTACAGCCGGTCCGGAACGACGATCGCGGTCGTGTGCGCGCCTGCGCCCGTCGCGGTCCGCTCGCTTGCACCACTCCGCGGATCGATCGTTTCGACAAGCCCGGGCTCGCCAATCGCCACGTGAACGAGGCCGGTTGCCGGGTTGAAGAATGTCACGTCAGGCGCGCCCGCAAGCGGCCAGATGTTCGTGACCTTGCCCGAGCCAGAGTCGATCTCAAGGAGCGCGCGCTCATCGCAAGCGGCATAGAGACGATGCCGGGCATGGTCGATGTCGAGGCCATGGGCGCCCCCTGACGGAAGCCTCCAATGAACGATATCGCTCAGCTCCGGCAAGCGCGCCACCAGCACCATCGACGGCTCGCGGATGCAGAGAAACAGCCGTTCCGCAGCCCCATCCGTCACACACCAGCGCGGTCGGCCGGGTAGATCAATCGCGCGATGGCTGCCGTCCTTGAGGCCGAACAGATGCAGCGTAGGCGTGTTGCGATCGTCGCCGATGCAGGCGGCTATTCCGACACCGCTGCGCTTGACGATCGCCGCACCATTCGGCCGCGGACCGCATTGGAACACGGCCCGGGTTTTGAACGTCGCAGCGTCCAGCCACGCAACGCTTGCCGAGCCGCGGTTGGTGGCAAGGACTTCTCCGTCGTCGGCGACGGCGCCGGCCACTCCCCCAAATCCCGGCAATGTCGCGATGTGCCGTTGGGCATCGTGGTCGATCACCTCGATGCAATCGCGCGCGGTGTGGGCTATGAAGACCCGCCGGGTCTTCGGGTCAAACGCCGCGTGGTCAAACTCGCTGTTTGCGGCGTTGGGTATCTCGATGATGCCAAGTTTCTTCAGCGGCATGACGGCCTTCCGGCGCGTTGCCACCACGACCGCTTACGAAGCGAAGCACGTCGAATGGGAGGACCGTCCATGCGCAATCTCCTCGAAGTTCGAGTGTTGCGCAGAGCTTGGACGGGAAGCCGTCTCGCGGGGAGTCTGCGTGTCCCCGTGTTTTAACCCTAGCAACGCCGAGCTTGATCGGCAAGTTGCCATTCTTGACGCGTCAATATTTCGGCCTGTGCGAGTTGGCCCATTCGCGTGCGTGCCGGATCGGGTCACGGGGCGGCAGGATCGCTCGCAATTTTTTTGTCGCCGGCAGGATTTCCATCCGCTCTCGCCATCGGCAGAACGCAGGAAATTTCGGATACATCGCCCTGGCTTCTTCGGTCAGGCTGAAGGCAAAGGTGCTCGGCAGAATGAAGAAGTCGGCAAGCGTCAGCTCGGAGCCGAGCAGATAGTCTTGTCCATGCGACAGCTCGCGTTCCATCACGCCGAGCGCCAGTTCGACCTTGGGCAGCGCATGCGCCACTACTTTCTCATCAGACGCGATGCCGAGCTCGGGAAACACCAGCCGCTCATGCGTGACATGATAGATCATGTAGGGGTAGTAGTAGGAATTGACTGCGCTGATCCATTGGTTCATTCGCGCGCGAGCGCGCACATTCTGCGGCGTCAGCCGCGGTCCAGCGAACGCCTCGTCGATGTAAGAAGCGATGGCGCTGGTCTCATAGACAGTGAAATTACCTTGCTTGAAAATCGGCACACGGTTGAACGGATGCAGTGCGAGATGCTCCGCCTTGCCCATCACCTCCTCTAGATCATGGAAGGTGTAGGCCACATCCTTATGGGTCAGGATCAGCCTCGCGATGTTGACAAAGGTGCTTCGCGGGAAACCGTAGACGATCGGATCGGGCATTGTCGTTCTCTCCTTGGAATCGCAGCAAGTGCCTTGTGCGCATCACCGCCAAAATGGTTTTTCGGCTTCGTCCAGCGCCTGCCGCCGGGTGAGGCCGAGATCTCTGAGCAGGTGCGGATCATCGGCGATTGCACGCAGCGCCTCGCGCTGCCTGTGCCGCGCCCACTGCCGTCGCAGCGCGCGCCATCGGGCCGCAAGCAGGGCTCCCCAAATTAATTGATTAAGTCGAGCGGCCGGTCGCGCCGGCTGAAGGGTCAGGGTTGGCATCGACAAGCTCCAAAACTCATGAAATGCTGCGTCTGAGCGATTCATTAGGTCCGCCGGAGGAGTACCCGCAAAGCATGCTTTCTCTTGCTTGCCCCAATTTTTCTCATGAAGTCGTGCGATGCGACCGCGCCTGCCGCCGCTCAATGCCCTGAAGGCCTTCGAGGCTGCCGCCCGGCACGAAAGCTTCACGCGTGCGGCGGAGGAGCTTTGCGTCACGCAGGGCGCGGTAAGTCATCAGGTCAAAGCGCTGGAAGCCGAGCTTGCGATCAAGCTTTTCAACCGCGAGCGCCAGCGGCTGATCATCACGGAAGCCGGACGCGACTACCTCGCGGTCGTGCGCGACGCGCTGGACTGGATTGCCGTTGGCACCGAACGGCTGCTGCAGCGGCAGAATGCCGGCGTCCTCACGGTCAGCACCTCGCCTGATTTCGCCGCCAAATGGCTGGTGCACCGGCTCGGCCATTTTGCCGAGGCGCATTCCACCATCGACCTCAGGGTTTCGGCGACGATGCATCATGTCGACTTTGCGCGCGAGGACGTTGACATGGCGGTGCGTCACGGTGACGGTAACTGGCCGGGACTTGACGCCGTGGAACTGAGTGCCGAACAGCTTTTTGCCGTCTGCAGCCCGAAGCTCTTGTCGGGTCGCCGGCTAGGCAAGCCGGCAGACATCTTGAAGTTTCCACTGCTCCATCTCGATAGCCGGGCGGATTGGCGGAAGTGGCTGCAAGCGGTCGGCATCAGCGACGCCAATGTCAAGCACGGACCAGTTCTCAACCGCGCGAGCATGGTGATCGACGCTGCAATCAACGGCCAGGGGATCGCATTGGCGCGCACGACACTCGCAGCGTGGGACCTGCTCAATGGGCGGCTGGTGCGGCCGTTCCCGGAATCGCTGCGGCTGTCGAAGACCTACTGGATCGTCTGTCCCAAGGCGACGTCGAAGGTGCCGAAGATCGTGACCTTCCGCGGCTGGTTGCTCGCGGAAGCCTCGCAGGATCTGCGTCGGCTGAAGAAGCGCGGTTGGTCGCTGAAACTCGTCGAAGCGGACCGGTGACGCACTGCGGTATGCAAAACATATCGCGCGTCAGTCCACCATCCAATCCGGCTGCAGGATCGGATACGCAATCAGACCGCGAGAGCGCTCAACCTCCGCAAGGCGGATCGAAGGCTGCAGGGCACCAGTCACTGGCTGCGTGATTCGATCCTGCAGATCAAACAATTCGTCTACAGTACCATCATAGCGCGAGCTCCGGACGTGCACGCCTCCCTCGGTTTCGGCGAACAGGCATCAGCGGGCGGGCGCCGAGACTATGACGCGCAAACCGTCGACCGCTCAGAGCTTCGATTTCAGCCGATCGGCCACTCGGCGGGCGATCTCCGCCGACGCCTCGTCGGGGATCGGGAAGACTGAACTGACGTTGATCTCGCCGAGCACGTAACTGTCAGTCCCGTCGGCGCTGCGCGGGCCAAGCATAAAGTCCGCATCCCAGATTATCGGGAGATCGCTCCTCGGAATCTCCAGCAAGGAGATCAGCTGCGGCGTCCACTCGTCTTCCATCAACCGACGCAAGCGCTGGAAGCGCGGATCGGCATTGAAAGTGTAGAGCCGCGGTCCGGCTTCGGCCCGCGCCGCCGGTGCCGCGACCAGTGCTTTGACCTTGTGGTAGCCGAAGCCGGCGCAGCGATCGCCTGCCATGTAGCAACGCACCACACCTTCGCTCAGGCGCGCCTGAAACGGCTGATCGATCACGCAGCCGTCTTCGAAATACTCGCTGCACCGCTCGAGAAACTCGTTGAGCTCCACCTCCTCCGATGCATCCTTCGTGGCATCAAGCAAGCGTACCATCGGCCGGTTGCGTGGACTTGCCAGCGGCTCGACCTTCCACACGCCCTGACCGCCGTTGCCGCGGTTGCGCTTGATTACGCGAGGGCCAGCGGCGAGCCGTGACGGCAATTCCACTCGCATCGCCTCGACCGTTCGATAGAGGGCTGTGTCGCAGCCCCACCCCATCATGCGGGTGCGATGGAGCACTTCCTTGGTGCCCATTTTGAGGATCACATCGGGATGGGCGCTCACCCACGCGCCGCGCCTCGCGACCTCGCGCAGCAACGCATCGAGATTGGCGCGATTTCGGCCCTCGTGAATCGGGTTCACCCATACGAGCACGCCATCGAACGTGGCGAGCTGTGCGCGCACGGTGTCGACGACATCGTCCTCATAGACCACGGCTTCTGCGTCGACACCGACATCGGCGAGCGCCGCGAAGACGGCCTTGAACCGGCTGGTCTCTGGCGAGGCACTGCGGCGCGCTGCTTCATCGCCTCGCCAGAGGATAGCGATGCGGCCGAGTCGAGCTGTGGGATGAAACATGGAAAACGGCTCCGGGTTTCATTTTTCTATGTGATAGCGTGTCCGTATACGTTCAGCACCAGGTTGGGCGGCTGCGAAGCCGGCCAGGCCGGATGCGAAGGCAACCAAGACGCCGCGAAGAGAAAACACTCCAAGGACAAAGTCTTCCATGCCTCGCTTCCATCATTGAGGCGAGCAGCGCTTGGCAGCGATCCATCAAGAGAGGGGGACGCAATGTCCCCTGATCTGCAATGTGTCTAGTGATTGAAAAAATCAGGGCCCTGCACGCATGTGTCCCCTCCTTACGAAGGAGACGGTGCTTGGGCCCGCAAGCCTGGAAGAACGGGGCGACCGTCGAAGGCCCCGCGTAACGACTTCACTAGCTTACCATGTTCTGGGGCGCAATCGATATGTTGTTCGCTTTGATCGAGAACGGCAGATCGTAGCTTTGCGCCGGATGTCCGCTCGGGGTATTTAGGAAGTTAATTGCAATCTTCACTCGGCGGCATCGCCAGCGATCCGATCCAGGCGCAATCGATGCCGATGATCCGTGAGCAGATGTCCGCCTCCTATGACGGCGGCCAGCGTTCCCAGGCCCGTTCCGCCGGCAATCAAGAACATGATGAGGAGCTGATACTTCACGGCATCGGTCGGCTCGACGCCGGCAAGAATCTGGCCCGTCATCATGCCCGGCAGGGAAACAAGTCCAATTGCCGCCATGCCGTTAATGGTCGGCATGAAACCGCTTCGCAAAGCATCCCGGATTATCGGTAGCAGCGCCTGATACCTCGTGCCGCCCAGCGCAAGACAAGCTTCTACCGCGGCTCGTTCGCGCACCAAACCGTTGGTGAGCACGTCAAGGCCCAGGCTCACACCGGTCATGGTGTTACCCAGGATCATGCCCAACAGGGGCAGCGCGTAGCGCGGATGGTACCAGGGTTCGGGACGCAGCTGCGTGAGGAGAGAAAACGTCGTCACCGTACCCGCTGCCAGCAAAGTGCATCCCGCACCGAGACCGTACGTCCAAAAGCCTCGCAGTCGTCGCTTCTGCCGCGCCACAGTTTCCCGCGACGCGAAGAGGACCATGATGATGGCCGCGACCGCAGTCCAGAGTGGAGAGACCGAGGCAAACAGGAATGTGAGCACATATCCGACCAGCACCAGCTGAACCACCATGCGCGCGCTGGCGATGGCTAGTTGGCGCTCGAGCTTGAGATGCAGGGCAACCGAAAGAGCGCCGTTCATCACGACGAGGAGCGCAGGCAGGGCGAGATCGCTGTAGGTGAGTTGGATATACGTCAAAGCGAATGCTCCTCGATCCGGCCGCCGCTCTCCATCACAAACAACCGAGATGCAACGCGGCGAGCCTGAGCGCCATCATGAGTGCTCCATATGACGCCCGTTCCCGCCGAGACTCGCTCGGCGACAATTGCCTCAACGGTCGCGGTCGATGTCGCATCGAGAGCGGAGGTGGGCTCGTCGAGCAGAAGCACGCGCGAGCGCAGCATCAGCGCGCGCACAAGCCCCAGGCGTTGCTTCTCCCCGGTAGAAAGTCTGCGGATGTTCCAGGTTCCACAGTCGGGCGGCAGCCCCAGCCGCTCGACCAGCGGCATGGCCTGCTTCCATGCCGTAAAATGCTCTCGAACGGTGTCACCCCACCAGCCCGGCTCGGCCGCTACATATGTTACCTGGCTTCGCCAATGGGGCGCCGGCACAGCCTCCCTGAGCATCCCGTCCAGCTTTACCGCGCCTTTGCTTGGATCGAGATCGGCGATAGCTCGAAGCAGCAGGCTTTTACCCGCGCCGGAAGGTCCTTGCAGGCCAACACATTCCCCGTCGTTTAGCTCGAACGAAACGGAAATGTGCAAACGCGTGAGTCCCTGGACAGTAAGCATGACCTTTTCCGGCTAGGCAGCTCGGAAGCGCCTTGCACAAGCCGAGCTCGACACTTAGCTTTACCTGTACGGGGATGAGCAGTCTCCCCGTCAGACGGCTGTTCCGTCCAAGCACTGGCCATTGCTCGATTATCGAGATGGTTGCGCATGGACGGCACTCGGACCTCCCACCCTCCTCGGATTCGAAGGTCTGGCCAGAAACGGCCAGTCACAATTGATCGAATCCCACTCAAGCTGCAGGCGACCGATGCGGTCGCCGTCTACTTCTCTCGACTGGGCGCGGCGATGTACACCCACGAGAAAGTCACGCTCTCGATCGTAGCCGAAAGCATCGCTCGGGTTAATGATTGGTGCTACGCGGGTGTTTATGACCCGGCGGAACGTTCCGGCGGAGGTCTTTTCTTCGTTCCCGACGACACACTCATGTTCGACGAGGCGCGAGCTCTCGGAATTCATTCTTCGCATCAGCTCTATGGGGCGGTCGCGCCATACCCTTTCGTCAAGACGAAAGCCATCACGCATGGGCTCGTAAGTTCGCATGCAGCGCGACCGTACGGCTGGTCATCGATATTCGCAGAAAGCGTGCGGAATGCTGTCCTCCCGGGTTACACCGTGTTTAGCTCTGATGACGCAAGAATGGCAGCGATGCGGCTGCTGCCGCTGGGACCCATACGCGTAAAGGAGCCGCTGGGAGATGGCGGCTACGGGCAAACGGCAGTGGCAGGGGTTGCCGAGCTGGATGCATTCCTGGAGAAACTGTCACTTGAGGAGATCGAGTGCCATGGTCTGGTGCTCGAAACGAACCTGTGTCGCGTGACAACCCGAAGCGTCGGTCAGACAATGATCGGCGATCGAATGATCACCTATCACGGAACCCAACGAGCAGTAACAAATAATCATGGGCTGACGGTTTATGGCGGCTCAGATCTCATTTGCGTGCGCGGAGGCTGGACTGAGCTCGAGAAACTGCCGATGGACACGCAAGCGCGTCTGGCCGTAAGCCAGGCGCGAACCTATGACCGCAACACTGATCGATATCCCGGCTTTCTGGCCTCACGCCGGAATTATGACATTGGGCAGGGAATTGACGGACGCGGACGATGGCGATCCGGCGTGTTTGAAGCCTCGTGGCGTTCCGGCGGCGCCAGCACTGCTGAACTTGCAGCCCTCATGGCGTTCGCAGAGGATCCCGCCCTGCAGGTTGTCGAGGCAACCTCGGTTAAGCAATTCGGAAGGCGAACCACGATTCCACGCGGCGCGGTCATCCATTTTCACGATGATGATCCAGAGGATGGCCCACTGCTCAGATATACCGTGGTTACACGAGCGTTGCGCCGCGCTGCATAGATCGCTCGCGAAGGTTATCCCGGCACGGCACACTACGAGATCCCCTGCCACTATCGAAGACGTTATTTCACCATCACCCATTCCGGCTGCAGCAGCGGAAAAGCGATCAGGCCTACGACTGCCGTCGCCGCGATCAGCATCGGATTGCTGACCTTCCAGCGGAAAAGCACGGCAAGCGAGACGATACCGATCGCGGCCGTGAGCCAGTCGCCGATCGCGATCTTTCCGAGCAGGATGCAGGCGCCCAAAATCGTCCCGATCGCAGCGGCGTAGGCGCCCTTTACGAAGCCCTGAACGTTCGCGTTCTCCCGATGCCTCGCCAAAATCGGCGCTACGATCAGAACCAGCAGGAACGACGGAAGGAAGATGCCGACCGTCGAAACTAGCGATCCCCAGAACCCTGCCACGAGATAGCCGACGAAGGTCGCTGTGATCACCACGGGGCCAGGACTGATCATGCCGACCGCAACCGCAATCAGGAATTGACGCTCGTCGAGCCAACCATATTGCTGCACGAGCCCCTGCTCCAGGAACGGGACGATGACAAGCCCGCTGCCAAAGGTCAGCGAACCCGCCTTCAGGAAGAAGAGGAGCAGCTTGCCCAGCGTCGACCCCGTTGCGACCGGCGCGATTGGGGCTGTTGCCGCCGGTACGACTGCGACTGCCGACAGTGTTGCTGGCGTCCGCTTGAAAATGCTGCCGTAATAAACAATGCCGATGATGCCGGCACCAATAAACAATATCGCAACTTCGGCCTGCAAAATAACCGTGACCACGAGGCAGATCGCAGCGATGACCCATTGCACCCAATCCTCCATGCCGAGCTTGGCCAGCCGGTAGCAGGAATGCAGGATGAGCGCGATCACGGCCGGGCTGACGCCGTAGAAAATTCCCGTGACCGGCTTGAGATCGCCGAAATAGACATAAAGCGCGCCAAGGGCGGCAACGATTACGAAGTTCGGCAGGATGAAGCACCATCCGCCGAGCCAGGCGCCCCAGAACCCGCAACGAAGCCAGGCGATGTAGATGCCGACCTGGATCGCGAGCGGCCCGGGAAGCGACTGGCAGATCGCGATGGACTCGCGCATCTGCTCCTTGGTGAGCCACTTCTTGTCGTTGACCAGTTCCCGCTCCATCTGTCCGACGAGGGCGACCGGGCCTCCGAAGCCGAGAAAACCGAGGCGAAGAAAATAGAGCGCGAGCTCTCCCATGCGGCCGCGCTCAGGTGTTGTCGTCATCATGCCCCTGCCCCACTTCTCCAATGCACAGCCTGCCCCACAGAACTAACCTTCCCGGCTATATTGCTCGTACAGCTTTGCCGCGTTGTCCCATTTGATCGCTTCCATGTAGACATCGACATAGCGCGCGGCCGCAGCGCCATAGTCCATGTGGTAGGCGTGCTCGTACATATCGAGCACCAGAACGGGACGGCCGCCGGCGAGCGTCGTGGTGTGGTCGGCGGCCCACTGGTTGACCAGCCGCTTGTCACGCGGCGAGTAGGCCAGGATCACCCAGCCCGAGCCGCCGCCTTCGGCCTTGCCCATCGCCGAGAACTCGGCGCGCCACCGCTCCACGCTGCCGAAATCGCGCACGATTGCCTCGATCAGCGGCCCTCTTGGGTTACTGCTGCCGCCGAGTCCATCGAAATAGATTTCGTGGAGGATCATCGAGTTCGACGCGACCAGCTCCTCACGCTTCAAGCCGTTGACGACGAAGTTCGGAGCCTTGGCGAAGTCGAGCTCGGCCAGTTGCGCGCCGATCGCGTTCAGCCGTTTCACCGCGCCGACATAGTTGTTCTCGTAGTGGCTGACGAGCACCTTCTCCGAGATGCCGGTAATGGATTTTGGATCGAACGACATGGGTTTCGGCTGATACGCCATCGCCTTGGCTCCTGTTTGCGGATTGGCTTGCGCGAGCGCTTGCGTTCCCGCAAGCGTGGCCGTCGATGCGGCGGCGACGCCAACGCCTTTGATGAAATCCCGGCGCTCCGTATTCACAGTCATGAGACTCTCCACTTTTTGATCGCCCCCGAAGGTGCCCGCGCTTATGGCGCGGCGGCTCGTGCCGCGAGCGCGGAGACGAGATCGTCGATGTGGCGCACGATCGCATCGCGAGCGGCGGTGTAGTTCCTGGTCGCCGGCGGTACGTCCGACCAATAATGCACCTCCGCCACGCCTCTCCGGTCGTCCGGAACGGCATCGAAAGCGACGACATCGACCGCATGCTCCGCTTCTGTTGCCGCCAACGGCAGCGGAACGTCGTCGGCCGGCGCGAGCCCGTCCAGGCTCAAGCCGTCCCTGATTTTTGTGGGGATCGACGCATCGACCTCGATGCCGCGCGAGACTGCCGTATATGGCAGCCCGCGCTCCCTCGCGATTCTGTTGAAATGCGCCGCGGCCATCTGGCTCTTCACCGAGCCGTGGAGACAGACGAACACGATGGTCTTGCTGTCGGAGGCCGCATAGACCGGATAGGCGAACTGAAGCGCGACCGCGAGCGTAAGCAGCCTGAGTGAATTTTTCATGGTTGTCGCCCCCTTCTCACGGCTTCGCCTTGTTGGTCGGCCAGTTGTGCGTTTCCTTTGTCGCGTCGCGACACCACCGGTAGAAGGCGTCGTAGAGCAAAAGTCCGGCGTTCAACTGTTCGAGGTCGTCGTCGAACATCCGCGATAGCCCAAGCGATGCAGCGAGCAGGCCCGGCGCCTCGGGCGAGAGGTCGAGACGCGCGGTGTCTGCCGCGCGCACCATCGTCGCGAGCCGATCCATGGCCGGCGTCGAGAGCCCGAATTCCCTGACCATGATGTCGAAGGTGCAGAGTTCGCCGCGATGGCTCCAGAACACGTTCTCGATGTCGAATGGAGTAGCGTTGAAGCGCTCGGCGACCGCCGGGACTTCGGGCGATGCGACGAAGAGGAAGACGGCAGCCGGATCGACGAAGCGTCGGATCAGCCATGGGCAGGCGATGCGATCGATCTTCGGCCGCTCCCGCGTGACCCAGACGGTGCGGCCGCGCCCGTCCCGCTTCGGAATCTTGTCGG
>Ga0306923_10004456_pt1 | contig 13418 bp, 8 predicted proteins | sample sta12Can44000108_FD_203841 | JGI IMG/M metagenome (GOLD analysis project Ga0306923, IMG submission 203841) | Lab enrichment of tropical soil microbial communities from Luquillo Experimental Forest, Puerto Rico - statanox.12C.anox.44.000.108 (v2)... | ecosystem: Environmental > Terrestrial > Soil... | reverse complement strand
TCGAACGGATCGATGCCGAGAAGATGCGCCGCGATGATCGTCTCCAGCATGAAATGCATCAGCAATTCGCCGAGGCTCGATTCGTCCAGGCGATCGAGCCTTATGGTACGGACCGGGCAGCCGTTCTTGGCGAGGGTCTCGGCGGTGGCGCGGCCCTGGGCGGCGACGAGGTCGCCGATGGATTTCGCTCCGAAGCCGGGCTCTCCGGCCTCGGCCGCGAGGCCGGCATCGAGCCGCGGTCCGCGTCCGGCCGCAGCGACCGTGATCACGGTGAACAGCTTGTCGCGCGGGCCGGCGATGAAGAGCTGGAGCTGGCTGTGCTGGTCGACCGGCCCGAGCGCGGATCGGGGTCGTGCCCCGGCCGGCCTTGCCGAGGCTTTCGGCCCACAGCTGCACATACCAGCGGGTGAAGCGTTCGAGCCGATCCGCATAGGCCATCAGTACCGCGATCGGCTTCGCTTTGGTGGCGGCGAGCGCCACATTGAGCGCCGCGCCGACGGCGGCCGGGACCTCTCCGGGGGCACTGCCCGCCAGCACCGGCGCAAGCGCCACGGCGGCGCCGCGGCGGAGCGCGGCGACGTCGAGGCCGGCCACCGCCGCCGGCAGCAGGCCGACATTGGTCAGCACCGAGAAGCGGCCGCCCACATCGGGGTCGTGATCGAGCATGGCGATGCCATGGCCGGCGAAAAGATCGCGCAGGCCATTGCGCCGGCCGGCGACCGCAGGCTCGGTGATGCCGAAGAAGATTTCTGGCGCCTTTGCGGAAAGGCCGGCGGCGCGTATCGCCGCCAAGGCCGCGATGGCCTGCATCAGCGTCTCGCCGGTGCCGCCGGATTTCGATATCGCGACGAAACGCGTCGCGGCGAGCGGCAGCCGCGCCAACATCGCCGCATAGGTGTCGGGATCGAGATTGTCCATGAAGTGCAGGCGCGGGCCGTCGCGCAAAGCGCCGAGCCCCGGCACCCCGCAACCGGCGAGCTGCGCCACCGTCTGGCCGCCGAGGCTCGATCCGCCGGTGCCGAGAAAGACGATGTCCGAGGCACCGGCGACAAGCCGCTTCGCGGCGCCTTCGATGCCGGCGAGATCGTCGGTCTTCTCCGGGAGCCGCAGCAGAGGCAGCTTGCCATCCGCGTGGCGCGCCCTGACCCAGGCCAGCGCATCGGCGCTCCGCGCCAACGCATCGGCATAGGCCGCCGCCGTCACGCCGTCGCGGCCGATGTGCTCCTCGCGGGCATCATCGATGGACTGCAAGACAGCCATGAGAAGGACCGCCCCGGACAGGAGCCCCCGTCAACCGCCTTTCGCCGGCACGACCTGCGGCCGGCCGACCACCGTGACCAGCATGCCGGCGTCGAGCAGGCGCCTCGCGACCCGCTTCACGTCCGCCATGGTCACGGCCTGCACCAGGCTGTTGCGCTTGTCGATGTAATCGATGCCGAGACCTTCGCGCTGGATCTGTACGAGCTGTGCGGCGATCTTGCTGGAGGTATCGAAGCTCAGCGCGTAGGAACCGGTGAGGAACGACTTCGACTTGGCGAGTTCCTCTTCGGTCGGCCCCTCCTCGGCGAGGCGACGGATTTCGGATTGGAGCACGTCGAGCGTCTGCCCGGTGCGATCCGCACGGGTCGCGGTGCCCGTCATGAACAGCGCGGCGTGCTCGAGCGGGACCAGGGTGCTGAACACCGAATAGGCGAGGCCGCGGACTTCGCGCACCTCGCGATAGAGCCGCGAGGAAAACGAACCGCCGCCGAGCACGTGATTGACCACGAATGCAGCCATGAAATCGGGGTCGCTGCGCGCAATGCCGAGCCCGCCCAGAATCAACACCGACTGCGGGACATCGAGATCGATCGAAATCTTCTGTCCGAGCCCCTGCGGCAGCATCACCGGCACGTCGGAAAGATCGGCCTTGGCCGGCAGGCTGCCGAACACCTTGTCGATGAACTTGCCGGCGGTCGCAGCGTCGATGTCGCCGACGATGGCGATCTTGAGCGTGTCGCGGGCGAACACGCGGCGCATGTAATCCCTGAGGTCGGCGACCGTGATGGTCGGAATCGACTCCAGGGTGCCGCGCACCGGCCGGCCATAGGCATGGCCGGGGAAGGCGGTCGACCACCACCGCCGGCTCGCCAAGTCGTTGGGGCTCGTGGTCTCCCGGCGCAGCCCCGAGAGCACCTGGTCGCGGATGCGCTCCATGTCGACCGCATCGAAATGCGGCGACGTGACCGCCAGCCGCAACAGCTCGAAGGCTTCATCCTGATTGGCGCTCAGCGTGCGCACCGAGCCTGAGGTCTGGTCGCGGTTGACACTGAACCCGAGCTGGATCGCCTTGGTTTCGGCCCGCTCGTGGAAGCTCTTGGAATCGAGATCCCCCGCTCCCTCGTCGAGCAGCGACGTCGCCATGGTGGCCACGCCCGGCTTGTCCACGGGATCCTGGTTGGCGCCGCCGCGGAACGAGAAGTCGAAGGCAATCAGCGGCACCGAGGGGTCCTGCACCAGCCACGCCTCGATGCCTCCGGGGCTCACGACGCGTTGGATCGTGGTCGCCTTCGCGGCAAGCGGCGCCATCAGCACCGCCGCCGCCAACGTGACGGCCGGAAGGAGGCTCAGGGCGCGCGGCCGAGTTCCACTGCGAAAGGATGCAATCACGAGCGCTTCTCCGTGGAGGGAAGTTCCTTGATCAGATAACCGGTTACCGAGCGGCGCTTGTCAAGCCACTCGCGCGCTGCATCGCGGACCGCATCGGAGGTCACCGCATGAAGGCGGCCGGGCCACGAGGCCACCTGCTCCACCGTCGCGCCGGTGGTCAGCGCGGCGCCGTACCAGCGCGCCATGGTCGCCTGGTTGTCCTGGGCATAGACCGCGTCAGCAATCAGCCGCGTCTTCGCGCGTTCCAGCTCTTCGGCGGTAATCCCATGCTCGGCGACTTCGGCGATCACCGCATCGAGCGCGGCCTCAAGGGTGGGAAACGAGACCCCCGGCAGCGGACTGGCATAGACCCCGAACCGGGTCTCGTCCAAAGCGGTGCCCTGATAATAGCCGCCTGCATTGGTGGCGAGATGCTGCTCGATCACCAGCGAGCGGTAGAGCCGGCTCGTCTCACCGCCGCCGAGCACGTGGGACAGCACCTCGAGCGCTTCGGCCTGCCCCGTCTTTGCGGTGGCGTTGGAGGGCACGAGGTAGCTGCGCTGCAGGCTGGGCTGGGCCACCCGCGGATCCGCCAAGGTCACCTGGCGCACCGCCACCGGCGGCGGCTCCTGGGGCCGCAGGCGCGGACCGATTTCGGTGCGGCGGGCGACCTTGCCATAGGTCTTCTCCGCGAGCGCCTTGACCTCGGCGCCGGTCACGTCGCCGGCGATCACCACCACTGCGTTATTAGGCGTGTAGAACCGCTTGTAAAAATTCAGCGCATCCTCGCGGTTGAGCTTCTCGAGCTCGGGGCGCCAGCCGATCACGGGGCGTCCATAGGGGTGATTGAGATAGAGCGACGCGGCGACCTGCTCGCCGAGCCGGGCTTCCGGGCTGTTGGCAACCCGCATGTTGTACTCTTCCAGCACCACGTCGCGCTCGGGCAGCACATTGTCGTCGTTGAGCACGAGGCCGGTCATGCGATCGGCCTCGAACTCCATCACCGTCGGCAGATATTCGCGCGCGATGCGCTGGAAATAGCCGGTGTAGTCGGCGGTGGTGAAAGCGTTTTCCTGGCCGCCGATGGTGGCGAGCGTCTGCGAGAACCGGCCCTGCGGGTTCTTGTCGGTGCCCTTGAACATGAGATGTTCGAGGAAGTGGGCAAGGCCTGACTTGCCGGCCTGCTCGTCCGCGGAGCCGACCCGGTACCAGATCATATGCGTCACCACGGGGGTGCGGTGATCGGGGATCACCACGACCTCCAGGCCATTGTCCAGGGTGAAATGGGAAATCTGCGGCCCCTCGGCCTTGGCCGGCCCGCAGGCCATGACCCAAGTCATGACCATCGACGCAATCGCGACGGCACCGAGAGCGCAAAATGCCGCCGAGCAAAAACGCCGGACGGCAAGCTGAGGTCTGCGAAGGCTGAGGCTGCGGAAACCGCGGGTTCGCTGGCCGGACGGGTGAGCCCATGTGGGGCTCGGGCCGCGACGGCGCGGCGAACCGAAACGCATCATTCCCATCTGCTCCTACTGTCTCGTGTTCTTCCAAGAATCGGGCCCTCGACCTTCTATGTAGAATTCGAGGTCGTAGGGCCACTTATTGTGATGACGTGCTGCAACCGATCGCAGCACGTCAGGCAGCCTGAAAACGTGAACGGATGATGCCATTCGGGGCTGCCACCGCGGCGGCGGGGCGAACCCGAAACGTATCATTGTGTGTCGATTGTTCCGATCTGCCGATCTGCTGGAGTGGACTTCGACTTTCCGTCGCGATAGTTGAGCCCATAGGGCTGGTCGGGCGACGGCGTGCGGTAACCGCTCGGCGGTTCGGTCAACGAGGCGCGCGCCGGTTCGCGCAGGAATCTCGCCCCTTCGGCCGGCTTGTTCGTGGAGAATGTACTGCCCAAGCCGACCAAACCCGACCACATTCCACCTTGATAGCCCAGTTCGTCGGGGCGCAGTTGCGTCGACGTGTCGACGGTCTGGCCCGGCTTGAGGCCCTTTTCCTTAGGCGGCCCGCTCGACTTGCCCATCGCCAGTTCGCGCGCCGTCACCTCGTCACCCAAGGTGTCGGTGTCGCGGATCGGTTTGCGCTCGGCCCTCGCCTTCTTTTCCGCTTTGCGCTTGGCCTCATCCGGATCGGACGGCCAAGCCGGGTCGCGTTGCGCGACGGACCCGGTCGTCTCCGGCGGCGGCAGATTGCGGGTCGGCGGCACTACCAAGGGAGGTCGCTCCTTGTATTCGATCCTGCCCTCCCTCCCGTTGGAAAGGCCAAGCCCGCGCAGGAAGCTGCGGATCAATCTCTGGTCGTAGAAGCCTTCATCGTCGTCATCGGCGGCAAAGGCCGCGCCGGCGCTGCCGGCGATGATCATAAGTGTTCCCAGCACTATCCCCAACACGGTGCCGGTCAGCTTGCGATGCGAAACATCTCGAGGCATGGCTTTTCCCCATAAAGCCCACCATTGAGCCGCTCTATGTGTTCATAGTGGCCCAAGTGGCGGTGGATGCACGTTTTTTACCCCGCACTCCCCCCCTAGAGGCGTATCAGGGCGCTTTTGCGGCATCACCTGCGAACAGCGATTCATACAGCAGGCCGACAACTCCCGCAACGATTGCTGCGTCGGCGAGGTTGAAGACGTACCACTGAAAGCTCCAGGCGGCGGCGGTGATATGAAAAAGCACGAAATCCATTACCGCCCCGTGAACGAGGCGGTCCACCCCATTGCCGGTCGCGCCGCCGATGATCAGGCCGAGCGCTATGGCCGACAGGCGCGAGCCGGTGCGGGCGAGCCATAGCGCAAGCAGCACCACCGCAACCACTTTCAGGGCGAACAGCGCCCATTGTCCGAGCGGCCCCGCCTGCTGGAACAGGCCGTAGCTGATGCCGGTATTCCAGGCCAATACGAGGTCGAGAAACGGCGTGAGCGCGACCCGTCCGCGGCCGGGCAAGTCGAAGCCGTAGAGCAGCCAGAACTTGAGGGCCTGGTCGGCCGCGGCGGTAACGAGCGCAACTATGACGCCGAGGCGAAAAGTCGCGCCGCGCCAGGGGAGCGCCGCCATTTATTCGGCCGCGGCGCGCGCCGCGTCCCATTCGCGCAACGCCTTCGCATCGCGCGGCGTCACGTCGGGGTAATCGGGATCGCTCCCGACCGAGGGGAGGATTTTCCACGACCGCGCGCATTTGGTGCCCCGGGCCGGACGGAACTCGACCGCGACCCCGGGCACGTCATCGAGGCGGAACGCATCGGGGGGCCCCTCCCCCGCGACGACCGTGAGTTCCGAGGTGATGGCGACCTCGGCCAGTCCGGCCTCGCCGCGCGGGCCGGCAAGCTCGGCGGCGATGAGGCTTGCGAGGGCGGGGTCGGCGATGTGCACCACCGGTGCCGCCTCCAGGCTCGATCCGATCCGCTTGTTCGCCCGCTCGATCTCCAGCGCCCCGGTCACGACCCGGCGGACCCGCCTGATCTCGCTCCACACTTTCGCCAGCGCGTCGTCGCGCCATGCCGGCGGGATCGCCGGAAACAGTTCGAGATGGACCGAGCCGGCGCCGGGATAGCGTGACTGCCAAGCCTCTTCCGCGGTGAAGCACAGCATCGGCGCAAGCCAGGTCACGGTGGCGCGGAACACATGGTCGAGCACCGTGAGGCAGGCCTTGCGTGTCACCGAGGAGATCGGGTCGCAGTAGAGCGCATCCTTGCGGATGTCGAAATAGAACGCGGAGAGGTCGACGGTCATGAACTGGTTGAGCGCCGCGAAGATGCGCTTGTAATCGAACTCGGCATAGCTCTTGCGCACGGACGCATCGAGTTCGGCCAGCCGGTGCAGCAGGTATTTTTCGAGCCCCGGCATGTCCTCATAAGCGATGGTGTCGCCGGGACGAAAATGCACGAGATTGCCGAGCAGCCAGCGGATGGTGTTGCGCAGCTTGCGGTAGGTCTCGACCGTGGTCTTGAGGATTTCCGGCCCGATCCGCAGGTCGTCGGCATAGTCGGAGGCGCACACCCACATGCGCAGGATGTCGGCACCGGAAGCCTTGATCACGTCCTGGGGCGCCACCGTATTGCCGAGCGATTTCGACATCTTGCGGCCGTTCTCGTCGAGCACGAAGCCGTGGGTGAGCACAACGTCGAACGGCGCAGCGCGGCGCGTCCCGCTGCTTTCCACCAGCGAGGAATGAAACCAGCCGCGGTGCTGGTCGGAGCCTTCGAGATACATCACGGTATCGAGGCCGCCGTCCTTCTTGCGGCGGATGCCGGCGAGGACCGGAAAGTTCTGCGGGTCTTCCAGCGTGAAGGCGTGGGTCGAGCCCGAATCGAACCACACGTCGAGAATATCGTCGACCCTCTGCCAGTCTTCATTTGCGCGTTCGCCGAGAAGGAGCTCGCGCGCGCCGACCGCGTACCAGGCATCGGCACCCTCGTCCGCGAAGGCTTCGACGATGCGCGCATCGACGAACTCGTCCTTCAGGATATCGACGGAGCCATCGCCTTTTTCCCGCACGAACACGGCGATCGGAACGCCCCAGGCGCGCTGGCGCGAGATCACCCAATCGGGCTTGCTCTCGATCATGCCGGTGATGCGGTTCTCGCCCTGGGGCGGCACCCAGCGCGTCACCTTGATGGCTTCGAGCGACCGGTGGCGCAGGGTGTCGCCCGCCACCGCGCGGCCGCTCGCATCCGCGATCGGCTGATCCATGGCGATGAACCATTGCGGCGTGTTGCGGAAGATCACCGGTTTCTTGGAGCGCCAGGAATGCGGATACTGGTGCTTGAGCCGGCCGCGCGCGATCAGCATGCCGGTCTCGATCAAGGCCTTGATCACGGCGTCGTTGGCATCGCCTTTGTCGCCCTTGTCGGTGAGGACGCGCTTGCCGGTAAAGCCGGGCGCGGCTTCCGTGAAACGGCCGTCGGCATCGACGGTGTAGGGGATCGCAGTATTGACACCGGCGGCATCGAGCTGCGGCTTGTTCGCCATCCAGATGTCGAAATCTTCGCGGCCGTGGCCCGGAGCCGTATGCACGAAACCGGTGCCGGTGTCGTCGGTGACGTGCTCGCCTTCCAGCAGGGGAACCGGGAAATCGTAACCACCGCGCGCTTTGAGCGGATGGCCGCAAACCAGCGTCCCTAGGAGCGCTGCGGGAAGGTCGACGACCTTTTCGTAACCGGTGACGCGCGCCTGCTTGAACACCTCGCCGGCGAGGTTCTCGGACATGATGAACAGGTCGCCGAACTTCGCCCAATTGTCCGGCGCGGCGTCGGTGACCCTGTAAAGCGCATATTTGATCTTGGTCGAGAAGCTGATGGCGCGGTTGCCGGGCAGCGTCCACGGCGTCGTCGTCCAGATCACGACGCAGGCGCCGTGAAGGAGATGGATGAGTTCGCTTGCCTGGGCATCGCCGGCATCGAAAACACGCGCACCCCAGCCCGAACCCACCACCGGAAACTTCACCCACACCGTGTCGCTGGTGAAATCCTCGTACTCGACCTCTGCTTCGGCGAGCGCGGTCTTCTCGACCACCGACCACATCACGGGCTTCGAGCCCCGATACAGCAGGCCGTTGTCGCGGAATTTCATCAGCTCACGGGCGATCTGCGCCTCGGCGGCGAAGTCCATGGTGGTGTAGGGATGTTCCCAGTCGCCGACCACGCCGAGCCGCTTGAACTCCTCGCGCTGCACTTTAAGCCAGTGCTCGGCATAGGCCCGGCATTCCTTGCGGAATGCGATCATGGCGGCGGGATCGGAGAAATCAGGCTTCGCCTTGCCCTTTGCGCGGTAGCTCTCCTCCTCGATCTTCCATTCGATCGGCAGGCCGTGGCAATCCCAGCCCGGCACGTAGGGAGAATTGAAGCCGAGCATCTGTTGCGAGCGCGTCACCACGTCCTTGAGGATCTTGTTGAGCGCATGGCCGATATGGATGTTGCCGTTGGCATAGGGCGGCCCGTCATGGAGAACGAATTTCGGCCGGCCCGCGGCCTCCGCGCGCAGGCGCCGGTAGAGGCCCGACTTCTCCCACAGCGACAGGATTTCGGGCTCCTTCTGGGGCAGCCCGGCGCGCATGGGAAAATCGGTCTTGGGAAGAAACAGCGTCTCGCTGTAGTCGCGAACGTTATCGGGCATGGCGGCGTGACCTGAAATGGGTATGGCGGAAACGGGCTCGGCACTCCCGGTCTTCCGCCGACCAGCCGGTCAAGCGGAAGCCGGGCCGATAATTTGCCGTATGGCCGACCCGAACATCGAAGCGAAGAGATCGCGCGCCGTCATGGCGGCGTCCTTATCACATCGACCCCATGGCGGAAAGACCTGGCGCAAGCGGGCCCAGCGGCGGAAACGCGTCGCCGGCCCGCTTGAGCGCCATGCGGGCGAGGCTGCAGTCGTCGCCCATGCGGCGGATCAGGTCGGCGACGCCGTCGAACCGCATCTCGGGCCTGATCCAGCCGATGAAAGCGACATCGAGGGTACGGCCGTAGAGATCGCCGGAGAAATCGAACAGGAACACCTCCAGCAGCACGATCCCGGTATCGAACATCGGACGGCGGCCGAAACTGGCGACCCCGTCATGGCGCCTGCCGTCGACCCCGACCCGCACCGCATAGATGCCGTGGCGCAGGCCGCAGCCGGGATCGAGCCGCAGGTTGGCGGTGGGATAGCCGAGTTCGCGGCCGCGCCGGTCGCCATGAACGACTTCGCCGGTCACGAACCAGGGATAGCCGAGGAGTTCCACGGCCTCCGCCACATGCCCAGCAGCCAAGGCCTCGCGGACCGCCCCGGAGGAGACGCGGCGGCCGTCGTCGGTCAATTCCGGCACCACGTCGACGTGAAAGCCGAGGCGATCGCCTTCCTCCTTCAGAAAGGCGGGCGTGCCCGCCCGCGCCTTGCCGAAATGGAAGTCGTAGCCGATCACCGCGCCCGAGATCGCGTAGCGCTCCACCAGCACGCGGGCGACGAATGCGGCAGGATCGAGCGCAGCGAGCGCGGCATCGAATTTCATCAGGATGGCGCCGTCGAGCGCGGTCGCCGCCAGCAGCCGCAGCTTCGCTCTCGCATCGGTCAGGCGGAACAGCGGCTGGTCCGGATTGAAGAAGGCGCGTGGATGCGGCTCGAACGTCAGCGCCGCCGCCGGCCGGCCGAGCCCGCGCGCACGCGCCACCGCGGCGCCGATCACCGCGCGATGGCCGCGATGCACGCCCTCGAAATTGCCGATCGCGACCACCGCGCCCTCGAGCGCGCCGGGATGCGCCGGCACGCCGAGCGCGTCGTTGACGATGACGAAAGATGGCTTGGTGGACGGAGGTGACATCGAGAACCGTGTCGGAGGCGACTGCGGAGGCACTTAACAACTCGCCTCCCGCAGTGCAACACGCGCCTCTTCTCCCTCCCCTGCCTCCGGGGAGGGCTGGGAAGGGCATAGACCTCACCAGCCTGTCGTTTCGCAAAAAAAGCGGCCGGCTCCTCAGAGAGCCGGCCGCCCGTCCAACCGAAACGAAGTTCAACTCTGCTTCTGCGCGCTCTGCTGCTGGCGGCCGATGAGGTTGAACTGTGCCTTCTGCTCGTCGTTGAGCGAGCCGTAGAAGTCGTCGAGGGCGCCGCGGACGCTCTTGACGGAATCCAGCATGGTGTTGAGCCGCATCGAGATCGCGCTCAGGCGGGCCGACGGCGTCGCCGGCAGGCTGGACGGACACGACTTGGACAATTGATCGGCGGCATTCGCCATCGCCGTCTTGAGCGCATCGAGCTTCGCCTGCTGCTGCTCATCCGGCCGCACCGCCTTTTCGATCCGCTCGCCCGGCCATTGGGTGGCGCTGCTGACGGCACCGCAGTTCGCCAGCGAACGGTTCTTCCCGGTCTGGTCGTCGGCCGCGTTGAGCCGGGCCTTCTGCTCGTCGGTCAGCGAATCGTAGAACTTGTCCAGCGATGGAGCGACGATGTCGATCGCCTGCACCATGCCCGCAATCCGCTTTTGCATCGCGTCGAGCCGGCCGGTGGGCGCGAAAGCGACCGAGGTCGGGCAGGCCTCCTTGATCGCCTGGGCGGCGCGGATCGAGGCATTGGAGAGATCGTCGAGCAGGTTGCGCTGGTCGGCGGTCGGGGTCACGACCTTTTCGATCCGATCGATCGGCCAGCCGGCGACCTCCTTGCTGTCTTCGCCGCAACTCTGGTTGATCTGGCCGGTCACCTCGGCCTGGCGGCTCTCGGACCGCGTGCCCCGCGCATAGGCGCCGCGCACCGCTCCTCCGCCGCCTCCATAGACGACCGGACCCGGGCCGGGCGGGAGATAGCCTGCGAGGTCGTCATAGCCGTAGGGCCAGAACAGACCGCCATAAATGTCGGGATAGCCGTAGGCCCAGAACGGATAGTCGTAATACCAGGGCCAGAACAGGTCGACGAACAGGATGTCATAGGCGAACGGCCAGAACACCGGCCCGTACCAGCCGTAGCCGCCGTACCAGCCGCGGAAGCCGGGGAAGGGGCGCGGGAACGGGCCGTGGAAGGGTTGGTGGTTCCAGTTGTTGTGGGCAAAGGCGTTGTTGACGAAATGGGTGTTGCGGCCAAAGGCGTTGTTGGCGAAGTGGCCGGCGCCGAGCGCGCCCGCCCCCACTGCAGCGTGGCCTAGGTTTCGCGCTGCCGCCGAATGCCCGACGCTGCCGGCGAAAGACCGGGCCCCCAAGCCGTGATTGATCCCGCTATAGCTGCGGGCGCCGACATGGAAGCTGCGCGCCGTGAATGCCCCCGCACCGGGGCGAAACGCGCCGATATTATGCGAGGGGCCAAAGCGCATGCCGCCACCGCCGAAGTTGCCCATGCGCATGGCGCCGCCGCCGAAACCACCCATGCGCATGCCGCCGCCGCCGAAGCCCCCCATGCGCATGCCGCCGCCCCCACCGAAGCCACCCATGTGCATGCCGCCGCCACCGCCACCGCCTCCAAACCGCGCCTGGGCGTCGGTCGTGACGGCAACCGCCAGCGCTGCCGCGAGCAGGAAGGCACCTAACCGCTTTTCATGAAGTGACATGTGGCAACCTCCAGGGCGTTCTTGCCGGCGTCAGGCTTGGGCTACGAATGGCCGCCGGTGACGACCCTCGGTCCGGTCCCGCGTCGCAGACGCATCACCTCGCGCTCCCTTGTCGGAAGCTTTGATAGGCATTCTTTCGCGCACCCCTTAACTCTAATTAATGACCGGATCGGCGCAAAAAAGAGGCCGGTCGGTGAAAACCGACCGGCATTTTGCCTCAGCCTTGCTCATGCCGGCCGGCGAGTTCCCGCGACGGGATCAGGGGCAGAAGAAGCGCGGCCGCGAATAGCCGACGACATTGCCGAATCGGTCGACCAGCGGGCGGCGCGCCCAATAGCCGCCCGGACAACCGACCGGCACCGCCGCCGCATAGGCGGGATACGGCGCATAGCCTGGCTGGACCGCATAGGCGGGGTAGGCCGAATTCGCGATTGCTCCACCGATGATGGCGCCGGCAGCGATGCCGCCGATAATTCCGGCGGCGAGACCGCAGTTGCGGCAGCCGGCATCGGCGCCGGTGGGCGCCATGACCGACGCGAGCGCGAGCATGCCTGCGGCGGCGAGGGCAGTCGTAGTGGTCTTCATGTTTCCTACCTCGTGTGGAGTTGAGCGCCCCGCGATCGTCCGGTTGGGGGGTGATGTCGTTGGCATGCGCGAGGGAGCTGATTCTGGCCATCCCCACCAGAATCGCCGTACCCAGCCCATCCAATTTGTCGGAAATTTGTTGGAACTCTGGTGGATGGAGCGCCGGCCACGGTACGATCTTGCCGACGATGGCAAGGGCATTGGATCGCCGTGCAAGCCGTGGCCTCCGGCGATCGGCGCAGCGGGCGTAGGATGGGTAGAGCGTAGCGAAACCCATCAAAATACGCGCGGAACAACGAGATGGGTTTCGCAAGGGCTCAACCCATCCTGCGAGCTATCGTCGTCCCCCTAAAACACCCTGTTGCTCGCCTTCACGGCCTCCGCCTCCACATAGACCTCGCCGCCCATGTCGCGGAACTTCTTCGACATCTGCGCCATGCCGGCCTCCGCCGCGCCGACGCCCGCCGGATCGTTGAGGGTCGCCGCGTAGTCGCGCACGTCCTGGGTGATCTTCATGGAGCAGAATTTCGGCCCGCACATGGAGCAGAAATGGGCGACCTTGTGGGCCTCCTTGGGCAGCGTCTCGTCGTGGTATTCGCGCGCGGTGTCGGGGTCGAGGGAGAGGTTGAACTGGTCGACCCAGCGGAACTCGAAGCGCGCCCGCGAGAGCGCGTCGTCGCGGATCTGCGCCGCCGGATGGCCCTTGGCGAGGTCGGCGGCGTGGGCGGAAATCTTGTAAGCGATCACGCCGTCCTTCACGTCGTCGCGGTCGGGCAGGCCGAGGTGCTCCTTCGGCGTCACGTAGCACAGCATGGCGCAGCCGAACCAGCCGATCATGGCGGCGCCGATCGCCGAGGTGATGTGGTCGTAGCCCGGCGCGATGTCGGTGGTGAGCGGGCCCAAAGTGTAGAACGGCGCCTCGCCGCATTCCTCGAGCTGCTTGTCCATGTTGATCTTGATCTTGTGCATCGGCACATGGCCGGGGCCTTCGATCATGACCTGGCAGCCCTTGTCCCAGGAGATCTTGGTCAGTTCGCCCAGCGTCTCCAGCTCGGCGAACTGCGCCCGGTCATTGGCGTCGGCGATCGAGCCGGGCCGCAGGCCGTCGCCCAGCGAGAACGACACGTCGTAGCGGCGCATGAGGTCGCAGATCTCGTCGAAGCGCTCGTAGAGAAAGCTCTCCTTGTGGTGCG
>Ga0306923_10004454_pt1 | contig 13419 bp, 12 predicted proteins | sample sta12Can44000108_FD_203841 | JGI IMG/M metagenome (GOLD analysis project Ga0306923, IMG submission 203841) | Lab enrichment of tropical soil microbial communities from Luquillo Experimental Forest, Puerto Rico - statanox.12C.anox.44.000.108 (v2)... | ecosystem: Environmental > Terrestrial >... | reverse complement strand
TCCAACATCCTAGGTAGGAACCGTGTGCGTTAGCAGCGCCAGCACGGGTCTGTGCGGGGGGCAGCGAGCAATCGCTGTCCCTACCGCGACCGGGCCGACTCGGCCTCGGGGTGTGAGTCCCTGGGCCTACTCACCCCGCAAGAAATGCTGGTTTTTGCGCAGGATCCGGGCTACATTTGTGCATCCTATCCCAAGCTGGATTTGCCCCTCATGGACATGGCTGCCCGCCGCTCTCCTTGTGATTGCAGTGGTCGCGAGCCACCTTGCCCGCTGGACGCGTGTGCCCGACATCATCGTTTTACTTCTGATCGGCCTCGGTCCCATCCTGAAGTGGGTTGATCGCGGCAACTTTCAGGTGATAATTCGCATCCTCGGAATGCTGCCGCTGATCTTGATCCTGTTCGAGGGTGGTCTCGAACTACGCCTGAAGCAGCCTATTCGATATTCGCCGGGTGGGATACTTCTGGCCATCGTAAGTTATGGCTTGCCTCTCGAGCTCATCGCGGCGGTGGCGAAGTTCACTCTGCCTATGGCGTTGGACGGCGCATTACTGGGTGCGGTCCTCGCGTCCACTAGTGCGGCCGTCGTACCCCCTGCGATTCAACAGATCGACGCAGCGGAACCGATCAAAGTCACCGTAACGCTGGAATCGTCGCTGGCGAGATTATTGCGCTACTTACCGTCGAAACCCTAATGGGCCTGAATGGTGGCGAATCGCTGGCGGAGGGGCTGATTACCGGTTTTGGGCATCATGTGCTCATTGATGTCGCAGTGGGAATCGCGGCGGGAATTGTCTGGTCGCGGGTCTGGCCGCTCGTTGCTGGCCAGCAATTCGGAAATTCGCTCAACCTTGGAACGGTCCTCGGAGTCTTCGCGATTGGCCGTCAGTTCGGCGGCCGCGGACTTCTGGCGGAACTCGTATTTGGTCCGACTCTGGCGGACATGCCGCGTACGGCGCGGATGGCAAGGCAGGGTGAGCGGATGCTGGCATTTCACTCCGAACTCACGTTCCTCGTGCGTTCTTTCTTTTTCGTACTGCTGGGTATTCATGGCCAGGTTGTCAGCCGGGCCTACGTATTGCCAATCCTGGAGGGATTCCGATCACGTTGGTGGTGGCACGATGGCTGGCGGTGCGGACCGCCAGTTGGTCAATACGCGATGGCAAGCCTGCACACACCGATCTGCTTATCCTCGTGCTGCCTCGGGGCTTAATCACGGCTGTGCTGGCTCCGCAGGTCCTGACAGCGAAGCGGCAGACGTTTTCCTTCCTGCCGGCAATGGCATTCACGGTGGTGTTGTTCACCAATGTTTTTGTGGTCATAGCAGCGGTGCGGTCAAAGAAGCCGTGATTGGGCGATGCGCCTTCAGCGGTGGTAAGTCCTGCAGTAAATGCGCCGCACCCGAGCCAGAGACTCTGGCCTAGGCGACGCTCGCGGAAACTCGATTGAAATCTGGACCGCAGCATCCCGAGAACTTACACCATCTCTGTTCCCCACAGATCGTGCAAGTGCAACACGCCCTGCAAAGTGCAAGCATCGTCCACAACCGGCAGTGACGTGATTTTCTTTTGCTCCATAATGTCGAGGGCGGCAATGGCAAATGCATCAGGGCCGATGGTCTTTGGCTCCCGCGTCATACATTGGCCTGCCAGCAGGTCAAAGACTTCCTTGCCGTGGCGCTCCAGCAAGCGGCGCAAGTCTCCATCGCTAATGAGTCCCAACAGCTTGCCATTCTCAACCACCGTGGTCATTCCCAGACCTTTGCGCGACATCTCGTAGATGACCTGGCCAATCGGCGTCGCAGGAGTCACGATTGGCAGGGCATCGCCGCGGTGCATTAGAGCTGATACCCGGGTGAGACGCTTGCCCAGCTTTCCTCCGGGATGAAGATTGGCGAAATCCTCTTCCTTGAATCCTCGCTTCTGGGAAAGTGCGACCGCCAAGGCATCGCCGAGTGCGAGCATGGTGGTGGTCGATGCCGTAGGCGCAAGCCCAAACGAACAGGCTTCGCCCACCACGGAACAATCGAGCGCCACCTCGGCCGCCTGCGCCAGAGTCGACCGTCTCCGGCTCTCGCCCGAGGATCGGTAAAGAGAGTCACAAGTAAGTGTGATCAGGGGGACTCCCAATCGCTTGATTGTCGCCAGCAATTGCAGGATCTCGTCGGTCTCTCCGCTGGCCGACATCGCCACCACGGCATCGCCGCGTACGATCATGCCCAGATCACCATGCAACGCCTCCGCAGGATGCAAATAGAGAGCGGGAGTTCCCGTCGAACTAAGCGTCGCGGCTACCTTTCGGGCTATCAGTCCGCTCTTGCCCATACCGGTCACAACGACCCGCCCTGCACAGCCATACAACAAATCGACGGTGCGCGCGAAGTCATGTGCCATGGGGCCAGCGATTCGGTCGGCGAGAGCACGCAGCGCTTCGGCTTCAATGCGCACAACGTTTTCAGCGAGGTTCTTAATGAGAGAGAATATGCGGGCTTCGAGCCGATCGCCATCATTGCGTGGGACTCGGCGTCACCGCTCCGTGAGAACTGAAGACCAGAACGCCTTCCTGGTTGGGGCCACCGACCAGAGGAACTGGTTGGCCGTTAAACGAGACTTCCACAGCACCCGCGTTGCCGGTAAAGAAGACAACCTGTTCGTTCGCGCGGATCGTCTTCACGTCGGGAGGTTTGATAATCCCGCGCACCATAAACTTGCCGTCCGACTTAATCGACACCCAGGCGCTGTCTTTGGCGCGCACCGTGACTTCAAAATATTGTCCACTGTTTGCAGTGGAGTAATTGGCCGCCGACCCTGAACCTGTGGCTTCCTGCGCGTTGGGCTTCGCGATTTCCTGTGACGGAGTTGCCTGTGCGTTGCCGGTCGAGTCGGCTGTTTTCGACGCCGGAGCATTCAGATCAACCGAGCTTGCGGGTGGCGTCTTCGCCCCGACTGGCGGGTTCGCGGGTGTTGTCACAGTGTTGTTTGGCGCCTCAGTCTTCGTCGCACCCGCGCCGGGCTGGGCCGACGGTGACGCTACCGTCGTTGAGTTGCTTGCCTCCGAGGAAGCGACCGACGCGGGTGTTGTGGCGGCAGCGGATTTGGCCGCCTCACGCTTTGCCTCCCGATCGCGCTGTCGTTCCTGGTAGATCTGCCAGCCCCCAGCGCCCGCCGCAATAACCAACAAAAGAATGAGCACGGGAATGATAGGGAAGCCTGCCGGACGAGAGTCGCTGGAATCGCCACCTGAGCGATCGATACGGATCGAATTTTGCTCCGCGATCAAGCGAGGGTCGGGCGCAGTTTCGCCCGCGGCCTCGAGGTAGTCCGCTACCGCTGCTTCCTCGTTCAACCCCAGATACTTGGCATAGGCGCGAACGAATCCTTTGTTGAAGATCCCGCCCGGCAGTAGCTCAAAGTGCTCGTCTTCCAGCGCGCGAAGCAGACGAGTCCCGATCTTCGTGGCGTCAGCAATATCGTCCAGAGAGACGCCGCGCATCTCACGCTCGCGACGGAGCCGCTCGCCAAATGATCCTGCCCGTGCCTTACCTTCATTTGGATATTCCCGCATTTTGAACCTGCTTGCGGTCGCCGCGCCCTCTAGAATTTCGCCACCGGCACGAATTCCCAAAGAGAACCTGCGGCCGCATCGACACACGTTAGAAGTATAGGATAACCCACTATTTTCCTGTAACATCAGCCCCCGTTCAGTGGCGATGCAATGGCTTCTAAATTGATGTAAGGTACAAGTGTCAGCCGGGCGCCCGGTTTAGCAGACGAACCAACAACGCAACGACAGGTCATTGCACATCGGTGGCTCCTACGGACAACGATCGCCAGCTGTATGAGTTAAAGATATTTCACGATGTTGCCAAGGCGCTGACTTCAACCCTCGACCTCGACACGATCCTGCAAACGATCATGGAAAAGATGGCCGCGTATTTCGAACCGGCCACCTGGTCGCTGGTTATGATCGACGAATCCAGCCAGGAGCCTTACTACGCCGCCTCCGTCGGTAAGGCGGCCGAGGGCCTATCCGCGCTGCGGTTGTCCGACGGCAGTACTTTGACCGAATGGGTGATCGCCCGCGGCGAAGCACTGGTGATTGAGAATGTCAACGCCGATCCTCGGATCGAACCCGATAGCAGAGTCGAATGGTTCGACGGGAGCTGTCCGGTGGTTTGTGTGCCGGTGCGGACAGGCGGGAAGGTCCTGGGAGTCATCCAGCTCGTTAATATTGACATGGGTGTTTACGCCCGCAGCGAGATGCTTCTGCAGACGCTAGCTGACTACGCCGCTATTGCTATCGAGAATGCGCGGGCCGTGCGTCGCATTCAGGAACTGAGCATCACCGACGACTGCACCGGTCTTTACAACGCCCGCCACTTGTTTACCGTTCTCTCCGATGAGGTGCATCGGTCGGCAAGATTTGGGTATGAGTTTACCTTACTGTTTCTGGATCTCGATCATTTCAAGGGAGTTAATGATGAACATGGCCACCTCATCGGCAGCAAGGTGCTGGCACAGGTTGGGGAGTGCCTCCGCGAAAATCTGCGGTTGGTGGACGCCGCATTTCGCTATGGTGGCGACGAGTTTGCCATCCTGCTGCCCCAGACCTCGCGGGAGGCGGGTCTGCGGGTTGCGCGACGGATCTCCAGGGTGTTTCATCATCGGCGATGGCTTCTAGACCAGGAGTTTGGGGTTGAACTGCGTGCCAGCATCGGCACAGCAACCTATCCCGCAGACGCAACTACCCCCCAGGCCATTGTCCAGCGGGCCGACGAAATGATGTACGCCGTCAAGCAGGCCGGACGCGACAACATTGCAGTTCCTGGATTTGGCATTGTGGGACGGGACGAGGACCGCGCCGCGAGCTAACACCAGCGAAGCCTTCGAGAGTTCGAGTCAGTTTGTCGGAATCGCGCTCGGGGCTGTTGCAGGACGCCAAGTGTTGGGATTGGCAGGTGCCTGCCGGCTCACCCCGAAGTCCCATACATAGAGGTTGATCTCGTCAGGGCCGAGCATCTCTACCACCGCATACTCCCCGGGGGGCAAATCCCGCGCAGGAGACACTTTTGCCCACTCGCCAGTTCCGAGCCTCTCGACATTGGTCGGAATGAAATTCCCCTCTTGCGACGTTTTGCCAGTAAAGGTCACCCTCAGGTTGCCGATCACCCGCACATCTTTCTTGGCCTCGGCGCGGACGATGCGGAACCGGCCCGTCAAAGGCACCTCGTTCAGGGCTCCTTCGTCGATGTCCACATAGATGACGGGCAAGGGCACGTGCGACTGGATCTTGGCATGAGGGCCCTTCAAGTCAAATGAGTGTCTGGAACTTCCAATTGGATTGATGGCGGTGCGTAGGACACTTTTCTTATTCGCGTTCTGGTTCAATTCGCTGCCATTCTGCAGGATTTCTGCCAACTCAGGTTTGCCATCGAACTGATCGAGAAGAAAAACGCCGCCTGTTCCGGGCAACCGCAGGCCAGGCAATACCTCGGGCGAGTTGGCTTCCTCTTTCTCCCGTTCTTCCCGCTCCTCTGACGTCTCCACGTGGGTGCGCAATTTTCCGCTGCTGAACTCGGCCTCGTATTTCTTCGTTGCTTCCCAATCCACTAGGGACGAGGGGATGTCTTCCCACTCGTATCGTTCCGCACTTAGGTAGTGCACCCGGTCGCCTTGAATGTCATATTTCAGGACCGGCTGGAAGGAGCCGTCCTTCAGGATGAGCCGCCTGGTGTGATCCTGTATCGGGACCTGAGACGTCGTTTGGGATGCCGATGGCAACGGCGACGTTGCCCCAATCGCCACCAGTAAGATTGTGCTGAGAATTGCACGGGCCATTAGCAACAGTTTAGCCCCAGACCTGGGTCGGAGGAAAAGCATGCGACAACGTTGATCGATGAATATATCCTTGGCCCATGGTGACAGCAGTGAGATTTCCTATGTCGCCGCATTTCCAGTCTGGGAGAAGTCGTTTTTCCATAATCTCCAATAACGCATTTCTGTGATCGCAATCACAGATTGCTGTGCGGTGGTCGGAGAACAATGGGCAGGTGTCGCCCGTTGAGCATTTTGACGGACGGTCGAACGGAAAGCCGCACACCGGCACTTTCTCATACGTGAGGCAAATGAATGGATAGCGCACTCCTGATCCATCGCCTGCAGTTCGCGTTCACGGTGACCTATCACTACCTATTCCCGCAATTGACCATGGGACTGGCGCCGCTGATCGTGATCTTGAAGACGCTGGCGATCAAGAAGAACGACGAGACCTACAACCAGGCAGCCCGTTTCTGGGCCAAAATTTTCGGCATCAATTTTGCGATTGGAGTGGTGACGGGTATACCGATGGAGTTCCAGTTCGGCACCAACTGGTCGCACTTCTCACACGTCGCCGGAGGCGTGATTGGGCATACGCTGGCCATGGAAGGATGCTTCGCCTTCTTCCTCGAATCAACATTCCTAGGCCTCTTTCTCTATGGCGAGAAGCGTCTGAGCCAGGGGATGCACTGGTTCGCGGCCTTTATGTTGTTTGTGGGCTCATGGGCTTCCGGCTACTTCATCGTCGCCACCGACGCCTGGATGCAAAATCCCGTCGGCTACGAAAAAGCGGCTGACGGATCGATGCAACTCGCCAGTTTCTGGGCACTGGTGCTGAACCCCTGGGCGTGGGTGCAATATGCCCACACCATGAGCGGGGCGGTTATTACCGGAGCGTTCGTAATGACCGCAATTGGCGCGTTCTACCTGCTCAGCAACAAGCACGTCGAGCAAGGACGCTTATTCGTGCGGTTGGGCGTGATCGCCGGCCTGATCGTCAGCGTGTTGCAACTTTTCCCGACGGGGGACTGGGCAGGCAAGATGGTCGCCCGGAGACAGCCCGTCACATTGGCCGCCATGGAAGCGCTATTCGATACCCAGCAAGGAGCGCCACTGGTCATCATCGGACAACCGGACATCGCCGCCCGGAAAATCGATAACCCGATTCTCGTGCCGAAGATGTTGAGCTTCCTCACCTACCGCCGATGGAACGCCGAGGTGAAGGGGCTCAATGCAGTGCCGGAAAGGGACTGGCCGGAAAACATCCCGCTGCTTTACTTCTCGTATCACATCATGGTTGGCTTGGGGACGCTGTTCATCGCTGTCATGGGGATCGCCGCTCTGCTGTTGTGGAACCAGAAACTCTACGTCGCGCGCTGGATGCTGTGGCTGCTGATGCTCATGTTCCCGCTGCCCTACATTGCCAACACCGCAGGGTGGATGACGGCGGAAATCGGACGCCAACCTTGGCTGGTGTACGGGCTGATGCGCACCGAGGCAGGCTACTCCAAAATGGTGTCAGCTAGTAACGGTTGGTTCACATTCTTAGGATTTGCCGGAATGTACACCCTGCTCTCATTCCTGTTTTGGTTCCTGGTGTGGCGCGAAATCGCGCATGGGCCCGGAACCGTTAATCCGCCTGTACTTCCGCAGGCAGGCCGCCGGAATTCTGTGGGGGTGCGATAGCCATGGCAACGATTTGGTTCATGATAATTGCAGCCATGGTCGCCACCTACGTGCTGCTCGACGGCTTCGACATCGGAGCTGGGGCGGTGCACCTGGTCATCGCGCACAACGACAATGAGCGCCGCACGATCCTGCGGGCGATTGGGCCGGTTTGGGACGGCAACGAAGTCTGGCTGCTTGCGGCGGGTGGAACCCTGTACTTTGCTTTTCCCCTGCTGTACGCTTCAAGCTTCAGTGGTTTCTACCTGCCGCTCATCATCGTGCTTTGGCTGTTGATGCTACGCGGCGTCGGAATTGAGTTTCGCAGCCACCTTCACGACGGCTTGTGGACTTCGTTCTTTGACGTCATTTTTTCGGTGGCCAGTATTCTGCTTGCCATTTTCTTCGGCGCCGCGCTGGGCAACGTAGTGCGTGGTGTGCCTTTGAATTCCCAGGGCTACTTCTTTGAGCCATTGTGGACGAATTTTCGGGTCGGGACCGACAACGGTATTCTCGATTGGTACACCGTGATGACGGGAGTGGTGGCGCTGGTCACCCTGGTAGTTCACGGTTCGCTCTACCTGGCCACGAAAGCTGAGGGGGATCTGAACGCTCGGGCACGAAAAGTGGCGCGGGTGCTCTGGCCGGTACAGACGCTGCTCACCGTCGTTAGCCTTGCTGCGACGATGCTCGTGCGTCCGAGTATTTTGGCTAACTTTAGTCGATGGCCGGTGGGCTATCTCATTCCGGTACTAGTCGCTGGAAGTCTCGTGTACCTGTTCGTGGCGCAGCGCCGGAGGAACGACAAAGGCGCCTTCCTTGCGTCTTGCGCCTACATCGTCGGCATGCTCGTGGGAGCGGCATTCGGGCTCCATCCTAACGTGTTGCCGTCCAGCACCGATCCAAACTACAGCCTGACCATTTACAACACCGCCGCCGGTGCTCACGGATTGAGAGTGGGCTTAGTCTGGTGGGGCATGGGAATGGTCCTGGCAATTGGTTACTTCGTCTTCATATACCGCACGTTCCGCGGGAAAGTGCGTGTGGAGGAGGGTGCCAGCGGGCACGGCTACTGAGCGCGAACTGGGGACGGCCGGAACAGCTCCAGAACCGTTCGGAGCCCTTTTTTGCTATGTGGCCGGACCTACCAGAACAAGACTGGCGCACGCGGACGCCTTCAGGGAATGCGCTTACTTCAGCAAAGATGTTCGGCAGACTCTACGAAAACAAGCTCTGTGCAAAAGAAGCGCTCCATCCTGAGCCTTGCAGGAATGGGGGCGATCCGGTGTGCCTCGTATAACGGCTGCCTCGCACCCTCACTACACTTCTGCGTTGGTTACCACGCCCGCAGTGTGTTCGACTTCGTGAGCCACCGCGATCGATAAGCGGCGAATGCCTTCCCGGATCATCTCCGGAGCGGCATTTGAGAAATTGAGCCGCATGTGTGAGCCGGCATCGCCTTCGGCGAAGAAAGGTCGCCCCGGAACAAAGGCCACATCATGGCAGATGGCCTCGTCGAACAGCCGCATGCAGTCAACGCCCGCTGGCATCGTCACCCACAGGAACAGCCCTCCCTGCGGACGTGTCCAAGTGACCTCCGGCGGGAAGAAGTCATTCAGCGCCGTGAGCATGGCGTCTCGCCGCTCTTTGTAGCACTCGCGAATGGTTTTAACGTGCTCGTCGAGGAATCCGTCTTTCGCGACTTGGTATGCGACCATCTGCGTAAAGGTGCTGGTATGTAGATCGGCGCACTGCTTTAGTTGCACGAGCCGGGTGATGACTTCCGGTGGTGCGACAATCCATCCCAGCCGCAGCCCGGGGGCCAAAACTTTCGAGAACGTGCTCAGGTAGATCACATTGCCGAGTAGATAGCCGTTGTCGCGCCCAAGGTTGGTGCGGTCAAGCACCACCAAAGGCTTGATATGTTCGCCTTCGTAGCGGAGTTGTCCGTACGGATCGTCTTCGATGATCGGGATGCCGTATTTGTCCGACAGCCACACCAGTTGAGTGCGTCGGTCTTCGGAGAGCGTGACGCCCCCCGGATTCTGGAAGTTCGGCAGGACGTACATGAACTTCGGGCCGGCACGCAGGGCCCCTTCGAGCAGCCTGGTCTGCAATCCCATGCTATCGATGGAAACGGTGACGTACTCAGCGCCCATCAGGTCGAACGCTTGTAGTGCGCCCAAGTATGTGGGCGACTCCACCAGGACGCGGTCACCGCGATTGATCAGTAGCTTGGCAATCAGGTCGAGCGCCTGTTGCGACCCTGAGGTGATGAGTACGTTGTCGACGGTGGCGACGATGCCGTACTTTGCCATCTGCGCGACGATCAACTCGCGCAGCGGTATGTAACCTTCCGACGGTCCGTACTGCAGCGCGACCGTGGCTTGCGTCGAAAGCACGCGGTCGCAGGCTTCGCGGAAGCGTTCGGTGGGAAAAACTTCCGGAGCCGGCAGTCCCCCGGCAAACGAGATGATCTCTGGTTTGATTGTGAGTCTAAGGAGTTCGCGAATGATGGAGCTCTTTGCTGTCTTGGTCCGCTGTGCGTAGCGATGGGCCCAGGACGCAGCCATAGTTTACCCCCGGAATACGCCTTATTGTTTCACGTCGTCCGGGTAGCCGTCTGTGACGCAGGACACCATGCTGAGGGTTATGTTTCACATCGACAGGGTAGATGAATCATTTGTTTCATTGCCTATCCGGTCGTAAGTCTGGACGAGCTGCTTGAGGCGGGCGCCAATTCCAACCGTCAATTCCTCCGACCGATAGCGCCAACGCCAGTTACCGGAGGACGTGCCCGGAAGGTTCATTCTCCCCTCGCCGCCGACTCCTACTACGTCTTGCAGAGGAAAAATCACGGTGTCAGCAACCGACGCCATCAGCGTTCGGATCATATCCCAGTGGATCTCAGAGCCATCAGTGTTGAGGTAGCGTCGCGCAAACTCCATTTCCTTCTCGACATCTTCGCCGGTGCGGGTACTGTCGGCGGCGCCACTGCTGTTCCACCATCCCACAACCGTATCGTTATCGTGCGTGCCAGTGTACGCCACGCGATGGCGGGGGTAGTTGTGCGGCTTGAAATCAGGCGCCTGGGGGTCCTTGCCAAACGCAAATTGCAAGATCGCCATGCCCGGAAATCCGAATCGGTTACGCAGTCCTTCTACTTCGGGCGTAATGACCCCCAGGTTCTCGGCGAGAATCGGCAAACTGCCCAGCGCTCCCTCCACCGCCTCGAACAAGGCTGCTCCCGGGCCCTTTACCCACTCTCCGTCGACGGCGGTCGTCGCGGTACCCGGAATCTTGTAGTAGGCTTCAAAGCCGCGAAAATGGTCGAGGCGGATCAAGTCGAATACTTCAAACGCTCGCCGGAAGCGCGCGATCCACCATCGGTACCCTGTCTGGGCGTGCACATCCCAGCGATAGATCGGATTGCCCCAGCACTGGCCGGTGGCGCTGAAGTAATCAGGGGGAACGCCAGCGATGACACGCGGCTTGCCGTCGGGCTCCAGATCGAACATGTCGGGTGCGGCCCACACATCTGAACTGTCTTGCGCGACGTAGATCGGCACGTCTCCCATGACCCGGATGCCATTGCGGGCGCAGTGCGCCTTGAGCTCCGACCATTGGCGCTCGAATTCGAATTGGATGAACTTGTTGCTCTCGATCTGCTCGCGAAGATCGCGGCGAGCCTTATCAAGCGCCGCGGGCTCGCGCAATGCCAACTCAGGTTTCCACAGCGTCCACATGACGTAGTCGTGGGTTTCTTTCAGCGCCATGAAGAGGGCAAATTCATCGAGCCACGCTGAATGACGCAGACAGAATGACTCGAAGGCGTCGCCATCGGAGGCCGTTCCGTTGCGCCGGAAGCCCTGCGCAGCCTTCCGCAGAAGGGGGAGTTTCCATTGAATTAGCGGTCCGAAGTCGACGCTGTCACGCGGAAACCTAGGTCTGGGATCCAGATCGTCGTGCGAAAGGTAGCCTCGTCTCACGAGAGTATCGAGGCTGATCAGCATCGGGTTTCCGGCAAACGCCGAGAAACATTGATAGGGAGAATCGCCATACCCGGTCGGGCCGAGCGGCAGCACCTGCCAGATTTGCTGTCCCGCATCTTTCAGGAAGTCGGCGAAGCGATGCGCCTCGGCTCCCAACTCTCCGAGGCCGTAGGGACCGGGAAGGGAAGTGGGGTGCAACAGAACTCCGCTCGATCGTGGAAAACTCATGCTTGGCTACCTGCTCGGGAACGCACGAATTAATTCGAAGGTTCGCCGGGTCTTGTGAGCGGCTCGACCGGCTACGGCACTGCGGCATCGGCCGGCAGCGGCACCGCTTCCTCGATGACTTCTGCGCCCGGATCAATAACGCGCTGCATCAGCACCGCTGCCAGGGCCATAAAAATTCCACCGGCGATCACGGCCGCGAGTCGGTTGTTATGGAGGACATGAAGCATGAACCAGCCGAAGACCAGGGAAGCCGTGATCTCAGGCAACACGATGAAAAAGTTAAAGATGCCCATATAGACGCCTGTTTTCTGCGGTGGCAGAGAACCGGCAAGAATGGCATAGGGCATCGAGAGAGTGCTGGACCATGCAATGCCTACTCCCGTCATGGAAAGCAGTAGCAAGTACTTATTGTGAATGATGCCGACCGACAATAATCCCAGAGCACCACACAGCAGGCATAGACTATGCGTATGATTGCGGCCCAACTTTGTGGCAATCGTAGCCAGCCACGGCGCAAACAGTGCACACACCGCCGAGTACATGCCGAAACAGACCCCGGCCCACTCAACCCCATCTTTATACAGAGGCGAGTACTGATCGGGGGCGCCAAAAACGTTTCGTGCAACCGCCACCGAAAAGTACAGCCACATGCAGAAGAGCCCCAGCCACGTGAGAAGCTGGACTGGTCCTAGCTGGCGCATGGTAGGAGGCATATGGGCGATGTCGTGAAGCAGTTCGGAAGCGTGACTTGCCAAGCTCCGGGGCTGCGCCTGCTTTTCCCGAAAAGCGCTCAAATTGTCGGGTGGGTACTCCTTCGTGCTCACGATAGTCCACAGCACCGCACCGAAGAACGCAGCCGCGCCAATATAAAACGATAGCCTCGTCGACCACGGGATCGCTTGGTGGGAAGCGCCGGCACCAAGATGAAAGATGTTGGTCAGCATCCAAGGCAGGGCAGATGCAACCACAGCTCCTAAGCCGATGAAGAGGCTCTGCATGGCGAAGCCCTGCGTGCGCTGTTCTTCCGGCAGCAGGTCTGCCACGAAAGCACGAAACGGCTCCATGCTGATGTTGATTGAGGAATCCAGTATCCAGAGCAGGCCCGCCGCCATCCACAGGGCGGAGGACCGCGGCATCAGAATCAGCGCGCATGAACTCAGAATGGCGCCTGTGAGGAAGTACGGCCGCCGGCGGCCCAACCGAGTCCAGGTGTTGTCGCTGGCATGGCCGATTATGGGCTGGACAAGTAGTCCGGTCAGCGGCGCCGCTAGCCAGAGAATCGGGATCTGGTCAGCGCGTGCACCCAGATACTCGTAGATCGCGCTCATGTTGGCCATCTGCAGTCCCCAGCCAAACTGAATGCCAAGGAAACCGAAACTCATGTTCCAGATTTGCCAATAGCTCTTATGCGGTTTTTGTATCATTTCGCTGACTCCACTGCTCCGTTAGCCACCCCAACGAGTAAATCCTCCGAAACTGTACTCCGATTGCCGCGGAAGTTCCAAGCCAATAGCCAAACGCGCCTTTCGAGGGGAGAGAATCAGCCCCGGAAACCATCATCACGAACGGAATCGCGCGGACGGGACTGCATGCTTGCCCGTCCCTTCTTACAGATCGATCGCCTACGCTTGGGATCGACTTGATTTGCATTGCCGCAATAATACGGTTCCAATATCATTCCGCTGTTTCGAGGAACTGCCATGTCCCAGTCGCGATTCC